>Ga0210115_1000032_pt1 | contig 29190 bp, 25 predicted proteins | sample MayberryNW_TuleB_2_FD_185526 | JGI IMG/M metagenome (GOLD analysis project Ga0210115, IMG submission 185526) | Wetland microbial communities from San Francisco Bay, California, USA, that impact long-term carbon sequestration - MayberryNW_TuleB_D2... | ecosystem: Environmental > Aquatic > Marine... | reverse complement strand
CCCCGCCTCGTTCGGGCGGCCCCGACCATCGGGCAGCACGCGCGGCCAGGCGATCGAGAAGCGGAACGCGTCCAGGCCGAGCTCGCGCACGAGCCGGACGTCCTCGCGATAGCGGTGGTACGAGTCGCACGCGACCGCGCCCGTGTCCCCGTTCAGCACCTTGCCCGGCGTCGCGGAGAACCGGTCCCAGATGCTCTCGCCCCGTCCGCCCTCGGTGACCGCGCCCTCGATCTGGTAGGCGGAGACGGCCGCGCCCCAGCGGAACCCTGCGGGGAGGCGCACGTCGTCGATGTTCACGCTACGCTCCATCTGCTTAACCGGTACAGCAATCATACGACGGGATAACGTCCAGCGCAAAGGAGAACCGTCGAGTGTCCGAGCGCAGAGCCGGAAGAGTCACGATCAAGGACATCGCCGAGCGGGCAGGCGTGTCGAAGGTCGCCGTCTCGTATGCGCTGAACGGACGTCCGGGAGTCTCCGACGAGACGAGGGAGCGCATCGTCGCCATCGCCCGCGAGCTGGGCTGGTACCCGAACAGGGCGGCACGTGCACTCTCGGCCGCGCGCGCGGACGCCTGCGGGCTCGTCCTCGCGCGGCCGGCGAACACGCTGGCGCTCGAGCCGTTCTACATGGAGTTCATCGCCGGAGCGGAGTCCGAGCTCTCGTCGCGCGCCATGGCCCTCACCATCCAGCTCGTGCGAGACGTGACCGAAGAGCTCGAGGTGTACCGGCGCTGGTGGGGCGAGCACCGCGTCGACGGCGTGCTGCTGGTCGACCTCCGCGTCGAGGACCCGCGGATCGAGGAGCTCGCGCGGATCGGGCTGCCGACGGTGGTCGTCGGCGGACCGGTGCCCGGGAACGTCCTCCCGGCGGTCTGGCACGACGAGGAATTCGTCGTCGTGGAGGCGGTTCGCTACCTCGCGGCGCTCGGGCACGACCGGATCGCGCAGGTCGCCGGAGTCGAGGAGTTCGTGCACACGCAGCAGCGCACGAACGCGTTCCGGAGAGCGATGGAGGATCTCGGGCTGCACCCGGAGACGGTGACGACCGACTACACGCCGGAGAGCGGCGCGATCGCCACCCGCCGGCTGCTGTCGTCTCCCGAGCCGCCGACCGCGATCATCTTCGACAGCGACCTCCTGGCCGTCACCGGTCTCGGCGTCGCGCAGCAGATGGGCTTCGCGGTGCCGGGCGACCTGTCGATCGTGGGCTGGGACGACTCGCTCATCAGCCAGGTCGTCCATCCCCCGTTGACCGCGATCACCCGCGACATCGCCGCATACGGGATCCTCGCCACCCGGCACCTGCTCGACGTCGTCGACGAGCAGACGACCGGCGACCGGGAGACGGCGCGGGGCGCCCTCACGCCGCGCGGCAGCACCGGTCGGCCACGATCCGTGGCAGCGGGTCGCGTCGGCGCCAGGCGACGCTAGGCACGCCGGCAGAGACGCCGCGTCTCGCACGCCTCCCGCTTGACACTTAACCGGATAAGTGATGGACTACGTCCACCGGCATGCACACCTGCAGTGAGTCGGATACGGACGCCGCCGTCCGGGTTGGCCCTCCCGGGCACGCGCGAGCCATGCAGTCCGGGGCAGAGCCCTCAGGCCCCGGCCACGGACGCACGGGTGCCCCCACCCAGCTCCGGCACGGAGCTCGCGCGCGCCCCGGAGGGCCTGCCTCGGCGAGGCGTCCGCTCAGCAGTTCTCCACCTACTTGCTCAGCATTCGCCCCGACGCAGGCTTCCTGCAGCGGGCGCAGGCTGGGAGGCGACGCCACGTACACGCGAGCGGAGGCGGCCGCCGGCGATGCCGGTGCCGCGAGCCGACGGAACGTGGTCACGAGAGGAGGGTGACAGCACGATGTCAACACGGAGGAGACGGGGCGCGGTAGGCGCCGGGGTGGCGGTGCTCGCCGCCGCGGTCGCTGTCGCCGCGCTCGGAGTCGCGGGAGCCGGGGCCGAAGGACAGTCCCCGTTCGCGCTGCCGCGCTCGCAGACGCTCTACATGAGCGGTAACCAGTGGTCGCCCAACAACGACCTGAACCCGGCGAAGAACTGGGACTACGTCACCGGCCTGGTCGGGTTCGCCTACGAGACGCCCTTCCGCTACGACCCGCTCGCGGACAAGTTCATCCCCTGGCTGGCCAGCAGCGGGAAGTGGACGTCGAAGCGCACGTTCGTCATGACGACCCGCAGCGGCGTCACCTGGAGTGACGGCAAGCCGATGACCGCTGCGGACGTGAAGTACAGCTTCGACCTCGCGAAGATCGCGACGCACCCGCAGCATCCCCTCTGGCAGGACACGGGGCTGAAGAGCACCCGGGTGCAGGGACGGAACGTCGTCTTCACGTTCTCCGGCTCGCCGGGGTACCAGCAGTTCGACTTCTACCGCTACAACGTCGCGGTCGTGCCGCAGCACGTCTTCAAGAACTACAGCAACCGGCAGCTCGCGACCGACAACCTGTCCGACCCGAAGAAGATCGTCGGCACCGGTCCGTACGTCTACCAGTCGGGTGTGGGCACGTCGTCCCAGACCGTGGTCTGGAAGAAGCGGAGCGGGTGGTGGGCGACGAAGGCACTCGGCCTGAACGTCGCGCCGCAGTACATCGTCGACATCCACAACGCGTCGAACGCCGCCGCGCTCGCGAACCTGCTGCGCGGCAACATCGACCTCTTCAACAACTTCGCGCCGAAGTCGGCTATCAAGGGGCAGTTCAAGACGTACTACGACAACGCGCCCTACCACCTCGGAGCGAACACGACCTGGCTCTTCCCGAACATGACGAAGAAGCCGCTGGACGACAAGCAGTTCCGGCGTGCGCTCGCCTACTCGATCAACATGAACCAGATCCTGAGCAAGGCGTACCAGGGGCTCGTGAACAAGGCGAGCCCGACCGGCCTGCTCCCGATCTGGAACAAGTGGATCGACAAGAAGGTGGTCGCCAAGCACGGGTTCTCGTACAAGCCCGCCCAGGCGAAGTCGATCCTGAGGGCGGCCGGGTACCGCGACCGGGACGGCGACGGCTACGTCGAGAACAAGGACGGGTCGGACATCGACCTCCAGATCATCTGCCCGAACGGGTGGTCCGACTGGATGACGTCGATCCAGGTCATCGCGGACAGCGCCAAGGCCGTCGGCATCAAGATCACCCCTGCGTTCCCGGAGTACGGGACGCTCGTCGACGACCGCGGGCACGCCAACTACGACCTGCTCCTCGGCAACGATCGGCAGTACTCGAACACGCCGTGGACGTACTACCAGTACATCTTCCAGCTGCCGATCCTGGAGAACCAGACGACCACGAACTACGAGCGCTACTCGAACCGCGCAGCGTGGAACCTCACGAAGGCGCTCGACAAGATCCCGTCGAGCAACACGCGGGCCTACCAGGCGACGATGTCGAAGCTGCAGACGGTCTTCCTGCAGGATCTGCCGGCAATCCCGCTCTGGTACAACGGCATGTGGTCGATGGTCAACACGAAGTACTGGACGGGCTGGCCGTCCGCGAAGGGCGGGAAGTACACGCCGACCTCGTGGCGGAACTACTGGCAGATGACGAGCATCGACATGCTCACCCATCTGAAGTCGACCAACAACCGCTAGCCCAGGGGATCACGTGAACGACTACGCCCCTCCCGGCCTCGATCCGGGAGGGGCGTCGTCGCTGCCCTGGCGCCCCGGCAGGGGGACCCGCTGACCAGATACCTCGCACGCAAGGTCGTCATCTACCTCGTGACCTTCGTCGTCGCGGTCACGATCGACTGGGCGATCCCACGCTTCATGCCCGGCGACCCGGTGGAGCGCCTCCTCTCCCGCATGCAGGCGCAGCCGGGGGCGTCAGAGGCGCTGCGTGGCTACTACGCCGAGGCGTTCGGCTTCGACGTCCCGATCTGGCAGCAGTATCTGAACTTCTGGGCCGCGCTCTTCCACGGCGACCTCGGGCTGAGCATCGCCTACTTCCCCACCCCGGTCTCGGAGCTGATCCTGAGCGCCCTGCCGTACACGCTCGCCCTGCTGGTGCCGGCGATCCTGCTCAGCTTCTGGGCCGGGAACAAGGTCGGCGCGCTCGCGGCGCGGCGCAAGGTGCTTGACAACACCGTCCTGCCGGCGAGCTACGTGCTCACCGCGACCCCCCACATGTGGCTCGGGATCGTGCTCGTGTGGCTCTTCGCCTCGACGCTCACGATCTTCCCGGTCTCCGGCGCCTATGGTCTGGCGCTCCAGCCCGAGTGGTCGGTCGAGTTCGCCCGCAGCTTCCTCCACCACTGGATCCTCCCCTTCTCCGCGCTCTTCCTGGTCGGCTTCGGGGGCTGGGCGATCGGGATGCGGAACATGATCATCTACGAGCTGGAGGCGGACTACTCGAACTACCTCGCCTCGCTCGGCGCCCCGACCAAGCTCGTCCGCAAGTACGCGTATCGGAACGCGCTGCTCCCCCAGATCACGGGGCTCGCGCTGGCGCTCGGGGCGGTCGTCGCCGGCGCCATCGTCGTCGAGATCGTCTTCTCGTATCCCGGCCTCGGGTCCCTGACCTTGAGTGCGATCCAGAACCGCGACTACTTCCTCATCCAGGGCATCTTCCTCTTCCTCATCATCGGTGTCCTGGTCGCGAACTTCGTCATCGACATCGCCTACGTCTTCATCGACCCGCGCACACGAGTCGGCATGCAGGGCGGCCCGTGATGGCCGTCTCGGACCACGAGCGGACCGACCCGGCGGCGGACCGCATCGCCACCCTCGACGTCGCGGCTCCGGGCGTGCCCATCGCCGCGCGGCCCCGCTCCGGTCGCTCCGAGTTCGCGTACTTCGCGCTCCGCAACTGGAAGTTCGACCTCGGCCTCGGCGTCGTCCTCGTATGTGTCGCCGCGGCGCTCGTCGGCCCGCTGCTCACCGACCACGAGCCGCTCGCGTTCACCGGGCCGACGGACCAGCCGCCGTCGTCCGAGTACTGGTTCGGGACGACCTCGTTCGGCCAGGACGTGTTCACACAGTTCGTGTACGGGCTCCGCGCAGCGCTCGTCGTCGGGATCGTCGGCGGCGGGATCGCCTGGCTCCTCGGCGCCGTCGTCGGGTTCACCGCGGGCTATCGGGGCGGGTGGGTCGACGACGTCCTGAACATGCTGACGAACGTCGTCCTGGTCATCCCCACGATCGCCCTCCTGATCATCGTCGCCGCCTACGTCGACGTGCACAGCTACGCGACCGAGGCGGTCCTCATCGGGCTGACCTCGTGGCCGTGGGCCGCGCGGGCGGTCCGGGCCCAGACCTTCTCGTTGAAGACGCGCGAGTTCGTCGACGTCGCCCGGCTGAGCGGTCGCGGGACGCGGCAGATCATCGCGACGGAGCTCGCGCCGAACATGAGCTCGTACCTGCTGATGATGTTCATCCTCCTCTTCGGAGGCGCGATCCTCATCGGCGCCTCGCTCGACTTCCTCGGGCTCGGCCCCTCGGAGTCGATCTCGCTCGGGCTGATGATGAACAACGCGTTCCTCTCGAGCGCGCTCATCCTCGGCATGTGGTGGTGGTTCGTCCCTCCCGGCGTCGGGATCATCGCCATCGTCGGAGGCCTCTACGTCATGAACGTCGGGCTCGACGAGGTGTTCAACCCGAAGCTGAGGGAGCGCTGATGCTGCGCGTCGACGGCCTCTCCGTCTACTACCAGTCGCTCCGCGGCGACGTGAAGGCCGTGGACGGCGCCAGCTTCGAGATCGCGGACGGCGAGATCATGGGCCTCGCCGGCGAGTCGGGCTGTGGGAAGTCGACGCTCGGCAAGAGCCTCGTCCGCATGGACGCGCGCATGCGCTACGTCGGGGGATCGGTCGAGCTGGACGGGCGGGAGCTGCCGATCTGGGACGACGCGAAGATGAACGCCTTTCGGTTCAAGGAGGTCTCGATCATCCCGCAGTACGCGCTCTCCGCCCTGAACCCGACGCGGAAGATCGGGCAAATGGCCGAGGAGCTCCTGTCGTCGCGGGACGTGCACCTCGACCGCGTGCTGCCCGAGCTCAGGCGCCGTCTCGACCTCGTCGGCCTGTCGGAGAGCGTGCTCGGGCGCTTCCCGATCGAGCTCTCCGGCGGGATGAAGCAGCGCGTCGTCATGGTGCTCTCCTCCCTGCTCGACCCCTCGCTCCTGATCGCAGACGAGGTGACGTCTGCGCTCGACGTCTCGACGCAGAGAGCGGTCTCCGAGCTCCTCGTCGAATTCCGGGACCGCGGGTTCGTGAAGAGCATGATCGTGATCACCCACGATCTCTCCGTCCTCTACCAGATCGCGGACACGATCCTCGTCATGTACGCGGGGAAGCTCGCCGAGAAGGCGGCATCGGACACGATCGTCGACGCGCCCGCGCACCCGTACACGCGCATGCTCCTGTCCTCGCTCCCCGAGGTCGGCGTCCGCTTCGCCGAGAAGCGGCTGAGCGGCATCCCGGGTCGCCCGCCGTCGCTGCTCGACCCGCCCGGCGGATGCCGCTTCCGAGCGCGCTGCCCGCTCGCGTTCGACCGGTGCGGCGAGGAGCCACCCTTCGACGAGGTCGCGCCGGTCCACTCCGCCGCGTGCTGGAAGGCGGCCGCCTGATGCTCGAGGTCGACACCTGCTGCAAGGAGTACCGCGTCGGGGCGTTCGGCAGCGGCGCGCTCCTCGCAGTCCGCGACGTGAGCTTCGACGTGCAGCCCGGCGAGGTCGTCTCCCTGATCGGCGAGAGCGGCAGCGGGAAGTCGACGATCGGAAGGATGATCCTCCGGCTCGCGCGGGTCACGCGCGGCACGATCACGTTCGACGGCGTCGACATCGCGCGGCTCCAGGGCCGCCGGCTGAAGGAGTACTACGGCGACGTCCAGGGCGTGTTCCAGGACCCGTTCAGCTCGTACAACCCGATCTTCAAGGCGGATCGCGTCTTCACGATGCTCCGCTCCGAGTACTTCTCCGGTCTCAGCACCTCGGAGTGGGACGCGAAGCTCGGAAAGGCCCTGGACGCGGTCAGCCTCGATCCCGGCGCGGTGCTCGGCAAGTACCCGCACCAGCTGAGCGGCGGCCAGCTCCAGCGCCTCCTCGTGGCCCGGGCGCTGCTGCTCGACATCCGGCTGCTCGTCGCCGACGAGATCATCAGCATGCTCGACGCCTCGACGAGGATCGACGTCCTCAACCTGCTCGGGGACCTGAAGTCGCGCGGGCTCGGGATCCTCTTCATCACCCACGACCTCTCGCTCGGGCACTACATCAGCGACACGACGATGATCCTGCGTAGGGGGCGCGTGGTCGAGCGAGGCCCGACCCAGGTCGTCTTCGGCAACCCGCTCCATCCGTACACGCGGACCCTCCTCACCTCGGTGCCGAAGCTCCATCAGAGATGGGGCGACCTCGATGATGGCCACGTTCGCCGGGCAGGGGGCGAGCCGCTGGCGGAAGGCCCGCTCGTCGAGGTCGAGGACGGCCACTTCGTCGCCTCGCTGGCGCCGGAGGCCGGGACGTGACGAGCCCGCGGGCCGAGGTGCAGGCGCCGCCGCAGGCGATCCCGTGGGAGGACAGGCCGGCGGGAAGCTCCGAGGTCGTCTGGCGCTCCGCCCAGAACCCGATCGTCGCGCGGGACCAGATCCCGCGCGCGAACAGCATCTTCAACTCCGCGGTGGTGCCGTTCCGAGACGGCTTCGCAGGCGTCTTCCGCGTCGACGACACCGCCCGCACGATGAACCTGCACGCGGGACGGAGCGCGGACGGGATCTCCTGGGAGCTCGACCACGAGCCGATCGCGTTCGTCGCGGCGGACGGGCGCGTCCCCGAGATCCAGCGGAGCTTCGAGCATGCCTACGACCCGCGCGTCACCTGGCTCGAGGATCGCTACTACGTCACCTGGTGCAACGGCTACCACGGGCCGACGATCGGGGTCGCCTACACGCACGACTTCGAGTCGTTCCACCAGCTCGACAACGCATTCCTGCCCTTCAACCGCAACGGCGTCCTCTTCCCGCGCCGGGTCGCCGGCAGCTACGCGATGCTGAGCCGGCCGAGCGACGGCGGCCACACGCCGTTCGGCGACGTCTTCTACTCGGAGAGCCCGGACCTCGTGCACTGGGGCCGTCACCGGCATGTGCTGGCGCCGGTGCCACTCTCCTGGCAGTCGACGAAGGTCGGCGCGGGCCCGACCCCGATCGAGACCGACGACGGCTGGCTCGTCCTCTACCACGGCGTCCTCACCTCCTGCAACGGGTTCGTCTACTCGATGGGCGTCGCGCTGCTCGACCTCGAGGAGCCGTGGAAGGTGCTGGCGCGCGGGCGGGACTACCTCCTCTCCCCGCAGGTGCCCTACGAGCAGGTCGGCGACGTCCCGAACGTCGTCTTTCCCTGCGCCGCGCTCGTCGACCCGAATGCCGACCGGGTGGCGATCTACTACGGCGGCGCCGACACGGTCGTCTGCCTCGCGTACGCGGTGCTCTCGGAGCTCGTGGCCTTCGCGCGCTCGTAACGGACGCGTTCGCACGCACCGCCGAACGTAGGATCGACGCCGTGGAGCGCCGGGAGCTCGGTCGGAGCGGCATCGCCGTCTCGCGCGTCATCCTCGGATGCGGCAACTTCGGCGGGGTCGGCTCCTCGCCCGCGTTCTTCGGCCAGGGGATCCCGAAGAACGAGGCCTTCCGCATCATGGACGCCGCCTGGGACCTCGGCATCTCGACCTTCGACACCGCGGATGCCTACGGCGGCGGTCGCAGCGAGACGTGGATCGGCGAGTGGCTCGCGCAGAAGGACGGTGCGGTGCGCGACACGATCGTCGTGGAGACGAAGACCTACAACCCGATGGCGGACGGCGCCGACCGCGGGCTCTCGGACAGCCGTCTGCGTCGTCAGCTCGAGGCGAGCCTGGAGCGGCTCGGCCTCGAGCGGCTTCCGCTCTACCTCGCGCACGAGTTCGACGCTGACGTCCCGCAGGAGGAGACCCTGGGGGCGTTCGACGAGCTCGTCCGGGCCGGGAAGGTCGGCGCGGTGGGAGCCTCGAACTTCACCGCCGAGCAGCTCGCCGAGGCACTGGAGCTGTCCGCGCTCGAGGGCCTCACGCGCTACGAGCTCGTGCAGAACTCCTTCTCGCTCCTCGACGACGGCGACGCCGAAGACGTCTTCGCGGTGTGCCACGAGCACGGGCTGGGCTACGAGGCGTTCGGGCCGCTCGCGGGCGGGTGGCTCACCGGCAAGTACCGGCGCGGGGAGACGTACCCGGAGGGCTCGCGCATGACGCAGCGCCCGGGCTCCTACCTGCGCTACGCGAACGACGCGGTCTTCGACGCGCTCGAGTCGCTCGCCACGCAGGCAGCCGCCCGAGGAGTGTCGCGCACCGGGCTCGCGCTCGCCTGGGTGCTCGGCGCCCCGGAGGTGACGGCCGTCGTCGTCGGGCCGACGCGGGCGGAGCACCTGAAGCCCGTCCGCGAGGCGCTCGACCTCGAGCTCGGCCGGGCCGAGCTCGACGATCTGCGAGGCTTGTTCCCGTGATCGTCCTGTCGGAGCACGACGTCCGGGAGCTGCTGGACATGGAGTCGTGCATCGAGGCGATGACGGAGGTGCTCGCCTCGCTCGCGCGCGGCGAGCTGTATCAGCCGCTGCGCTCGATCGCGCGGCCGCCCGATGCGGGCACGCTGCTCGGGCTGATGCCGGCGTACCGCGCCGAGCCCGCGTCGGCGTATGCGCTCAAGGAGATCGTCGTCGTACCCACGAACCCGGCGCGCGGTCTCGACACGCACATGGGCGGCGTCCTCCTGCACGACGGCGAGACCGGCGAGCTCGTGGCGATGATGAACGCGTCGCCGATCACCGAGATCCGGACGGCGGCCGTGTCCGCCGTCGCGACGCGGGCGTTCGCCCGGCCCGGCGCAGGACGCGTCGCCATCCTCGGCTCCGGCGCACAGGCGCGCGGGCACGTGCACGCGATGCGCGCCGTGCTCGGCGATCCGGAGATCAGGATCTGGTCGCGGAACGAAGACGCGGCGGAGCAGCTCGCCGGCGAGGTCGGCGCGATCGTCGCGCCTTCCGTCGACGCCGCGCTCTTCGGTGCCGAGGTGGTCTGCACGACGACGGCGGCGACGGAGCCGATCGTCGAGAAGCGCTGGCTCGCGAGCGGCGCGCACGTGAACGCCGTGGGGTCGTGCTTCCCGACCACGCGAGAGCTCGACACCGAGACGGTGGCGCACTCCTCGTTCTTCACCGACCGTCGCGAGTCGTGCCTGAACGAGGCCGGCGACTTCATCCTCGCCGCGGCCGAGGGCGCTGTCGGGCCGGAGCACATCAAGGCCGAGCTCGGCGAGGTGCTCGCCGGGATGCACCCCGGCCGCGAGCACGAGGACGAGCTCACCGTGTTCGAGTCGCTCGGGATCGCGGTCGAGGACCTTGCGTCTGCCGAGCTCGTCGTGCGCAGGGCGCGGGAGCGGGGAGTCGGCACCGAGGTGGCGTTCTGATCCCGCACGACGAGATCGCGCGGGCGCGGGCGCGCATCGCGAGCACGGTCGACCGGACGCCGCTCGTCCCGCTCCACCTCGAGGGCGCACCGGCCGAGATCTGGCTGAAGCTCGAGAGCCTGCAGCCGATCGGCTCGTTCAAGCTGCGCGGCGCCGCGAACGCGATCCTCGACGCCCCCCGCTCCGAGCTCGCGGCGGGGCTGGTCACGACGAGCACGGGGAACATGGCCCAGGGCGTCGCCTGGATGGCGAGGGAGCTCGGCGTGCCGGCGACGATCGTCGTCCCCGACAACGCCTCGACGGGGAAGCTGGCCGCAGTGGAACGGCTCGGGGGACGCATCGTCCACGTGCCGTGGGAGCGCTGGTGGGCGGCAGTCGAGGCGGGCTCCGCCCGGGAGGCGGCCGAGGACGTCGACGGGTACTTCGTCCACCCGGTCAGAGACGAGCTCGTCATGGCCGGGAACGGGACGATCGGCCTCGAGCTCGTCGAGGAGCTCGAGGGGATCGACGCGGTGCTCATCCCCTGGGGCGGAGGGGGCCTGACGACCGGGATCGCGAGCGCGCTCCGGGCCGTGTCCCCCACGACGAAGGTCTACGTCTGCGAGCCCGAGACGGGCGCGCCGGTCGCCGGCGCGATCGCGGCAGGGGGTGTCCCGACGCCGGTCGAGTTCACGCCGTCGTTCATCGACGGCGCCGGGTCGGGATCGCTGCTGCCCGAGATGTGGGAGCGGGCGCAGGAGCTCGTCGACGCGTCCTTCGTCGTCTCCCTCGCGGAGGCCGCGGCGACCGTGCGCCTCCTCCTCGAGCGCGGGCGCATCGTCGCCGAGGGGGCCGCAGCGCTGCCCGTCGCGGCGGCGCTCGAGGGCCGCGCCGGAACCGGCCGGGTCGTCTGCATCGTCTCCGGCGGGAACATCGACGCCGAGCGCCTGCGCACGATCCTGGCCGGCGGCGTTCCGGACTGAGCGAGCGCTCGGGCTCCCTCGGGCGCGAAGCCACGCGGCGGGGTGTGCGACGAACTGGCTATCCTCGTCGTGCGCGATGAGGCTCGCGCCTAACCGCCCTCCGGGGCTGATGGCCTCTACCGGTGTCCCTCACACGGCTGGAGGTCGGTACGGTGGAGCCTCTTCAACTCGCAGCACTCCTGGCGGCACTCGTCCTGCTCGCGAGCATGGTCTCGGTGGAGCTGGGCGTCACCGTCGCCCTCGTCGAGCTCGCGTTCGGTGTCGCGGCGGGCAACCTCTTCGGTCTGGAGAGCCAGCAGTGGCTCGACTTCATCGCGTCGTTCGCCTCGATCGTGCTGACCTTCCTCGCCGGCATGGAGGTCGATCCGAGGTACATGCGCCGGCGGCTGGGGGCGTCGCTCGGGATCGGCCTCGTCTCCTTCGTCGGCCCGTTCGTCGTCGCCTCGGCGGCCGCGTACATGCTCCTCGACTGGTCCGGGCGGGCGTCCCTGATCGCGGGGACTGCGCTCTCCACGACGTCACTCGCCGTCGTCTACGCGGTGCTCGTCGAGCGCCGCCTCACGGAGACGAGCGTCGGGAAGCTCCTGATGAGCGCGACCTTCGTCACCGACTTGGCGACGGCGGTCGCGCTCTCGGCCATCTTCGTTCGGCCAAACGTCTGGTTCCCTCTGTTCGTGGTCGGGTCGCTCGCACTGATTCTCGTGCTGCCGAGGGCGGCGCCCTGGTTCTTCGGCCGCTACGGGGACCGCGTCATCGAGCCGGAGATCAAGCTCGTCTTCGTGTGTCTGCTCGTCCTGATGGTCCTCGCCGACGCCTCGAACGGACACGCGGTGCTGCCGGCCTTCGTGCTCGGGCTGGTGATGAGCCGCCACTACCGCGAGCACCGGGAGGAGCAGAAGCGGCTTCGCGTCGTCGCCTTCGCGTTTCTGACCCCGTTCTTCTTCGTGAAGGGCGGACTCAACGTGTCCCTGGGTGCGGTCAGCGCGAATCTCGGCGTGCTCGCGGTCCTGGTGGCCGCGAAGATGCTGCCGAAGCTCGGGTTCGTCTATCCCTTCGCGCGTCGCGCCGACCGGCGCCACGGCTCCTTCGTCACGCTCCTCATGAGCACGGGCCTCACGTTCGGCACGATCTCGTCGCTCTACGGCCTGAGTGCAGGAATCATCGACACGACGCAGTTCTCGCTCCTCGTCACGGTCGTCGTCCTGTCGGCGATCCTCCCGACCGCGATCGCGGAACGCCAGTTCCTCCCCGACGCGGAGCGGGAGATGCGTGTCGATCGACGTCTTGCCGCCCTCCAGAGCGAGGAGTACGTGTAGGGAGCGGCCGCGAACGGGTGCCGTCGCTAGTTTGAACACGTGCGGACGATGTCGATCACGGCGGCGCGCCGGCTCGCGATCGCCGCACAGGGCTACGCGTCACGCTCGCGTCGCGGCCGCGCGGGCGAGGTCGAGGAGACGATCCGCCGGCTCGCCTGCGTCCAGCTCGACTCGATCACCGCGGTCGAGCGCAGCCACCGCATCGTCCTCGGCTCGCGGGTCGGCGAGTACCCGCGCGAGACGATCTCGCGCCTGCTCGGCCAGGGCCGCATCTTCGAGTACTGGGCGCACCAGGCGTGCCTCGTTCCGGTCGCGGACTGGCCGCTGTACCGGTTCTGGATGACGCAGGAGCACCCGTGGCGAGGCGACGTCCTCGCCCGCGAGCCGAAGCTGGCAGAGCAGGTGCGCACGGCCATCCGCGAGCGAGGCCCGCTGACGTCGAAGGACTTCGACGGCGCGGGCGGCGGCGGCATGTGGAACTGGAAGCCCGCGAAGGTCGTGCTCGAGGCGCTCTGGAACGCAGGCGAGGTCGTCATCGCGGGCCGGGTCAGCGGCTTCCAGCGTCTGTACGACCTTCCCGAGCGCGTCCTGCCCAGGGAGGTCCTGGACGCGCCCGTGCCGGACGCCGAGACGCGGCTCCGGGAGCTCGTCCGGCGGGCGGTGACCGCCCGTGGGGTGCTCACGGACGCGGGCGTCTCGAACCACTGGAACCTGTACGGCGGCGCTCGCCGGATCGTGCCCGTCGCGGACGGGCTCGTCGCCGACGGCGTGCTCGAGCGGGTCGCGGTCGAGGACGGCGGCCCCCCGATGCTGGTTCCCGCCGGTGCGGATCTCGACCCGCCGCGGCCGGGTGCCGCGGTTCTCGTGTCGCCGTTCGACAACCTGCTCTGGGACCGCGGGTTCGTGCGGCGCGTCTTCGGCTTCGACCACGTCCAGGAGATCTTCAAGCGCGAGCACGAGCGACAGTACGGCTACTACGTCCTCCCGCTCCTCTGGCGCGAGCGGATCGTCGGCCGGGCAGACCTGAAGACCGAGCGCAAGGAGGGCACGCTGGTCGTGAAGTCCTTCCACCTCGAGCCGGGCGTCCGTCGCTCGGGCGCGCTCGAGGATGCGTTCGAGCGGGCGCTCGACCGGCTGCGGCGCGTGGTCGGGCTCGGGCACGTGCGTCGCTGAGCTAAGACTCTAGGTCTCTGCGAAGCTCCGCCGCACGTGCACTGGCAGCTCGCAGCGGTGGCCGGCGTACTCCTCGGCTACGCGGCCGTGTCCGGCCGGCTCGAGGGGACCTGGCTCACCGGGCCGATGGTGTTCACAGCCGCCGGGCTCGTCGTCGGGGTCGAGGCACTCGGGCTCGTCGACCCGGACGCGGACGGGTCGACGGTCAAGGTCCTCGCGGAGGCGACGCTGGCCGTCGTCCTCTTCTCGGACGCGTCGCGGATCGACCTGCGCGCGCTGCGCAGCGAGCTCGGCATTCCCGCACGACTGCTCGGGATCGGGCTGCCGCTGACGATCCTCGCGGGGTTCCTGGTCGCCGTGGTGCTGCTGGACGGGCTCGCCTGGCCCGAGGCGCTCGTCCTCGCGATCGTCCTCGCGCCGACGGACGCCGCGCTGGGTCAGGCCGTGGTCACGCTCGAGCGGCTGCCGGTGCGGATCCGCCAGAGCCTGAACGTCGAGGCCGGCCTCAACGACGGCATCTGCGTCCCGCTCTTCCTGATCGCGCTCGCGGTCGCCCAGGCCGAGGAGGGCGCGATCGGGCACGGCCGGGCAGTCCAGCTCGTCCTCGAGAAGATCGGCTACGGGATCGCGGCCGGGGTCGCGGTGGCGATCGTGACCGCCGCCGTCGTCGTCGCCGCCGGTGGGCGGCGGCTCGTCCAGGAGTCGTGGCTGCAGGTCGTCCCGCTCGCCGGTGCAGGGCTCGCGTTCGGGCTCGCGGAGGCGATCGGCGGCTCGGGCTTCATCGCCGCCTTCGTCGGGGGCGGCGTGTACGGCGGGCTCAGGCGTGGCCGCGGCGGTCAGGTCTCGTATCTGCTCGAGCAGTCCGGAGCCGTGCTCACAGCGCTCACCTTCGTCGTCTTCGGAGCCGTGCTGCTGGGGCCGGCGCTCGGCGACCTGACGTGGGAGATCGCGCTCTACGCGCTGCTCAGCCTCACCGTCGTGCGGATGCTGCCCGTCGCGCTCTCGCTGCTCGGCACCGGCGCCCGCCCGCCGACGGCTGCCTTCCTCGGCTGGTTCGGGCCGAGGGGGGCGGCGTCCATCGTCTTCGCGCTCCTCGTCGTCGAGGAGGGCGGGCTCCCGGGCGAGGAGCTCCTCCTGGCGACGGCGTTCGTCACGATCGGGCTCTCCGTCCTCGCGCACGGCGTCACCGCCGCGCCGATCGCGACCCGGTACGCCGACTGGCTCGAGCGACACCCGCGCGTCGACGTGGAGGTAGAGGCGGACGCCGGCGCGCCGGGCCTGCGCTGGCGCCTCGGACACGAGGAAGGCGAGGGATGAGGATCGTCTCGCCCGAGGAGGCACGCCGGATCGCCGTTCGCGCGCAGCTCCTCGACGGATCGGCGACGGGCCTGCTCGACACCGTCCGGGCCCTCGGCTTCCTGCAGATCGACCCGATCTCGACGGTCGCTCCGCCGCAGTACCTCGTGCCCTGGAGCCGCCTCGGCGCGTACGACCCGGCGGAGCTCGACCGGTTGCTCTGGGAAGAGAAGCTGCTCTTCGAGTGGAACGCCTTCATCTGGCCGCTCGAGGACCTCCCGCTCGTGAAGGCGCGGATGCGCCGCCGGGCACGGAGCACGCGCTACAAGCACGAGCAGTGGGGCCGCGAGTTCCTGAAGGAGCACGCGGCCTTCAAGCGGCATCTCCTGCGCGAACTGGAGCGCAACGGGCCGCTGCTCTCGCGCGAGCTGCAGCACGAGGCCGCGCCGAGGTCGCTCCGCGACCATCCGTGGTGGGGCAGCCGCCAGGTCCCGCTGATGCTCATGATCCTCCATGCCCACGGGGTGGTCGCGGTGGCGGGCCGACGCGGCAACCAGCGGCTCTGGGACCTCGCCGAGCGCTGGTATCCCGAGACCGAGACAGTGCCGCTTCGCGTCGCCGACCGGCTGATCGCGGAGAAGCGCTTCCGCGCGCTCGGCGTGCGGCTCACACGGCGCGGGTGGGAGGCACATCCGGACGTCGACGACGCTCCCGTGCCGGACCGGGTCACGTTCCTCTCCCCGTTCGACCGGCTGATCCACGACCGCGACCGCGCGGAAGCGCTGTTCGACTTCCGCTACCGCCTCGAGATGTACGTGCCCAAGGCGAAACGCGAGTACGGGTACTACGTGCTCCCGATCCTCGTCGGCGACCGCATCGTCGGGCGCATCGAGCCGCGGTTCAACCGCAAGACGACGACGCTCGAGGTGCTCGGCGCCTGGGGGGACGACTCGCGCGCCGACGAGGCGCTCGCGAGCCTCGCGGAGTGGGTCGGCGCCGGGCGGATCGAACGCCACGACTAGGATCGCAGGCGTGCAGTTCGAGACGCGCGCGATCCACGCGGGGCAGGAGCCCGACCCGGCCACGGGTGCGGTGACGACGCCGATCTACCAGACCTCGACCTACGTGCAGGAGGCAGTCGGCGTCCACAAGGGCTACGACTACGCGCGCGTCGCGAACCCGACGCGGACTGCGCTGCAGGATTGCCTCGCCTCGCTCGAGGGCGCGGCGCACGGGCACGCGTTCTCGTCCGGCCTCGGCGCGGCCACGACCCTGATGCACCTCGTCTCCCCCGGTGAGCGCGTCGTCGCCGTCAACGACGTGTACGGCGGCATCTACCGGATGTTCTCGCAGGTGTACGAGCCGAAGGGCTACCGCTTCGACTTCCTCTCCGCGGCCGAGATCGGAGCCGATCTCCCTGCCCACCTCGACGAGGACGTGCGTCTCGTCTGGCTCGAGTCGCCCACGAACCCGCTCCTGAACGTCGTGGACGTCGCGAAGGCGGCCGAGGCCGCACACGCGGTCGGTGCGCTCGTCGTCGTCGACAACACCTTTGCGACGCCGTACCTGCAGCGCCCGCTCGAGCTCGGCGCCGACCTCGCGCTCCACTCGACGACGAAGTACCTCGGCGGCCACTCGGACGTCGTCGGCGGCTTCGTCGCGACGAACGACGACGGTCTCTCCGAACGGCTCGCGTTCCTGCAGAAGTCGCTCGGTGCGGTGCCCGGCCCCTTCGACGCCTGGCTCGTCCTCCGCGGCGCGAAGACGCTCGCCGTCCGGATGGACCGCCACTGCGAGAACGCCGCGGTCGTCGCTTCCCACCTCGAACGCCATCCGCGTGTCGCACGCGTCCTCTACCCGGGGCTCCCGACGCACCCGGGCCACGAGATCGCCGCCCACCAGATGCGGAACTTCGGCGGCATGGTCTCGTTCCTCCTCGGCAGCGAGGAGGAGGCGGTCGCCGCCGTGGCGCGGACGAAGATCTGGAAACTCGCAGAGAGCCTGGGGGGCGTCGAGAGCCTGATCGAGCACCCGACCCGCATGACGCACGCGTCGACGGCCGAGGCGTCGTTCGCGGTGCCGGGCGAGCTGATCCGGCTCTCGGTGGGCATCGAGGCGGCCGAGGACCTTCTGGCCGACCTCGACCAGGCGCTCGCATGAGCACCGCCCTTCTGCAGAAGGTCGACCGATGATCGTCACCGAGCCGATCGACCTGCACCACCAGGCGCCGGGGATCATCGCCTCCTACCTCCTCGAGACCGAGGACGGGCCTGCCATCTTCGACTGCGGGCCGACCTCGACGATCCCGCACCTGAAGGCGGGCCTCGCGGAGCGCGGCGTCGACATGAGCGACGTGCGCCACCTCCTGCTCTCGCACATCCACCTCGACCATGCCGGCGGCGCGGGCGTGCTCGTCCGCCAGAACCCGTGGCTGCAGGTGCACGTGTCCGAGGTCGGCGCGCCCCACCTGATCGACCCCACCAAGTTGGAGTCCAGCGCGCGCCGCCTGTACGGGACCGCGTTCGACGACCTCTGGGGCGAGCTCGCGCCGATCCCGGCCGAGAACGTCCACGCCGTCGGCGAGCGAGTCGTCGGCCTCGACTGCTTCCCGACGCCCGGGCACGCGTGGCACCACGTCTCGTACCTCGACCCGGGCGGGACCCTGTACGCAGGCGACGCAGCCGGTGTCCGCATCGGAGGCGGCTCGTTCGTCGTGCCGCCGTGCCCTCCGCCCGAGCTCGACCTCGAGGCCTGGGAGCGCTCCCTCGAGGAGATCGAGCGCCGGGCCCCGGGCCGGCTCGCGCTCATCCACTTCGGCACCTTCGACGACGTCCAGCAACACCTCGCCCACCTCCGCGACACGCTGCATCGGTGGGGGGCGCGCGTCGAGGACGGCATGGACGAGGCGACCTTCGTCGCCGCCGCCCGCTACGACGTCGCGCAGCTCGATCCCGAGCTCGCGGACGACTACGACCGCGCCGCACCGTACTGGCACCACTTCCGCGGGCTCGAGCGCTACTGGCGCAAGCGGCGCGAGGCTGCCGCGGCCGCCGCCTCGTAGGCGCCTACTCGCGGAGCGCGTGCGACTCGAGGTCGGCCAGCGAGACGAACTCGAGCGCAGAGGCATGCGTCGCCTCGAGGACGACGGGCGGCGCGACGCCCGCCGCGAGCGCCTCGGCCCAGCGCGCGGCCACGACGCACCAGCGGTCGCCCGGCACGAGCCCCGGGAACTGCCACTGCGGCTGCGGCGTGACGAGGTCGTTCCCGACGGAGACCGAGAAGGCCAGGAACTCTTCCGTCATCACCGCGCAGACCGCGTGGAAGCCTGGGTCGCGGCCCTCCGTGCGACAGTGCCCGTCCCGGAAGTAGCCCGTCACCGGGTCGAAGGAGCAGGGCTCGAGCTCGCCGCCGCGGACGTTCACGACTCGAAGCCTACGAAGCCCAGCCGGTGACGAGCCAGCGCCCCCTGCGGAAGCGCGCGGTCATCAGCGTCAGACGCACGAGGATCAGGAGGACGAGCGCGATCCAGACGCCGCGGATCCCCCAGTCGCCGGCGAGCGCGGCGAGCAGCACCGTCGCGCACGCGAGGAAGGCGGCGACCATCGAGCCGGCGAGGAACGGGCCGTCGCCGGCGCCGATGAGGATCCCGTCCAGCGCGAAGACCGCGCCGTTCAGAGGTTGCATCAGCGCGAAGAACGGCCACAGGAGCGCGGCCTCGTCGAGCACCGAGGCGTCGCCGGTGAACGCGCGCGGCAGGACTCCACCGAGCGCGAGCACGACGAGGGCGAAGGCGCCCCCGAGCCCGACCGAGAGCCAGATCATGCGCTCGCTCGCGCCGTAGGCGTCCTCCGTGCGCCCGGCACCCAGCTCCCGCCCGACGATGATCTGGCCTGCGATCGCGACCGAGTCGAGCACGAGCGCGAGGAAGATCCAGAGCTGAAAGGCGACCTGGTGCGCGCCGATCGCCGCCTCACCGAAGCGGGTGGCCACGGCGCCGGCGAGGACGAACGAGCTCATCAGCGCCGTCGTCCGCACGAAGATCCACTTGCCCAGTGAGAGCACGCGCCGCGCGAGGTCGAGTCGCGGCCGCGCGTCCGCGAGGTGCATCCCACGCAGGATCACGACGAGGAAGGCGACACCCATGCCGAGCTGCGCGATCGCCGTCCCCCACGCGGAGCCCTCGATGCCCCAGCCGAAGCCGTACACGAACAGCACCTCGAGGACGAGGTTCACCGCGTTGGCCGCGACGAGGATCACGAGCGGTGTCCGGAGGTCGGAGATGCCACGCAGGTACCCCTGCCCGCCCAGGGCGAGGAACGCCGCGGGTAGACCGATCGCGGCGATGCGCAGGTACGTGACGGCGTAGCCGGCCGCGTCCCCCTCTCCCCCCATCAATGAGACGAGGGGCTCCGCCAGCAGGGCCACGAGAACGGAGACGGCGATGCCGAACGCGAGCGACAGCCAGACCGCCTGTGCGCCGAGCCGCCGCGCCGTCTCTTCCTCCCCGGCGCCGCCCGCGCGCGCCACCTGGGCGGTCGTCCCGTACTGGAGGAAGTTGAAGATCGCGAACACGCCGCCGAGCACGGCGAAGGCGATCCCGAGCGCTGCGAGCTGCGAGCGCCCGAGGTGCCCCACGATCGCCGTGTCGACGAGCAGGTACAGCGGCTCCGCGGCGAGCGCACCGAGAGCGGGGAGCGCGAGGCTGAGGATCTCGCGGTCGTACGGCGACCGCAGCTTCACCCTCACCCCGACCGACCCTCACGCGTCACCAGAGCGCAAGTTACAACTTGTAACAAGGGGCCTCGTGCCGGGCGGGCGATCGCCGCTGCTGCGTCGACGCGACGACCCGTGGCGCGCCCGTTCGCGCTACCCGGTCGCTTCGATCGTCGCCTCGTACGCGGCGACGTAGTCCGCGACCATGCGCTGGGGCGAGAAGCGCTCCTCGATCTCCTGGCGGATGACCGCGGGGTCGAGCGCGTCGGCCTGCTCGAGGGTCGCCGGATCCTCCATCTCGCGGTACTGGTCGACGATGATCCCCGTCCGGCCGTGCTCGATGATCTCGGGCACGGCTCCCCGACGCGTCGCGATGACCGGCGTCCCGCAGGCCATCGCCTCGATCGCGACGAGCCCGAACGGCTCCTCCCAGTCGATCGGGTGTAGGAGCGCGCGGGCGCCCATCAGGAGCTCGACCTTGTCCGCGTGCCCGACCTCGCCGACGTACTCGATCGAGTCGTTCAGATGCGGGCGGATGAACTCGTCGAAGTAGCGGATCTCGAGCGGCTCGCGGCACTTGGCGGCGATCTTCAGCGGGAGCTCTGTCTCGAGCGCGACCGCGAGCGCGCGGTGGGCGCCCTTGTCTGGGCTCATGCGGCCGAGGAAGAGGAGGTAGTCGCCCCCCGACTTTCGCCGGAACGGGTACACGGAGAGGTCGAGCGCGTTGGGGCAGTTCGCGATCCAGGGCAGATGGAGCTTCGGCTTGCGCTGGTTCAGCGAGATCGAGATCAGCCTGGTGTCGGGCGCGAGGCGGACGACCTCCTCGTACAGTCGCCCGGGCCGTCCCTCGAGCGGCCCGTGGACCGTGTGGCAGAAGGGCGTGTCGACGAGCCCTCCGAACGCAAGGCCGAGAAGGCCCGTGTGGTCGTTGACGACGTCGAACTCCTGTGCGCGCAGGACCGCGTTCACCAGGTGCTGCATCTCCCAGAACGTGTGGCCGATCCACTCGCTCGGCGCGTTGTCGAACACCGACTCGAGCCGCGCCCGCGTCTGCGAGTCCCCGGAGGCGAAGAGCGTCACCTCGTGACCTTCCGCCACGAGGCCGTCGGCCAGGAGCGCGACGACGCGCTCGATCCCGCCGTACGCCTCCGGCGGCACGGGGAACCACACGGGACAGATGACGCCGACTCTCACTGCGCAAGACCTGGATTCGCTCGCGCGAATCCCGGTCGCGCGAAGACCCCTGAAGGCGACCGCTTCGCGGCCGCTGCCTGGCACATCTCCATCGACGAGCTAGACACCTTCCGCAATCGTGACACGACCGCGGTCGACGGACACGACCCAGTTGCGACCGAAGGCCCGCACGCCCTCCACGCGGAGCCCCTCGAGCCAGCTCGGAAGCTCGTCCTCGACCGTCGACACGAGCCGCTGGCGGGCGCGATCCGGCTCGATCCCGAGCAGGACCCGCACGAGGAGGATCGGCGTCCCGGCCGCCCACGCCTGCGGCCGCGCCGCGGTCGGATACGCGATCGGGAACGGAGTCTCGTCGCGGGCATAGCCCGCGAAGACTTCCGGGAGCGACCACTCGAAGTGGCCCGCCGCCTCGATCAGGGCCCGCCCGATCCGCCGCGCGCCCTCGACGTAACCGTGTCTGGCCAGCCCCCACGCGGCGATTGACGTGTCGTGCGGCCAGACGGTGCCGTTGTGGTAGCTGATCGGGTTGTACGCCGCCTCGCTTCGTCCCATCGTGCGGATGCCCCAGCCGGACCACAGCGACTCGGAGAGGAGCTCGTCGACGAGCGGCCCCACGCGCTCGGGGAGCACGATCCCGCTCCAGAGCAGGTGCCCCTGGTTCGAGCAGCGGGCGTCGACCTTCCGCTTGTCGCCGTCGAGCGCGAGCGCGAAGTAGCCCCCTCCGTCGTCCTCGATCCAGAAGGCCTCGTCGAAGCGCGTGCGGAGCTCTCCCGCCTCGGCCTCGAGCCGGTCCGCAAGGTCCCGATCGCGCCATGCCTCACGCGCGATCTCCGCCAGGCCGAGCTTCGCCTGATAGACGTAGCCCTGGACCTCGACCGGCGCGATCGGAGGCTCGGCGTAGCTCCCGTCGTGGAACCGCTGCGAATCGCCCGAGTCCTTCCAGGACTGGTTGTGGAGCCCGCCGTCGGCCCGCGCGCCGTACTCGACGAAGCCGTCGCCGTCGCGGTCGCCGTAGCGATCGATCCACTCGAGCGCACGCAGAGCCGGCTCCCGCAGGCGCGTGACGAAGGCGCCGTCGTCCGTCCAGCGCCAGGTCTCGGCGAGGAGGGCGAGGAACAGGGGGGTCGCGTCGATGGTGCCGTAGTAGCGCGGGAACCAGAACTCCGCCGCGCGGCCGCGGCGCACCTCGTGGACGATCTTTCCCGGCTCGGCGTCGATCGCGGGGTCCTCGGTCGTCGCCTGCAGTTCGGCGAGGGCGTCCAGCGCGCCGACCGCGACCTCGGGGCCGAGCAGCAGCGTCTGGAGCGAGGTGATCAGCGTGTCGCGCCCGAACACCGTCATGAACCAGGGCATGCCGGCGGCGAACAACGGGCGCCGGGACTCGCCGGTGCGCATGCGCAGCGCCGCGAGGTCGTCGATGGAGCGGTCGAACGCGCGACGAAGGCTCTCCCACCCGCCGCGCACACGCGGCACGCGGAGCGTCCACGCCGCGACGACGTCGCCGAGCGTCTCGCGCTCCTCGGAGAGCCGCTCGGCACGCTCGGGCTCGCGCTCGCCGTCGATCCCGGGATGGACCTGGACGTCGAGCTCCCAGAGCTCGTGCGGGTCGAGGTCGAGATCGAAGAGCATGCGGCCGTCCTCGAGCCGCCCCGCTTGCGAGAGGACGACGCGCGTCCTGAGGTCGCCGCGTGGCGGCTCGATCAGGAGCTGCCGCGCACCCTCGTCGTAGGCAGCCGGAGCCGGCGAGGGCAGCGCGGGTGCGTGCTCGGGGTCACCGAGCGCGAAATCGTGGAGCTTCACCGAGATGATGTCCGCGAAGTCGGCGGCGAGCTCGAGCGACACCTCGAAGCGGAGCCTCTCCATGGTCTCGTTCCGGACCGCGATCCGCTCGCGCATCCCCGTCGCCACGAAGCGCTCACGGGCGACGGACACCGCGTCGTGCGGCAGCCCGTCCGCGGTCGAGTTGCGCAGGAAGAACGCGGCCGCGAAGTGGTCCGTGCGGCCCGAGGAGAGAAGCAGCGGCCGCGACTCGCCGAGCCGGAGGACGAGCCGCGACAGGAACCGCGTGTCGTAGGCGAAGAGCCCGCTCGTCTCCTCGACGATGTCGCCGCGCTCGTCGGAGAGGCAGAAGGTCGAGCCCTCGAGGATGGTCAGCATCGGGCCCACCACGGTTCTAGTCCTCGCGGCGCACGACCCGGGCCCCGCTCGACTGCGCCGTCGCCTTCACGACGAGCTCGTCGACGTTCACGTGCGGCGGCCGCGTGAGCGCGAAGAGGACGCAGTCGGCGACCTCGTCCGGCGTCACCGGGTCGACCCCTGCGTAGACGGCCTTCGCTGCCTCGGCGTCCCCCCTGTAGCGCACGAGCGAGAACTCGCTCTCGACCAGACCGGCGTCGACCGTCGTGATCCGGATCGGACGACCGAGCAGGTCCTCGCGGAGTGCGTAGACGAACCCGCGCAGGCCGAACTTCGCGGCGACGTAGGACGCGCCGTTCGGGTACGCCTGCCGGCCCGCGACCGAGCCCATGAAGACGATGTGCCCGTCGTCCGGCATGTGCGGAAGCGTCAGTCGCGTCATGCGCAGCACGCCGTCGACGTTCGTGTGCAGGACGGTCGCCTCGTCCTCGACGGTCGACTCCCAGAACGGGTAGCGGCCGAGCGCGAGGCCGGCGTTGTTGAAGAGGATGTCGACGAGGCCGAGCTCTGCGGCCGCCCTGCCGACGAAGGCGGCGGCGCTCTCCTCGTCCGTGACGTCGAGCGGCAGCGCGAGGTCGGCGTCGATTCGCTCGACGCGCCGCGCCCCGCCCGCGACGCGCACGCCCGCCTCGCGGAGCTTGCGCACGGTCGCGGCCCCGATGCCGCTCGACGCGCCCGTGACGACGGCGGTCTTGCCCTCGAGCTCCATCGCCTGAGCCTACCGCGGCACTTCCGCGCAAGTTACAAGCTGCAACTTGCCCGTCTTTCCGGCGTGTCCCGGCGACCGCGGGCGCGGCGCCCCGCAGCGTCGGGGTGACGGCGGCTCAGGTCAGCTGGACGGACTCGAGCACGACGGGCTCGAGCGGGCGGTCGCGGTCGTCCCGCTCGACCTGCGAGATCGCGTCCGCGACGTCCTGCCCCGACGTGATGCGGCCGAAGACCGTGTGCTTGCCGTCGAGCCACGGGCAGGCGTCCGCCGTGACGAGGAAGAACTGCGAGCCGTTCGTGTCCGGGCCTGCGTTCGCCATCGCCAGGTACCCGCGCGCGACGGGATGGTCGTTGAACTCGTCCTCGAACGCGTAGCCCGGCCCGCCGGTGCCGTCGCCCCGCGGGCAGCCGCCCTGGATCATGAAGTCGGGGATCACGCGGTGGAAGGTGAGCCCGTCGTAGTAGCCGTCGGAGGCGAGCTTCGTGAAGTTCTCGACGGTCTTCGGGGCGTCCTCGGGGAAGAGCTCGAGCTCGATGGCCCCCTCGCTCGTGGTCAGGATCGCCCCGGACACGCGGGCGACGCTACCAACAATCCGGCCCGGTCGAGCGTCCGAACATCACAAGTGGCGTCCGGTGCGGAACGGCTGAGCGGCTTCCAGGCGAGCGAGCTCTCGAACGAGCTCGCGGGCCAGTGGCGGCGACTCACGCGCGCGGCGACCGTGGTCGCGCTCGTCACCGCACCCGCAGTCGTCGTCTGGCTGAACCAGACCGAGGGCTGGTCGTGGATCTGGTCGATCCTCGCGGCGCTCTTCCTCGTGGTCTGCTTCCGCGGCCTCGTCGACCTCCTCTTCCACCGGCTGATCCCGCGCCCGAGCCTCTTCGGGCTCGAGAGCCAGCAGCTCCGCGAGGAGGACGTCGTCGCGCGGCGGCGCGTCTGGTTCTGGCGGTTCTGGGTGAAGGCGGCGATCGTCGCGACCCTCATCGTCTTGCCGTTCTACCTCTGGCTCGACACGGCGGCGCTCGTCCAGATCCTGCCGCTGCTCGTGATGCTTCCCCTGTTCCTGGTCTTCAACTTCGTCATCCTGTTCGGCCCGCTCCTGCTGATGAACCTCTCCCAGATCCAGGCCTTCGAGCCGGGGGACGCGGAGTGGGGCGTGAAGCTCGCGGACGTGCGCGGGCAGGTCGAGGCGAAGGAGGAGGTCAGGCGCGTCGTCGCGATCTGGCAGTCCGGCGAGGCCTTCGAGCGCGCCGGGGGAAAGCGGGAGAGGGGCCTGCTCTTCCTCGGCGCGCCCGGGACCGGCAAGACGATGCTCGCGAAAGCCCTCGCGACGGGGTTCAACTCGCCGTTCATCTCGATCCCGGGCTCCGGCTTCGCCGCCACGTTCATCGGGATCGACGCGATCGTCGTCCGCATCCTCGCCCGCCGCGCGAAGCGGCTCGCGCGCAAGTGGGGCGGCCAGTGCATCGTCTTCATCGACGAGATCGACGCCGTGGGGATGCGCCGGCAGGCGCTCAACCCCGGCTTCGGCGGCGCTGGCGTCGGGGGGCACCGGCCGCACGATCTGCACGAGCTGCTCTGGTACGGGCCCTTCGGCGCCCTCAACCCGTCCGGCGACCTGATCCTCGAGGACCGCGCCTGGCGTGAACGGCTCTTCGCCGAGCGCGCCCCCCAGTCCCCCGGCCCGTCGGGTCTCACCACGCGCGTGAACGGCGTCCTGAACTTCATGTTCCCGGGCGGGATGGGGATGGGCGGCTCGCTCGCTTTGAACCAGCTGCTCGTGGTCATGGACGGGATCGACAATCCGCCCTTCTTCCGCAAGTTCCTGACGAGCAAGCTGAACGCGTTCCTCGACGGCATCTACATCGTCCCGCGCAGGGTCGGCAGGGCGTCGTTCCGGCTGCCGGCCGCCCGCCCGCGCAAGGAGCAGATCTACTTCATCGGCGCGACGAACGTCCCCGTCGACCGCCTCGACCCGGCCCTGACGCGGCCCGGCCGGATGGGGCGCCACGTCTGGTTCCGCACGCCGACGAAGCAGGACCGCCTCGACATCCTCGACCTCTACATCGGGAAGGTCGCCCACGCGCCCGAGCTCGACCAGACGCACCGGCGCGAGGAGATCGCTCGCGTCACGAACGGCTATGCGCCCGCGATGCTCGAGCAGGTGACCTCGATGGCGCTGACGATCGCGCACCACTCGAACCGCGAGGCGCTCACCTGGGACGACCTCGTCGAGGCCATGACCACGCTCGAGGCCGGCACCGCGGTCGGCGTCGAGTACGTTCCGGAGGAGAGCCGCGCTGTCGCCGTTCACGAGGCTGGCCATGCCGCCGCCGGCCACGTCTACCTGAAGGGCGCGGAGTCCACGCGGCTCTCCATCCGGATGCGCGGCGGCGCGCTCGGGCACCACCAGGCGCTCGAGAAGGAGGAGCGCTTCAGCCGCTTTCGCAGCGAGGAGTTCGCCCGGCTCGTGTGGGCCCTCGGGGCGATGGCGGCCGAACGGGTCTTCTACGGTGAGAACTCGAACGGCGTCGGCGGCGACGTGATGAGCGTGACCGCGCAGGCCGCGCACATGGTGGGTGCGTCCGCGATGGGCCCGCAGCCGTTCGAGATCACGCCGCGCGAGGACGAGACCGAGGAGGAGGCGCGCGAGCGCGTTCTCAAGCGCTTCGAGAAGATCGGCCTTCAGATCGTGAACCGGACGAGCGGCGGCGGCCCGTTCGGGGAGAATCCCATCGCCTCCGTCCTCGGCGACCGCGACAAGCGCGCGATCGTCGGGCAGCTCGTCGGCCAGGCGTACGTCGCCGCCCACAACCTGGTCGTCGCCAACCGCGAAGCGGTCGAGCACATCGCGGACGTGCTGACTGCGCGGCGCGAGCTGTTCGGGGACGAGCTTCTCGAGCTGCTCGACAGCAGGAAGATGACGATCCCCGAGGTCGACCTGTCGAAGGAGAGCTCGTGGCCGACGATGTGATGAAGCGCTCGGCGGCGGACGCGCCGTCCCCGACCCCCGGCGCCGTCCCCGCGACCACGACCGCCCGGCCCGAGTCCAGGGCCGAACGCGCGCGCCGCGTCGCCTACCGCGGGCGCTTCGCGGTGATCTACTTCCTGCTCGCCGTCGTCGCCGGGGCCGCGGTCGGGACCTTCGTCGTCCTTCTCCAGCGCGGGAGCCCCGCGCCCGCGCCGCCCTGGTCCGAGTGGAAGCCGGAGGGGAGCGCGGAGCGGCGCGCGACGCAGATCGGCGACCGCATCCCCGACTCGTATCGCCTGCCGAGCGGCCGCCAGCTCGCGACCGTGACGTACGTCGGGCCGCCGACGGTGACCGGTCCGGACGGGACGGCCTTCCAGGTCCGGGCGCTCGCCGTGCGCCCGAACATCTCGCGCGGCCAGGCCGAGGCCGACGACATCGACACGGTGAACGCGAGCGGCACCTTGATGTACAACCTCTGCGGCCTCGGGAACAGCTGCTCGATCCCGGAGGGGAAGGCCTCCAATGCGCGCGGGACGCTCCTCCGGCGCGAGGCGCTCGAGCTCGCGCTCTACACCTTCGAGTACGTCGACCGCGTGCAGTCGGTCCTCGTCATGCTCCCGCCGCGTCCCGACGGACAGGCGTCGACCGCGGTCTTCCTCGAGCGCTCCGACGTGCGCCCGCAGCTCTCCCGCCCGCTCGCCCGCACCCTGACGGCGCCCCTCACGCCCGGGATCGGCGAGCTGAACGGGGACGAGCTCGCGGTCGTCCAGCGCGTGACGCGCCCGCGCCTGTACTCCTTCAGCTATTTGCAGGCCCAGGACGGGAGCCCGATCATGGTCCTGTCCCCCGTGCCCAGTGCATAGCGCAAGATCGACATTCGCGAGCGCGAATGTCGATCGCGCACCATCCCTGAAGGCGTCCGCTTCGCGGCCGCTGCGTTAGTGGAACCCTCGATCCTGTCGGCGCTCGAGCGAGCCAAGGCGAGGCTCGACCGGCTCGACTACTACCCGGAGCCCGTGCGGATCGAGCGGGTCCGCATCGTCGTCACGCCGTGGTTCTTTCGTCTCCCCGGCTTCCGCCGCTACGCCGGCTATGCGCTGTGGCGGACGATCCTCCTCAAGCGCGCCGAGGCCTCCGACGACCTCCTGACCCACGAGCTCTGCCACGTCTGGCAGGGGCAGCACCGGCCGGTGCATGTGTCCTTCAAGCACCTGACGACGCGCTACCGCCGGAACCCGTACGAGCTCGAGGCCCGGCGGGCGGTCGCCGAGACGCGGACGGGCTGAAGAGAGACGGGGCGCTCTCCGCGAGGGCCGCGGCCCGAGGGGACGTGAACCGCAGTCCCCGCTCTGAGAGAATCGCGCGATGCTCGACGAGAGCCCGCTCTCCGCGTCACCGCTGCTGAGCGCGCTCTCCCCGCGCGCCCAGGAGCAGCTGGTCGCCGCCGCGGAGACGACCCGCCTTCGCGCCCAGGACTGGCTCTTCCGCGAGGGCGAGCCGGGAGACCGCCTCTACGTCGTGCGCGCGGGGCGCCTGCGGGTCGTTGCCGAGGGCGACGGTCGAGCGCGCGTCCTCCGCCTGCTGGGCCCCGGCGCGGTCCTCGGCGAGCTCGCAGTGCTCACCGGAGCGCCACGGTCGGCTTCGGTGCAGGCCGTCCGTGACGCCGAGCTGCTCGAGATCGACGGCGAGCGCTTCCAGGGGCTCCTGCAGCAGAGCCCCGAGCTCGGAGCGGGGCTGGCCACCGCGCTCGCCGCGCAGATCCAGCGCGGGGGCAGCGTCGAGCCCGCAGAGGCACCGACGGCCGTCGTCGCGATCGCCGCAGTCGCGGGCGTCGCGGACGATCGGGCCTGGGACGAGCTCTCGCGCGCGTTCGCGGCGCTCGGCGACACGGTTCCGCTCGAAGACACCGACGCAGACGGCGTGGAGGCATGGGACTGGGGACGCCAGCTGGCCGAGCTCGAGCGTGAGCACGACTACGTCCTTCTTCGCACGGGTCTCGACGGGAGCGAGTGGGCGCAGTTCTGTCTACGCCAGGCCGACCGGGTGGTCGTGCTCACGGCCGCGGCACCGCCTCCTGCTGCCGTCGACGCGCCGGACGGCTGCGACCTCCTCTTCCTCGAGCCGCCGACGACCGAGGACGTGGCCTCGTGGTTCTCACGTGCCGAGGTGCGGGCCCACCACATCGTCCCCGTCGACACCGAGCTGGCGGCCGCGGCGGGGCGGG
>Ga0210115_1000031_pt1 | contig 29408 bp, 24 predicted proteins | sample MayberryNW_TuleB_2_FD_185526 | JGI IMG/M metagenome (GOLD analysis project Ga0210115, IMG submission 185526) | Wetland microbial communities from San Francisco Bay, California, USA, that impact long-term carbon sequestration - MayberryNW_TuleB_D2... | ecosystem: Environmental > Aquatic > Marine... | reverse complement strand
GCGATGGCGGTTGGGGCGATGTGCCCGGCTCGCCGAGCACCGCCGACGGCACCGGCGCCGTGCTGCAGGCGATCCCGAACACCGCCGCCGCCCGCCAAGGACTCACCTACCTGCGCAACCATCAGCACTCCAGCGGTGGCTTCGCGCTGGGTGGCTCCGGCGCGGTCAACTCGCAGTCGACCGCCTGGGCGGTGCAGGGGATGATCGCGGTCGGCACCGACCCGGCCTCCGTCAAGCAGGGCGGCCACGGTGCGCTCGACTACCTCGCCGAGCGCCAAGACACCGACGGCCACTACCGCTACTCGACCTCTAGCGACCAGACGCCGGTCTGGGTGACCGGCCAGGTGCTGACCGCGACCGCCGGCGACGCCTTCCCGATCGCCCCGGTCGCGCGCCAGGCGACGCCGCAGCCACCGGCGAGCGCGAAGGGCGGCTCGGCACCGGCGCTACCGGTACCCGCACCCGGCACCGGGTCCGCCGATGCGCAGGAACTGCTCGAATCGTTCAACCAGTCGGGCGCGGGCGACGCTCCGCCCAGCGCCGGCGGCGTCCCTCCGGCAAAGCCACCGGCGACGACCGGGCCGGGCACGGGCTCGCCGCCTGCGCTGCCCCCAAGCGCGACCCCGGAGGGCGACGCCGCCGAAGCGCCGACTTCGCAGCCCTCCGCGCCGCTGTTCGAAGCAAGCGACAGCCCCGGCCCCAAGCCCTGGGCCCCGATCGGCGTCGGCCTCGCCAGCGGCGGCCTCGCCCTCGGCAGCGTCCTCCTCCTCGGCCGCCGCTTCAGCTGGTAGCCCGGTAATGAAACGGCCCGCCAGGGCGGGCCGAAACTGGGTGAAGGGGCAAACCCCAAACAAATGACAACCGTGATTCGAGTAACTCGTAGGCTACCACGCCCCTGTGTGGGTGAGGGCATTGTTGAGACGCAAAGACCGGCCCGCAAGGACGGATGACTGGTCCGTAGGCCGCGTGACAAGTTGCACCTCGTCCAGGTCTCTGCGCTCAACAACATTTTCAGCGGAGGGCGAGGGAACCCCATTCGGGCGTCAGCCCGAACAAAACGGTTGTCATTCGTTTGTCGCGACCTCGCGACTTCACCCTCCGCTGCCGTCGACCATAGCGGCGAAAACCGCCCTTTCAAGCGATGCTTCAGAAGTTTTGCAGAGAATTGTCTGTCCTGACACAAAGATGCTTGGGATGAGTGAAATCAGCGCTGGCGGCTATGTTCTCCGCATGACCCTCGAGGCAGCGATTGGCGCCAACCGCGCGCACACTGCACCATGCTGACCCGGGCTGCCGCACTTGAGGAGATCGCCGGCCAGCGCTTCGAGGTGGTGGTGATCGGCGGCGGCATCACTGGCGCCGGCGTCGCCCTCGACGCCGCCTCGCGCGGGTACTCGGTGGCGCTGTTGGAGCGGGGGGACTACGCGATCGGCACCTCCAGCCGCTCATCGAAGATGATCCACGGCGGCCTCCGCTACCTGCAGAACTTCGACCTCGGCCTGGTCCGCGAGGCGCTGCTCGAGCGCCAGCTGCTGGTCCAGCTCGCGCCGCACCTGGTCTACCCGACGCCGTTCGTCGTCCCCTCGTTCGCCGAGGAGCGCCGCGACCGCCGGCTCGGGATCGGGCTCAACATGTACGACGTGATGGCGACGACGCGGGTCGGTCGCAGCCGCCGTGAGATGCGCTCCTCCAAGCAGGAGGACGAGGACTTCTACTGGTCGCCGGACCGTCACCGCACGATCGACCGCGACGAGCTGCTCGAGCTGGTCCCCTCGCTGGAGCCGCGCGACCCGGGCGACGCCTATCTCTTCTACGACTGCCAGACCGACGACGTGCGGCTCGTCTTCACGATCCTCGGCGAGGCCGAGCGCTTCGGCGCGGTGATGCTCAACGGCGTCGAGGTGACCGAGGTCCTCCTGCGCGGCGGCCGTGCGGTCGGGGTCGCCGCGGTCGAGGCCGAGTCGGGCGAGCGTTTCGAGGTCGAGGCCGAAAACGTCGTCAACGCGACCGGCGTCTGGGCCGACCGGATCGGACCCGAGCTGACGGAGGAGGAGGACATACCGCGGATCGCCCCGAGCCGCGGTACCCACCTCCTCCTCGACCGCGACGACCTCTCGACCGGCAGCGCCGCCTGCATCGTCCCGGCCGGCGAGGATCGTCACATCTTCGCCCTGCCCTGGTACGGGCGAACCCTGGTCGGCACCACCGACAACGACTTCGACGGCGACATCGACCACCCGCACCCCGGTGGGGCCGACATCGAGTACCTGCTCGACGCGGTCAACGCCTTCTTCGGCACCGAGCTGAGCCGGGCCGACCTGGTCGGCGCCTACGCCGGCGTGCGGCCGCTGATCTCCACCGGCGACCCGAAGAAGTCGGTCGACATCTCGCGCAAAGCGGAGCTGTATGAGACCTCGTCCGGGATGCTGACGATCACCGGTGGCAAGCTGACGACCTGGCGGCGGATGGCGAAGCAGACGGTCGACCGGCTGGTCGAGCGCGAGGGTCGCGAGGCGCCCTGCCACACGGCCGAGATCCCGCTGGGGATGGAGGCGAGGCCCGAGGACCTGGAGGCACCGGAGGGGGTGGGGGAGGAATCTGTGGCGCAGCTCGCCTTCCGTTACGGACACGCGGCGCGCGCCGTGCTCGACCTCGCGCGGGCGGACGCCAGGCTGGCCGAGCCGATCGTGCCCGGCCGCCCGGACCTGCTCGCCGAGGTGACGATCGCGGCCCGGCTCGAGCAGGCGCGCTGCGTCGCCGATGTGCTCCTGCGCCGGACCAGGCTCGGTCTGCTGGCGGCGCCGCAACTGCGCGACGCAGCCGCCGCGCGTCCGGTCGCCGATGCTCTTGGCGCCGAGCTGGGTTGGTCGCGGCGCCGGGTGAAGCGCGAGGCCGAGGCCTGGCTCGGGGCCGCCGCCGAGGCGGGAATCGACGCTGCGGCGCCGGTCGACAGCGCTGCCTGACTGCCCGGTTGAATAGCCTGCTGCCCGTGAACAAGTCAGAGCTGCAGTCCAAGCACATCGCCGACCTACACGAGCTCGCCGCCAAGGCCGGCGTTGAGCGTTACCGGATGCTCTCGCGCGCCGAGCTGATCGAGAAGCTGGCAGACGGCAAGCCCGTCACGCGGAAGCAGCCGCCGCGGCAGCGACCGGCGGCGTCGCAGCCAAAGCCCGCGCCGCCCGCGGCTCAACCGGCTGAGGCGGAGCGCCCCAAGCGCAAACGTCGGCGCCGGCGCCGCTGGGGCCGGCGCCGCAAGGAGCTGCGTATCCACGATCTGCTGCTCCCAGCCGCGGCCAGCCGTCAGGCGATCGTCTACGCCGAGAGCCGGGCTGGCTGCACGGCGCTGTTGCGCGAGGTCGCCGCCGAGCTTGCCGATGCCTCAAACGGCCCCGACCCGATAGCGCTCTTGGTCGACCCCACACCGGAGGAGCTGGCCGAGTGGAAGCGCGACGCGCCCAGGGCGGAGATCGTCTCCGCCGGCAAGGCCCAGCATGCTGAGGATGCCCTCGCCCAGGCACGCACGCGCGCCGCCGCCGAGGACGTGATCGTCCTGGTCGACTCCCTCACCCGCTTCGCCGAGTCCTTCGGCGGCGCCGACGCCGCCCGCGACCTGTTCGACGCCGGCGCCTCTGCCAGCGGCAGCGGCTCGCTCACCGTAGTGGCCGCGATCGAGCGTCCCGCCTAGCTACGGCCGATATGCAATTCGGCGCCAGGACGGCTCTTTGGAGAGCTCGATCAGCTCGTTGCTGCGGTCGGGCTGGACGTAGCCGAAGGTCTGCGTGGTCTCGTCGAAGACGACGTCCAGCTCGCCCTCCTTGACCCGTTGATCGAGCCAGGCACCGCGGAAGACGAGCCGCCGCAGCCAGTGCACGAGACTGCGGTTGGAGGGGCCGACCAGGTCCTCCCAGTTGGAGTTGATGTGGTCGCCGAGGCGTGAGCTCGGCTCGGCGATCTCACCGTTGACGGCGAGGTCGAGCAGGTCGTCGAGCTCCTCGCGGCTCAGCCCCTGCCGGACGAAGCCGAGTTTGACCGCCGCCTGCTCGACGCGCTGGCCGAAATCCTCCTCGTTGAAGGCAAAGCGGAGCTCGCCGTACTCGAGTACGTAGTCGGAGCCCGACTCGTAATTTCCTCTGCGGGTCGTCTTCTTATTCACGTTTGAAGCCCATCCGCCGTCGCAAGCCCGGCGACGACAGGTTTTGGATCATGCCTGTCATCGTAATCGTGTGCTTGCTCGCGGCCGGGGCTGAAATAGGTTTTGCGCCAGGAACCGCTGCGACGCGATGATCGACCTCCACTGCCACATCCTTCCCGGCGTCGACGATGGGGCGCTTGACGTCCGCGACAGCGTCGGCTTGGCACGGCAGGCGGCCGCCGACGGAATCGAGTCGATCTGCGCGACGCCGCACATCCGCCACGACCACGACGTCCGCATCGAGGAGGTTGCCCCCCGGGTCGAGTCGCTCAATCGCCTCCTGCGCGGGGAGGGGATCCCGGTCACGGTCCTCACCGGTGGCGAGGTCGCCGAGACCGCGGTCGAGGGGTTGAGCGAGGAGGAGCTGGCGCGGGTCTCGCTCGGCGGCGGCGGCTGGATCCTGCTCGAGCCAGCGCCCGGCCCGCTCAGCGAGACGCTCGAGCGCCGCATCGAGCACCTCGCCGAGCGCGGTCACCGCACCCTGATCGCCCACCCCGAGCGCCACCTGTCCGAGGACATGTTCGAGCGCATCGGCCGCCTGATCGAGCGCGGCGCCCTGGTCCAGGCGACCGCCGATTTCTTCCTGCGCGAGGAGATGGCGGCGGGAATGCTCGCCCTCGCCGAGGCGGGCCTGGTCCACGTGCTCAGCAGCGACGCCCACTCCTCCCACGGTGGCCGCCCCGCCAAGCTCTCACAAGCCTTCGAGCGCCTAGGCGAGGTCGAGCCCCCGGCCTCCCACCTCGAGTGGATCCGCCACACCGCTCCCGGCGCGGTCATACGCGGCGAGGAGGTAAACGTCCCTTACTGACGTGCCGCGAGTTGAGTACCCATAGTGTCCGTCAACTCGCGGCACGTCTTTACGCGAGCGGTTGCAGCTCGACCCGGCGGGCTAGGTCTTCGACGACGGTGCGGTCGGCGCTGCCGAGGCCGTGGCGGAGGAAGTTGGCGGCGCCGGCGGCGGCGCCGACCTTGAGCGTCTCCTCCCACCCGCGGCCGGCGGCCATGCAGGCGACGAGGCCGCCCATCATCGAGTCGCCGCAGCCCTCGCGGGCGCCGCGTTCGAAGCGCGGCGGGATCAGCTCCCAGGCCTGCTCGCCGCGCACGACCATCGCCGGCTGTTCGGCCCGGGTGACGATCGCCGCGCCGGCGCCGGCCGCCAGCAGACGCTCGATCGCCGTCCGCATCCTCGCCTCGGTGTCGACCGGGCCCACGACGTAGCTGGCGAGCTCCCAGTCGTTGATCTTGATCAGGTCGGGCTTGCCCTCGAGCGCGCTGTCGAGTCGCGGCGGTGAGAGGTCGACGACGACCGGGGTGCCGTTGCCGCGCGCGTCGGCGACCAGGTTGCCGTAGATCTCCAGCGGCAGCGCCTCGCCTGGGTAGGGGCCGCAGAGCGCCAGGACGTCGGCGTCGAGCGCCGCCGCGCAGGTGATCGAGAAGAGGTCGTCGATCTCGTGTCGTGAGGGGGGCAGGCTGGCGCTCTGGGCGACCGGCACCCGCTCGCCGCTGCGCCGGTCGTGGATATAGGTGCCGCTGGCGGCGCCGGTCTCGATCAGGCGCAGCTCGACCGGGAGCTGCTCCAGCAGCGGCCGCAGCACGGCGCCGGACTCGCCGCCGATGAAGCCGCAGAGCGTCGCCTCGGCGCCGAGCTCGGCCGCCATCCGCGCCACCCAGACCCCCTGGCCGGCGGCGTGCAGGTGGATGTCGTCGCCGCCCTCCGCGGTCAACGCCTCGACCGTGACCGAGAGCATCGGGTGCGGGCCGAAGATCGCGACCTTGCCGCTCGCTGGCATCGCATCAGGCTAGCCGTCTGGATGGTTGGCTCGGACACGCTCGGTATTTCGTTGACCTGGCGGAGGACCCAGGCCGCTGCGCCCTTAGGTAGATGTGACCGGACCGCATCGGCGCCTGCGCCACCTTCCGACCGCCACCGTCCTCGGCCGCGAGGGGGTGCCGGTTGCCAGTGGGATCGCCGCCCGCCTGCTCGGCCTTTCGCACCTCGATCGTGCGCGGGCCGGGGCCGGCCTGCTGATCCCGCGCTGCCGCAGCGTCCACACCTTCGGCATGCGGTTCGCGCTTGATCTCGCCTTCATCGACCAGGACGGGCGCGTCTGCTCGATCCGGCGGGGGGTGCCGCCGCGCCGCGTGGTCTGGGACCGCCGCGCCGTCGCCGTGCTTGAGCTACCCTCCCGTCGGGATCAGGGGCCGCTCCGGGTTGGGAGCCCCAACCCGGAGACGATGACCGTGACCGTACGCGAGGTAGACGTTCCGGCGCTCTCACTGGAGCGCTTGCGAGGTGTGATCGACGACGAGGCGTGGGAGCGGCTCGAAGACGGGCTGCAACGGGCCGCGGTGCTGCTCGAGGGCCGCCAGGTCTGGAACGTCAACTCGACCTCATCCGGCGGCGGCGTCGCCGAGATGCTCTGGTCCTGGGTCGGCTTCGCACACGGGCTCGGAATCGGCATGCGCTGGCTGACGATCGGCGGCGACGCCGAGTTCTTCGCCCTGACCAAGCGCCTGCACAACTACCTGCACGGCGAGCTCGGCGACGGCGGTCCGTTGGGGGCCGAGGAGCGCGCCACCTTCGAGCGGGTCGCCGCCGCAAACGCCGAGTCGGTGCTTGCCCGGGTCGAGCCCGGCGATGTCGTCTACGTGCACGACCCGCAGCCGGCCGGGCTCGTCCCGGCGATCGTCGACGCCGGCTGCACCGTGATCTGGCGCTGCCACATCGGCGCCGACGAGCGCAACGAGCTGACCGCCGCCGGCTGGGACTTCCTCGCGCCCTACGTAACCAGGGCCAGCGCTGCGGTCTTCTCGCGCCAGGCGTTCGTGCCCGAGGTCTGCGCGGGGATGGTGACCGCGATCGTGCCGCCCTCGATCGACGCCGCCTCGCCGAAGAACCAGGAGATGGAGCCGGTGCAGGTGCGCGCGATCCTGCGCCAGACGGGCCTGCTCGCCGGCGACGGCGACGACGGCGCCGAGCCGGTCTACGAACGGCCGGACGAAAGCGAGGGCCGGGTCGAGCGCCACTGCGAGATGGTCGCCGGCGGCGCCCTGCCCAATCCCGACGTGTCGCTGGTCGTCCAGGTCTCGCGCTGGGACCGGCTCAAGGACCCGATCGGGGTGATGCGCGGCTTCGCCGAGGTCGAGACCGACGGCCACGGCGCCCACCTGGTCCTCGCCGGGCCGAGCATGGGCTCGGTCAGCGACGACCCCGATGGCGCCGCCGTGCTGACCGAAGTGGTCGAAGAGTGGCACCGGCTGCCGGACGGAGTCCGCTCGCGCATCCTGCTCGCCTGCCTGCCGATGGAGGACCTCGAGGAGAACGCCGCGATTGTCAACGCGCTGCAGCGCCAGGCGACGATCGTCGTGCAGAAGAGCCTCAAGGAGGGCTTCGGCCTGACCGTGACCGAGGCGATGTGGAAGGGGCGCCCCGTGGTCGCCACCGATACGGGCGGCATCGGCGATCAGATCGAGGACGGGATCACCGGCGTGCTGCTGAAGAACCCGCTCGATCAGACCGCGTTTGCCGCTGCGGTCGGCTCGCTGCTCGAGTCGCCCGAGCACGCCCGCGCGATCGGCGACGCCGCCCGCGAGAGCGTCCGCGCCAACTTCCTCGAGAACCGCCATACCCTGCAGTACGTGGAGCTGCTGGAGCGACTGCTCGGATGAAGTACGTCTACCGCTTCGACGAGGGCTCGAAGGAGATGCGCGAGCTGCTCGGCGGCAAGGGCGCCAACCTGGCCGAGATGGCGCGGCTGGGGCCGCCGGTCACGGTGCCGGCCGGGTTCACGGTAACGACCGAGGCCTGCGTCGCCTTCCTCGCCGCCGGCGGCGAGTACCCGGACGGGCTGGCCGAGCAGCTCGATGCGGCGCTCGCCGAGCTCGAGCGGGAGGCCGGCAAGCGCCTCGGCGACCGCGAGGACCCGTTGCTGGTCTCGGTGCGCTCGGGGGCGCGCGAATCGATGCCGGGGATGATGGACACGGTGCTCAACCTCGGCCTCGGTGACGAGGCGATCGGCGGCCTCGCGGCGCGCACCGCCAACGAGCGCTTCGCCTGGGACTCCTACCGGCGCTTCGTACAGATGTTCGGCAACGTCGTCGCCGGGATCGACGGGATGCTGTTCGAGCGGGCGATCCGCGTGGTCAAGGGCGAGCGGGGGGTCGCGCTCGACACCGAGCTCGACGCCGGCGACCTGCGGCGCCTCGTCGCCGAGTTCAAGCGGATCTTCGCCGAGCAGACCGGGCGCGAGTTCCCGCAGCAGCCGCGGGCGCAGCTGCGCGAGGCGGTCGCCGCGGTCTTCCGTTCCTGGAACGGGGCACGGGCGATCGAGTACCGGCGGCTCAATCGCATTCCCGACGAGTGGGGCACGGCGGTCAACGTGCAGCAGATGGTCTTCGGCAACAGGGGCGAGGACTCGGGCTCGGGCGTCGCCTTCAGCCGCGACGAGATCACCGGCGAGCCGCGTCCCTCGGGCGATTTCCTGCTCAACGCGCAGGGCGAGGACGTCGTCTCCGGCACCCGCGACACCGCCGACCTGGCCGAGATGGCGCAGATGCTGCCCGCCGCGCACGCCCAGCTGGTCGAGATCGTCGCCGCGCTCGAGCGCCACTTCGGCGACATGCAGGACGTCGAGTTCACGGTCGAGGAGGGGACCCTCTACATGCTGCAAACGCGCGCCGCCAAGCGGCCGCCGCAGGCCGCCGTGCGGGTCGCCGTCGACATGGCAAACGAAGGCATCCTCAGCCGCGCCGAGGCGATCGCCAAGCTCGACGCGTCCAAGCTCGAGGCGCTGCTGCACCCGTCCTTCGACCCGAAGTTCGCGCTCGAGCCGCTGGCGACGGGGGTCGCGGCCTCGCCGGGCGCCGCCAAGGGCGCGATCGTGTTTGCCGCCGAGCGCGCGGTCGAGCGGGCCGAGGCGGGCGAGGACACGATCCTCGTCCGTCCCTTCACCGAGGCCGACGACGTCGCCGGCTTCCACGCCGCCCGCGGCATCCTCACCTCCGAGGGCGGCAAGGCCTCGCACGCGGCGCTGGTCGCGCGCGGCATGGGGCGGCCCTGCGTCTGCGGCGCCTCGGCGCTCGAGGTCGACCTCGAGGCGCGCACGATGCAGGTCAACGGGGTCGTGCTTGCCGAGGGCGACCCGATCGCGATCGACGGCAGCAGCGGCGCGGTCACGACGCAGGACGTGCCGCTGGTCCCGGCCGAGGTCGGCGAGTACTTCGGCACCGTGCTCGAGTGGTCCGATGAGCTGCGCCAGCTCGGCGTGCGCGCCAACGCCGACCGGCCCGAGGACGCCGCCGCGGCACGGCGCTTCGGCGCCGAGGGGATCGGCCTCTGCCGCACCGAGCACATGTTCCTCGGCGAGCGCCAGCCGCTGATGCAGCGGATGATCATGGCCGAGGGGGAGGAGGAGCGCCACGCCGCGCTGGCCGAGCTCGAGCCGTTGCAGCAGGCCGATTTCGAAGGGCTGTTCGCCGAGATGGCCGGCCTGCCGGTGACGATCAGGCTGCTCGACCCGCCGCTGCACGAGTTCCTGCCCCGCGCCGAGGACCTCGTCGTCGAGATCGAGAAGCTGACCGTGACGGGCGCCGGCGGCGAGGGCGAGGGCGAGCGCCTCAAGGCGGAGCTGCACCGGGTGCGACAGCTCGAGGAGACCAACCCGATGCTGGGCACGCGCGGTTGCCGGCTCGGGCTCGAGTTCCCGGAGATATACGAGACCCAGGTGCGGGCGATCGTCGCCGCGGCGCTGGCGCTGCGCGAGCGCGACGGCGTCACGCCGGAGCTCGAGATCATGATCCCGCTGGTCGACTACGAGGGCGAGCTGACGGCGATGCGCGCGCTGGTCGAGCGGACCGCGGCGGCGGCGGTCGAGCGGGCCGGCGCCGAGCCGGTGCCGTTCAGGGTCGGCACGATGATCGAGCTGCCACGGGCCTGCCTGATCGCCGATCGGCTCGCCGCCGAGGCCGAGTTCTTCAGCTTCGGCACCAACGACCTCACCCAGACGACCCTCGGCTTCTCGCGCGATGACTCCGAGGGCCGCTTCCTCAGCGAGTACCTGAGCCGCAAGATCGTCACCCGCAGCCCGTTCGAGACCGTCGACGTCGACGGCGTCGGCCAGCTGGTCGAGACCGCCGTCGAGCGCGGCCGCGGCGCCCGTCCCGGCCTCGTCCTCGGCATCTGCGGCGAGCACGGCGGCGACCCCGACAGCATCGCCTTCTTCCACGACGCGGGTCTCGATTACGTCAGCTGCTCGCCGTTCCGAGTCCCGATCGCCCGCGTCGCCGCCGCGCAAACCGCGCAAACTGCGGTGTGACTGTCGGCTGAGGGGGGAGAGTTTTCGGCGCTGCGCCCTTAGAGGGGTGCATGTTGCCCCAGAGACGTGAGATCGCCAACGTCGTCGTCTGCGAGGACGACACGCCGACCCTGGAGCTGCTCTGCGACAACCTCGTCGCCGACCGCTTCGGCGTCCTGCCGGCGCCGACGGCTTCGGACGCGCTGCGGCTCTGCCGCTACAAGCAGCCCGACCTGATGCTGCTCGACCTGACCTTGCCCGATGCCTCCGGGCTCGACGTGCTGCAGGAGATCCGCGAGGCCGATGGCGTCGTCTCGCGCTTCAACCCGCACCTGCCGGTGATCGTCCTCAGCGGTCGCAGCGGCGAGCAGGACCGCGTGCGCGGACTTGAATTCGGCGCCGACGATTACCTGACGAAGCCGTACCCGTACACCGAACTGCGGGCGCGGATCACGGCCCTGCTGCGGCGGGTCGAGCAGCACCGCAGCGGGCCGCAGCGAGTCGGTGAAATCGTCATCGACCCAGAACGGCACCGCGCCTGGGTCGGCGGTCGCGAGGTCGAGCTTTCGCGCAAAGAGTTCTCGCTGCTGCGGGTGCTGGCCGCCGATCCGCACAGGGTCTTCTCCAAGCGCGAGCTGCTGCGCGAGGTCTGGGGTCTGCGGGCGCCGACCAAGACGCGCACGCTCGATTCGCACGCCAGCCGCTTGCGGCGCAAGCTCGACCCCGACCGCGCCCGCTTCATCATCAACTGCTGGGGCGTCGGTTACCGCCTGCTTGACGGATGATCGAGCTGGCCGAGATCGTGACCGGCTCCGGCTGGCCGCTGGCGGCGACCCTGGCCGCTGTGGTCGCGGCGCAGGAGTTGCAGGTGGGGCGGCGCCGCAGCGCGCTCAATCGGGCGCTGCACGAGTTGCGCCGGCCCCTGCAGGCGATCGCGCTCGCCGCCGCCGGCGACGACGGTGGGACGCCGACGGTCCTGGCCAGCTCGGTCCAACTCGCCGGGGCGGCGATCGAGCAACTCGACCGCGAGCTCAACGGCGACGCCGGGTTCCGCCGGCCGCGGGAGCCGATCGAGCTGCGGCCGCTGCTGGAAGCGGCGGTGCGGCGCTGGCAAGCGCCGGCGGCGCTTGCCGGCGGCTCGCTGAGTCTGCGCTGGCGAGCCGGCCAGGCGCAGGTCGTCGGCGACAGGGTCGAGCTGTCCCAGGCCCTGGACAACCTGTTGTTGAACGCGATCGAGCACGGCGGGCCGACGATCGCGGTCGATGCCCGTCTCCACAGGGGGCGGGTGCGGATCGTGATCGCCGACTCTGGCCGCGCCTCGCGCCCCAAGGACCGCCGCGAGACGCCCGCCGAGGCGATCGATCGGCTGGCTGGGCGCCGCCGTCGCGGTCATGGATTGACGGTGGTGAGGCGGGTGGCGGCGTCCCACCACGGGCGCTTTGCCCTGCGGCGCTCGGAGCGTGGCTCGCTCGCCCTGTTCGAGCTGCCCCTGACCCGACGTCGATCGTCAGCGGCATGAGGCGTCGCCGGCGCGCGCTCGGGTTTGGCGCGCTCGCGCTGCTGGCGGCTGCCGTCGCGGCGCTGATCGCCGACGCATACGGAGCGCGAGCGACCCGCGGCTACGGCGCGCTGCGGCCGGTCGTCGTGCTTGCGGCCGATCTGCCGGCCGGGCGCCGAATCGGTCCGCGCGAGGTCAACGGCGCGCTCGAGCGGCGCCGCGTCCCGGTGCGATTCGCGCCCCCCGACGCGCTCGCGCTCCCCGCGGAAGCGCTGGGCTTGGTCGCCCGGGCGCCGCTGCCGGCCGGCTCCTACCTGCTCGGGGCGCAGTTGTCTGTGAGCGGTAGGGAGGGGCGTCGCGGCGGGCGCCGGCTCGGTGGCGGCCGACGACCGGTCGAGATCGCGGTCAGCGGCGCCGGCGCGCTGCTCGCCGGTGGGCCCTCGCCAGCCGGCGCCAAGGTCGACGTGATCGTGACCGGCGAACCCACCGGCCCGGGAGCCGGCCGCACCTACATCGCCGCCGCGCGTGTGCCGTTGCTCGCGATCGCGCCGGCGGTCGAGGAAGTCGGCACCGGGGCGACCGCGAACGCGACGCTCGGCCTGACCAAGCGCCAGGCGTTGAGGCTGATCGCCGCCGAGAGCTTTGCCCGCAAGATCACCCTGCTCCCGGACGGTTGATGGCGGTGGCCGGGCGGCGGCGCCACCTCGAGCAGCTTGCGAGCGCGTTGCGTCTGCGGCTGGTGGAGGCGCGGCGCGAAGCGGCCGCCGCCGGCGGCGCTGCGGGCGGGGACCTTCCGGATCGGATCCGGGCGCTGGTCGAGGAGGAGGCGGCGCTGCTTGGCGATGCCGATCGGGAAGCGCTCGTCGCGCGGGTTCTGCGCGACACGGTCGGCCTCGGCCCGCTCGAGGATCTGCTCGCCGACCCGACGGTCGAGGAGGTGATGGTCAACGGGCCCGACCAGGTCTACATTGAGCGCGGCGGCACGATCGAGGTGTCCGCGGTGGCCTTTGCCGACGAGGAGGAGCTGCGCAACACGATCGAGCGCATCCTCGCCCCGCTCGGTCGCCGCATCGACGAGCTCAGCCCGATGGTGGATGCGCGGCTCGGCGACGGCTCGCGGGTCAACGCGGTGATCCCGCCGCTGGCGATCGACGGGCCGGCGCTCTCGATCCGCCGTTTTGGCGCCAGTCGCCCCGGGCCGTCTGAGCTGGTCGAGCTGGGCACGCTGAGCGAGCGGCAGCTGGCCGAGTTGGAGGAAGCGGTCGGGGCGCGGCGCAGCATCTTGATCAGCGGTGGCACCGGGTCGGGCAAGACGACGCTGCTCAACGCTCTCTCCGGCTTCATCGCCCCGGGCGAGCGGTTGGTGACGATCGAGGACGCCGCCGAGCTACGCCTGCAGCGGTGTCATGTCGTACGGCTGGAGAGTCGGCCCGCCGGGATCGAGGGCAGGGGAGAGGTGACGATTCGGGACCTGCTGCGCAACGCGTTGCGGATGCGGCCCGACCGGATCGTGATCGGCGAGGTGCGCGGCGCCGAGGCGCTCGATCTCCTCACCGCGCTCAACACCGGCCACAGCGGCGCGCTCTCGACCGTGCACGCCAACTCGCCCGCCGACGCGCTGGCGCGGCTGGAGACGCTGGCGCTGATGGCGGGCCTCGGGCTCCCGCACGAGGCGATCGCCACCCAGGTCCGCCGCGGCATCGACCTCGTCGTCCAGCTCGAGCGGCGCCCCGACGGTTCGCGCCGCGTCACCGAGATCGCCGAGGTCGGGGCCGGGGCGAGCGCTGCCGACTTTTGCCGTGCTACAGGCCGGGAAAAGTCGGATCCGGTGACGCGCTGATGACCCCGTTGTTGCCGCTGGTTGGTGGCGTCGCCGGTGGACTGGCGGCGCTGGCCGCGCGCGAAGCGATCCTGGCGACGCCCGCCGCGGCGCGGTGGCTGCAGCTGGCGCTCGAGCCGTTGCGGCGCGCCGGGGAGGAGGGCTACGTGCCCTCGACTCCGGAGCGGCGCCGCCTGGCCGCGGTCGGAACCGGCGCGGCGCTGCTCGCCGGGTGGTTTCTGGCCGGCCCGGCGGTTGCCCTGGTGCTGGCGCTTGCTGGGCCGGCGCTGGCCGCCTCGGCGGTGGCGAGTCGACGCCGGCGCTATCGGCATGCGGTTGAGCGCGCGTTGCCCGAGGTTTCCGAGGCCATCGCCGACTCGCTCGCCGCCGGCCGTTCGCTGCGTGCCTCGCTGCCCGCCGCCGCGGCCTCGGTCGACGGTCCGGCGGCGGTCGAGCTCGCCCGGCTCGGCGCGGAGCTGGAGCTGGGTTCGCCAACCGACGCGGCGATCGGCGCCTGGCGGCGGCGTATGCGCTCCCCTCGCGTCGATACCTTCGCCGCCGCCCTGCTCAGCCAGCACCGCGCCGGCGGGGACCTGGCCGGGCTGTTGCGTCGCTTCGCCGCCGGCGCCGCCGAGCGCGACCGTGCCGCCGAGGATGCCAGGGCGGCAACCGCCCAGGCCCGTTTCACCGGCCTGCTGGTCGTCGCGATGCCAGGCGGCGGCGCTCTCTTCGCCGAGTTGATCCAGCCCGGCTTTATGCTCGAGGTTCTCAGCGCCCCGGCCGCGGCCGTGCTGCTCGCGCTCGCCGCCGCGCTTCAGGTGATGGGATTCATCGCGATCCGCCACTTCGCCCGGGTGGTCGAGTGAAGCCCCAGCTGCTTGCGGCCTGGCGACCGGCCCTGGCCCGGCGGTTGCAGCGATCCGGCCTGGGCTCGCGTCTTTCCGTGGAGGCGATCCTTTTCACGAAGCTGGGCGCCGCGATCGTCACTGGGCTCGCCGCCTCGTTGGCGGCCCCGGCGGCACCGGGTCGCACCTCCCTGATCGTCGCCGCGGCGACGCCCGTTGCCGGCTTCGTCCTTCCCGACGCATTGCTCGAGCGCGCGGCGCGACGTCGCCATCGCCGCCTGCTTGCCTCGCTGCCCGACGCCCTCGACCTGCTCGCGATCGGTTCGGCCGCGGGCCGGGGCCCGGCAGCCGCTTTCGCCGAGATCGCCCGCACCGGCAGCGGTCCGCTCGCCGACGAGCTGCGGGTCATCACCGCGGAGCTCGAGTGCGGTGCCTCGCTCGGCAGCGCCCTCGCGACGCTGCGCGGGCGCGTGCCGGGCAGCGAGATCGCGACCCTCTGCGCCGCGACCGAGCGTTCCCGCCGGCTTGGCTCGCCGCTTGCCGACCAGCTCCGCCGCCAGGCCTCTGCCCTGCGCCGCGACCAGCGCCGCGCGGTCGAGGAGCGCGCCGCCCGCGCCGCCCCCAAGATCCAGCTCGTCGTCGCCCTGGTCCTCGTCCCCTCGGTCCTGCTGATGATCGCCGCCGCCCTGATCGCCAACGCCGACCTCCTGCTCAGCGGGTTCTGAGGCCCAGGGGGTCGCTCCGGCGCTGCAACCGAAGTTGCGAGATCGGGGCTTGTTTGGGGTTGTGTTGCAAAGTGGGAGGAAGTGGGGTATTGTGGTCGACGAGTTGAAGCCCAGGACCGGGGTGGTGAGGCTCCTCCCACCTCATCACTCCGGTCCCAACTCTCTTTCCAGGCCGCAGAAAGGAACCCACGGGGATGGCATTTCGTGGTCTTTACGAGCACAGTCTCGATTCCAAGGATCGGCTCACGGTTCCCTCTCGCTTTCGCGCCGCGCTTGCTGACGGGATCGTTCTCTCCAAAGGCTTCGACCCCTGCGTCTGGGTGCACACGACCGACGAGTTCGAGCAGCTCTCCGAGCGCTTCCTCTCGCCGCACAGCCCGTTCGGCAAGGACGCGCGCAGCCTGCGCCGGCGCTTCCACGGCGGCTCCTTCGACGAGAAGCTCGACTCGGCGGGGCGGATTCGCGTGCCCAAGCCATTGATCGAGCATGCCGGCCTCAACGGTCCCTGCGTCGTCATCGGCGCCGGTGAGTACCTGGAGATCTGGAACGCCGAGGCCTGGGCCAAGCAGGAGGAGGAGCTCGACGCCGCCGCCCCCGAGATCGCCGAGGGCCTCGCCGAAGCCACCGCGTAACCATGCACCTCCATGCCAAGCAGATCCCCCAAACCCCGTCGACGGGCCGCAAAGCAGCCTATGAGGCTGCTTTGCGGCCCGTCGACCCTTTTGCGATGAGTCACGAGCCGGTTCTCGTCGCTGAGCTGGTTGAGCTGCTTGCGCCGCAGCCCGGGCAGATCGCGGTCGATTGCACCTTCGGCGGCGGCGGGCATGCGCGCCGGATCGCGGCGGCGCTCGGCCCGGAGGGGACGCTGATCGGGGTCGACCGTGACCCGGCTGCTGCGGATCGGTTCGAGCGCTTTGCCGCGGAGGCGTCATGCCAGACCCGTTTCCTCGGCGTCGACTACGCGGAAGGTCTTCGCACCCTGCGCGGCGAAGGCATCCGCCCAGACATGGTGCTCATGGACCTCGGAATGTCCTCGTTGCAGGTCGACGCCAGGGAGCGGGGGTTCTCCTATTCCTACGACGCGCCGCTCGATATGCGGATGGACACGCGGCAGGAGCTGAACGCGGCCGACATCGTCAACGAGTGGCCGGAGTCGCGGATCGCGCAGGCGCTGCGTCGCTTCGGTGAGGAGCGCTACGCCGGCGGGATCGCACGCGAGATCGTCCGTCGCCGCCCCTTGCAGACCACGGCGGAGCTGGTCGCCGCGGTCAAGGCCGGGATGCCGGCCTCGGCTCGCTTCGGCGGTGGCCACCCGGCCAAGCGAACCTTTCAGGCGCTGCGGATCGCCGTCAACGGCGAGCTCGACTCGCTTGACGATGCCCTGCCGACCGCCTGGGCGATGCTGCCGCCGGGCGGGCGCTTTGCTGCGATCTCGTTTCACTCGCTCGAGGATCGCCGGGTCAAGCAGTTCCTCGCCGATCGCGCCCGCGGCTGTGTTTGCCCACCCGAGCTACCGGTCTGCACCTGCGGCCGCGAGCCCGAAGCCGAGCTGCTCACCCGCCGCCCGGTTGCGCCCGGGCCGGCTGAGATCGCGGCCAACCCCCGCTCGAAGTCGGCCCACCTGCGCGTCGCGGTCAAGATCGCCGAGGCACAGGCCGCCGGGAGCGCTGCCTGATGGCGGCAGCTGCAACCGCGCGCAAGGCGGTCGCGCCGGCCCGCGCACCGCGCCGCAAACGGCCGGCGTTGAGCGTCGCCCCGGTGCGCAAGCCCGCGCGCCGCAAGGCTCCGGTGCGGCGCCCCGGCGGGCAGCTGATCCCGCTCGCCGTCGGGACGGCGTCGGCCGTGCGCGGCCTGCCCGACTCGAGCTTGATCGTCCGCCTCACCCGTGGTCGCGCCTGGATCGGTGTGCTCGGCGTGCTGCTCGCCGGGATCGTCGCCCTCAACGTGATCACGCTCAGCCTCGCCGCCGGCGCCGGTCACATCGACCAGAACATTCAGGCTCTCGACGAAGAGAACTCGCTCTTGCGCAGCCGCGATGCACAGCGTTCGGGCGCCGGGCGAATCCGCCACGCCGCCGCCGCGCTCGGCCTCAGCGCCGCCCCGGTCGATCAGATCGGTGCGATCCAGGCGAGCCCCGGCGATGTCGAGGTCGCGGCGCGGCGGCTGGCGGCGGCCGGGAGCGGCTACTGAGGCATGCGCACGATCGAGCGCAGGATCGGTCTGCTCTTCGCCGGTTTCCTGCTTTGCTTTCTCGTCATCGCCGGGCGCGCCTTTTGGCTGCAGGGCGTGCAGGGCGCCAAGCTCGCCTCCGAGGCCGCCTACCAGCAGACCGACGTCGTCACCGTCCCTGGCCTGCGTGGCGGCCTGCTCGATCGCTTTGGCAACCCGCTCGCCGTCTCAGAAGACGCGAAAACGATCTACGCGACGCCGTACCAGGTGAAGCAGCCGCGGTTGACCGCCGCCAAGCTCGCCCCGATCCTCGACCTGGAAGAGAGCGAGGTGCTGAAGAGCCTCACCGAAGACTCCGGTTTCTCCTACGTCGCGCACAAGGTCGACCTGCCGAGCGCGGCTCGGGTCGCCCGCCTCGACCTGGCCGGAATCGGCGAGCTGCCCGACAGCCGGCGGACCTATCCCCAGGGCACCCTGGCGGCGCAGACGATCGGTGCCGTCGGCGACGATGGCCAGGGCCTAACCGGCATCGAGAAAGGGAAGAACCCGGTTCTGCACGGGAGCGACGGCGAACGGCGGGTCGTCAACGACGCGCTCGGCGAACCGATCCGGCTTGAAACCGTGAGCGAGGCGAGCGACGGCGAAGACGTCAAGCTGACGCTCGATCCCGCGATCGAGCGCAGGACCGAGCAGGTGCTGGGCGAAGTCGGCGAAGCCTACGCGCCCAAGGGGGCGACCGCGATCGTGATGGACCCGCGCAGCTCGGACCTGCTTGCGATCGCCAACTGGCCGCCGGTCGACCCCACCGATCTCGCCAACGCCGACCCCGAAGCTCTGATCAACCGCGCCACCGGGTTCACCTTCGAGCCCGGCTCGACCTTCAAGGCATTCACCGTCTCGGCGGCGTTGGAGGAAGGGCAGGTGACGCCGGAAACGACCTTCACCCTGCCGCCGCAGCTCCACGTCGCCGACCGGATCATCGAAGACGCCGAGGCGCGGCCGACCATCACCCTCAGCGTCGCCGAAATCCTCTCCCACTCCTCCAACGTCGGCGCGGCGACGATCGGGTTGCAGCTCGGCAGCGAGAAGTTCAGCCGCTGGATCAAGCGCTTCGGCTTCGGCCGCCCGACCGGCGTCCAGTTCCCGGCCGAGGAGCAGGGGATCGTGCCGGCGCTCGACGAATACTCGGGCTCGACGATGGGCAACCTGCCGATCGGCCAGGGCCTGGCGGTGACGCCGATGCAGATGGTCGCCGGCTACGCCGCGATCGCCAACGGCGGTTTTCTGCGCCGGCCACGGCTGGTCGAGCGGATCGGGGACGAACCCGTGCCCGAGCCGCGCGGCCGGCGGGTGATCGCGCCGACCGTCGCCGAACAGGTGCGGACGATGCTCGAGGGCGTCCTCGCCCCGGGCGGAACCGCCTCGGAGGTCAGCGTGCCCGGCTATACCCTGGCCGGCAAGACCGGGACCGCCGAGGTGGCCGAAAACGGGACCTACTCGGAAACCAAGTACGTCGCCTCGTTCATCGGCTTCGCGCCGGCGCAGGACCCGCGGTTGCTCGTTGCGGTGATCGTCGACCAGCCGCAGGGGGACATCTACGGAGGGTCGGTGGCGGCACCGGCGTTTGGGCGGATCGCGGCGTTTGCGTTGCCTTACCTGGGGGTGCCGCAGGAATAGGGACGTGGGCGGTGCCGGGGCCGGGGATCGGGTGTCCCTCCGGCTGGCTGGGTTTTTCGCCTCTGACGGTGCGGCCGTCCGAGGTTGTGTCAGGGGCGAAAAACGGGACGCCGCTGCGCTGGAGGGACACCCGATCCCCGACCTAGAATCGCTTGCGTGAGATTGGATCAGCTCGTGATGGCGGTGGAGGGCGCCCGGATCGTCGGTGCTCCGGAGGCAGAGGCAGTCGTGGCGATCGAGGTGGGGGAGCTTGCCTATGACAGTCGTCGGGTGGGGCCCGGGGCGCTCTTTTTCTGCACGCCGGGCGAGAACGTCGACGGCCACGATTTCGCTCCGGCGGCGGTCGAGGCGGGAGCGGTGGGTCTCGTGGTCGAGGAGCCAATCTCCGCGCTCGACGTTGTCCAGATCGTCGTGCCGGACGTCCGAGCCTCGATGGCCCCGATGGCTGCCTGCTTCAACGGCAGCCCCACGGCGGAGCTGAAAGTCGCTGGGATCACCGGGACGAATGGGAAGACGACTACGGCGTTCCTCTTGCGGGAGATCCTGGAGCGGGCTGGGGCGGAGGCCGGGGGGATGCGGTGCGGGCTGCTGGGGACGGTGAAGCAGGTTGTCGGCGGGGTCGAGGAGGAGGTCGAGCGGACCACGCCGGAGGCGATCGACCTGCAGCGGGCGTTTCGGCGGATGCTCGATGGGGGGGACGGGGCTTGTGCGATGGAGGTCTCGTCGCACGCGCTGGAGTTGCACCGCTGCGACGCGATTCATTTCGATGTGGCGGTGTTCACGAACTTGACCCAGGACCACCTCGACTTCCACGGAGGCATGGAGGAGTACTTCGCGTCGAAGCGGCGGTTGTTCGAGATGGGGCCGCGGATCGCGGTCGTCAACGTCGACGATCCGTACGGGGAGCGGTTGGCCGCTCAGATCGAGAAGGCCGGCGAGGCGCAGTGCCTCACGTACTCGGTCCAGGGCAAAGAGGCTCACCTGGTTGCCGCTGACATTGCGTTGAGCTCGGCCGGCGCAGAGTTCGCCGTGGTGCAGCCACTTGGTGGTTTGAAGGTGGCAGTTGGCGACCTTGAAGCGCCCGCGGGCAAGTCCCTCCCTCCTGCCGGAGTGGTGCGGACCCGCTTGCCCGGCGATTTCAACGTGTCGAACGCGCTGGCGGCGTTTGCCGCGGCGACGGCGATGGGGGTCGAGCCCGACGCTGCCGCAGCCGCATTGGCCGAGGCCGCTCCGCCCCCGGGGCGCTTCGAGCCGGTCGACGAGGGGCAGGACTTCGCGGTGCTGGTCGACTACGCGCACACGCCGGACTCGCTCGAGAACGTGCTGCGGGCGGCGCGGCGGTTGGGGGAGGGGCGGGTGATCTCGGTGTTCGGGGCCGGCGGCGACCGTGACCGCGGCAAGCGGCCGCTGATGGGGCGCGCCGGGGCGGAGCTGTCGGATCTGGCCATTGTCACCTCTGACAATCCCCGCTCGGAGGATCCCGAGGCGATCGTCGCCGAGGTGCTGGCCGGGGTCGAGGATCGCGCCGGGGTCGAGACGGAGGTCGACCGGCGGGCGGCGATCGCGCTGGCGCTGTTGCGGGCCGAGGCCGGCGACACGATCGTGATCGCCGGCAAGGGGCACGAGCAGGGACAGGAATTCGAGGGCGGCCACACGATCCCCTTCGACGACCGTGAGGTGGCGCGGGAGGAGCTGCGCAAGCTGTTGAAGGTGGAACAAATTTGAACCTAAGCGCCGAGCAGATCGCGGCGGCGATGGGGGCGGAGATCGTCGGCCGCGGCGGCCCCGGCTCGCCCCAGGGCGCCGTGATCGACTCCAGCGAGGCGGGGGAGGGGGACCTCTTCTTCGGCCTCCGTGGCGACCGGGTCGACGGTGGCGAGTTCGCGCCGGCGGTGCTCGCTGCCGGCGCCTGGGGCGCAGTCGTGGGCTCTGCCGGGGCGCGTTCGCTGGTTGTCTCTCCTGGCGCGACAGAGGGCGAACGCGCGCTGGCGGGTGGGGCGGGTTGGGTGTTCGCGGTTGACGACCCGCTCGCTTCGCTGCAGGGCCTGGCACGCGCCTGGCGCCGCGAGCTCGGCGTGCCGGTCGTCGGCATCACCGGCTCGGTCGGCAAGACCTCGGTCAAGGACATCGCCCGGGCGCTGCTGCCAGGTCGGGTGCACGCCAACCGCGAGAACCTCAACACCGAGATCGGCCTGCCGCTGACCGTGCTCGAGGCGCCACCCGAGACGGAGCTGATGGTGCTGGAGATGGCGATGCGGGGGCCGGGGCAGATCGCCGAGCTGGCGGCGATCGCCGAGCCGGGGGTGGCGGTGATCACCAACGTCGGCCCGGTCCACGTCGAGCTGCTCGGCTCGGTCGGGGCGGTGGCCGCGGCCAAGGCCGAGATCCTCGCGGGGCTGCCGGCCGACGGCATCGCGGTCGTGCCGGCCGACGCCGGCGAGCTGGAGCCGCACCTGGCCACTGCGCCGAGCTTGCTGCGCTTCGGCCCCGGCGGCGATATCGAGGCGCGCGAGCGCCGTGTCGGGGATGGCGTCACCGAGGCGCTGGTCGCGACCCCGGCCGGCAGCGCCCGCTTCCATTTTCCCTTCACCGAGGCGCATAACCTGACCAACGCGCTGGCCGCGATCGGCGCCGGGGTCGCCCTCGGCGCGCCGCTCGAGGGGATGGCCGACCGCGCTGCCAACATAGGCTTCTCTCGCTTCCGGGGCGAGCGCCTCGAGCTTGCTGACGGAATCGTCCTGGTGAACGACTGCTACAACGCCAACCCGGTCTCGATGCGCGCGGCGCTCGACCACCTCGCCTCGGTCGAGGGCGAGCGCCGGATCGCCGTGCTCGGCGAGATGGCCGAGCTCGGCCCCGGCGCCGCCGGCTATCACCGCGAGGTCGGCGCCCACGCGCGCGCCGAGGGCGTCGACCTCCTGATCGGCGTCGGCGAGCCGGCGCGCGAGTACGGCCCCGACGAGCTGGTCGGCGACCCGGCCGAGGCCGCCGAGCTGCTTGCCGCCCAGCTCGAGCCCGGCGACACGATCCTGGTCAAGGGCTCGCGCTCGGCTGGGCTCGAGGGCGTCGCCGAGGCCCTGGCGGAGCTGATCTGATGGGCGAGGTGCTGATCGCGGGGATGGCGGCGATGCTGATCTGCATCTTCCTCGGCCCCAAGTTCATCGAGTACCTGCGGGTGAAGGAGTTCGGCCAGCACATCCGCGAGGAGGGGCCGCAGGAGCACCACGCCAAGGCGGGCACGCCGACGATGGGCGGCCTGATCGTCTTCGCCGCGATCGTCGTGCCCTACCTCGTCCTCTCCGACCGCGACGCGCAGAGCCTCGCCGTCTTCGGCGTCGCCCTCGGCTGCGCCGCGCTCGGCTTCGCCGACGACTTCACCAAGATCGTCAAACGCCGCAGCCTCGGCCTCTCGGCGCGCTGGAAGCTGGCCGGCCAGCTGCTGCTCGCGTTCGGCCTCTGGTGGGTCGCCCGCCACGAGGTCGGGCTGGAGCCGGTGCTCGAGTTCCGCATCGGCGACGGCAGCATCGACCTCGGCCCGGTGCTCTACTTCGTCCTCGTCTTCCTCGTCATCGCCGGCACCTCGAACGGCGTCAACCTGACCGACGGTCTCGACGGGCTCGCCGCCGGCTCCTGCGCGATCGTCCTGCTCGCCTACACCGCGATCGCCTTCGTCACCAACGAGCAGCAGAACCTGGCGCTGCTCGCGGCCTGCCTGGTCGGCGCCTGCGTCGGCTTCCTCTGGTTCAACGCCTTCCCCGCATCGATCTTCATGGGCGACACCGGCTCGCTCGGCCTCGGCGGCGCGATCGGCGCCCTCGCGGTGATGACGCAGACCGAGGTTCTGCTGATCATCATCGGCGGCATCTTCGTGATCGAGGCGCTCTCGGTCGCGGTCCAGGTCTTCTCCTTCAAGACCTTCCGTCGCCGTGTCCTCCTGATGGCCCCCCTGCATCACCACTTCGAGATGATGGCCTGGTCGGAGACCAAGATCATGCTCCGCTTCTGGATCATCGCCGCCGTCTGCTCCGGCATCGGCTTCACCCTGTACCAGCAGTCGATCGGCCGCTAGCGCCGCTTCGTTCGTTGACTAGAAGTTTGGTGAGGTCTACGGCTCCGGGACGTTGGTTCGCGAACCGAACTTTTGGACGAATAGCAGGTGAAGATCCGGTATCTGTTCCTCGTCTATAACCGATGAGCTGCCGAGGGGCTCAAGTCGCTCATCGAGACGCTGCCCCAGTTTTTTTCTACTGATGCCGTCCTGCCATTGGGCATCCCTCTCGTCGCTGCTGACGACGACCACCAAAGTACGGAATGACAAGTGCCGCTCCGAGAAAGAGCAATCCCAGCGAGGTGATCAAACGATTAAAACTGCCGGTTTCCGGACGCGGCACAGGGTGAGCCTAGCGGGGTGACTGGCGGCCCCTTATTTCAGCGCGGCCCGCGGTCCTTTTCTCAAGCAGCGCTGCAACGCGCCGCATCACCTCTCGCGGCTCATCCCCGATCCGCCGCGCCGTGAACCGCACCATCTCGATTCCGGCCAGCTTCAGCTCCTCTTGCCGCCGTCGGTCGCTCTCGAACGAGGCGCGGCTGCGGTGGAACTCGTAGCCGTCGAGCTCGACGGCGAAGCGCTCCCACTCCCAGTGCATGTCGAGCTGGTAGCCCTCGACGAAGACGTTGGCTGCGGGCATCGGAAGACCGGCCTGGCGTACGAGCTCGAGGAAGCGTCGCTCGAGGCCGGATTGCGTGAAGGCCGGCTCGCGATAGAGGTCGAGCGCCTTCTCGAGACTCCGGCGCGGCACGGTGGACGCGAGGTCGAGAGCGACGGTAGGTGATGGACGCGGATTTCGGGTCGCTTTCGGCCGCGCCAGGGGACGCCGGTCTCGACCGGGCGGGCGAGGGTCGGCAAGATCCCCCAGAGCCAGGCGGCCGACCGATGGCTCAGCAGCGCCTCGGGTCCACAGGCAAGGAGCGCCGCATGGCAGCGTCCGTGCGGCGACAGGGACGTGTGGCCGACGGCGTAGACGCCGCGGTGGATGCGGTGCAGGCGTCCGGCGGCGATCGCGCGGTCGACGGACCCGTCCGAGTACCCCAAGTCGCGCAACTGCCCACGGCTTCTAAGGGCTCAGCCACCATTTCTCTCCCCCCACAGGCCCTTCCGTTCGCAGTTTTGTCCGCATAGAGGGGAAAAGTGCGAACGGAAGCAGGGGGAACGTCTGTTCGGGTGCCTAGAATGGCTTGTAGTGGCTGCTTCTGAGCGGATCGTGATTTCGGGTGCGCGTGAGCACAACCTGAAGGACATCGACGTCGAGCTGCCGCGCGACGCGCTGATCGTGATCACGGGGCTCTCCGGCTCGGGCAAGTCGAGCCTCGCCTTCGACACGATCTACGCCGAGGGGCAGCGGCGCTATGTCGAGTCGCTCTCGGCCTACGCGCGGCAGTTCCTCGGCCTGATGGAGAAGCCCGACGTCGACTCGATCGAGGGGCTCTCGCCGGCGATCTCGATCGACCAGAAGACGACCTCGCGCAACCCGCGCTCGACCGTGGGGACCGTAACCGAGATTTACGACTACCTGCGCCTGCTCTGGGCGCGGATCGGGACCCCGCACTGCCCGAGCTGCGGCGAGGAGATCACCGGCCAGACGCAGGAGCAGATCGTCGACCGGCTGATGACGCTCGAGGAGGGCGCCAAGTTCATGGTGATGGCGCCGGTCGTGCGCGGGCGCAAAGGCGAGTACGGCAAGTTGCTCGAGCAGATGCGGCTTGAGGGCTACTCGCGGGTCGAGGTCAACGGCGAGCTGCGCCGCCTCGACGAGGAGATCGTGCTCGACAAGAAGTACAAACACGACATCTCGGTCGTCGTCGATCGGCTGGTGATGAAGCCCGACCTGCGCCGCCGCCTCTCGGAGTCGGTCGAGGCCGCCGCCGGCCTCGCCGCCGGACTGGTCGCAGTCGAGATCGTCGACGGCGAGACCCTGCTCTTCTCCGAGCAGTTCGCGTGCCTCAAATGCGGCACCTCGATCCCCGAGCTCGAGCCGCGCAGCTTCTCCTTCAACTCGCCCCACGGCGCCTGCGAGCGTTGCCACGGGCTCGGCTTCCAGAAAGTGATCGACCCCGAGCTGGTCGTCCCCGACCCGACCCTCTCGCTCGGCGAGGGCGCGCTGCAGCCGTGGAACCGCGGCATCACCGCCTACTGGAAGCGGCTGATCGCGGCTGTCGCCGAGGAGTACGGGGTCGACATCGATGCCCCCTGGTCGAAGCTGAAGAAGAAGGAGAAGGAGATCTTCCTCTACGGCACCGGGGGCGAGCGTCACCGGGTCTCCTACACCAACCGCTTCGGCCGCCGCCGCTCCTACAAGGTGCGCTTCGAGGGGATCGTCAACAACCTCGAGCGGCGCTACGAGGAGACCGACTCGGAGTCCAACCGCGAGCGGATCGAGGGCTACATGGCAGAGCAGCCCTGCCCCGACTGCGCCGGCGCGCGGCTGCGGCCGGAGAGCCTCGCGGTCACCGTCGGCGGGCTCAGCATCGCCGAATACACCGAGCTTTCGGCGCGCGCCGCGAGCGAGTGGATCGGGGCGCTGGAGCTGAGCGAGACCGAGCGCGCGATCGCCCGCCTGATCGTGCGCGAGATCTCCGAACGGCTTGCCTTCCTCGAGAACGTCGGCATCGGCTACCTCTCCCTGTCCCGCTCGGCGCGCTCGCTCTCCGGCGGCGAGGCGCAGCGGATCCGGCTGGCGACCCAAATCGGCTCCAGCCTGGTCGGCGTGATGTACGTGCTCGATGAGCCCTCGATTGGCTTGCACCAGCGCGACAACGAGAAGCTGATCGGGACGCTCGACCGGTTGCGCGACCTCGGCAACACGGTGATCGTGGTCGAGCACGACGAGGGCACGATGCGCGCCGCCGACCACCTCGTCGATCTCGGCCCGGGCGCCGGCGAGCACGGCGGCCACGTGATCGCGGCCGGCACGCCGGCCAAGGTCGCCAAGGACCCGGCCTCGCTCACCGGCCAGTACCTCTCGGGCAAGAGAGCGATCGCGGTGCCAAGCGAGCGCCGCGAGCCGCGCGGCGCGCTCGTCGTCCGCGCGGCGCGCGAACACAACCTGAAGGGAATCGACGTCGCGATCCCACTCGGCGTCTTCTGCTGCGTCACCGGCGTCTCCGGCTCGGGCAAGTCGACCCTGATCAACGAGACCCTGCACCACTCGGTCGCCAACCGGCTGCACCAGGCGAAGCTGCGCCCCGGCGCCCACGACGGCGTCGACGGGCTCAGCCAGATCGACAAGATCATCAACATCGACCAGTCGCCGATCGGGCGCACGCCGCGCTCCAACCCGGCCACCTACACCGGCGTCTTCGACCACATCCGCCAACTTTTCACCCAGACCCAGGAGGCGCGGGCGCGCGGCTACAAGCCCGGCCGGTTCAGCTTCAACGTCAAAGGCGGGCGCTGCGAGGTCTGCCGCGGCGACGGCCAGATCAAGATCGAGATGCACTTCCTGCCCGACGTCTACGTGCCCTGCGAGCAGTGCCACGGCAGGCGCTACAACCGGGAGACGCTCGAGGTGCGGTTCAAGGGCAAGAGCATCGCCGACGTGCTCGAGATGTCGGTCGAGGATGCGGTCGAGTTCTTCGAGAACGTGCCCAAGATCGCCCGCCGCCTGCGCACCTTGCACGACGTCGGCCTCGACTACATCCGCCTTGGCCAGCCGGCGACGACGCTCTCTGGCGGTGAGGCTCAGCGGGTGAAGCTGGCGACCGAGCTGTCCAAGGTCGCCACCGGCGACACCCTCTACATCCTCGACGAGCCGACCACCGGGCTGCATTTCGCCGACGTGCAGCGTCTGCTCGACGTGCTCGGCCGTCTCGTAGACGCCGGCAACACGGTCGTCGTGATCGAGCACAACCTCGACGTGATCAAGACCGCCGACCGGTTGATCGACCTCGGGCCCGAAGGCGGCGAGGAGGGCGGCGAACTGGTCGCCACCGGCACTCCGGAGGAGGTCGCGGCGGTCAAGTCTTCATTCACGGGCCGCTTCCTCGCCGAGTTGGTCGAGCCGGCCAGGCCGGCCAGGCCCAGACGAGCGAGCAGGCGACGCGAGCCGGTCGCAGCGTAAATCCATAAGCACGATCCTCTGGCGCCGAGGCCTCCGCGGCGCTATTTTTCGGTGTGAGGCTTGCGGCGCGCGGGTAAAGGGCAGGGCGACCAAGGAGGAGCTCATGTCCAAATCAGCCGCAAAGCATCTCTCGGTTTCCGCGGGTGCCTTGCTATTGCTCGTCGCGGTCGCGGCGGGTTGTGGTGGAGGCGGCGGCAATGGCGGCAAGATCGCGCTGCTGCTGCCCGAGTCGAAGACGAGCCGCTACGAAGCGCACGACCGACCCGAATTCGAAGAAAAGGTCGAAGAACTTTGCAGCGACTGCGAAATCATCTACAGCAACGCCAACCAGAACGCCAGCCAGCAACAGTCGCAGGCTGAAGCGGCCTTGACGCAGGGCGCCGAAGTGATGGTGCTCGACGCGGTCGACGCGACCTCGGCCAGCGCGATGGTGCAGAAAGCGACCCAGGAAGAAGTGCCGGTGATCAGCTACGACCGCTTGATCCTCGGTGCCCCGGTCGACTACTACATCTCGTTCGACAACGAAAAGGTCGGTGAACTGCAGGCCGAAACGCTGTCGGAGAAGCTGAGGGAGGAAGGCAGCCCCGATGGGCCGATCGTGATGATCAACGGCGCGCCCACCGACAACAACGCGACCCTGTTCAACAAGGGCGCCACCGCCGTCTTCGGCAAAGAAGGCGTCAACGTCGCCAAGGAATACGACACGCCCGACTGGAGCCCGGACAAGGCCCAGAGCGAGATGGAACAGGCGATCACGGCGCTGGGCAAGAACGGGTTCGCGGCCGTCTACGCCGCCAACGACGGCACGGCCGGCGGCGCGATCGCGGCGATGAAGTCGGCCGGGATCAAGCCGTCGACGAAGCCGACCACCGGTCAGGACGCCGAGCTGGAAGCGATCCAACGCATCCTCTCCGGCGAACAGTTCATGACCGTCTACAAGGCGATCGAACCGGAGGCCAACGCGGCCGCCGAAATGGCCGTCGCCCTGGTCGAAGGCGAAGAAGTCCCCTCCGGCCTGGTCAACGGAAAGGTCAACAACGAACTGGAAGACGTGCCCTCGGTCCTGCTCGAACCGGTGGCGGTGACCAGGGACAACATCAACGAAACGGTCGTCGCGGACGAATTCTGGTCCGCGTCGGAAATCTGCACCTCCGCCTACGGGAAGGCGTGTGAAGAAGCCGGGATCGAATAGGGCCGTGCGGCCGGCGGGCCGAAGACGTGACCCCGGGTCGCGTTTTCGGCCCATCGGCCGGTCGGTTGCGATAGGAGGGCGATGAGCGAGAGCGGCGCGGTTCTCTCGATGCGGGGTATTGGCAAGCGGTTTGGTCCCGTGCAGGCGCTCGATGGCGTCGACTTCGCCGTCGACTCGGGTGAAGTGGTCGGCCTGGTCGGCGACAACGGCGCCGGCAAGTCGACGCTGGTCAAGTCGATTGCCGGCATCTACTCGGTCGACGCCGGCGAGTTCTCCTTCGAAGGTCGGCCGGTGACGATCAACGGGCCGAAGGCGGCAACCGCGCTCGGCATCGCCACCGTCTACCAGGACCTCGCCCTCTGCGACAACCTCGACGTCGTCGCCAACCTGTTCCTCGGCCAGGAGTCCGTGGCCGGCGGCCCGGCCCGGTTTGCGCGGGTGCTCGACGAGACCGCAATGGAGCGGCGCGCGCACGAGCTGCTCGAGCGGCTCTCGGTGACGATCCCCAGCGTGCGCTCGGAGGTCGGCACGCTCTCCGGCGGTCAGCGCCAGCAGGTCGCGGTGGCGCGCTCGCTGCTCGGCGAGCCGAAGGTGGTGATGCTCGACGAGCCGACCGCGGCGCTCGGCGTTCCGCAGACCAAACAGGTGCTGGCCTTGATCAAGCGGCTGCGCGAGCGAGACCTGGGCGTGATCGTCGTCAGCCATAACCTCGCCAACGTGTTCGAGGTCTGCGACCGGATCTTCGTCCTGCGGCTGGGCCGCAAGGCGGGCGACTTCGACGCGCGCGAGACGACCGAGGAGCAGATCGTCGGCGCGATCACCGGCGCCGAGTTCGGCAACGGCGGCAATGGCGGCGACAACGCGGGGGAGGGGGGGCAATG
>Ga0210115_1000030_pt1 | contig 29690 bp, 30 predicted proteins | sample MayberryNW_TuleB_2_FD_185526 | JGI IMG/M metagenome (GOLD analysis project Ga0210115, IMG submission 185526) | Wetland microbial communities from San Francisco Bay, California, USA, that impact long-term carbon sequestration - MayberryNW_TuleB_D2... | ecosystem: Environmental > Aquatic > Marine... | reverse complement strand
CCTTGCGACGGTCGAGCGCGGCGAGCTGCCCATCGGCGGCGAGGAGACGCTGGAGCCCGGTGACGCGTACCTCGAGGAGGTGTTCCTGCGGCTGCGGATCCTCGAGGGAGTGCCGTCGAGCTGGATCGAGGACGGGAGAGCCGATCCTTACGTCGCGAGCGGCCTGCTGCTCGACGACGACGGGTCGCTCGTGCCGACGGAACGAGGGATGTTGCTGCTGAACGAGCTCGTACTGGGCCTTGGTGCCGGCGGCGCTGCGCGAACACCTCTCTAGTTCAGCCGTGATCCTCGATGGAAGGACGCGAGGGACCACGGAGGTTGCTTCGATCGCGGGACCGCGAGGGACCGGGCTCGAGCGCTCCGCGCTAGAGTCTCGCCATGCCGTCGGTGCGCTGCCCGAGCTGCGACACGGCCCAGCACGTCGAGGCCGGATCGGGCGGTTATACGTGCTCGTCGTGCGGCAAGTCGTGGGCGTTCGTGAGGTGCCGGAACTGCGGTGCGCGCTTCCACGCCAAGCCCGAGGCGACCAGCTGGACGTGCCCGCGATGCGGTCTGCTGCAGGACGCCTCGGCCCAGCCGCCCCCGGCCCCGCCGGAGACCACCGCCGCAGCGCCGAAGCCGATCACGATCACCGACGCCGATCTCGACACGAAGCCGGAGCCGCCGGCCTCGGCGTTCCCGCCGGGGCTCGGCCTCGGTGACGACGACGAGGGGCCCGAGGACGCGTTCGCGATGCCCATCCGCGAATCGAGCGGCCGACCCCCGTGGATCTGGGTGCTGGTCGGAGTGGGCGTCGTGATCGTGGGGGTGCTCCTGTTCATCACGATCTTCGGGGGTGACGACGCGCCGGACGACGGCGGCCAGGTGAGCGCCGAGGAAGCGACCGCGACGATGTGCGGGCACGTTCAACAGATGCAGGTCTTCCGCGAAGATGCCCTCGGAGCCGCGGCCGAGCAGCTGATGGAGGACCGATCCGCGCTGCGGCAAGCCGGGGAGCGACGGACGGCCCGGCAGGTCAGACAGCTGATCGTCGCGATCGAGGTTGCGCGGGAAGCGTTCGCGGAACAGCGACCGACGGCCGGCCCGCTCGCCGACCTCGAGGAAGCCATCGCCGCGCTTCCTTGCTAGCAGGCCGGCACATCCTTAGCACTCCCTCGGTCAGAGTGCTACGTATGATGGCTTCCATGGCTGAGGGAGAGCGCTCCGAGCTCGGCGAGCGGAAGTCCGCGGTGCTGTGCGCCGTCGTGAGCCAGTACGTGCGGACCGGTGAGCCGGTGAGCAGCGAGTCGATCGCGGAGCATGCCGGGCTCGGCGTCTCGAGCGCGACGATCCGCAACGAGATGGCCGCGCTCGAGGAACTCGGCTACCTCACGCATCCTCACACGAGCGCCGGCCGTATCCCGACCGACACCGGATACCGGCACTTCGTCGATTCCTTGCCGGCCGGCGGCCGCCTGCGCGATGCGCAACGTCGGCTGATCGCCGGGTACTTCGCTGAAGCGATCGTCGACCTCGAAGAGGTGCTCAAGGGCAGCGTGCAGCTGCTCTCGCGGTTGACCCAGTATGCGGGGCTCGCGGTGCCGCCCAGCGCGGTCGAGGAGCCGATCGTCCGCATCGAGCTGATCGACATGGGACCCACGCTGATGATCCTGGCGATCGGTCAGCACGGACGCGTCGACAAGCAGGTGATCGACAAGCCCGACCTGGTCGACCAGGCGGTCCTGCGCAACACCGATCGGCGACTCCAGGGCCTGCACGGGCTGACCTATCTTGAGGCCCAGGCGCGGCTGCTCCAGCTCGCCGCGGAAGGGCACGAGGCCGAGCGCGACCTCGTGCTGCACGTCGCCGAGACGTTGCGGGTCGCCACCAAGGGCGAGGGTTCCGCCCACATGGTGTTCGGCGGCGTGGCGAACCTCGCGGACGAGGCGCAGCAGATGCGCCGCGAAACGCTCCGCCGGCTGTTCGAGACGCTCGAACGGGAACAAGAGATGCTGGGGGTCCTCGCCGACATCGGATCGTCGGCCGCCGATCTGAACGTGACGATCGGCGCCGAGCATCCATCCACGGGTGAGTGGGAGGCCTCGCTCATCACGGCCCCGTTCAGGACGGGGGAGACCGCGCTCGGCACGATCGGCGTGGTCGGCCCCACACGCATGGATTACCTGTCCGCGATGGCCTCGGTGCGCGCGGTGGCCAAGCGACTCTCGGAGCTGGCGACGGAGCTCGATCACTAGATGGCCACCGTCCGCGACCTGTACGAGGTGCTCGGCGTCACGAGGGACGCGACCGACGACGACATCAAGAAGGCATACCGGCGTTTGGCGCGGGAGCTGCACCCCGATGTGAACGCCGACGGGGCCGCCGAGGAGCGATTCAAGGAGGTGGCGGGCGCGTACGAGATCCTCTCCGATCCCGACAAGCGCCAGCGCTACGACGCGTTCGGAACGACCGGCGGCCCCGGCGGCGCAGGGTTCACCGATATCCAGGACATCTTCGACATGTTCTTCGGCCAGGGCGGGTTCGGGGTCGGGTCGAGTCGCCGGCGGGGCCCCAGGTCGCGGACGCAGCACGGTGAGGACCTCGGGGTGCGGATCGTGCTCGGCTTCCGCGACGCCGTGTTCGGAACGCGTCGCGACCTCGAGATCGAACGACTCGTCGTCTGTGAGCGCTGTCAGGGCAACGGCGCCGAGCCGGGCACGGCCCCTGTGTCGTGCCGCACGTGCGGAGGCGCGGGGCAGGTGCAGGCGGTGCGGCGCAGCGTCTTCGGTACGGTGATGACCGCCTCGCCGTGCACCGCCTGCAGGGGGACCGGGCAGGAGGTGCTGGACCCCTGCGAGGCGTGCTTCGGGGAAGGCCGCCGCCGGGAACGAGCGACGGTCACGATCGACATCCCGCCCGGTGTGTCCGATGGCATGGAGCTGCGTGTCGCCGGCAACGGGCATGCGGGCGTCGCGGCCGGCCCCGCAGGCGACCTCTACGTCGGCATCTCGGTGGAGCCTGCCGAGGAGTTCGACCGCCGGGGCCAGGACCTGTTCACGGTGCTCGACGTCTCGATGACCCAAGCGACCCTGGGTGGTGAGCTCGAGATCCAGGCGCTGGACGGCCCCGAACGCATCACTGTCGAACCAGGCACGGAGTCGGGCACGGTGGTTCGGATCAAGGGTGGTGGCGTGCCGAACGTGAACCGTCGGGGCCGGGGCGATCTCTACATCACGCTCCACGTGCTCACCCCGGAACGGCTCTCTCGCGAGGAACGGAAGCTGTGGGAGCGACTCGCGGAGCTGCGGGGCGAGGGGTCGTCGAAACGGGAGCCGGCGCCGGGGCAGCTGCGCCGGCCGGAGTTCTGAGGCGTCGCGGCCGGGTAGGCTGGAGCGCGATGGACAGCGCCTGCCTCTTCTGTCGCATCGGGGCCCGGGAGATCCCGGCCGAGATCGTTCGGGAATCCGACCGGATCGTCGCGTTCCGCGATGTTGATCCCAAGGCCCCGACCCACGTCCTGCTGATCCCGAAGGAGCACATCACCTCGGTCGCCGAGCTCGGCGAGGACCACAGCGACGTGCTCGTCGACATCGTGCAGGCCGCGAGTCAGCTCGCGCGCGCGGAGGGCATCGCCGAGAGCGGCTGGCGATTGGTCACCAACGTGGGCCCCGATGCCGGTCAGTCGGTCTTCCACCTGCACTTCCACCTGCTCGGAGGGCGGGAGATGGGCTGGCCTCCGGGCTAGGTTCGGCTACAGTGTGGATGTGGCCGCCGTCGAGGCGGCCATCGCCGACAGAGCTGCCGACCCAGGAGGGAACGGGGCCACCGCCCCGAGAGACGAGCCACGTGGCGAGCGCCACCACCCAAGTCAAGATCCTCGTGCCGGGCAACCAACCGATGGTCGCCCTCCTCGGCCAGCGCGACGTCTTCCTGAAGTTGATCGAGTCGGCCTTCGACTGCCGCATCCTCGTGCGCGGGAACGAGATCACGGTGACCGGCCGGGAGCAGGAGGCGGAGCGTGTTGCGCGCATCTTCGAGGAGCTGCTCGTGCTGCTCGAACAAGGTCATGAGCTCACCGACTCCGCCGTCGGGCAGACGATCGCACTCGTGAAGGGCGACCGCACCGCGAACGGTGACGGCGTCGAGCTGCGGCCGTCCGAGGTCCTCGGCGATCGGTTGCTCACCGCCAGGGGCAAGGCGATCACGCCGAAGACGATGGGGCAGAAGCGCTTCGTCGATGCGATGCGCGCCAACACCGTCACGTTCGCGATCGGGCCCGCGGGCACCGGCAAGACGTACCTCGCCGTGGCCACGGCCGTGCGGGCCCTGCACGACCGGCAGGTCTCGCGACTGATCCTCACCCGCCCCGCCGTCGAGGCCGGAGAGCGGCTGGGCTACCTGCCGGGAACCCTGTACGAGAAGATCGACCCATACATGCGCCCGCTCTACGACGCTCTGTTCGAGATGACCGGCGCCGAGACCTTGCCGCGGTTGATGGAGCGAGGCACCGTCGAGGTCGCGCCGCTCGCGTACATGCGAGGCCGGACCTTGAACGACGCCTTCGTGATCCTCGACGAGGCTCAGAACACCACCCCCGAGCAGATGAAGATGTTCCTGACCCGGATCGGGTTCGGGTCGAAGGCGGTGATCAACGGCGATGCCACCCAGGTGGACCTCGAGCACGGACGGAAGAGCGGGCTCGCCGTGGTCGAAGACATCCTCGACGAGGTCGACGACATCGCGTTCTGCCACCTCGGTGGTCGCGACGTCGTCCGCCACAAGATCGTGCAGGACATCGTGGAGGCCTACGATCGGTTCGGGCAGCAGAGCCCACAGGTGCAACCATGAACGCGAGGGCGACGAACGACGACGACGGCGGCGGCGGGTATCCGAGGGTCCTGGTCTCGAACCGCATGACCGACGCGCCGACGTCGATGCTCGATGGACCCGCGCTCGCCGACCTCGCGCGCGCCACGCTCGTCGGAGAGGGACTCGTCGACGTCGAGCTGTCGCTGGCGTTCGTCGATGACGAGGAGATCGCCGATCTGCACGAGCGCTACATGCACGAAGCCGGTCCCACCGACGTGCTCACGTTCCCGGTCGATGACGAGCATGATGTCGATGAGCGAGGTATCCGGGTCCTGGGTGACGTGGTGATCGCGCCGCGGGTGGCCGCCCGGAACAACCCGGACGATCCGGGCTCGGAGCTGCGGCTGCTGGTCGTGCACGGGGTCCTCCACGCACTCGGGTACGACCACGAGGAGGACGAGGAGCGTCTCGAGATGTGGGCGCGGCAGGAGCGCTACAGCGGGGTGGCCGTGTCGTGACCTGGATGTGGGTGCTCGTCGTCGTGCTGGTCGTGCTCGGATCGCTGCTCGCGCTGGCCGAGTCCTCGCTCACCCGCATGACGCGCGTGAAGGCGCTCGCTCTCGAAGAGGAGGGGCGCCGGAACGCCGCGCTGCTCGTGCGGCTCGAGACCGACCCGCCCCGCTACCTGAACTCGGTCTACCTCGCGGTGATGATCGTGCAGAACGGTTCGGCGATCCTGGTCGCGATCCTCGCCGAACGCGAGTTCGGCGGCCTGGGCATCACCATCGCCTCGCTCGTGTTCACCCTGCTCTACTTCGTCTTCGTCGAGGCGATGTCGAAGACGTTCGGCGTGCTGCATTCGGACCGCGTGGCGCTCGCGCTCGCGCCGCTCGTCTGGTTCCTCGGGCGATTGCTGGCCTGGCCGACGCGCGGGCTCATCGGCCTCGCCAACGTGCTGCTGCCGGGGAAGGGCATCAAGGCCGGGCCCTTCGTGAGCGAGGAAGAGATCCGCTCGATGGTGCAGGTCGGCACCGAGGAAGGATCGATCGACGAAGGCGAGCGAGCGCTGATCCATTCGATCTTCGAGTTCGGCGACACGATCGCTCGTGAGGTGATGGTGCCGCGGCCGGACATCATCGCGATCGAGGACGACAAGGCGCTCCGCGACGTCCAGGCGCTCGTGCTCACCCATGGCACGTCGCGCATCCCGGTGTACGACGCCGACGAGGACCTCGACTCGGTGATCGGCATCGTGTTCGCGAAGGACGTGCTGAAAGCGCTCCATCAGGGCAAGCACGACATGCCGCTCGCCGACATCGTCCGCGAGGCGCGCTGGGTACCCGAGTCGAAGAAGGCGGCCGACCTGCTGAAGGAGATGCAGCGAGAGAAGTTCCACATGGCGCTCGTGACCGACGAGTACGGGTCGGTCACCGGCCTCGTCTCCCTCGAGGACCTGCTCGAGGAGCTGGTCGGCGAGATCACCGACGAGTACGACCGGGAAGAGGCCGAGTTCGAGCAGGTGGCCGACAGCGTCTACCGCACGAGCGGCAAGACCTCGATCGACGACCTCAACGAGCTGCTCGACGTGGACCTGCCCGACGAGGACTGGGACACCGTGGCGGGCCTGGTCCTCGATCTCCTCGGTCACATCCCGGACGAGGGCGAGGAGTGCCGGATCGACGGGCTCACGTTCACCGCCGAGGAGGTCAAGGGCAGGCGCATCGAGCGCGTCTTGATCACCCGGGACCCCGACGCGGAACCGTCGCTCGTGGAGGAGCCGGCGACGTGACGTCGATCGACACCGAGACGTTGGATCGCATGGTCGCGGTGGCCCGCGAGATCCGGGGCAAGGCGTACGCCCCGTACAGCGGGTTCCACGTCGGCGCGGCGCTGCTCGCGGGAGATGAGCTCTTCGCCGCCGTCAACGTCGAGAACGCGAGCTACCCGGTCTCGGTCTGTGCCGAGCGCAACGCCGTGGCCATGGCCGTCGCCGCCGGCGCAGCGTCGAACGCGCGGGCCGTGGCCGTGGTGACCGATGCCGACGATCCGACACCCCCGTGCGGCGGGTGCCGGCAGGTGCTGTTCGAGTTCGGCGGGCCCGGCCTGGCCGTGATCGCGGAGTCGGCCGACGGCTCCCAACGGCGGGTCTGGTCGCTCGACGAGTTGCTGCCCCACGCGTTCGGCCCCGGCCACCTCGACCGGTGACCGGAGGCTTCCGCTCGGGCGTCGTCGCCGTCGTCGGCCGTCCCAACGTCGGGAAGTCGACGCTCGTGAACGCTCTGGTGGGCGAGCAGGTCGCGATCGTCTCGGACAAGCCCCAGACGACCAGGCGCGACATCCGAGCGATCCGAACCGCCGACGAGGTCCAGGTCGTGTTCACCGACACCCCTGGGTTCCACAAGCCCCGCACGGCCCTCGGCGTGCGCCTGAACGACCTGGTCAGCGATGCCGTCGAGGGTGTCGACGCGGTGGTGCAGGTCGTCGACGCGGCCGCCGGCGTGGGGCGCGGCGACGCGTACGTGTACGAACACCAGGTCGCATCGGCCGACACGCCGACCCGGATCTGTGCCGTGAACAAGATCGATCGGATCCGTCATCACGAGGTCGTGCCGCAGCTCGCGGCCGCCGCAGACCTCGGCGACTGGGACGAGATCGTGCCGGTCTCGGCGGTGGGCGGCATCGGCGTCGACACCCTGCTCGGGCTCCTCGAGGCCCGGATGCCCGAGGGGCCGGCGCTCTTCCCGGACGGCGAGGTGACCGATCTGCCGACCGAGGTGCGCATCGCCGAGCTCGTGCGCGAACAGGCATTGGCGGTCACCCGCGAGGAGGTGCCGCATTCGGTGGCCGTGGTCGTCGACGAGATCGAGCGGGAGAACGGGATCGCGCGCATCTTCGCCTCGATCGTCGTCGAGCGCGACTCCCAGAAGGGCATCCTGATCGGCGCGGCAGGGCAGACCCTCAGAACGATCGGCTCTCGGGCCCGGGAGCGGATCGAACCGCTCGTAGGAGACCGGGTCTTCCTCGATCTTCGCGTCAAGGTCATGAAGGAGTGGCAGCGCGACCCGAAGGCGCTCGACCGTCTCGGCTTCTGATCGAGGATCGTTCACCGGGAGCCGTACTGCACGAACGTCCCCACGATGGCCCCGTACAGCACGTGCGCGACGAGTCCCACCAGCGGCGTGGCCCGACCGTAGTTCCGCATCATGAACCCCGGCTCCTCCAGGAGTGTGTGCTCCTTCGACGAGCTGAACCCCGATCCCATCCTCGGATGCACGATCGGCAGCAACACGTTGACGAGCGCGGTCCCGGCGAACGCCGCCTGGGCGACCCCCAGCGCGGCGCCGAGGGCGGCCCCGCTCGCCTGCAGCGTCACGAACAGCACGAAGTATCCGAGGGCGAACAGGATCCCGAACGAGAAGTGCGCCACGTAGCCGATCGCCTTCGCGCGCTGGCGTGACGCGGTCAGCGCGGTCCCCAGCAGGAAGGGAAGGTCGAGCCGGGTGAGGCGCAACTCCGTCGCCGCCCTCAGCACGGTCGTCAGCACGAGCGTGCCTGCCAGGCCTCCGACGACCGCCGACCAGAGGTTCACGGCGAGGACATCTGCTCGAGGGCCACGGCCGCGCCGATGAGCGCGAGATGCGAGAGCGCCTGGGGGAAGTTCCCGAGGAACTCGCCGTCGGAGGCGTCGATCTCTTCCGAGTACAGTCCCACGTCGTTCGCTCGAGAGACGAGTTCCCCCATCAACGATGATGCCTCGGACCGCCGGCCGGATCGGGCGAGGGCCTCCACGAGCCAGAACGAACATGCGAGGAAGGCGCCCTCGGACCCCCGCATGCCGTCGGTGCCGCGGTAACGGTCGAGGAAGGGGCCGCGGCCGAGATCGCTCCGGATCGCATCGATCGTGCAGGTCATCCGCGGATCGTGAGGATCGCCGTACCCGAGCAGCGCTCCAAGCAGGACCGAGGCGTCCAACTCGCTGCTTCCCGCGGAGCGCACGTAGCTCCTGCGCGACTCGGACCAACACCGCGATTCGATGAAGGAACCGATCGCCTGCCGCTGAGCGCTCCATCGGTCGACGGACCCGTGGATGTGCCCGCGGCCCGCGAGTCCGATCGCCCGGTCCAGGGCGACCCAGCACATCATCTTGGAATGGGTGAAGTGCCGGGGTTCGCTGCGAACCTCCCAGATGCCGGAATCGGGCTCTCGCCAGATGTCGCAGACGAGGTCGGCGGTGCGGGCCAACCGTCGCGCGACCTCGCCGTCGATCGGCCTCCCCGCCTCCGTGTAGACCCACGCCGCCTGCATGAGCGACCCGTAGATGTCGAGCTGCACCTGTCCCACCGCCGCGTTGCCGACGCGCACCGGGGCCGATCCTCTGTACCCGGCGAGCGGCAGCTCGGTCTCGGTGGCGGCGACGCCTCCGTCGAGCCCGTACAAGACCCGCAACCGCGGGTGGGTCAGCTGGGACGCGTGCATCAACCACCAGAAGAACGCGTCGGCTTCGGCGACGTATCCGAGGCGCAGGAACGAGGACACGGTGAACGCGGAGTCGCGGAGCCAGCAGAACCGATAGTCCCAGTTCCGCTCACCCCCCAAGTCCTCCGGCAGCGAGGTCGTGGCGGCGGCCGCCACCGCCCCGGAGGGGGCGAACACCAGCAGCTTGAGCGCCAAGGCGCTCCGCTCGACGGCGTCTCGCCAAGCTCCGTCGTAGACGCACGTATGGGCCCATGTTCGCCAGAACTCGGCGGTGTCCTTCATGCGGCGCTCGACGTCGTCGCGACTGGGGAACACGAGCGGCTCCTGCGCCGCCACCGAGATCGCGATCCCCGCGTCGCCCCGTGCGACGAAGCGGCCCTCGATCGATGACGGGCCGAGCCGAGGGGATCCCGCATCCCATGTGTTGACGGCCAACGCCACCTTTCCCGCCGATGCGACGGGGATGCCGTGCCGCACGGCGATCGTGGTCCGATCCCTCCCGTATCCGAATCTCGGCGTGACCGACCATCGCATGGGGACCTCACCCGCGATGCGCTCGACCGTGCGAGCGAGCTCTCGGAAGGGAGCGAGATCGTCGCCGGGAAGCGTCATCCCGTCGGTCACTCGAACGGCGCCCATCGGCGTCGTGTACTCCGTCACAAGGACGTTCGTGCCCTCGACGTACCGGTGGGTCGACTCGAACGGGAGGTCGGGGGCGAGCGTGAACGCGCCTCCCGATCCGGCGTCGAGGAGGGAACCGAACACGCTGGGGGAGTCCAGATCCGGCAGGCAGAGCCAGTCGATCGATCCGTCGAGCCCGACGAGGGCGATCGTCCGGCCGTCGCCGATCGCCGCGTGGTCGCGGATCGGCGTGTACCTGTCGATATCCATCCCTCCCCAGCGTTTCGGTTCCGGCCGGGCGTCCGTCAGCTCCGATCGTGACGCCTCGCGAGCCCGGTGGCCAGTCGGGCGAGCGATAGCGCGGCCAGGGCCAGCCCGAAGTCGCGAAGGGCGACATCGTAGAAGCGGGGAGGATCGGCCGTGAGCAGGTTCACGACGATGCCCCCGAGCCAGGCGGCCACGAGGTAACCGCCGAAGACCGGTCGCACCGCCACGACGATGCCGGCGACGATCTCGATCGCCCCGACCACGTACATGAACTCCTGTGCGGTGCCGGGCACGAGGCGGTCGAGCCACGGGGCCAGGTAGTTCGGCCAATCGAACATGACGTTGAAGAACTTGTCCAGGCCGAACAGGATCGGCGCAACGGTGAACCCCGATCGCAGGATCCAGAACGCCTGCTCGACGGGGTCGGCCGTCGACACCGATGTTCCGGTGCGAGCGTCGCCGGTGGTGTGGATCGTTGCCATGTCACTGCCTCCTTCGTGTCGGTTCGGGTGGCGTGAGCCACGCGTGCTCAGGCGAACTTGCCGGGGAACTGCTTGATGACGCCGCGGCTCAGCATGTCCGCCATGTGAAGGATCGCGTCGTGCACGGCGTCATAGGCAGCGATGTCCTGCTCGAACTCACCGGCGAGCCGATGTGCAGCCTCGGCGAGCGTGAGGTCGAGGTGCTCGCGCATCATGCGTCGCATCTCCCGAAGCCCCCAGTTGTCGGGGTTCGCCTCGTGCAGGAAGCGCCCGATCTGACGACCGTTGCGGTACCAGGCGTCCGAAGCGTCCTCGAAGGCGGCGTCGTCACCCGCCTTCGCGGCCACGAGCACGTCGACCGCACCCGTGATGTGCTCGGTCAGCAGCGCCGTCAAGCGATGAGCGGCGGCCTTGCCGTAGAACGGCGTGAACGCGTCGCCGATGTCCACCTGGTTCTGCAGCAGTCGCTCGGTCGTGGGACCGAGGTCGGGGAGATCGGCGGCGAAGCTCACGATGACCAGTCGGGTCCACGTGATGTGGTCCTCCCAGAGCTTCCGCATGTCGTCGCGGAAGGCTCGCTTCGCGAACGCCGCCCGATCGTGCTCGTGCACGGCAACGGCGCTTCCACCACCTGCGCGTTCGTCCTGCCCGCCCGCGAACGCGGTGAGGCCGGAGACGGCGAGCGTCGCGACCAGCACGAACGCGAGGCCGGCTCCGGCGAGGGTCCGGACCTTCCTTCCCTGGATCATGGGTGCCTCCTTCCTGTCGTAACACCCATTTCTGTTGGTCTTAGATGAAGAGTCCTACACCCCCCACGAGTCTCCCGTCAAGGCTATTTCGCAAATAGACTCAGGAGTTACATCGGAGAGCCCCCTGGTTGCCCCGGATTCCTCCAATGAACGTTGGTGTAAGATTCCTCACATGCTGAACAGACTCGAACGAGACGTCGGCCCGATCAGTGCCCTCGACGACGGCCTCAGGCGCGAGATGTACCTGTTCATCCGTGAGCACGGACGACCCGCATCCCGCGAGGAGGTCGCCTCGGCGGTCGGCGTCTCCCGCAAGCTGGCCGCGTTCCACCTCGACAAGCTCGTCGAGCGGGGGCTCCTGGTCGCGACGTACGCGCGTCCCCCCGGCCGGTCTGGTCGTGGGGCGGGCCGCAGCGCCAAGTACTACGGGGTGTCAGACCGCGAGATCGACGTCTCGATCCCCGAACGCAACTACGACGTGATCGGGTCGATCCTGCTCGGGGCGATCGCTCGCCAGGAACCCGGCGTGCCCGCCGCCGAGACGGCTCGACAGGTGGCCCACGACACGGGGGAAGAGATCGGCCGCCACGAGCGTGAGCGGCTGCGCCTGCCAGCGCCCGGAGCGGAGCGGACGATGCGCGTCGTCGGCGACGTGCTCGCCCGCTGCGGGTACGAGCCCACCGTCGAGGACGACGGATCGATGTGCCTTCGGAACTGTCCGTTCCATGCGCTCGTCCAGCAGGACCGTGACATCGTCTGCGGTCTGAACCGTGAGCTCGTCGACGGCGTGGTCTCCGGACTCGGCAACGAGACCGTCTTCGTCGAGCTCGCGCCGGCCCCCGGCAGGTGCTGCGTGCAGCTCCGTCCCCCGTGGGCCGCATCCGAAGGCGCCGCATCCGAAGGCGCCGCAGCCGATCGCCGTGCCGACCGCCGTCGCTGATCGGCTCGACGCACGGCGATCCGAAGGCCCCGGCGGGTCCTGGTACGGGGTGGCTCGACGGGGATCGAACGGCCTGATCGGAACGGTCTTCCCGCCCTGCGGAACGAGGCCTATGATTCGAAACGTGTCCGAGCGGAGCCCACGCACGATGGAGAGCGTCGATCGAGCGCTCCGATTGTTGCAGGAGCTCGCCGAACATGGCTCGGGTGTCACGCTCAACGACCTCGCCTCGGCGACCGGCTTGCCGAAGAGCTCGTTGCATCGAACGCTGGGGGCTCTTCGCGAACGAGGCTTCGCGATGCAGCGTGACGACGGTCAGTACCTCCTCGGGGCGGAGTCGCTCCGACTCGCGTTCGAGTTCCACGATCGGCTCGACCTGCGGCTCCTGCTTCGACCGGCGCTCGAACGACTGAGAGCGAGCGTGAACGAGACGGTGCATGTCGGGGTGCTCGACGGCCCGAGCGTCGTCTACGTGGACAAGCTCGAACCCTCGCGGCCGCTCTCGCTCACGTCGACGATCGGCGGGCGGAACCCCGCCCACGCGACCGCGGTCGGCAAGGCGCTGCTCGCCTGGACCTATCCGACGGAGAACGCCGTCGCCGGATGGATCGACCGCCATGGTCCATTGGTTCGACGGACGCCGAGAACGATCGTCGAGCCCGGGGGGCTCGTGCGGGAGCTGGCTCGGATCCGCACCGAGGGGTTCGCGAAGGACCTGGAGGAGAGCGAGCCGGGGGTGCGCTGTATCGCGGCCTCCGTGTTCTACGGCGGGGTGAGCCCGATCGCCGCGATCTCGATCTCCGCTCCGAAGGAGCGACTGCCGAACGGCACGATGCCCGAGGTGGCCGCCCTCCTGGTCCGAGAGACGTCGAGCGTGGCCGTTCCGTGACGCCCGGCGGCGCCGACGATCAGATCCGCTTGATGCCCGGTCCCTCGATCAGCCGCCGTGCGTTCTCCCCGGAGATCCTGCGGAGCACGTCGTCGGGGAGGTCGAGCCCGCTGATCGCCCAGCGCCCCTCGGGCGGCGGGTCGTCAGCGGAGTACGCGAAGTGCTCGTCAGCGGTCTCGAGGAACCTGAAGTGGATCTCGTACGTCTGCCTCGCCGGCGGAAAGAGGTCGGTTCCGAAGAGGATCCGATCAGGATGCTCGAGGAAGAGTCGGCGCGCGGCCCGCGGCTGCCGACCCAGCTCCGGCAGTCGCGCGGCGATGTCCGCGTAGAGGTTGGGGTAGCTCCCGAGCATCCGCGAGACCCACGCGAGATCTTCCGCGAAGCAGGCGACGTGGGCGCCGATGAACGTGGTGGCCGGATGGTTCGCCACCAGCACCTCGAACGAATCGATGACGCGCTCGAACGGCGGGAATCGGGAGCGGTCCCCGAAGTGCCAGTCGGGGTTCGCGAGCAGCTCCTCCAGCCGTTCGTTCGTCTCGTCGAGCGGCTCGAAGAAGGCCACGGGGTCGGCAACATGGATCGTGACGGGAACGGCGAGGCTCGCCGCCGTCTCCCACACGGCGTCGAGCCGAGGATCGTCGGGCATCAGGATCGTGCCTCGTTCGTCGCGGATCCGGAGACCGAGCTGCTTCCACACCTTCAGCCCGCGCGCTCCCTCCCGGACACAACGTTCGAGTTGCGCGGCGAGGCGTTCGCCGAACCCGGCCTCGGAGGTGACGCCCCAATCGAGCTGGCAGAACGTGACGAACCGGCCGGGGTGCGCGCGATCGTACCGATCGAGGTTCGCCTGGAGCTCGTCGCCCCACATCCCGTCGAGGTTCACGATCGACGCGACGTTGCATGCGTCCATCACCTCGAGGACATCCTCGGCGTGAGGCGCGGACCAGGACCCGTCGGCCGTCAGCCATCGACCGAGGTGGTTGTGCGCGTCCACGACGGGGAACCGTGCCCGCGGCACGTGGTGCACGGGAAGGCGGAGCATCGAACGCGGCCGGAACGCTCGGAGCGGGAGATCGAGGAGCGGATCGGCATCCATGATCGGGCACGGTACGAGCTTCGGAACCGCTCCGGGCGTCGAGGAGCGCACGCGCTTGACTCCGGTCGATGGCCATCGCTATGGTCGGGACCGATTGCAGAACGACTTTCCGTACAACGGAACACCCGAGGGTCTCACGCGGAGGTCGACACCCGGGTCCATGAGCGATCGCATCGATCAGATCGATACTCCGGCTCTGCTCTTCGATCTCGACCAGGTGGAACGCAACGTCGCCGCGATGGCCGACGTGGCGCGAGAGGCCGGCGTCACCCTGCGGCCGCACGTGAAGACGCACAAGTCGCCGGAGATCGCCCGGATGCAGGTCGAGGCCGGCGCTCGGGGCCTCACGGTCGCGAAGCTCGGTGAGGCGGAGGTCATGGCCGGCGCGGGGTTCGACGACCTGTTGATCGCCTACCCGATCGTCGGAGAGATCAAGCTCGGCCGGCTCGAGAGCCTGCTGGCTCGGGCGGAGGTCCGTGTGAGCCTCGATACGCTCGAGGTGGCGGAAGGTCTGGGCCGCCTCGGCGCTCGGCTGGGTCGCGACGTCCCCGTGCTGGTCGAGGTCGACAGCGGGCTCCACCGGATGGGTCGGTCGCCGGGCGAGCCATCGGCGTCGCTCGCTCGCGAGATCGCTCGCGTCCCGGGCATCGAGGTCGTCGGGCTCCTCACGCACGCCGGCCACGCCTACCGGGCGTCGGATGCCCGCGAGCTGCGGAGCATCGCGGAGCGAGAGGCGTCCGCGTTGCTGGAGACCGCTGAGCTGTGTGCCCGCACCGGATTGGAGATCCGCGAGATCAGCGTCGGCTCCACCCCGACCGCGCGTATCGCGGCGACCGTGCCGGGCGTGACGGAGATCCGGCCGGGGACCTACGTCTTCAACGACGTCCAGCAGCTCCGCCTCGGCGTCGCCACGACGGAGGTGTGTGCCGCGCGCGTGCTCGTGACCGTCGTCGCGAGGCCGACCGCCGAACGCTTCCTCGTCGACGGCGGCACCAAGTCGTTCAGCTCCGACGGTGGCGACGGACCACCGTTCCCCGGACGGGGTCTCGTCATCGGCCGGCCCGACCTGTCCCTGGACTTCATGACGGAGGAACACGGCGTCGGACACATCGACGGCGGCGGCGAGGTCTCGGTCGGTGAGCGGCTCCAGGTGGTGCCGCTGCACGTGTGCAGCTGCGTGAACCTGTTCGACGTCGCGTTCGGCATGCGCGGAGGCCGGGTCGATCACGAGATCGCGATCGAGGCACGAGGGTGCGTGCGCTGAATGCGGGGGCTGGTCGGGAAGGGCGTGCTGGTGACGGGGGGCTCGAGCGGGATCGGGCTCGCGACGGCGCGCCGGTTCCTGGACGAAGGAGCCCGGGTGTTCCTGACGGGGCTCGACGAACGGGAGGTCGCCGACGCCGTCGCGGAGCTCCGAGACCTCGGCGGGGTCGGCGGCGCCCAGGGGGATGTGAGCGACGAGCCGGACGTCGAGAGGATCGTCGAGGAGGCGACGCGATCCCTCGGGCGGATCGACGTGTTGATCAACAACGCCGGGATCGCTCGGAAGGCGCCGTTCCTCGAGACCGAGCCGGAGTCGTGGGACCGCATCATCGCCGTGAACCTCCGTGGGATGTTCCTCGTTGCCCGCGCCGTCGCTCGGGCCATGGTCGCCCACGGGGGCGGCGGCGTGATCGCCAACATGGCCTCGACCAACGCCCTCGGCGGCGAGGCCGACTTCACCGCGTACAACGTCTCCAAGGGAGGCGTGTTGCAGCTCACGAGATCGATGTCGGTCGAGCTCGGAGCGCACGGCATCAGGGTCAACTGCGTGTGCCCGGGATTCATCGACACGCCGCTCAACCGCGAGCTCGCGAGCGAGCAGGAGTTCCAGGCGTACGAGCGTGACCACATCCCGCTCGGCCGCCGAGGCACCCCCGAGGAGGTCGCGGCCGCATATGCGTTCCTCGCCTCGGACGATGCCTCGTTCGTGCACGGCGCGGCGATCGTGGTCGACGGCGGTCAGACGGCGGTGATGTGATGGGGGAACTGAGAAGGCGCGATCGCATGATGTCGCCGCTCGACCGGCTGCGGCAAGCGCGCACGGGCCATGGGGTCGTGGCGCTGACCTGGCTCGGGCAGGCCGGGTTCGCGATCTCGGCCGGGGGGCGGACCGCCCTCGTCGACCCGTTCCTGTCGGCGCACGAGGATCGCCTGTACGAGGCGAGCCTGGCGCCGACGTCGGCCGGCGGTGTCGACGTCGTGCTGTGCACGCACGAACACATCGATCACTTCGACGCCGAGACCGCGCCAGCGATCGCGGTCGCGTCGCCGGGTGCCGTCTTCGTGGTCCCGACACCGATCATGGATCAGGTCACCGAGGCCGGCGTCGCCGCCGACCGGGTGCTGGGGGTGCAGCCGGGGGAGCGGCACGAGGTCGCGGGGTTCACCGTCGAGGCCGTGCCCGCGTGCCACGGCGTCACGATGGACGACGCCTACGGATTCGGGGAGGAGATCTCAGGGGGCGAGGTCAGGTTCCTCGGCTACGTGGTCGACGCCGACGGCGTGCGTCTCTACCACGCCGGCGACACGATCCTCTACGAGGGCATGGAGGCCGCGGTGCGACGGCTCGATCCGGACGTCGCGCTGCTGCCGGTCAACGGGCGCTCCGCGGAGCGGGAGGCCCGGGGGATCGTGGGCAACCTGAACGAGGACGAGGCGCCTCGGCTCGCAGCCGATATCGGCGCCGACACGCTCGTCCCCATGCATCACGACATGATCCGCGGGAACCTCGGGTCGACCGCGAAGGTCGTCGAGGCGGCGGAGCAGGAAGCGCGCCGGGTCGCCGTGCTCGTGCCCTCCCGAGACGAGCCGTTCGTCGTGGCGGCGCGCAGGCAGCGGCCATGAAGGCGCTCGTCTACCTCGGGCCGCGGCGGATGGAGCTCCAGGATCTGCCCGAGCCGTCCCCCGCGCTGGGGGAGGTGCGCGTTCGGATGCGGGCGAGCGCCATCTGCGGCTCCGACCTGCACGGGTTCCGCGAGGCGAGCCCTCGGCGCGTGCCGCCACTGGTCATGGGTCACGAGGCGGTCGGCGACATCGACGCGGTGGGCGACGAGGTCGACGCGGCCGTCATCGGGTCCCGTGTCGTCGCGATGCCGGTCGTGTCCTGCGGCGTGTGCCCGCGCTGCCTCGAGGGCCGGCCCAACCTGTGCCCGCAGCGGCGCCTGATGGGCATGAGCTTCCCCGGCGCCTTCGCCGAGGCGTTCACGATCCCGGCGCCCCAGGCCCTGGCGATGCCCGAGGCCCTCGCCGATGAGTCGGGCGCCCTCATCGAGCCCCTGGCCAACGCGGTGCATGCGGTGGAGCGCTCGGTGGGTCCCGGCCACGACGTCCTCGTGATCGGGGCCGGCGCGATCGGCCTGTTCGCGGCCCGTGTGGCCCTGCTGGACGGCGCACGGCGAGCCTTCGTGGTCGACAAGCTGGCGCAGCGGCTCACGCTGGCCGCGACGCTGGGTGCGGAACCGCTCGCGCCCGAGGAAGCGCCGGCCGCGCTCGCAGAGGCGACGTCGGGGACAGGTGTCGATGTCGTGATCGATGCCGCCGGCCTGCCCTCGACCTGGGAGCTCGCGCTCACGGCGGTGCGCTTCGGCGGCAGGATCGAAGCCCTCGGCCTCGGGGCGTTGGAGGGGCCGCTCGCCTACCAGACCCTGATCTCGAAGGGGGCGACCGTCACGGGCTCGTACGCGTGCCTGCCGGCCGACTTCGCGCGCGCCCGGCAGCTGCTCGCGTCCGGCGACGTCGACGCGGGGTCCTGGATCACACGGCTCCCGATGAGCGAGGGGAAGGCGGCGTTCGAGGCCCTTGCCGACGGTGCCGCCTACACGAAGGTGGTGCTCGTGCCGTGAGACCCACGAGAACGCGGTGGGAACGAGGGACCCCGACATGACGGACGGACCCCGGATCGTGATCGTCGGTGCGGGCGGGTGGGTCTTCCCGCTCGAGCTCATCCGCGACATCCTGTCGTTCCCGGCGCTCGGCGGATCGACGCTCGTGCTCTACGACATCGACATCGGGGCCGCCGAACGCACCGCCGAGGCGGCGCGAGCCTTGATCGGCATCGCCGGCACGCGAGCGCGGGTCGAGGTGCCGGGCGATCTGAGGACGGCTCTCGGCGGCGCCGACGTCGTGATCACGGTGTTCCAGGTGGGTGGTCTCGAGGCCTACGCATCCGACGTCGAGATCCCCCGCGAGTACGGCATCGATCAGACGGTGGGCGACACGCTCGGACCGGGTGGCGTGTTCCGAGGGCTGCGCACCGTCGAGGCCCTGCGCGAGGTGGCCGAGGCGATGCTGGAGATCAGCCCGGCCGCGTGGCTCCTCAACTACGCGAACCCGATGTCGGTGAACTGCTGGGCGACGGAGCTGACCGGCGTGAAGATCGTCGGACTGTGCCACAGCGTGCAGGGCACGTCCGAACAGCTCGCGGCCGAGCTCGGTGTCCCGTACGAGGACGTCACGTTCGAGTGCGCCGGCGTGAACCACACGGCGTGGTTCACGACCTTCCGGCGGGGCGACGAGGATCTGATCCCCCGGATCCGGCAGGTGATGCGGGCCCGGCACGTCGACGGCACCGAGCCGCTGCTGCCGCGATCCGACGACCCGTACGAAAGCATCGAGCGCGTTCGCACGGAGCTGATGCTCCTCACGGGCTACTTCCACACGGAATCGAGCCACCATGCGAGCGAGTACTGGGCCTGGTTCCGCAAGACGCCGGACCTGGTGGCCCACTACCTCGATCGCCGGTGGGACTATCTGACGGTCTGCCGATCGTCCGACGCCGCCGGCCACGACGACGAGATCGTCGAGGAAGCGCGCCGCGACGGCATCCACCACGGCGGCGAGTTCGCGGCGCCGATCGTCGACAGCCTCGTGACCGGCATGCCTCGGGTCGTGTACGGGAACGTCCGCAACGCCGGCTCGATCGAGAACCTGTCGGCTGAGGCGTGCGTCGAGGTGGCGTGCGCCGTCGACGGCAACGGCGTGCGGCCGATGCGGTACGGGTCGTTGCCCCCGGCCTGCGCCGCCCTGAACCAGACGCAGATCGCGGTTCAGGGCCTCACGGTCGAAGCCGCCCTGACCGGCGATCGAGATCTGGTGCACGCAGCGGTCGCCCTCGATCCGCTGACCAGCGCGATGCAGACCCTTCCGAACATCCACGAGATGACAGATCGCATGCTGGAGGCCGAGGCGCGGTGGCTGCCTCGGTTCGGTCCGAAGCCGAGTTCGCGATGAGCGACGCGGCGGAACGAGCGATCGATGCCGCGCTCGACGCACTCGGTGTGCCGGCGCGCGAGCCGGCCGACGTTCCTGGATCGGCCGTCCGGTTCCCCGACGGCGTCGCGTTCCGGATCGAGATCCCGAGCGTCGAGGGGCCGGCAAGCCTCGAGGCCGTGCTCGAGGAGGCCACGGCGCTCGACGTTCCGGTTCGCCGCGTGTCGCAGGGAAGCGGCGTATCGATGCTCACCGACGCCGAGCTGGATCGCATGGCTCGGATGGCCGCCGATGCAGGCGTCGAGGTCAGCCTGTTCGCGCGACCCGGTGCGTCGTGGGGTCCATCGGCGAGCGCTCGCTCACCGGCGGGCGGCGCCCTGGGCGCGGCGGCCTGGGGCCACGATCAGCTCCGCGCCTGCCTCGACGATGCGATGCGAGCAGCCGAGCACGGGTTCCGCAGCGTGTTGATCGCCGACATCGGTGTCCTCGCCTCGTTCGAGGAGCTCCGGCGCACCGGAGGCCTTCCCCAGGACATGCAGGCCAAGGTCTCGGTGATGGCCGCGATCGCCAACCCGGCGACGGCCCGCGTCGTCGCGGGGCTCGGAGCGGATACGCTGAACGTGCCCGGCGACCTCGGTCCCGCCCAGCTCGCGGCGATGCGCGCAGCGGTCGACGTGCCCCTCGATGTGTACATCGAGTCGCCCGACGACCTCGGAGGGTTCGTGCGCGAGCACGAGGTGCTCGAGCTGATCCGGGTGGCGGCGCCGCTGTACGTCAAGCTCGGGTTACGGAACGCGCCGGCGCTCTATCCGTGGGGCCGGCACCTCGAGGGGGTCGGGGTCGCCATGGCCCGCGAGCGCGTCCATCGGGCGAGGCTCGTGATGGAACGGCTCGAGCGGTCCGGCGCGGGCCTGACGACGTCGGCGCCGGGCGCGGACGGACTGGCGGTCCCGCAGCCGTGACGGCGGGTGCCCGGATCGCCGTGCGACCGGTCAGACCATCGTGACGGTCACGCCCGCGTCGCGCATCGGTTCGACCGCCGACAGGGCGGCCCCGACGTCGGTGATCAGCTCGTCGACGGCGTCGAGCGGACAGATGCGAGCGAACGTCGCGATCCCCAGCTTGGAGCTGTCGGCCACCGCCACCACCGTGCGGGAGCGCTCGAGCAGCATCCGGTTCGTGGCCGCTTCGACCTCGTGGTGGGTGGTGAGCCCGTCCTCGAGCGCGACGCCGTCGGCCCCCACGACCGCGATGTCGAGGCGCATCTCCTCGAGCGCCCGCTCGGCCACGGGCCCGACCAGCTCGTACGACTCGGGCCGCGCGGTTCCGCCCGTCACGACGAGCTTCAGGTCGGACCGGAGCGCGAGCTCGCCCGCGATGTTGAGCGCGTTCGTGACCACGGTGAGGCCGGTCCGGTCGAGCATCGCGCGGGCGACCTCGGTCGTCGTCGTACCGCCCGTGAGCCCGACGACGGCGCCGTCGACGACGCGGCGCGCCGCCTCACGCGCGATGCGGATCTTCTCGGGATGGCGGCGCGCCGCCTTGTACCGCAGCGGCAGCTCGTACATCACGTCGTTCGCGATCGCGCCGCCGTGGGTGCGGGCGAGCATGCGCTGCTCTTCCAACAGCTGGAGGTCCCGGCGCGCGGTGGCTTCGGACACCCCGAGCCGGTCGGCGAGCGACCCGACGTCGACCGCGCCGTCGGCCGCCAGGATCGCGAGGATCTCACTCAGCCGTCCTGAACGTCGCACCGCGCGAAATATACGCCCCGTGGCTGGTGCGCGCCACATGCTCGACTGGATTGACCGGGTGCGTGAACATGCTCTAGATTGCGCCAGAGTGAGCGAAACCGAGCAGGAGATCGCCTCGCAGCCCGATCGATGGAGACGGGCGGCAGACCTGGCCCACCAGGTCTCGGCCGTACTTCCCGCTCGTGGAGAACGCGTCGCGATCGTCGGATGCGGGACCTCGCTCTACATGGGCCGGGCGTTCGCGTCGCTCCGCGAGCAGCGTGGGCACGGCGAGACCGACGCGTTCCCGGCTTCGGAGTTCCCGGCCGGCCGCTCGTACGACCACGTGCTCGCGATCAGCCGGAGCGGCACGACATCGGAGGTCGTGAGCCTGCTCGAGCGTCTGACCGACGAGCGGACGACCGTGATCACGGGTGTGCCGGGGTCCCCCGCGGCCATGCTCGCGTCCGAGCGCGTGACGATGGGCTTCGCCGACGAGCGTTCCGTCGTGCAGACGCGATTCGCGACCGCGACGCTCGCCTTGCTCCGTGCCCACCTCGGCGAGGACCTGGAGCCGGTGATCGTCGAAGGGGAACGGGCACTCGCCGAGCCGATCGCGGCCGGGGATCTCGACTTCGAGCATTTCGTCTTCCTGGGTCACGGATGGAGCGTTGGCATCGCGGAGGAAGCCGCGCTCAAGCTCCGGGAAGCCACCCGCTCGTACACCGAGGCATATCCCGCGATGGAGTACCGACACGGCCCGATCAGCATCGCCGGCACCCGGACCCTCGTCTGGGTGGTCGGCACCCCCGACCCGTCGATCGGCGACGACGTTCGCTCCGTGGGCGCCTCGGTTCGAGCGGCGACCTTCGATCCGATGGCGGAGCTGGTGCGTGTGCACGGCCTGATGCTGGCGCTCGCCGAGCAGCGGGGCCTCGATCCCGACCATCCGCAGCATCTGACCCGTTCCGTGGTGCTGTCCGCGAAAGGAGCGAACACATGAAGCGTCGGTTCACGCGATGGTTCGTCGCCGGGGTGGCGCTGACGCTGCTCGTGGCGGCGTGCACGTTCGGCGCCGAGGACACGGGTGACGGCGGGGAGACGGCCGCGCCCGACGAGCCCGTGACGCTGCGCGTGTGGTCGCTGCAGAGCCCGTCGTACAAGCGGGCCTTCAAGGATCTCGAGGCCGGCTTCGAGGACGCCAATCCCAACGTGGACGTGGAGGTCGAGTTCTTCGACTACGACACCTACATCCAGACGCTCCAGACCTCGTTGCCCTCGGGAAGCGGCGCCGACGTGGTCCAGCTGTTCGGCACGTGGGTGTGCAGCTACGCCGACACCCTCATCCCGGTCCCGGCCGACCTGATGTCGCTCGAGGACGCTCGAGCGGACTTCTACGAGGCGCCGATCGACGGCTTCACGTGCGACGAGCAGCTCTACGGGTTCCCGCAGGAGTTCAACATCGAGTACGGGGCAACGCTCGTGAACACGGAGATCGCCGCTGCGGCGGGCGTCGATCCGACCGCGGGCTGGGCGACCTGGGACGAGTTCAGGGCCGATGCCAAGGCGATGACGGAGACGAAGGACGGCACCATCACCCGATCGGGCTATCACTTCACCGCCGGCGACGGCCTGGCGTTCACGTTCTACTCGTTGATCCTGCAGGCGGGCGGGCAGTTCCTGGCCGACGACGGCCAGTCGTTCATGATCGACACACCGGAGGCCCGGGAGGCGGTCGCGCTGATGCAGTCGATCGTGGATGACGGCATCACCGACCCCACGTTGTTCAACGACGTGGAGAACTGGGTCGGGGACTGCTACTTCGAGGAGGTGTGCGCGATGGGGCTGGTCGGCCCGTGGGTGATCACCGACTACGAGGCTGATTTCCCCGACGTCGCGGCGGCCACGGAGTACGTTCCCCTGCCGACGCTCGGCGACACCCCCGAGTTCGTGGCCGACTCGGGCTGGGGCCTCACGGTCTCGGCGGACAGCCAGGCCACGAACGTCGCCTGGGACTTCGTCGAGTACGCCACGCTCGACCCCGAGGTCGCCGCCGAGTGGAACGTCGCCACCGGCACCCTGCCGGGGCTGCGAGCCAACGGGGAAGGCGCCGTGCAGCAGGAGCTGATCGATGCGTTCCCGCACTTCGCGCCGTGGTTCGAGCTGCTTCCGTTCGGTCACTTCCTGGGGAACATCCCCGACCGTGACTTGCTCTGGTACGAGATCACGGGCCCGCACCTGCTGAAGGTGCTCCAGGGCCGCGAGAACGTCGACGACGCGCTCGCGGCGATGGAATCCGAAGCCAACGGGATGTTCCGCTAGCGGGGCTCTTCATGGCGAGCGCGACGATCGAGCGACCACGGGGACCACGACGGTGGCTCGGCGGGCGCCAAGGTGCCCAGCGTCGGTTCGTAGCGCTGGTCCTCTCGCCCGCGCTCGTGTACATGGGGATCTTCCTACTGCTCCCGATCGGGTGGGCGATCCTGCTCGCGTTCTTCGACTTCAGTCCGCGGCGCACAGGCAGTCCGTTCCTCGGGCTCGGGCTCGACAACCCGTACGTGGGCGTGGAGCACTTCCGGCGCATGCTCGACTTCTCGAACACGGCGCCGCTCGAGGTGCGGCAGTTCCACACCGCGCTCAAGGTCACGCTGCTGTTCGCGTTCCTCGTGCTGCCGTTGAACCTCGCGATCACCTTGCCGCTCGCGGCCATGATCGAGTCGGTGCGCGACCGATGGAAGGTGGTCTATCGCACCATATTCTTCCTTCCCGTGCTCACGTCGGCCGTCGGCGTGGCGATCATCTGGGGGTTCGTGCTCCACCCCCAGCGCGGCCTGCTGAACGGAACGATCACGCGCCTCACGGGCAGGTTCACGTCGATCGCGTGGACGAGCGACGCTGACCTCGTGTTCGGGGGCCTCCCCATCGCGCTGATCGCGATCATCGTCGCCTACCTCTGGCAGGACATCGGCTACAACCTCGTGATCTTCATCGCTGCGCTGCAGTCGATCCCCGACTCGGTCAAGAACGCCGCGAGGGTCGACGGCGCGAGCGCGGTGCAGACGTTCCGCTACATCACGCTCCCGCTGTTGAAACCGACGATCCTGCTCGCGTCGGTGCTGACGATGATCTCGTCGTTCCAGGTCTTCGACCTGTTCCAGGTGATGACGAACGGCGGCCCTGACGATCAGACGCGCGCTCTCTCGCTCGACATCTACGACAGCGCGTTCCGCTACCAACGCATGGGGTGGGCTGCCGCGGTCTCCGTCGTGCTCTTCGCGCTGGTGCTCACGATCTCGCTCGTGCAGTCCCGGTTCCTGAAGGCGAACTGGGAGTACTGAGTGGCGACGACGATCGAGCGACCGTCGGCGAGCGGGCGAGCCGACGAGGCGACACGGGACCGGAAGTTGCCCGGTCAGCGCCGTCACGGGCTCAGCCGCGTCGCCCTCTACACGCTGCTGTCGATCCTCGGGGCGATCGCGGCCGTCCCGTTCGTCTGGATGATCCTCGGTTCGTTCAAGACCGGTGCAGAGCTGCGCCAGACGCCGCCGACGTTCTGGCCGCACGAACCGACCCTCGGGAACTACGAGACGATCTTGAACGACCCGGATCTGCCGCTCGAGCTCTTCTACCGGAACTCCCTGTTCGTGGCGGTCACGGTCGTGATCGCGACCCTGTTCACGAGCTCCCTGCTCGGCTACGTCTTCGCGAAGTACGAGTTCCGCGGGCGTCAGCCGCTGTTCTGGTTCGTGCTCGCGACGATGATGATCCCGGCGCAGGTCACGATGATCCCCGGGTACCTGATCCTGGTGCAGCTCGGGTTGCTGAACAACCTGTGGGGGCTCGTGCTGCCGTCGTTCGTCGACGCGTTCGGCATCTTCCTGATGCGGCAGTTCATGTTCTCGATCCCCGACGACGAGATCTGGTCGGCGCGGGTCGACGGCGCGTCGGAGTGGCGCATCTACCGCTCCGTGGTGCTGCCCCAGCTCAAGCCCGCGCTCGCGACCCTCGGCATGCTCACGTTCATGTTCCACTGGAACGCGTACCTGTGGCCGCTGATCGTGCTGACCGAGCAGGAGAAGCGCACCCTGCCGATCATCCTGACCTGGTACAACACCCAGCACGCCGCGCAGCTGAACCTCGTGATGGCGGCGTCGGTGCTGATGGTGATCCCGGTGCTGATCATCTTCGCCGTCTCGCAGCGGTGGATCGTGCGCGGTCTGACCTTGACGGGCACGAAATGACGACGATCACCTTGATCGGGGCCGGCAGCGCCGAGTTCGCCGCCGAGCTCGTGACCGACTTCCTCAGCGTCGACGCGTTGCCCGAGGGGGAGTTCCGACTGGTCGACATCGACCCGGTGCGGCTCGACCTCGCGTGCCGGTTCGCCGAGCACCTGATCGAGCGCACCGGCAAGGGATGGACCGTGCGAGCCGACGTCGACCGGACAGCGGTGCTGCCCGGCAGCGACGTCGTGATCAACACGATCGAGGTCGCCGGCATGCGGAACGTGCGTCACGACTACGACATCCCGATGCGCTACGGGGTCGACCAGTGCATCGGCGACACGATCGGGCCGGGGGGTCTGTTCAAGGCGTTCCGCACGATCCCGGCGTGGCTCGAGATCCTGCGCGACATCGAACGATTCTGTCCCCGGGCGCTGGTGCTGAACCACACGAACCCGATGTCGATGATGGTGCTGGCCGCCTCACGCTCGTCGTCGATCCCCGTGTACGGCATGTGCCACTCGGTCCACTACACGATCGAGCAGCTCGCCGAGTACCTCGAGGTCGACCTCGCCCGCCTGACGTTCCGCGCCGCAGGCGTGAACCACCTCGCATGGATCACCGATCTCTGGCTCGACGGCGAGGACGCGTACCCGGTGCTGCGCGAGCGGGGACGCGTGCCCGAGATCTGGGAGCAGGATCCGGTCCGGTTCGAGCTGATGTTCCACCTCGGCCGGTTTCCGACGGAATCGAGCGGTCACGTGAGCGAGTACGTGCCGTACTTCCGTTCGCGGCCCGAGACGCTCGCCCGATACGCGCGCCCCGAGTACCGGGGCGAGTCCGGCTTCTATGCGAACAACTGGCCCACGTGGCGCGCGGAGAGCGACGAGCGGCTGGCCAGGGTGCTCGCCGGAGACGAGGAGTACCCGATGGAGCGAGGGGGCGAGTATCCATCGCGGATCGTCGAGGCCATGACGACCGGAGAGCCGGCGCACGTGTTCGTGAACATCCCGAACGACGGCTTCATCGACGGCCTCCCCCGGGGCGGCGTGATCGAGGTCGAGGCGATCGTCGATGCCTCGGGCATCCACCCGCAACCGTTCGGGGAGCTGCCGCCGCAGCTCGCGTCGCTCGACCGTCGTCACCTGGAGATCCACGACCTCGCGGTGACCTCGTTGCTCCAACGGGACCGTGAGCTCGCCGTGCAGGCGCTGATGCTCGACCCGTTGACGTCGGCGGTCCGTCCACCGGCCGACATCCGGGCCATGTTCGATGAGATGGTGGAGGCTCAACGTGCCGACATCCCGGCCTTCCTCGCGTGATGGCGTGGTCGTGAGCGTCTGGGCCATCGTCGCGGTGGCCCTCGCGCTGCTCGGCCTCGGGGCGGTGACGGTATGGGCGCTCGTCACGCGCGTCGACGGTCCGTCGGCCGTGGCCGGCAGGGCCCTCTACGTGGCGAGCGACGGCGACGACGCGAACCCCGGCACCGAAGCCGCGCCGTTCGCATCGATCCAGTGGGCGGTCGATCACGCCGATCCGGGGACGACGATCTTCATCCGAGGTGGCACCTACCGGGAACGCGTGGACATCACCGTGTCGGGTTCCGAGGATGCCGGCAGGATCGTGCTGCGGAACCAGCCGGGCGAGACGCCGATCCTCGACGGGAGCGGCCTGACCGTGCCGGCCGGCTTCAGCGGCATGATCTCGATCGAGTCACGACACCACGTGACGCTCCAAGGCCTCGATGTGCGCGGGTATCGCTCCTCCGAGCCCGGACACGTGCCGGTCGGCGTCTGGGTGAACGGCAGATCGAGCGACATCAGCGTCCTCGACATGCGGATCCACGACCTCGGCACTGACGTGCAACGTCGCACGGGCGCAGACGCGCACGGCATCGCCGTCTACGGGACGGACGCCGCGAGCCCGATCCGCGACGTCGTGATCGACGGCAACGAGGTCTTCGACCTCAACCTCGGTTCCAGTGAATCGGTGGTCGTGAACGGGAACGTGCAGGGGTTCGAGATCACTGGGAACGAGGTGCACGACAACGACAACATCGGGATCGATGTGATCGGGTTCGAGGGCAAGGCCGGAGACCCTTCGGTCGACCAGGCGAGGAGCGGTCTCGTCGCCGGGAACCTCGTCTACAACATCGACTCGTTCGGCAACCCCGCCTACGGAGAAAGCCGCAGCGCCGACGGCATCTACGTCGACGGCGGCCGTGACGTGATCGTCGAACGCAACGTCATCCACGACGTGAACATCGGGATCGAGCTCGCGAGCGAGCATGCGGACAGATCGACGAGCGGCATCACGGTGCGGAACAACCTCGTGTACGACGCCGGCGTGATCAGCCTCGCGATCGGCGGCTACGATCGACGCCGCGGATCGACCGAGGACTGCGTGATCGTGAACAACACGTTCGTGCGGAGCGAGGGCGTGGAGCTCCTGGTCCAGTTCGACACCCGCAACAACGTGATCCAGAACAACGTCGTCGTGGCCGCCGAGCCGGGCAATTTCTTGGAGAACGCCTACGCCGAGAACGTCGGCAATCTCGTGGACAGCAACCTCTACTACTCGGCCTCGGGCGCGGGAACCTGGCAGTGGAAGGGTCGGACGTACCCGAGCTTCGAGGCCTACCAGCGGGGCGCCGGCAACGATGCCGCGTCGATCGTGGCCGACCCGGTCTTCGTCGACGCCGCGGTTCACGACTATCGACTGACCGAGGGATCCCCGGCGGTGGACGCCGGCGCCTACCTGCCGCTGGCCGGGCATCTGGACCTGGCCGGGTCTGCGCGGCTCGACGACGGCCGTCCCGATCTCGGGGCGTTCGAGCGACCGATGGCCCCGCCCTCACCGACGCCCACGATCGCGACCCCGAGCTACGTGAGCGACATGTCGTGGCGCTCGGAGTCCAACGGGTGGGGGCCGGCGGAGCGTGACCTGAGCAACGGCGAGAAGGCCGAGGGTGACGGCGCCCCATTGACGATCGGCGGCGTGGTCTTCGACACGGGCATCGGTGTGCACGCGCCGTCGCGCATCGTCATCGACGTCGACGGCACGTGCAGCGTGTTCGCGGCCGACGTCGGGCTCGACGACGAGACCGGGACGCAGGGCTCGGTCAGCTTCGAGGTGTGGGGCGACGGTTCGCGGCTCGCCGAGAGCGGTCTCGTCGACGGTGCGCAGCCGGCCAGGCCCCTGGTCGCCGACATCGCCGGGGTGCGGATCCTCGAGCTGCGCGTCCGGCCAGTGGACGGGGTGGACTTCGATCATGCCGACTGGGGCGATGCGAGGATCGACTGTGGCTGAGCTCCGTGGGTCCGGGGGCGTCGCCTGGCTCGTGGCAGCGACCGCGCTCGGGGGTCTCATCGTGGCGGGGTGCGGCGGAGGCGAGGAGGCCCCGGTGTGCGAGAACCCGGTCATGGGGTCCATCGTCACGATGGCCGACTTCTCCTACGAGCCGAGCTGCCTCGAAGCTGCCGCCGGCGATGAGCTCGAGATCGTGAACGACGGCAGCGCGCCGCACACGTTCACGGTCGAGAGCGACGGCGCCGTGGCGGAGGCCGACGTGCCCGCGGGCGAACGTGCCACCTTGACCGTGCCGGCGATCTCCGAGGGCACCTACCCGGTCACCTGCACCTATCACCCCCAGATGGAGGCGGCGCTCCGCATCGCGGGGTAGCGCGCACCGAAGGAGAGAGACGTCATGGCCGACATCGCGATCGAGGACGCCACGAAGGTCTATCCCGATGGCACCGAGGCGGTCTCGAACCTGAGCCTCGAGATCCGTGACGGCGAGTTCGTCGTGCTCGTGGGCCCGTCGGGGTGCGGAAAGACGACGGGTCTGCACATGGTCGCCGGCCTCGAGGAGATCACGACCGGCACCGTGCGGATCGGCGAGCGCATCGTGAACGACCTGCCGCCGAAGGACCGCGACGTGGCGATGGTCTTCCAGAACTACGCGCTCTATCCGCACATGTCGGTGTACGAGAACATGGCCTTCGCCCTGAAGCTCCGGAAGATGAGCAAGGACGAGATCTCGCGCCGGGTGCACGACGCAGCGGACATCCTCGGGCTCACGGAGTACCTGCAGCGCAAGCCGAAGGCCTTGTCGGGCGGCCAGCGCCAGCGCGTGGCGATGGGGCGAGCGATCGTCCGTGAGCCGCAGGCATTCCTGAT
>Ga0210115_1000029_pt1 | contig 29904 bp, 40 predicted proteins | sample MayberryNW_TuleB_2_FD_185526 | JGI IMG/M metagenome (GOLD analysis project Ga0210115, IMG submission 185526) | Wetland microbial communities from San Francisco Bay, California, USA, that impact long-term carbon sequestration - MayberryNW_TuleB_D2... | ecosystem: Environmental > Aquatic > Marine... | reverse complement strand
ACCTTCAAGATCGAATCCGACGAGGAGACCGGCCAGACGCTGATCCACGGGATGGGCGAGCTGCACCTCGAGGTGATCGTCGACCGGATGCTGCGCGAGTTCAAAGTCGACGCCAACGTCGGCAAGCCGCAGGTCGCCTACCGCGAGACGATCCGCAAGGAGGCGAAGAAGGTCGAGGCGCGCTTCGTCCGCCAGACCGGCGGCCGCGGCCAGTTCGGCCACGTCGTGATCAACGCCGAGCCCGCTCCCGGTGAGGGCTTCGTCTTCGAGAACAAGATCAAGGGCGGCGTGATTCCAGGCGAGTTCATCGGCCCCGCCGAACAGGGGATGCGCGAGGCGCTGGAAAACGGCGTCAAGGCCGGCTACCCGATGGTCGACGTCAAGGTCGAACTGATCGACGGTTCCTCGCACGACGTCGACTCCTCGGAGATGGCGTTCAAAATCGCCGGCTCGATGGCGATCCAGGAGGCCGCCCGCAAGGCCAACCCGGTCCTGCTGGAGCCGGTGATGGCGGTCGAGGTGGTCACCCCCGAGGAGTTCCTCGGCGACGTGATCGGCGACCTCTCGCGGCGGCGCGGCAAGGTGCAGGGCCAGGAGCAGCGCGGCAACGCGCTCGCCGTGCAGGCCTTCGTGCCGCTCGGTGAGATGTTCGGCTACGCCACCGATTTGCGTTCTTCAACCCAGGGTCGAGCGACCTACACGATGCAGTTCGAGCGTTACGAGGAGGTTCCGGCGAACATCGCCGAAGAGATAGTTGAGCACCGCGCGGGCGAGCCGGTAGGAACGGCCTCGTGAATCTGGCTATATTTCCCAGGTTGCCCGCAGGCAGATGAGGCAAAACCCCAACTTAGAAAGGTAGAACGGAGAGCAGATGTCAAAGGAGAAGTTCGAGCGCGATAAGCCGCATGTGAACGTCGGCACGATCGGTCACATCGACCACGGCAAGACGACGCTAACGGCCGCGATCACCACGACGCTCTCTGGCAAAGGCGATACCGAGGCCAAGAGCTTCGCGGAGATCGACAACGCCCCGGAGGAGAAAGAGCGCGGGATCACGATCGCGACCTCGCACGTCGAGTACGAGACCGAGAACCGCCACTACGCCCACGTCGATTGCCCCGGCCACGCCGACTACGTGAAGAACATGATCACCGGCGCGGCGCAGATGGACGGCGCGATCCTCGTCGTCTCGGCCGCCGACGGCGTGATGCCCCAGACCCGCGAGCACATCCTGCTCGCCCGCCAGGTCAACGTCCCCCACGTCGTCGTCTTCCTCAACAAGATCGATCAGGTCGATGACGAGGAGCTGGTCGAGCTGGTCGAGGAGGAGGTCAAGGACCTGCTCAACGAGTACGACTTCCCCGGCGACGATACGCCGATCGTCAAAGGCTCGGCGCTGAAGGCGCTGGAGGGCGACGAAGAGGCGCAGAAGGCGATCTTCGAACTGGCCGATGCGCTCGACTCCTACATCCCCGAGCCGGTGCGCGATCTCGACAAACCGTTCCTGATGCCGATCGAGGACATCTTCTCGATCACCGGCCGCGGCACCGTCGCCACCGGCCGCGTCGAGCAGGGCATCGTCAACACCGGCGACGAGGTCGAGATCGTCGGCATCAAGGACACGACCAAAACGACCGTCACCGGGGTCGAGATGTTCCGCAAGATCCTCGACCAGGGCCAGGCGGGCGACAACATCGGCGCCCTGTTGCGCGGCACCAAGCGCGAGGAGATCGAGCGCGGGCAGGTGCTCTGCAAGCCGGGTTCGATCACCCCCCACACCAAGTTCAAAGCCGAGGTCTACTGCCTGAAAAAGGAGGAGGGCGGCCGTCACACGCCTTTCTTCTCGGGCTACCGGCCGCAGTTCTACTTCCGCACGACCGACGTGACCGGGATCGCCAACCTCCCCGAGGGGACCGAGATGGTGATGCCGGGCGACAACGTCGAGATGACGATCGAGTTGATCCAGCCGATCGCGATGGACCAGGGTCTGCGCTTCGCCATCCGCGAGGGTGGCCGAACCGTCGGCTCCGGCGTCGTCTCGGAGATCATCGAGTAGCAACCCCGGGGCGGGCCTCGGTCCGCCCCGTCGCCGCTCGAGCGGCGAACAACTCAAAAGGACATACGACCGGGGCGGCGCCCCACCACCAGGGGGCGGCGCCCCTTCCGCGCGGTAAGACGCGCGGGGAAGGAACAAGAGAGAGCGAACACCGTGGCGACGATCGCGGCGCAGAAAATCCGGATCCGACTGAAGGCGTACGACCACGACGCCATAGATCGGGCTGCGCGCGAGATCGTCGAGACGGCGGAGCGCACCGGCGCCAGCGTCTCCGGGCCGGTGCCGCTGCCGACCGAGAAAAACGTCTACTGCGTGATCCGCTCGCCGTTCAAGGACAAGGACTCGCGCGAGCATTTCGAGATCCGTACCCACAAGCGCCTGATCGACATCCTCCAGCCGTCGCCGAAAACCGTTGACTCGTTGCAGCGGCTCGACTCGCTGCCGGCCGGCGTCGACATCGAGATCAGGCTGTAGAGGTCATATGGCGGCGATCCTCGGCAAGAAGCTCGGCATGACGCAGGTCTTCCGCGAGGACGGCACCGTGGTGCCGGTGACCGTGATCGAGGCCGGCCCCTGCAAGGTGACCGCGGTTCGCGACGCCGAGCGCGACGGTTACGCCGCCGTGCAGCTCGCCTTCGGCGAGGTCGAGGAGCGCCAGCTGAGCAAGGCGGAGCTGGGCCATCTGAAGAAGGCGGGCGCATCGCCCTCGCGCCACCTCGCCGAGTTCCGCGACGAGGACCTCGGCGCCGAGGAGGGCCCCAAGGTCGGTGAAGACGTAACCGTCGCGGTCTTCGAGGCGGGCCAGCGGGTCAAAGTCTCGGGGACCTCGGTTGGCAAGGGCTTCCAGGGGGGGATCAAGCGCCACAACTTCAGCCGTGGCCCGGTCAGCCACGGCTCGCACAACGTCAGGGCGCCGGGCTCGATCGGCGCCAGCGCCTTCCCGGGACGTGTCTTCAAGGGGCAGCGGATGCCCGGCCAGCTGGGCAACAAGCGACGGACGCAGCGCGGTCTCGAGATCGCCGAGGTAGATACCGAGCGCAACCTGCTGCTGGTCAAGGGCTCGGTGCCGGGCTCGCGCAACGCTGTGGTCGAGGTGAGGACGGATGGCTAAAGCGACGGTGCTCGGCAAGTCGAGCAAAGCCGACCTGCCGAAAGAGCTCTTTGCCGAGCCCTTCCACCAATCGCTCGTGCATGAGGCGGCGCGCGCCGACCTGGCCGCGCGGCGACGCGGCACCGCCTCGACCCTGACCCGCGCCGAGGTGGCTTTCACCACGGCAAAGGCCTGGCGGCAGAAGGGCACCGGCCGCGCCCGCGCGGGCACGCTCGGCGTCCCCAACCGCTACGGCGGTGGCGTCGCCTTCGGTCCCAAGCCGCGCCGCTACACGGTCAAGGTCAACCGCAAAGCGCGCCGCAAGGCGATGCGGGCAGCGCTCTCGGTCCACGCCGAGCGCGGCAGCGTCGCCGTCCTCGATGGTGCCGCGTTTGAGACGCCCTCGACCAAAGCGGCCGCTGCGGCGCTGGAGAAATGGGACGCGGGGCGACCGACCCTGGTCGTGCTCGATGCCGAGGAGACGGGCGCGCTGAAGAGCTTTCGCAACATCGCCCGCGTCACGGTCGCCGAGGTCGGTGCGGTCGGCGTCGCCGACGTGATCGGCGCCGCCTCGGTGGTTGTCTCCGAACGGGCCTTGGCGACGCTGAAAGAGAGACTGAGCTAATGGACGCCCGCACTGTGATCATCCGCCCGGTCGTCTCGGAGAAGAGCTACGCGCTGATCGCCGAGGGCAAGTACACGTTCCGGGTCGACGACCGCGCCCACAAGACCCAGATCGCCGCCGCGGTCGAAGAGATCTTCGATGTCGGCGTGGCCGAGGTGCGGACCGCCAAGGTGCGCCCGAAGCCGAAGCGCCGCAACCTGCAGAAAGGCCGGACGCGTGGCTGGAAGAAGGCGATCGTGCAGCTCTTGCCGGGGGAACGGATCGAGCTGTTCGAAGGCGCGGAGACCGCTTAGGAGACCGATAGACGATGCCGAACCGCAAAACCAAACCAACCAGCCCCGGCCGCCGCTTCGCCACCTACCCGTTGCGCGAGCAGCTGACCGCGTCGGAGCCGGAGCGCAAGCTGACCGAGGGCTTGCGCAAGAGCGGCGGGCGCAACGCCAACGGCCGCGTCACCGCACGCCACCGCGGCGGCGGCGCCAAGCGGCGCTACCGCAAGATCGACTTCAAGCGGCGCAAGGATGGCGTTCCGGCAAAGGTCGCCAGCATCGAGTACGACCCCAACCGCTCCTGCTACATCGCCCTGATCCACTACGCCGACGGCGAGAAGGGCTACATCCTCGCCCCGGCCGAGCTGGCGCCCGGCGACACGGTGCAGTCGGGCGACGGCGCCGACATCAAACCGGGGCACGCGCTGGCGCTGGGCGAGATGCCGACCGGGACGATCGTCCACAACGTCGAGCTGAAGCCCGGTCAGGGCGGCAAGATGGGCCGCGCTGCCGGTGCCGCGATCCAGCTCGTCGCCAAGGAGGGTGAGATGGTGACCCTGCGCCTGCCCTCTTCGGAGATGCGCATGGTCCGCGCCGAGTGCCGCGCCACCGTCGGCCAGCTCTCCAACGCCGAGCACCAGAACGTCAAGATCGGCAAGGCGGGCCGCAACCGGCACAAGGGCAAGCGACCGCAGACCCGCGGCGTGGCGATGAACCCGGTCGATCACCCGCACGGGGGCGGCGAGGCCCACCACACGCCCGGCGGCCACCCGGTCACCCCGTGGGGCAAACCGACGCTCGGCTACCGCACGCGCAAGAAGAACAAGCAGTCCGACCGCTACATCGTGCGCGGCCGTCGCCGCGGGAAGAAGAAGCGGTAAGCGGTGACTCCCCCCATGCCAGCACACCTCACCCGCCTGCAAACCGGCGCCATGCGGCGTCCTCGGTCGCTCGCGCACTTTTCAAGTGCGTCACGCTCCCTGCGTCCTTGCATGGCTTGGTTTTCGCCGGGTGAGGCGCACTGTCACGAGGGGAGGCACCGCTAATGGGGCGCTCGACCAAAAAGGGACCGTGGGTTGAAGCGGCGCTGATGAAGCGGATCGCGGCGATGAACGAGTCCGGCCAGAAGCAGATGGTCAAAACCTGGTCGCGGACCTCGACCGTCTTCCCGGAGATGGTCGGCCACACGATCGCCGTCCACGACGGCCGCAAGCACGTGCCCGTCTTCATCTCCGAGTCGATGGTCGGCCACAAGCTGGGCGAGTTCGCGCCGACGCGGACCTTCCGCGCCCACTCCGGTACGGGGAAGGGCGAGTAAGTAATGGCGCTCGAGAAGAGACAGCGCGACCCCAACGCGAAAAAAGAGGCGGGCAAGGAAGAGGAGCCGAAGAAAGGCAAAAAAGCGGCGGCGAAAACCACCGCGAAAAAAAGCCCCGCCAAAGAGACGAAAGTCGGCAAACGCGAGTCGAAAAAACCCGCCGCGAAGAAAGAGGGCGCGGAAAAACCGGCGGCGAAAAAAGAAGCGCCGAAACCAAAACGGAAGCCGGCGTCGATCGTGGTCCGGGCAAGCTCGCGCTACGTTCGCGTCGCGCCGCGCAAGGCGCGCCTCGTCGCCGACCAGGTGCGCGGCCTGCACATCGAAAAGGCGCGGGCGCTGCTGCAGTTCTCGCCGCGCGGAGCCGCGCGCGACATCGGCAAGCTGATCGAGTCCGCCGCGGCAAACGCCGAGAACAACTACGAGCTGATCGCGGACGAGATGCGGATCGCCGAGATCACCGTCGACGAAGGCCCGACCCTGCGGCGTTACCGCCCAAGGGCGCTGGGCCGCGCGACCCCGATCAACAAGCGCACGAGCCACATCGAGGTCGCGCTCAGTCCCGAAGGAGAAGAGCGCTAATGGGGCAGAAGATCCACCCGGGCGGTTTTCGCGTTGGCTACATCCAGGACTGGAAATCGAACTGGTTCGACGAGAAGGGCTTTGCCGATGTGCTCGAGGAGGACCTGAAGATCCGCAGCCACATCGAGGGCAAACTCGCCCACGCCGGCCTCTCCGAGATCACGATCGAGCGTCGCGGCGAGGTCTCGGTCGACATCCACACCGCTCGCCCCGGCATCGTGATCGGCAAATCGGGCAGCGAAGTCGACGCCCTGCGCAAGGAGCTGCACAAGCTGACCGGCAAGCCGGTCAAAGTGAACATCCGCGAGGTCAAGCGCCCCGAGCTCGACGCAAAACTGGTCGCCCAGTCGATCGCCGAGCAGCTGCAGAACCGGGTCGCCTTCCGGCGGGCGATGAAACGCGCCCTGACCTCGGCGATGCGCTCCGGTGCCAAGGGAGTGAAGCTGCAGGTCTCCGGTCGCCTCGGCGGCGCCGAGATGGCGCGGACCGAACACTATGCCGACGGCCGCGTCCCCCTGCACACCCTGCGTGCCAACATCGATTACGGCTTCTTCGAGGCGCGCACCACCGCCGGGCGGATCGGCGTCAAATGCTGGATCAACAAGGGCGAGGTCATGCCCGAGGGCTTCCGCTCCGACCAGATCCCGGCTGACGGCGAGCCGCAGAGTGGCGCCCCGCGCGGCGGTCGCGATGGAGGTTCCCGGTAATGCTGATGCCGAAGCGGGTCAAGCACCGCAAGCAGATGCGCGGCCGGATGCGCGGCAACACCAAGGGCGGCAGCCACGTCGCCTTCGGCGAGTACGGGCTGAAGGCGCTCGACCGCGGCTGGATCACCAACCGCCAGATCGAGGCCGCCCGGATCGCGATGACGCGCAAGATCAAACGCGGCGGCAAGGTCTGGATCAACGTCTTCCCCGATAAGCCCTACACGAAAAAGCCGGCCGAGACGCGGATGGGCTCCGGCAAGGGCAACCCGGAGGGCTGGGTCGCCGTGGTCAAGCCCGGCAAGGTGATGTTCGAGCTGGCCGGGGTGCCGGAGGACCTGGCGCGCGAGGCGCTGCGCCTCGCCGGCCACAAGCTCCCGGTGAAGACGAAATTCGTCAGGCGCGAGGGGGCTGAGGCGCGATGAAGGCGTCCGAGGCGCACAACCTGAAAGACGACGAGCTGGTGGCGAAGCTGATCGACGCCAAGCAGGAGAGGTTCAACCTGCGCTTTCGTCATGCGACCGGCGAGCTGGAGAACACGGCGCGGCTGGGGCAGGCGAAGCGGGACGTGGCGCGGCTGCTGACCGTGGCTAAGGAGCGTGGGATTGATGTTGAGCGGGAGCTGAGGAAGTAGATGGCGGACGACGAGAAAAAAGACGTAACTGACGAGACGCCGAAGGACGAGGCCACGCAGGACGCGGGTCCTGTCGTGGGGGAGGGTGCCTCCTCCTCGCAGGCTACGGAGGAGGCACCCACCCCCACGCCACCCACGTCAGAGGAGCCTGAGGTTGACGATGGCGCTCCGGAGGCGGGGTCGGATTCGCCCGCTGCCGAGGAGGATGAGCTTCCGTGGAAGGAGAAGCGAAGGCTGGAGCGGTCGCGCCTTCCTCACAAGCCCAAGCCGCAGCGTTCTGCCGAGGAGCGGAAAGCTGAGAGAGCTGAGAGGCGGAAGCGGAAGGCTGGCGAACGGCGCAAGGAAAGGGCTGCCAAAAAAACTGCTCGGACCAAAGGGACCGGGACGCCGGTGGCGGAGAAGGACGCCAATGCGGCCAAGGTTCGGCAGGGGGTTGTGGTGTCGAGCAAGGCGGAGAAATCGATCACCGTGCGGGTCGACATCGTGCGGCGGCACCCGACTTACGAGAAGGTGATCCGGCGCTCGCGGACGCTGCACGCGCACGATGAGCGCAACGAGGCGGGCGAGGGCGACACCGTGCGCGTGGTCGAGACGCGGCCGCTCTCGAAGACGAAGCGCTGGCGCCTGGTCGAGATTCTGGAGAAGGCAAAGTAAGGGCGAGTCGTGATTCAGCAGGAGTCAAGACTGAAAGTCGCCGACAACTCGGGTGCGCGCGAGATCCTCTGCGTCCGGGTCAAAGGGGGCTCACACCGCCGCTACGCCGGCGTCGGCGACGTGATCACGGCGACGGTCAAACAGGCCAGCCCGCAGGGCGGGGTGCGCAAGGGCGAGGTCGTGCAGGCCGTCGTCGTGCGAACAAAGAAGCAGCTTGGTCGCTCCGACGGCACCTACATCGCCTTCGATGAAAACGCCGCCGTGCTGATCGATCCGGGGAGCAACAACCCGCGCGGCACCCGCATCTTCGGGCCGGTTGCGCGCGAGCTGCGCGAGCGCAATTTCATGAAAATAGTTTCGTTGGCACCGGAGGTCCTCTGATGGCCGGAGGGATGAAGATCCGCAAGGACGACATGGTCAAGGTGATCGGCGGCAAGGATGCGGGCAAGACGGGGCGGGTTACGCGGACCGAACCGAAGCGCGAGTTCGTCTACGTCGAGGGCCTCAACATCGTCAAGCGGCACGAAAAACCGCGACCGACCCAGGACGTGCAGAGGGCGGGCCAGCAGCTCGGCGGGATCGTCGAGAAGGAGGGCCCGATCCACGTCTCCAATGTGATGCTGCTCGACCCCAAAGACAACAAGCCGACCCGCATCGGCGTGCGCCGCGACAAAGGCGGCAAGCGCGAGCGGTTCGCGAAGCGAAGCGGGGTGTCGCTCTGATGGAGGCAACCACGACCACGCAGGCCCAGGCCGCGCCGCCGCCGCGCCTGCGCGAGCGCTACGAAGGGGAGGTCGCGCCGGCGCTGACGCGCAAATTCGGTTACTCCTCGCCGATGCAGGTGCCGCGCCTGCAGAAGATCGTGCTCAATATGGGTGTCGGCGAGGCGCGCCAGAACGCGAAAATGCTCGAGGCCGCGCAGGAGCAGCTGGCGACTATCGCAGGCCAGCAACCCAATGTGCGCCGGGCGCGCAAGTCGATCGCCTCGTTCAAGGTTCGCGAGGGGATGCCGGTCGGTCTCTCGGTGACGCTGCGCCGCGCCCGCATGTGGGAGTTCCTCGACCGGCTCACCTCGATCGCGGTGCCGCGCATCCGCGACTTCCGTGGTCTCAACCCGCGCTCCTTCGACGGCCGCGGCAACTACTCGATGGGCGTCAAGGAGCAGCTGATCTTCCCCGAAATCGATTACGACTCGATCGACGAGGTGCGCGGCCTCGATGTCACGATCGCGACCTCGGCTGCAACCGATGCCGAGGCGTTCGAGCTGCTGCTCGGCCTGGGCATGCCGTTTGCGAAAGAGGGTCGGCCGGGTGCCGCTGCCGAGGCCGAAGCCGCGGCGGCGGCGGAGGCCGAGGAGGAGAAGCGCAAAGAGGAGGCCCGCCAGCGCGCCGAAGCCGAGCAGGCCGCCCTGGAGCAACTGAAAGAGGAGAACCCCGAGGCATACGAGAAGCCCGAGCCTGAGCCCGAGGCCAGTGAGGCCGAAGGCGAGGGCGAGGGAGACGAAAAAGCCGACGGTTCAGCCGGCGAGGAGGATTCTGAAGATGGCTAAGACTTCGATGAAGGTGAAGCAGGCCCGCAAGGCCAAGTTCAAGTCGCGTGAGTACAACCGCTGCCGGCGCTGCGGGCGGCCGCGCGGCTACTTCCGCAAGTTCGGCCTCTGCAGGATCTGCCTGCGCGAGGCCGCCCACGATGGGTACATCCCCGGAATGACCAAGTCGAGCTGGTAGCACGACCTACGGACCACCAACGCGACCATGCTCAACGACCCAGTAGCCGATTACCTGACCCGGATCCGCAACGCGCTCGGATCCGGGCACGACGACGTGCAGATCCCCGCTTCGCGGCTGAAGGAGGAGATGACCCGCATCCTCAAGGAGCAGGGCTACATCAGCGACTACAGCCGCAAGCCGGCCAAGGTCGGCGAGCAGCTCGAAATCCGGCTCAAGTACAGCGAGGATCGCCGCCCGGCGATCGCCGGCCTGGAGCGGATCTCGCGGCCGGGGCGGCGCCGCTACGTCGACCGCACCGAAGTGCCGCGGGTCGACGGCGGCACCGGTACGGCGATCATCAGCACCTCGGTTGGGGTGATGACCGGACACGAAGCGACCCAGAAAGGGGTCGGCGGCGAGGTAGTCGCTTACGTTTGGTAGCCGATCATGAGCCGGATTGGACGAAAGCCGATCGCCGTACCCGAGTCCGTCACGGTCGAGCTCGCCCCTGGCCGGATCGCGGTCAAGGGACCGAAGGGGGAGCTCGAGCAGAGCCTCGCGGCCGAGATGAAGGTCGAGCAGGACAATGGCACCGTGACCGTCTCGCGCCCCACCGACCGCGGCGAGCATCGCGCCCTGCACGGGCTGACCCGCAGCCTGATCGCGAACATGATCGATGGCGTCGTCGACGGCTACGAAAAGCGGCTCGAAATCCAGGGCGTCGGCTACCGCGCGCAGCTCAAAGGCAAGAGCCTGGAGCTGGCGCTTGGCTTCTCGCACCCGGTCTCGGTCGAGCCGCCGGAGGGGATCGAGTTCGAGGTGCCGCAACCGACCGAGGTGATCGTGCGCGGGATCGACAAGCAGCTCGTCGGCCAGGTCGCCGCCGACATCCGCAAGCGCCGCCCGCCCGAGCCCTACAAGGGCAAGGGAATTCGTTACAGCGACGAGCACGTGATGCGCAAGGTGGGCAAGCGGGCATGACCGTCCTCAGCAAGCGACAGCAGCGCTTGCGCCGGCGCCGCCGCGTGCGTGCCCGCATCGTCGGCAGCGCCGAGCGACCGCGCCTCTCTGTCTACCGTTCCAACCGCGGCGTCTTCGCCCAGCTCGTCGACGACGGCGCCGGGCACACGCTGGCCGCGGTCAACTGGACCGAGGCCGAGCTGCGCAGGCTGTCGGCGGGCGAGCAGGCAAAGCGGGCGGGCGAGCTGCTCGCCGAGCGGGCCAAGGCTGCCGGGATCGAGAGCTGCGTTTTCGATCGCGGCGGCTACAAGTTCCACGGGCGCGTCAAGGCGTTGGCGGAAGGCGCCCGTGAGGGAGGCCTGAAGTTCTAATGCCCTGCCTCTCCTTGTCCAGCCAGCTACCCTGTCCGGTCCGATGAAGGGCATGGACATGGCAAATGTCGAGACGGTCTCCCCGCGGGGGCTGGATCTCCAGGAGCGGGTGATCGAGATCAACCGCGTCGCCAAGGTGGTCAAGGGCGGTCGCCGCTTCTCATTTACCGCGCTGGTCGCCGTCGGCGACGAAGAGGGCGTTGTCGGGATCGGCTACGGCAAGGCGCGCGAGGTGCCGCTGGCGATCCAGAAGGCGGTCGAGAACGCCCGCAAGAGCCTGATCCGGGTGCCCAAATACGGGCAGACCCTGACCCACAAAATCATCGGGCGCTACGGCGCGGGGCACGTCGTCCTGCGGCCGGCCAGTCCCGGCACCGGCGTGATCGCCGGCGGTGGGGTGCGGGCGGTGCTCGAGCTTGGCGGGGTGCGCGACGTGCTGACCAAGAGCATCGGGACGCAGAACCCGATCAACCTGGTCAAGGCGACGATGGACGGGCTGGTGCGGTTGCGGCGGCCCGAGGAGGTCGCCGAGCTGCGGGGGCTCACGGTCGCGCAAGTGCTTGGAGTGCAGAAGGCGAATGGGGCGCCGGCGAGTCCTCCCGAAGGTTCTGACATTTCAGCGGGGCCTGTCGCGCCACCCGCGGATGAGACCGCAGAGGAGCAGTCGTGAGCGTCAAGGTCAAGCAGGTCAGGTCCTCGAACGGGTCCAACCCCAGTCAGAAAGCCACGCTATACGCGCTGGGGCTGGGCAGGATCGGTTGCTCCGCGGAGCGCAAAGACTCGCCCCAGCTTCAAGGCCAGCTCAAGGTCGTCTCGCACCTGGTGGAGGTCAACAATGGCTGAAAAACCCCGCCGACGGGCCGAAAGCGGACGCATATCGACCGAAAACGGCCCGTCGGCAGGTAGGGCTGCGGAGATCGGGCTGCATAACTTGAGGCCGAAGCCGGGGTCGAAACGACCGCGGAAGCGGGTTGGGCGTGGTGAGGGCAGCGGGCTGGGGAAGACCGCGGGGCGGGGGCACAAGGGGTATGGGTCGCGCTCGGGGGCGAAGAAGAAGGCCGGTTATGAGGGCGGGCAGAACCCGATCCACATGCGGATGCGAAAGCTGCGGGGGCCGCACAAAAAGCAGTCGATGCCGTTCGAGAAATTCCGCACCGCGACCCAGCCGGTCAATGTCGGCGACCTCGAGGAGCGCTTCGAGGAGGGTGCCGAGGTCAAGCCGGAGACGCTGAAGGAGAAGGGCCTGGCGAAGCGCTCGGACCCGATCAAGATCCTCGCTCGCGGTGAGATCGCGAAGAAGCTCGAGGTCCACGCGCACGCCTTCAGCGCCGCCGCCAAGGGGAAGATCGAGGCGGCTGGCGGTTCCTGTCACACTCTGGAGCCGTAATGCTCAGGACTATTGCGAACGCTTTCAGCGTTGCGGACATCCGCAAGAAGCTCGCGTTCACCGCGGCGATGCTGCTGCTCTACCGGCTCGGCGCCTACATCCCCGCACCCGGGGTCGATTCGGAAGCCGTCAAGGAACTCTCGTCGAACTTCGCCGGCGGCAACGTGCTCGGCTTCCTCAGCCTCTTCTCGGGCGGAGCGCTGGAACGGTTCTCGCTATTCGCGTTGGGGATCATGCCCTACATCACCTCCTCGATCATCCTGCAGCTCCTGACCGTTGTCGTGCCTTCGCTGGAGAAACTGCAGAAAGAAGGCGAAGTCGGCCAGCAGAAGATCACCCAGTACACGCGCTACCTCACCGTCGGCCTCGCCTTTGGCCAGGCTTTCGGCTTCGTTTTCCTCTTCCGCTCCTTTGGCAACGCCGCCGGCGGCAACGCGCTCGGCGAACTCGCCGGGCCGAAAATCTTCCTGATCGTGATCAGCCTCACCGCCGGTTGCACGCTGCTGATGTGGCTGGGCGAGCTGATCACCCAGCGCGGGATCGGCAACGGGATCTCGCTGATGATCTTCGCCTCGATCGTCTCCGGCCTGCCCGGGGGGATCCAGGCCTGGTGGACGAACCCCGACCAGGTCTTCGTCGTGATGATGCCCTTCGTCGCCCTTGCCGTGATCGTCGCGATCGTCTTCGTCCAGGAGGGCCAGCGGCGCATCCCGGTGCAGTACGCCAAACGCGTCGTCGGCCGCAAAATGACCTCCGGTGGCTCGACCTACCTGCCGCTGCGGGTCAACATGGCCGGCGTAATCCCGGTCATCTTCGCCGCCTCGATCATGGCCTTCCCGCCGACGATCGGGCAGCTGCTCAACACCCCGGCGGCGCTTAACTTCGCTGCCTTCTTCAGTCCCAACGGGTGGGCCTACGTGGTGGGCGAGGTGTTCTTCATCATCATCTTTACCTACTTCTACACCGCGGTCACCTTCAACCCGGTCGACCAGGCCGACAACCTGAAGAAATACGGCGGCTTCATCCCCGGCGTGCGCCCCGGCCGCCCGACTGCCGAGTACCTCGACCGCATCCTCTCGCGCCTCACCTTCCCCGGCGCCCTCTACCTGGGCGCGGTGGCCGCGCTGCCGACGATCCTGATCAGCCAGACCTCGGCAAACTTCTTCTTCGGCGGCACCTCGATCCTGATCGTCATTGGAGTCGCCCTCGATACGGTCAAGCAACTCGAGGCCCAGCTCATGATGCGCAACTACGAGGGATTCTTGAAATAGGCTGAGGACGCTGCAAACCTGCGCATCTCGGGGTCTTCAGTCGGTCTCCTCGGGTCACGCACGATAGTGCGCTCCCCTCGTCGACCTCCCTGCATCCCCCGACCTGCTTGGTTTTCGCGCCCTCATTCCTATTTCAATTTCTTATGAATCAACTAAATCTCGTATTACTTGGCCCGCCGGGATCCGGCAAGGGCACTCAGGGGGAGAGGCTGCAGGAAGACCTACAGCTTCCCTATTGGGCGACCGGGGACATCCTGCGGGCGGCGGTGCGCGATGAGACCGAGCTGGGCAGGGCGGCGAAGGAGTACATGGATCGGGGGGATCTGGTGCCCGATGAGGTGATCGTCGGGGCGATCGCCGAGCGGATCGACTCGGCTGAGGCCGCCGACGGGTTCATCCTCGACGGCTTTCCCCGCACCGTTCCGCAGGCCGAGGCGCTCACGGCGAAGCTGGACGAGCTGGGACGTCGGTTGACCGCTGTGCTCTTGATCGACGCCAGCGACGGGGAGGTGATGCGCCGGTTGGGCGGGCGGCGCACCTGCGCCGAGAACGGCCACGTCTTCCACGTCGAGTTCAACCCGCCCGAGCAGGAAGGTGTCTGCGATATCGACGGCAGCGAGCTGGTGGTCCGCGACGACGACAAGCCAGAGGTGATCGGCCACCGGCTCGCGACCTACCACGAGAAGACCGAGCCGCTGATCGAGCTCTACGACCACCAGAGCCTGTTGCGGCGGATCGACGGCGGTGCCCCTCCCGACTCGGTGGCAGACGAGCTCCGACGCTCGCTGGCGACCTTGAAACTGGAAGCCGACGAGGCGATCTAGTGCCGTATCCGGTGACGTTCGCCCTCTCTGGCTTGCCATCGCCGCGCCTGGCGGCGTCCTCGACCGCTCGACGTGGCGCTGCCACGCCTTCGGGTCTGCGTCCTTGCCAGGCACGACGATGGACTGCGCCAGAACCGGGCAAACGTCACCGGACACGGCACCAGGCACCTCTCGCAGGGGGCTAGCGTGTACCGGATGATCATCAAAAAGACGCCAGGGCAGGTCGAGCAGATGGCGGTGGCCGGCCGGATCCTGGTCCGCTGCCTGCGCATGCTGGCCGCCAAGGCGCGCGCCGGCGTCACCACCAAAGAGCTCGACGCGGCGGCGGAGAAGTTCATCCGATCGCAGGGCGCGACGCCTGCCTTCAAGGGCTACCGCGGCTTTCCCGGTTCGATTTGCGCCTCGCCCAACTCGATGGTCGTGCACGGCATTCCCGGTCCCTACGAGCTCAAGCGCGGCGACGTGCTTTCCGTCGACGTCGGCGTGATCAAGGACGGTTGGGTTGCGGACGCGGCGATTACGGTGCCGATCGGCTCGGTTACGCCGGAAGCAAACAAGTTGCTCGACGTAACCAGGGCGGCCCTGTTCGCCGGCGCCGAGCAGATGCAGCCGGGCAACCACCTCGGCGACGTCTCGGCGGCGATCCAGCGCGCGGTCGAGATTGAAGGCCTCTCGATCATCCGAACCCTGGTCGGCCACGGCATCGGCCGCGACATGCACGAGGATCCGCAGGTACCCAACTTCGGCGAGCCGGGCAAGGGGCCGGAGCTGGAGGAGGGCACCGTGCTGGCAATCGAGCCGATGGTCAACGCCGGCGGCCCCCTGGTCCGCATGGGCGAAGACGGCTGGGCCGTCTACTCGGAGGACGGTTCCCTGGCCGCCCACTTCGAGTTCACCGTAGCCGTAACCGCCAACGGCCCCAGAATCCTCACCCCCTGGCACGAGGAGGAGTAGGCACTGGCGCAAGCGGGGTCGGGAGGAGGGACCCCCGCCTCCCTCTCCAGCTCTCGCCGTGGAGCGCCATGGTGTGAAGCTTCTAACCCGCATCGTCTCCCTCAAGCTCATGCCATCCAGCGCTACGGATCAGGGGCCAGGTGGGTGGGGTCCGCGGGGGAATGTCGCGCAGCGGCGATATGCAATCTGTCTATCGCGCGGCGCAAGCCGCGCTCCAGGTTCCACCGCGCGAAGCGCGGTGGTCAATTCCCCCGGGGACCCCACCCACCTGGCCCCCACCCCAAGCGCCCCCCTGCTATCTTTCCTCGTCGGCCCTCAGGGCCGTTCGTGCCTGCCTGTCCGATTCATGGGGCGGGTGGGAGTCCTGTAGTCGAGACAACCCCGGAGCGATGAAGGTCAGAGCTTCCGTAAAGCCGATGTGCGAAAAGTGCAAGGTGATCCGCCGCAACGGGGCGGTCCTCGTGATCTGCCAAAACCCGCGTCACAAGCAGCGGCAGGGCTAGGGGCTGCGACGGTGGCGCGGATCGCGGGGATCAACATCCCGGTCAGCAAACGGGTCGAAATCGGCCTCACTTATGTCTTTGGCATCGGCCGCTCGACCGCGCAGGACATCCTCGCCGAGACCAAGATCGACCCCGACACCCCGGTCAAAGACTTGACCGAGGAAGAGGTCGTGAAGCTGCGCGAGGCGGTCGAGCAGCGCGAGGTCGAGGGCGATCTGCGCCGCGAGCGCTCGCAGGACGTCAAACGGCTGATGGAGATCGGCTCCTACCGTGGTCTGCGCCATCGCCGCGGCCTGCCGGTTCGCGGCCAGCGGACGAAGACCAACGCGCGCGGTCGCAAGGGGCCGCGCCGGATGAGCGTCGCCGGCCGGCGCAAGGCGCCGGGACCGAGCTAGGCGGATACATGGCAGGCGCGAAAAAACCCGCCAAAGGTCGCACCCGTCGCCGGGTGAAAAAGAACATCGCCTACGGCCAGGCTCATATCAAGACCTCGTTCAACAACACGATCGTCACCCTGACCGATACCCAGGGCAACGTGATCGCCTGGGAGTCGGCCGGCTCGGCCGGGTTCAAGGGGTCGCGCAAGTCGACCCCCTTTGCCGCCCAGGTCACCGCCGACGCGGCGGCCAAGAAGGGGATGGAACACGGCCTGGAAAAAGTCGAGGTATTCGCCAAGGGGGCCGGCTCGGGACGCGAGACGGCGATACGCTCGTTGCAGGCTGCCGGTCTCGACGTGACCACGGTCAAGGACGTCTCGCCGCAGGCTCACAATGGCTGCCGACCGAAGAAGCGGCGCCGAGTCTGATGGCCCGCGATACCTCCGCTCAGTGCAAGCAGTGCCGTCGCGAGGGGCAGAAGCTCTTCCTCAAGGGCGAGCGTTGCTTCACCGATAAGTGCGGGGTCGAGCGCCGTTCCTACCCCCCGGGTGAGCACGGTCGCGGGCGTATGCGTCAGTCCGAGTACCGCGTGCAGCTACGCGAGAAGCAGAAGACGCGCCGCTACTACCAGGTGCTCGAGAGCCAGTTCCGAGCCTACTACGAGAAGGCTTCGCGCCAGGATGGCGTCACCGGCGAGAACCTGTTGCGCCTGCTCGAGTCCCGCTTCGACAACGTGCTGGTCCGGCTCGGCTTCGCTGCCTCGCGGCGGCAGGCGCGCCAGCTCGTCCGCCACGGCCACTGGCTGATCAACGGGCGCCGCGTCGATGTTCCCTCCTACCAGGTGCGCCCTGAGGATGTGATCTCGATCAAGTCTGGCTCGGCGGCCACGGAAACGATCCGCAAGGCAACCGAGCTGGTCTCAACCGTGCCGGCCTGGTTGCAGGCCGACCACGACTCGCTTACCGCCAAGGTCCTGCGCTATCCAGAGCGCGCGGAGATCTCGGCGCCGGTGCAGGAGCAGCTGATCGTCGAGCTGTACTCCAAGTAGTCCGGACCGATTCTGAAACACCGATACGCAAGGAACCCATGACCACTGACTTTCAGGTCCCGCGCATAACCGCAGAGAAGGCGGATGACCGCCACGGAACGTTCACGATCGAACCCCTCGACAAGGGCTTCGGCTACACCTTCGGCAACAGCCTCCGTCGCGTGCTGCTCTCCTCGCTGGGCGGTGCTGCCGTCACCAGCGTTCGCATCGAGGGGGTCGCGCACGAGTTCTCGAGCGTCCCCGGGGTGAAAGAGGACGTCACCGACATCGTCCTCAACTTGAAGGATCTCGTCGTACGCATGCACACCGATGCCGACGAGGTTGAGGCGCCCCTGGTGGCCACCGGCCCGGGCGAGGTCAAGGCCAAGGACATCGACCTGCCGTCGGGCGTCGAGATCCTCAACCCCGACGCCCCGATCGCGACGCTGGAGAAAAAAACCAAGCTCGAGGTCTACCTGACGATCGGGCGCGGGCGCGGCTACTCGCCGGCTGAGGAGAACAAGTCCGACGATCAGCCGATCGGCGTGATCCCGATCGACTCGATCTTCTCGCCCATCCGGCGCGCCTCCTACTCGGTGGCGACCGCCCGCGTTGGCCAGCGCACCGACTTCGACAAACTGGCCCTGGAGCTGGAGACCGACGGCTCGATCGAGCCGGCAGCAGCGCTGCGCGAGGCTTCTGAGATCTTGATCAAGACGTTGGCGATCTTTACCGACGCGGAGCGGGTTGAGGAGCTGACCGTGCGCGAGACGGGGGGAGCGCTGTCCAGCGCTGACCCCCTGTCTGCAGTCAGCGTCGGTAACAGCGGGAGCGCTGCCGCGAACAACGGACTGGACGAGATCCTGATCGAGGAGTTGGAGCTTGGTGTGCGGTCTTACAACTGCCTCAAGCGCGCCGGCGTGCAGACCGTTGGCGACCTGGTTCGCAAAACCCGTTCCGAGCTCAACGCGATTCCCAACTTCGGCTCGAAGTCGATCGAGGAAGTGATCGAGACCCTGCAGGCCCGCGGTCTCGAACTGAGTCAGGAATAGGCGCCCAGGGCCGGGAGCGAGCGAGAATCCGATGCGTCACCGTAAGAAGCGCAACAAGCTCAGTCGCGATGCGGCGCATCGGGAGTCGCTGCTGGCCAACCTCTCCAAGCAGCTGATCGAGCACGAGCGGATCAAGACCAGCCAGGCCAAGGCGAAGGCGGTCAAGCCCGAGGTCGAGCAGCTGATCACGCTCGCCAAACGGGGCGATTTGCACGCCAGGCGCCAGGCCCTCGCGACCTTGCACAACGACAAGTTCGTCGTGCACAAGCTGTTCGAGGAGGTCGCGCCGCGCTACGCCGAGCGGGCGGGTGGCTACACCCGCATCGTCAAGCTTGGTCCTCGCCGCTCGGACAGCACCGAGATGGTCTACCTAGAGCTCGTCTGAGCACCGTCCGGCTCGACATCGAGTACGACGGGAGCGGGTTTCGCGGTTGGGCGGCTCAGCCTGGATTGCGGACGGTGCAGGGGGAGCTCGAGGCGGCCCTTGCGACGGTGCTGCGGGAGCCGGTGCAGCTGACGGTTGCGGGGCGGACCGATACCGGGGTGCATGCGTTGGGGCAGGTGGCCAGCTTCGAGACTGGAGCTGAGGTACAGGCTGATCTGGGGCGGCGGCTCAATGGAGTTGGGCCGGATGATGTGTCGGTGACTGCGGCCCGGGTGGTCGAGGATGGGTTCGATGCGCGGCGGGATGCGAGGTCGCGTACCTACCGGTACCGGGTGCTGGCGCGTTCGGCGCCTAGTCCGTTTGAGCAAGGGCGGGCTCTTTGGTGGCCGCATCGATTGGACATCGAGGCCCTGGAAGCTTGTGCGGAGGTGTTGCCGGGGTCGCACGACTTCACTGCGTTCACGCCGACGCAGACCGATCACGTCCGCTTCGAGCGCGATGTCTTTGCAGCAAGTTGGACCGGGGAGGGGGACATCGTCAGCTTCCGTATCACCGCCGATGCCTTCATGCGCAATATGGTCCGCGTCCTCGTCGGCACGATGCTGGAGGTTGCCGGGGGGCGCAGGACTGTCGAGAGCTTCCGCGAGCTGCTACGGGGCGCACCTCGCTCCGCCGCCGGCGATACGGCGCCCCCGCATGGCCTCTACCTGGAGTCCGTCGCCTACGGCTGACGACGCTTCGCTCGGAACCGTCTTCGTTGCGGGTCCTCGCGTTCGTTCAGGAATACGTCGACACCTATGCCAGCGACGATCGCCGTCAGCACGACGATTGCAATAGCGCCTTCGGAGTCCCTGAATAGGATTCCGCCGACCACGATGATGGCCGAGGCGATCGCGGCTGCGATGTTTGCATTGCGGAAGTTGATCTTCATTTCACGGAATATAGCGAATGATTATGTCTACAAGACACCCAATCAGGCCCGCGATCCCGATGAGGTAGCTGCCTTCGATGACACGTGTCTCGACCAACGGCCGCGGCCAGTCTAGAACGACCCCGAGCAGGCCTATGGAGAAGCCGCCAAGCAGCATGGATGCGCCGACAGCCGCCGCCGCACTCTCCAACATCGACGTCACCGGGCCGATTCCTGCGAGGTCCATACGACGATCGTGACCGCTCTCGGCGCGCGTATTGCGCGCTGAATGTGTCGAGAGGCAAAATCCTTTGAGCCAAGTTGTGCGCAGCAGGGCCCCCGCCGGGGCTGGGACCTAGAATCGGCTTCGTGCGTGTCTTGCTGACCAACGACGATGGGATCTCGGCGCCTGGGCTGCAGGCTGCCCGCCGTGCCCTGCGCGAGATCGACGGCGTTGAGGTCGAGGTGATCGCGCCGGACTCGAACCGCAGCGCGACGGCGCGCAGCATCACCACCCGCTCGCCGCTGACGGTCGAGGAGGTCGAGTTCGGCGATGGAGACCGCGGTTTCGCCACCGACGGGACGCCGGTCGATTGCGTGCGCTTCGCCGAGCTCGGCTTGGTCGGCGAGCGCCCCGACCTGATCGTCTCCGGGATCAACCACGGCGCCAACCTCGGCGACGACATCACCTACTCGGGCACGGTCGCCGCCGCCTTCGAGGGAATCGTGCTGGGGATACCGGCGCTGGCGATCTCCCAGCAGTCCTCCGGTGGGGGCATGGGCTACGTCAGCGGGCGCTTCGACTTCGGCATCGCCGCGCCGTTCCTCGCCCGGCTGGTCGCGGCGTTGGCGCGCGATCCGATGCCGCCGAAGACGCTGATCAACATCAACTGCCCCGCCGGCGAGCCGGCTGGGGTCGAGGTGACGCGGCTCGGCAAACGCGTCTACAACGACGAGCTGAAGCTCGTCTCCGAAGACGAGGACGGCCGGCGCCACTACGAGATCTACGGTTGGCAACCGGGCTTCGAGGAGGTGGAGGAGACGGACTTGGTGGCGATCGCGCGGGGGCGAATCGCGGTTACGCCGATCCACTTCGACCTCACCGACCACGGCGAGCTCGATCGCCTGCGCGGTTGGCGGCTCGACGAGATGCTGGCGGCGAGCCTGCCCTCCTCGGTGTGAGCGCGACGAGGGTCGAGAAGCGCGCCGCCGAGCTGCGCCGAGAGCTGGCGCGGCACAACCACCGCTACTACGTCCTCGACGACCCGCTGATCGGCGACGACGAGTACGACGAGCTGCTCGACGAGCTGCGCGCGATCGAGGCCGAGCATCCCGAGCTGAGGACGCCGGATTCGCCCACGCAAAGGGTCGGTGCGCCGCCCCTGGACCGGTTCGAGCAGGTCGAGCACGCCGAGCAGATGCTCTCGCTCGGCAATGCCCGCAACGAGGAGGAGCTGCGCGCCTGGGAGGCCCGCATCCGCAACCACCTGAAGCGACTCGACATCAGCGCCGCCGAGTTCAGCTACACGAGCGAGCCGAAGATCGATGGATTGGCGATCTCGCTCACCTACGAGGAGGGCGTGCTGGCCCGCGGCGCCACCCGTGGCGACGGCCGCGTCGGCGAGGACGTGACTCAGAACCTGCGCACGATCGGCGCGATCCCCTTGCGGATCGAGGAGGCGCCGGCGCTGGTCGAAGTGCGGGGCGAGGTCTACCTGCCGATCGCCGAGTTCAAGGCGCTGAACGAGCGCCGCGCCGAGGCCGGCGAGCCGGCCTTCGCCAACCCGCGCAACTCGGCGGCCGGCTCGATTCGCCAGCTCGATCCGGCGCTGGCGGCGGAACGGCCACTCTCGATTTGGTGCTACGGGTTGGGCGCCGCGCGCGGCCTCGACCTGGGGACGCACAGCGATGAGATCGAGTGGTTGCGCGAGCGCGGTTTCAAGGTCAACCCCGACACCGACCACCATGACGGTATCGACGCGGTGGTCGCGCGTTGCCGCTGGTGGGAGGAGCGCCGCGAGCAGCTCGACTACGAGATCGACGGGGTAGTCGTCAAGGTCGACGAGCGGGCGCTGTGGCGCGAGCTCGGCGTCGTCGGCCGCGAGCCGCGCTGGGCGATCGCCTGGAAGTTTGCGCCGACGACGGCGACGACCAAGCTGCGCGACGTCGTCTGGAATGTCGGCCGCACGGGCCACCTCGTCCCCTTCGCGATGCTCGAGCCGGTCCACGTCGGCGGCGTCACCGTCTCCACCGCCACCCTGCACAACGAGGAGGACCTGGCGCGCAAGGACGTGCGCGTCGGCGACGAGGTGGTCGTGATGCGGGCGGGCGACGTGATTCCGCAGGTGGTCGCGCCGCTGGGCCAGCGGCGTAAAAAGGGCGCACGGAGACCGAGGCCGCCAAAGAGCTGCCCTGCCTGCGGCACCCCGACGGTCAAGCCCGAGGAGGCCGTGTTCACGATCTGCCCCAACCGCTCCGGTTGCCCGGGGCAGTCCTTCCAGCACGTCAAGCACTTCGTCAGCAAGGGCGCGATGGACATCGACGGCCTCGGCGAGAAGCAGGCATTGCGCTTCCTCGAAGAGGGGCTGATCGAGGACGTCGCCGGGATCTATGAGCTCGGCGAGGAGCAGCTCGTCGGGCTCGAGGGCTTTGGCGAGGTCTCTGCCCACAACCTGCTGGCGGCGATCGACGCCTCCCGCGCGCGGCCCTTCAAACGCGTCCTCTACGCGCTCGGCCTGCCCGGGGTCGGCTACGTCACCGCGGAGGCGCTGGCCGACCACTTCGGCTCGATCGACGCCTTGCACGCGGCCGATCCGGAAAGGATCGAGGAGGTCGAGGGGGTCGGCCCGATCATGGCCGTGCAGATCGCCGAGTCGCTCGCCGACGAGCCGACTTGGGCGCTGGTGGAGAAGCTGCGCGAAAAGGGGTTGCGTCTCGAACAAGACGCCTCCGAACGACACGTCGAGGGCGGGCCGCTGGAGGGCAAGACCCTGGTCCTCACCGGCACCCTGCCCGAGCTAACCCGGGAGGAGGCCGGGGCGCTGATCAAGGCCGCCGGGGGCAAGGTCGTCAACTCGGTCTCGAAGAAGACCGATTACGTCGTCGCCGGGGAGAATCCGGGGTCGAAGCTGGGTAAGGCGGAGAAGTTGGGGACCGAGGTTCTTGATGAATCGGGGTTGCGCGACTTGCTGCGTTAGGGCCGCGGCAGGGGGTGTCCCCGCGTTGCTGGGTTTTTCGCCTGGGGACTTTGAAGCTGGCGCCCGGGGGTTTTTGGGGCGAAAAAGGGGACGCCGCTACCGCGGGGACACCCCCTGCCCCGGCCTAGTCGGGTATCCCGCCTGCTTGGCCAACCGTGCGCCTCGGCCCGAGGGTCGAGAAGCTTCAGTAGGACGCTATTAAGGCGGCGATTTTGTCTTGTTCGCGGTGGGCGAGATTGAGGTCTCTGACGCCGTTCATCAGGATCGAGAAGATCGTGATGCGGCCGCTGCGGTTGAAGCAGTAGCCGGAGAGGGCGCTGACACCGGTCAGGGTGCCGGTCTTGGTGCGGCAGCGGCGGTAGGCGGCGGTTCCCTCGGTGCGGTCGGCGACGGTGCCCTCGCGGCCGGTCAGCGCCAGGTCCTGGATGAATTCGTCGCCGACGGGGGTCGACCGCATGCCCTGCAGCAGGCGCACTACCTGGGCCGGGGAGGCGCGGTTGCCGCGGGTCAGGCCGGAGCCGTCGACGGCGTGGACGGCCGAGCCGCGGGCGCGGGCGAAGCGCTCGACGACCTTCGTCCCGGCTGCGGTCGTGCCGGCGCCGCCGAAGCTGGCGCCGAGCAGCTTGGCCAGCATCTCGGCGAAGAAGTTGTTGGAGAAGAGGTCGGTCGCCTCGACCAGCTGCGACATCGTCGGCGAGCGCACCGTGGCAAGCGCCTCGGCGCCCGGCGGGGTCGCCTGGCGAGCGACCCTGGTGCGAATCGCGATCCCGGCCGAGCGCAGCGAGCGCGCGAGCTTGGAGGCGGCCAGCGTCGCCGGGTCGGCGGCAAAGCCGAGCGCGTGCGAGTTGGCGTAGCCGGCGTTGAAGGAGAGGCCGGAGAGGGGGCCGATGTAGGGGCTGGTGGCGTAGCCGGAGTCGGCGACGCCGCGCAGGCGGTCGAAGATCGTGTCGTCGGCGTAGAGCCGTCCGGTCACGGCCCGCACTCCCAGCGCCCGCAGTTGCGCCTTGAGCGCAAACAAGTTGGTGCCGACGCCCCCCTGAAACCGTTCGTAGAACGCCGGACTCCCAAGCGCCGGATCCCCCGCGCCCCTCAGATAGAGACTCCCCCGCAGCACCCCTTTCGGATCGACTTCCCCATCCGTCAGCAACCGGGTAGCGATCCGGAACCGCCCCCCAAATCGCGCCAACGCCGCCGCCGTCGTGAACAGCTTCGTATTGGAGGCCAGCACCCGCCGCCGCTTGCCGGCCCGCCCGCAAACCACCTTCCCGCTCTGGGCGTCGATCACAAACAACCCACTTGCGCCCCCTCCGCCACGAACCAAGCGCCCCTTCATCTCCTGACAGCTCCCACCCCAGGCGACGGCGGGCAGTAGCCCCAAAACCGCAGCAAGCGCGGCGAGAAAGATCGCAGCTCGTCTCATCCCAGCTAGGAACACGGGAATCCAGCAAGGTAGCGGCCCTTGCGAGTGTCGCGGGGGAATTCGCTGCTTTGAAGCCGGGGCAGGGGGTGTCCCCGCGGCAGCGGCGTCCTCTTTTTCGCCCCAAAGGCGCTCGGGCGGCAGCTTCAACGTCCCCAGGCGAAAAACCCAGCAACGCGGGGACACCCCCTGCCCCGGCGCCACCGTCAATCTGGCGAAAAATCCAGCAACACGCGAACGTTTGTTCTCAGACCCCCGATCCGTCTGGGATAATCCATGTTTATGGGCAAGGTCGTAGACATCGAGGCCCCGACCCGCCGCAAACGCGGCAAAGCTCGAAAACGGCCATCGAAGACCGCCCTGGTCCTCGGCGGCGGCGGCTTCACCGGCGGCGTCTACGAGATCGGCGCCCTGCGCGCCCTCGACCTGCTCGCCGTCAACAGCACCGTCAACAACTTCGACGTCTACGTCGGCACCAGCGCCGGCTCGTTCGTCGCCACGATGCTCGCCAACGGCGTCACCCCCGACGAGATGATGCAGGTGATCAACGAGCGCGAGCGCTCCGAGCTCGACGACCTCGATCTCGACAAGGCGCTCAAGTTCAACTACCTCGGTTTCCTGCAGAAAGCAGCGGCGTTGCCGTTGCGCACGGTCGAGCTGGTCCGCCGCCTGGTCGCGATGGGCGAGTTCTCGGCGATCGACATCGGCGTCGGCCTGGCCGAGGCGCTCCCCACCGGCCTCTACTCGAACCGCGGTATCGCCGACTACGTCAAGCAGGCGTTGGCCGACGCGGGCCGGGTCAACGACTTCCGCCTGCTCGACTGCGAGCTCTACCTGACCGCGACCGACCTCGACACCTGCGAGCGCCTCGTCTTCGGCGAGCCCGGCTGGGACGACGTGCCGATCTCGAAGGCGATCGCCTGCTCGACCGCGTTGCCCGTCGTCTACAAACCGGTCGACCTGAAGGGGCGCCAGCTCGTCGACGGCGGCATCCGCTCGACCACCAACGTCGACATCGCGGTCGAGAAGGGGGCGAAGTTCATCCTCGTCGTCAACCCGCTCGTCCCATACGTCAACGATTTCGAGCAGACGATCCCGACCGTGTTCGGCACCCGCGTGCGCCGCGTCGCCGACATGGGCCTGCCGGCGATCGCCAACCAGGCCTTCCGCCTGATCGCCCACGCCCGCCTGCACCAGGCGGTCGAGATGTGGCAGGAGAAATACAAGGGCGTCGACATCATCCTGATCGAGCCCGAGCCGAACGACGAGCTGATGTTCGGCACGCCGATCATGGACTACTCGCGTCGCCTGCAGATCGCCCGCCACGGCTTCGAGTCGGTCACCGCGACGCTGGCCCAGGACTACGACCGCTACAGGGAGATCGCCGAGAGGCACGGCCTCGAGATCTCCGAGCGCCGTGTCCGACGAGCGGTCGAGCGCGCCTCCGCGGAGGAGCCAGAGCAGGCATCCGCCTGGCGCCGGGTGCTCGAGCAAACCACCGCCGCTCTGCTGCCCGGCGAGGCCTCCTGAGCGGGCCGAGCCTTCCGGCTCAGCCCGTGTAGAGCTTCTCGATCTCGCCTTCGTGCTTGTCGGCGACGACCGCCCGCTTGACCTTCAGGGTCGGGGTCAGCTCGCCGCTTTCCTGTGAGAGGTCCCTGGGCAGGATCGCGATCTTCTTCACCTGCTCGACACGGGCGAATTTCTCGTTGACCGCCGCCAGGTGGGCCTCGATTGCGGCGCGTACCTCACTGTTGGCAGCGAGCTGAGTGGGGTCCTCGGGCAGCCCGCGCTCCTTCGCGTAGGCGACCGCCTCTTCGGGATCGAGGGTGACCAGGGCGACGAGGTAGGGCCGGCGGTCGCCGACGACGACGCACTGGGAGACCAGCGGGTGCTGCTTGATCTCGTTCTCGAGGTTGGCCGGGGTGATGTTCTTCCCGCCGGCGGTGATGATGATGTCCTTTTTCCGCCCGGTGATCTTGATGAAGCCGTCGGGGTCGATCTCACCCAGGTCGCCGGTGTGCAGCCAGCCGTCTACGATCGTCTCCCGGGTCGCCTCCTCGTTCTTGTAGTAGCCCTGGAAGACGTTCGGCCCCTTGACCAGGATCTCGCCGTCGTCGGCGATCCTCACGTCGCAGCCGGGGAAGGGTTTGCCGATCGTGCCGATCTTGAAATCGTCCGGGGTGGAGATCGTCGCCGCGGTCGAGGTCTCGGTCATCCCCCAGCCCTCGAGCACGAGCACGCCGGCGGCGTCGAAGAAACGCAGGATGTCGGGGTTGATCGGGGCCGCGCCGGATACCGCCAGGCGCAGTTGCCCACCGAACAGGCCGCGGATTTTCGACAGCACTTTCTTGTCTGCGAACCCGTGCTGTTTGCGCAGCAGGAAACCGGGGCTGCGGCCGGAGCGTTCCGCCTCGCGCATCTTGCCGCCGACCCTGATCGCCCAATCGAAGATCGCCTTTTTCAGGCCGCCCTCTTTCTCCATCGCGCTGGTCGCGGTCGTGTAGATCTTCTCGAAGATGCGCGGCACCGAGGGGAAGTAGGTCGGTTTCAGCTCGGCCAGGTTGGCCATGATCTTCAGCGGGTCGCGCTCCCAGTAGGCGATCGTCGCGCCGAGATCGAAGCTGCCGAGCTGGATCAGCAGCGCGAAGGAGTGGGCGAGGGGCAGGTAGAGGTAGGTGACGTCTTCTCCCTCGATCACGCTGTTCTCGTTGACCATGTCGAGCATCGCCCGGTAGTTGCCGTGGCTGATCACGCAGCCCTTCGGCGGCCCGGTCGTGCCGGAGGTGTAGATGAAGGTGCAGATGTCCTCCGGGGTGACCGCCTGCCAGCGCTGTTCCCACTCGGCGGGGTCGCGCCCCTCGCCGTGCGCGGAGAGCTCGTCGAAGGACACCGCATCGTCGCTCTCACCGCTGATCCGGACGACGCTCTCCAGCTGCGGCAGGCTGCCGCGCACCTTGCGGATCTTCTCGATCTGCTCGTCATCCTCGACCACGACGACCTTGGCGTCGGAGTTGTCGAGGACGTACTGGCACTCCTCGGGCGAGTTGGTCTGGTAAATCGGCACGACGGTAGCGCCGACCGAGAGCGCGGCGAAGTCGAAGTAGGTCCACTCCGGGCGCGTGTTGGCGAGGATCGAGACCTTGTCGCCCTTGGCGACGCCGAGGTCGACCAGACCGAGGGCAAGCTTGCGCACGGTCTCCTCGACCTCGATGAAGCTGCGCTTGACCCACTGGCCGCCGTCCTTGAACTGGATCGCCGGAGCGTCGCCGTACATCTGTGCGGCGCGCGGAAGCAGGTCCGCGAGCGTGGTCGAGTGCGTTCCCCGCTCCTCCACGGCGGAGAGTCTAGTAAACGGTGATCGATCGGCTGGCTGCCCAGCCGGGACGCCGCGGCCGCGATAATGCAGCGATGTCCGAACTCGCCGCCACGCCGATTCCACGCCGGGGCCGACTCTGGGTGATCCTCGCGATCGGCCTGGCGCTGCTCGCGCTCGGTTACGCGCTGGTCGAGATCGCGACCAAACCGGCCGGTCGCGAGCTCGTCCGGGTGGAAGGCCTGGCCGCCACCCAGGAGCTCTTCGGCGGCATCCCCCAGGAAGGCGACCGCCTCGGCTCATCGGACGCGCCGGTCACCGTGCAGGTCTTCAACGATCTGCAGTGCGGCAATTGCCGCGACGATTTCCTTGCGACCATCCCCTCCCTGGTCGAGGACCACGCTCGCCCGGGAGATGTGAAGCTGCTGATGCGCCACTACTCGGTTGCCGAGAACCCGCTCGAGCTCGGGTTTTTTGGCGCTGAGGCCGCAGCCCAGCAGGGCTACGGCTGGCAGTACACCTACCTCTTCTTTCGCAATCAGTCCGAGGCCGAGCGGTTCGGCGTCGACGAAGAGTTCATGGCCTCGCTCGCCGGCTCGATCGGTGAGCTCGACGTGCCCGAATGGCAGCAGTACCTGGATAGCCAGGGGGGCAACGACGGGGCGATCGCGCGCACGCTGGAAGGCTACGAGGAGCTTGGTCGGGGCCTCGGCATCCGCGCTGGCCAGGCGATGATCGTCAGCGGGCCCGGGGGGGCGCGGACGTTGCAGGAAGGCCCGAGCCTGACTCAGGTCGAGCGGGCGATCGAAGCGGTGAGCTGAGCGCAAGCCTGCTTGCCTCGACCGCGCTTGCCCACGAGACCTCAGAGAGCAGGCCGGGGGCGGCGACCATGTCGCCGGCGAGGAAGACGCCGTTGCCGCGGTCGATCGCCGGCCGGTCGCGCCAGCTGCTCCCGGGATAGTCGAGTGGACCGGTGCGGTGCGTCATCAGCTGGCGCCGCCGCCAGGTCTGACGCTCGCGCCATTCCGGCAGCGAGAGGTCGAGCAGGCGATCGAGCCGGAGCGCCGCCGCGTCGGCGCTCTCGCCCGGGCGGATCGGCAGTTGCGCCTGCACCAGCTCCTCGCCGTCGGGGGCGAGCGAGCGGTCGGCGGCGCTAAAGCGCTCGATCCAGCCGGCCTCGTCGAGGTCGGAGACGACGAAGGGGTCGCCGCGGCGGCGGCTGAGGCCGAGGTCGATGCAGACCGTGTCGCCGCTGGGCCAGTGCAGCGAGTCGTCGCCGAGCAATGCCCGGGCGTGTTCGAGCTCGGTTGCGACGATCGCCGGCGCCGCGGGCAACGCCTCGACCCGGTGCCCGGTCTCGACCTCGACGCCGAGTTGGCGCAGGCGTGACTCGAGCGAGCCGATCAGCGCCCCCCAGCCGCCGATCAGGTAGCGAGCGGTGGGGGGCGGGCTGAGCAGGACGCGGACCGAGTGCGTCCAGACGAAGGCGGCTGAGAGCTCACCCGGATCGTGATGGAAGGTGTAGACACCGGCGGCGGCGGAGAGCATCTCGGCCGTGCGCTTGTCGCTGTGCGCGGCGACCCAGCTGCGAAAATCGATCTCGATCGGGGCGCGGCGGCCGCGCAGGCGCAGCACTGCGGGCAGCGAGCCGAGCGGCGGCACGCGCCGCAGCTTGCCCTGCCAGCGGAAGCGGATTCCCGAGAGGGGCGAGCCGGCGTAGGGAGGCAGCAGGTCGCGCTCCTCCAGCCAGCGCCAGAACGGGCCGTCCTTGTAGATGACGTGAGGGCCGAGGTTCGCCTTGTAGGGCCCCGTGGTGCTGCGCCCACGGCCACCCAGCGACTCGTGCGCCTCGAGCAGCCGCACGCGGACGCCTGTCTCCGCGCAGGCGATCGCCGCGGTCAGGCCGGCGAGGCCGCCGCCGATGATGGTGATCGTGTGCCGCTTGCTTCCATTTGCGCTTGGCATGACGCCTCCACAGCTGCTGGAGGGCCCACATTAAGGATCGACTGGCTCGATATACAGTTCCAGTAGTGACCGGAGAAAAAGGTCCAGTTACCAGCCCCGGCATGCTCATTGAAATCCAGGGCCGCGGCGAGTTGCCGCTGCACGAGCAGATCGAGCGCGCGATTCGCGAGGGCATCCAGGCCGGCCGCCTCGCGGCCGACGAACGGTTGCCGTCGAGCCGTGCCCTGGCGCGCGAGCTCGGCGTCTCGCGTGGGGTCGTCACCGAGGCCTACGGGCAGCTCATCGCCGAGGGCTACCTGCGCAGCCGGCAGGGGGCGCCGGTGCGAGTGGCGAGGACCGTGCGCGCGGCGGGC
>Ga0210115_1000028_pt1 | contig 30156 bp, 29 predicted proteins | sample MayberryNW_TuleB_2_FD_185526 | JGI IMG/M metagenome (GOLD analysis project Ga0210115, IMG submission 185526) | Wetland microbial communities from San Francisco Bay, California, USA, that impact long-term carbon sequestration - MayberryNW_TuleB_D2... | ecosystem: Environmental > Aquatic > Marine... | reverse complement strand
ACCGGCTGCTTCGGCGCGCAGGTGATCGACTTCAACATCACCCCGCTCGGCGACTCCGCATTCCCGTCGAGCTTCACTCTGACGATCAAGGTTTACGTCGGTCCCGGCGTCCAGGTGACGGACCTCGACGTAAGGCACACGACGACCCTGTACGGCACGAATCTCGTACCGCTGTGCAGCAGCAACACGACGGATCCGTCCGGCGACTGCATCACCTCGAGGACGATCGAGCCAAGCACGAAGATCGCGACGATCGTCATCACCGGGCCCGGCTCCGGCAACGGCGGCTGGGGCGTCGGCTAGCCGACGAGCGAGCGGTCGCCCGGGAGGGCACCAAGATCAAGGGCAGCGCGGGCCATGACCGCGCTGCCCTTCAGCTCCGCGAGCTCGACCGCCTGGCCGATCGCGACCTTCTCCTCGGCGTCCCGTGCTCCGAGCCGAAGGACCTCGGCGAGATCGAGCAGCGCACCGAACTTGAGCAGGAAGGCGTCGGTCGGGCCGAGGATGTCGAGCGCCTCCCGGACGAGCGCCTCGCCTTTCTGGATGTCACCGCGTCTCGCCGCCACTTTTGCGAGGACGCAGCGCCAGAGCGCCTGGGAGTCGACGTCGTCGGCCGTGGCGAGCGCCTTCGCCTCGAGCCCGAGCTGCTCGGCCTCGTCCAGGCGGTCGAGGGTGTACTGCGTCTGGCCGAGCAGCCCGGCCGCGGTCGAGAGGATGAACCTCTCGCCGACCGCCGAGAGCGAGTCGTAGGCGCGGCGTAGCTCGTGCTCGGCCGCCGTGAGGTCGTCGGCGATCATCTCGATCCGCCAGCCCTCGATGTCGACGAGCGCGCCCTCGACGCCGAGGTCGAGGTCCTCCAGCATCGCGCGACCGCGCGTGTGAAGCTCGCGCGCCTCGTCGAACAGCCCCGTCATCGCCTTCAGGCTCGCCAGGTAGGCGAGCAGCAGGCCCTCGGCATGGCGGTCTCCGGAGACCTCCTCGAGCATCTCCTCGCAGCGGACGACGGCCTCCGAGAGCGGGGTCGGGCCGAAGACCGCCGCCACGGCGTAGGCCGTCGCTGCGCGGCTCTGCTGTCGAATGTCGCCGGCCAGCCTCGCCTCTTCGCGAGCGCGCAGCTGTGCGTCGGCCGCGAGCTCGAAGTGGCATGCCGTCCCGTGCTTCCACGCCAGGAGCCGCCAGCCCCGCGCCAGGCCCGAGTGATCGCCTGCCTGCTCGAACACCGCCATGGTTTCCGCGATCGTGACTGCGGCCTCGTCCTGCCATCCCTCCTGGACGCCGGTCCGGAGCTGGACGAGCAGACGGACGAGGGAGGCATGCGCCCTCACCGTTCCCGCGCCGAGGCGCTCGGCCCCGGCGATCGCGTCGTCGAGGGTCGCCACCGCATCCTCGAACCTGCCCACCTGCAGCAGCGCCTCGCCGTACTCGGGGAGCAGCTCCAGACGCGCGGCCTCGTCCTCGGCGAGGAGCGCCACCGCACGTCCGAGCAGGCTCGTGGCCGCGGGCGCATCGCCTCGCGCAAAAGCCCGCCGCCCGGCGGACGTGAGGCGACGCGCGCCGTCGGCGCCGAGGCCGCGACCGTGGTCGTCGAGCGGACCCAACTCGAACAGGTAGCGGTACGCCTGCTCGAGGTGGTAGCCGAGGATCTCCTCGTACTCGACCGCGCGCTCGCGGTTGACGGAGTCGCCCCACTCGACGAAGCGCTCGTGCAGCGTCGCCCGGGCGCGCTTGAGGATGCCGTCGTACGTCGTGTCGCGGATGAGGATGTGGTGGAACTTGTAGGCGTCCTCCTCCTCCGTGCGGGTGCGGTCGGGTTGGACGAACTGCTTGTCGGTGAGGGACGCCAGCCTCACGGGGACCGGCACGTGCTCGGGCGCGAGGTACTCGATCGCATCCCGCCGGAAGACCTGCCCGACGACGGCGGCCGGCTCGATGACGGCCCGCTCGTCGGGCTCGAGTCGGTCGAGCCTCGACGCGAGGAGCGCCTGGATCGTCGGGGGCACTGCGACGCGGGCGATGTCCTCGGCCGCCCGCCAGGTGTCGTCCTCGAAACGGATGAGCCCTTCGTCGACGAGCATCGACAGGAGCTGCTCGACGAACAGCGGATTCCCCTCGGCCGCCGCGACGATCCTGGCGCGGACTTCCTCGTCCAGGCCCGCCTCCCCGAGGAGGTGCTCCGCGACCTCGCCGGTCTGGTCGGCCGTCAGCGGCGTGAGCACGATGCGCTGCGCTCCCTCGCCTGTCGACCACTCGGAGAGACGTTCGAGCAGCTCGTGCCGCGACGGGCACACGAGAAGCAGCGGCGTCTCCCGCGTCGTGTCCACGATGTGCTCGATCAGCTCGAGGAACGTGGCCTCGGCCCAGTGGATGTCGTCGAACACGACGACGAGCGGCTGCCGGTGGGCGATCGTCTCGAGCAGCCTCCGCGCTCCCCAGACGAGCTCCTGGACGGGGAACGGAGCGGACGAGAGGCCAATCGCGGATGCGACACGGGCGGCGACCTCCTCGTCGCCGCCGGCGAGCGCGGCGAGCTTCTGCTCCGCGATCTCCATCGTGTCCCGCTCGGCTATGTCCGCTGCGTGCCGGACGGCCTCGGCGAGGGGCCAGAACGTGATGCCCTCGCCGTACGGCAGGCAGCGCCCGCGCAGGACGGTCGCCTCGCCCTCGACGGAGCGGATGAACTCGTCGATCAGGCGCGACTTCCCCACGCCGGCTTCGCCGATCACGGTGACGAGCCGGCAGCGGCCGTCGTCCATCGAGCAGCGGAGGGCGGAGCGGAGCGTCTCGAGCTCCGCGTCGCGCCCCACCATCGGCGCGTCGAGGCGCCGCGCCCGCTCGGTGAACTGGCGGACGCCGACGAGCCGGTAGGCGGGCACGGGCTCCGACTTCCCCTTCAGCTCGAGGGGCTCGACCTCCTCGACGTCGACGAACTCACGCACGAGCCGGTACGTGAGGTCGCCGAGGAGTACCTCCTGCGCGCCCGCGGCCTGCTCGAGGCGCGCGGCGACGTTGACCGCGTCACCCGTGACGAGGCGCTGGCCGCTCGACGGGTCGCCGGCGACGACCTCGCCCGTGTTCACGCCGGTTCGCACGGTCAGGCGCACGCCCCAGTGGCGCTCGAGCTCGTCGTTGAGGACGGCCTGCGCCTGCTGCATCCCGGCCGCCGCGCGCACCGCGCGGAGGGCGTCGTCCTCGTGCAGCGTGGGGAGCCCGAACACCGCCATGATCGCGTCGCCGATGAACTTCTCGACGACGCCTCCGTGCTTCTCGAGCTCGGCGCTCATCGAGTCGAAGTAGCGCGTCATCACCTCGCGCAGCGACTCCGAGTCGAGCTTCTCGCCCATCGCGGTCGACCCCTTGAGGTCGGAGAACACGATCGTCACGACCTTCCGGAACTCCTGCGGCGGGGGCGCCGCGGACAAGGGCGACCCGCACGCGAGGCAGAACTTCGCGACGTCGGGGTTCTCGGTGCCGCACTGTCCGCAGAACGGCATGCGCCGAGTCTGCCTGGTTTCGCGGACAGGGTGAACCCCCGGCGACCTTCACCAAACGCTTACGGACCCTGAACGGAATCCCCCCAGAAAGGGGACGACCGATACGTCCTACTGGACGAATAGCGATCAAGAGCGGCACCCCAACGGCAAAGGGCGGCGGTATGTCTGCGGCAGAGCTCGAAACCCTGTACTCCTCCGAGATCGACCGGATCGAACGGTGGCGTCACGAGGAGCTCGAGCGGGCGGGGTACGACCCCGAGAGCGCGCTCGTCCTCTCTGCGAGCCACGACGTGGATCTCCACGCCGCCGTGAACCTGCTCCGGCGCGGCTGCTCGGTGGAGCTGGCGCTCCAGATACTCCTGTAGGTCGGGGACGGCCCCGGATCCACGCGATTCGGGGACCGTCCCCATCGGTTTGCATTGGTGTGCGCAAGGTCGGGACGCGCTAGCGCGCGACCCGACCGCGCGAAGATCCCTGAAGGCGTCCGCTCTCGCGGCCGCGTGCTGCCTGTTCTTGGGGCGGTTGCGGCGCCGCCCGTTCCGGCGCATCGGCAGAATGTCGCGGCGATGAGCGCGGCGCTCGCCTCGATCCCGTCCCCCGACTCGAGCACGATCGAGCTCGGGCCGATCTCGATCCACTTCTACGGGCTGACGCTGCTCGTCGCGATCGCCGCGGCGGTCGTGATCACCGGGATCCGCTGGACGCGCCGCGGCGGTGACTGGGACCTCATCTTCCGGGTCGCCGTGTGGGGCGTCGCATTCGGCATCGTGGGTGCGCGCCTGTACCACGTGGTCACGAGCTGGGACGAGCTCCCGGACGAGTGGTGGGGGCCGTTCGCGATCTGGAAGGGCGGCCTCGGCGTCTGGGGCGGCATCGGCCTCGGCGCGATCGTCGGCGCGATCGTCGCGCATCGCTCGGGCGCGAGCGTCGCGAAGCTGGCGGACTGCGTCGCGCCCGGGCTTCTCGTCGCGCAGGGCATCGGGCGCTTCGGGAACTGGTGGAACCAGGAGCTCTTCGGCAAGCCGACGGACCTGCCGTGGGGCCTCGAGATCGGGATCGACAACCGGCCGCTCCAGTACGTCGATCAGGCGACGTTCCACCCGACCTTCCTCTACGAGGCACTCTGGTGCTTCGGCGCCGCGCTGCTGCTGCTCCTGATCGAGCGGCTCTTCCGTCTCCGGCCCGGAGGCCTGTTCGCGCTCTACGTGCTCGTCTACAGCATCGGGCGCTTCTGGATCGAGACGCTGCGGATCGATCCGTCCCACGAGATCGCCGGCGTTCGCCTGAATGTCTGGGTCGCCGGCGTCGCGATCGTCCTCTCCGCGGCCTTCTTCGCCTGGTGGCAGCGGACGTGGAAGCGCGACCACGGCCCGCCGCCGAAGAAGGTCGAGGCGATGGCCGTTCCCAAGACCCGGCCGTAGCGCGCGGGAACCTCACGTGTCGCCTGCGGTGTAGAGACCGCAGACGACCAAGGAGGGATCCATGCGCAAGCTCATCGTTCTCGCGGCGCTCGCGGCCGGGCTCGCCGTCCCGGCGCTCGCTTCGGCCGGCGGCTGGGCCACGGTCGGCATCGAGCCGCTCCCCGACGCCACCGGGGCCGGCGGGACGTGGAGTCCGGACATCACGATCCGACAGCACGGCCAGACGCCGCTCGACGGCCTCGCGCCCGTGGTTACGATCACCGACGCGGACGGGACGACGCACGACTTCGCCGCCGAGCCCGCGGGACAGCCGGGCGTGTACACCGCTGACGTGACCTTCCCCGAGGCCGGGAGCTGGGGGATCGTCGTCGAGAGCGGCTTCGGGGACTCCCGGCTCACGTATGGGCCCGTGAGCATCGTCGGAGACGCCCCCGGCGGCGGGCCGGGAGTGCCGACGCCCGCGCTGCTCGCAATCGCCGCGGCGCTCGCCCTCGGTGCGGCCGCCGTGCTCGGCGTGCGCCGCCTCCGGAAGCTGACCCCGGCGAGCCACTGACCGCTTCCCTCCAGGGCGGAACCTCCGCCGCCTCCGCGGTGTAGAAGGGGGCGGTGGAGGGCCGCCCGCCGGACGACGTCGCGCTCGCCCAACGGGCGAGGAACGGGGACGAGCGCGCCTTCGAGGAGCTCGTGCGCAGCCATCAGCGAATCGCGTTCCGCACGGCCTACCTGCTGACGGGCTCGGCGGCCGACGCCGAGGACGCCGTGCAGGCTGGCTTCGTCAAGGCCTGGGCCGCGCTCCCCCGGTTCCGGGCCGGCTCGCCGTTCCGGCCCTGGCTGCTGCGGATCGTCGCGAACGAGGCCCACAACCGCCGCCGGTCGGAGGGCAGAGCGGAGGCGTTGCGGCTGCGCTCCGGCCGCGGCCTCCCGGGAGACGCGGCCCCGTCTCCCGAGGGGGCCGTTGTCTCGTTCGAGCGGCGGGAGGAGCTCCTCGCCGCCGTCGGCCGCCTCGAAGAGCGCGACCGCGAGATCGTCACGTGCCGTTACTTCCTCGAGCTCTCCGAGGACGAGACCGCGACGGTGCTCGGCATCCGCCGGGGGACGGTGAAGTCGCGCACAGCGCGTGCGCTCGCGCGGCTGCGGGAGGTGGTCGAGGAATGACGGAGCTCGAGCGCGCGCTCGTCTCTCTGGGGCACGAGCTCGAGGTCCCGGAGGCGCCCGACGTCGTCGCCGCGGTGCGGGCTCGCCTCGAGCCACGCCGCGGGCGGCGTACGATCCGGGCGCCGAGAAGTCTTGCGGTCGCCGTTGCCCTCGTGCTGCTCGCCGCCCTACTCGCGACCCTGGCCATCCCCGACGCGCGCTCCGCGCTCCTCCGCGCCCTCCACCTCGGCGGCGCCTCGATCGAGCTCGTGGACGAGCTCCCCGAGGTCCCGGCCGAGCCGGATCTCGAGCTCACGCTCGGGCAGCGGGTCACACTCGCCGAGGCGCGTCGGGCAGCGGGGTTCGACGTGTTGCGGCCCGAGGAGCAGCCCGACGCCGTGTACCTCGGCGACCGGGGGACGGTTTGGCTCCTCTACGGCACGCCCGAGCGCGTTCGGCTCCTGCTAGCGCAGACGCCCTTCCACTCGATCGACCCAGAGCTGCTCCTGAAGAAGGTCGCGGCTACGGGCACCCAGGTCGAGCCGGTGACCGTGGAGGGCGCCGAGGGCGCGTTCCTGAGCGGCGACCCGCATTTTCTGGTGCTCCTCGATGCGCAGGGGAACCCGGTCGAGGACAGCGCGCGGCTGGCCGGGAACGTCCTGCTCTGGAGCGACGGCGGCATCGCGTACCGGCTCGAGGGCGACTTCGATCGGGAGCGCGCGCTCGAGCTCGCCGTGTCGCTGCGTTGACGGGCGCCGCGTCCGGCTGCGTGGCTAGCCTCAGCGCGTGCCCGTGACTCCCGTGCGCGAGCTCGAGCTCGACCTCGACGCGTTCGAGGGACCGTTCGACCTCCTGCTCACGCTCCTGCTGAAGGAGGAGCTCGAGCCGCGGGAGGTGGACATGGCCGCGATCGTCGTGTCCTTCGTCGAGATCCTCGCCGAGCGCGACGAGCTCGACCTCGAGGCCTGCGGCGAGTTCCTCGTGCTCATCTCCGCGCTGCTCGAGCTGAAGGCGCGGGCGCTGTTCCCCGACGAGGCGGCCGAGCTCGCCGACCTCGAGCCCGAGGAGGCCGCGGAGGAGCTGGCGCGCCGGCTCGCGGAGTACCGGCGGATGAAGGAGGCGGCTGCCTGGCTCTCCGAGCGGCTCTCGACCGAGCAGGATCGTTGGTTCCGTCTCGGGCCGGCCCCGCTCGCGCCGAGAGGCGAGCGCCGGCTCGCCCCGCAGGAGCCCGAATCGCTCGCGACCGCGCTCCGCGCGCTTGCGGAGCCGCCGCCGAACGTCTCGCTCGGGCACATGGCGCTCCGCTTCCCGCCCGTCTCCCAGTTCCTCGAGCGCTTCCGGGCGCTGCTCTCGCGGCGCAGCCGGTTCGACTTCGACGCGGAGGTCGTCGGCTTGTCTCGTGTGGAGCAGGCCGTCGCGTTCCTCGCGCTGCTCGAGCTGCGCAAGGCGGGCGAGGTCGGGCTCAGCCAGGCAGCACCCTTCGCCCCGATAAGGGTTTCCAGATCCGACGTCGAAAGGACGGCCACGTGGACAGCACGCTCCGCCTGATCGCCCCCAACCCCGTCGACCGGCTCGCGCGGACGGTCGAGGCCCTCCTCGTCGTCGCGTCGGCTCCGCTCTCCGCCGCCGAGCTCGCGGAGGCGGCGTCGGACGACGTGGAGCGCGTCGAGACCGCGCTCTCGCTGCTCGGCGAGCGCTATGCCGAGCCGCGGAGCGGCATCGTCCTCGAGCACGTGGCCGGCGGGTATGCGTTCCGGGCGAGCCGCGAGGCCGCGGACGCGTGCGCCCGCCTCTTCGAGCGGCCGGTCGAGCGCGGGCTGTCGCAAGCCGCGCTGGAGACGCTCGCCATCGTCGCCTACCTCGGCCCCTGCTCGCGGCCGGAGGTCGCGCGCATCCGCGGAGTCGCGGCCGACTCGGCCGTGGCGAGCCTTCTCGAACGCGGGCTCGTCGTCGAGGCGGGCCGCGAGGATGCCCCTGGCGGCGCAGTCCGCTACCGCACGACCCCGCTCTTCGAGCGCGTCTTCGGCCTCGAGAGCCTCGCTGCGCTGCCGCGGCTCGACGACCTCGTGGAGGACACGGGCGCGCTCCGCGAGCGCCTGCTCGAGGTCGCCTCGGCGCGCGCGTCGTAGCGCCGGTCCGCTCAGATCTGCCAGGCGCCGTTCCGCAGCACAGGCACGCCCTCGCCGTCCGCCGTCAGGCCGTCGACGTCGAGCTCCGGGCTCCCGATCATGAAGTCCACGTGGATCTGGCTCGTGTTGGCGCGCGCCTTGTCCGCGGGGTCGTCGACGATGTGGGTGTAGGCGTTCCCGAGCGCGATGTGGCTCGCGGCGTTCTCGTCGATGAGCGTCGCGTAGAAGACCGTCCCCAGAGGGCCGATCCGCCCCTCGCCGTCCACCAGCGCGAGCTCGCCCAGCCGCGAGGCGCCGTCGTCCTTCGCCGCGACGGCGCGGAGCGCGTCGGCGCCCTGGTCCGCGTCGATCTTCACCGCGCGTCCGGCGGAGAACTCGACCCGGATCCCGGACACGACCGTGCCGAAGAGGTCGAGCGGCATCGTCGCGCTGACATGGCCGTCGACGCGCTCGGGATCGGGTGTCGCGAAGGTCTCCTCCGTCGGCAGGTTGGGGAAGTGCGCGATGCCGTCCACGGTCTCCTGGTCGCCTGCCTTCCAGCGCGACGAGGGGAGGAGCCCCACGGTGAGGTCGGTGCCCGGGCCGTGCAGGCGCATCGCGTCGAAGCGCCGCTCGGTGAGTCGCGCGGCATTCGCCTTCAGCGTCGAGATGCGCTCGACCCAGGCGGCGCCGGGGTCGTCGGCGTCGATCCGGCAGATGTGCACGACTGCTTCCCAAAGCCGCTCGTACGCCTCCTCGCGCGGGAGGTCGGGGTACACGGCCTCGGCCCAGTCCGGAGCGGGGGCGGGCACGATCGTCCAGCTCGTGGTCATCCGGTTGACGACGTCGCCGGTCTCGGGCAGGTAGGGAAGAAGATCGCGCCCCGCGCGGGCGGGATCGAGGCCCTCGAGCGCGCGCGGCGCCTGGGGCCCCGAGAGGGAGATGCGCGCGGCGTGCTCGTCCGAGAGATGGAGGAGGCGCTGCGACATCCACGGCGGCACGTAGTCGAGCGTCTGCTCGTCGGCGCCCTCGATGCGCTCGCGCTTGAGCCACTGGTCGAAGTAGAGGACGTCGACGTACTTCGCTCCACGCGCGTACGCCGCGCGGGCGATCCGGCGTGTGAGGTTCTCCTTGCCGAGGAAGCTCGTCACGGCGACGAGCTGGCCCGGCTGCACGTTGGCGCCGAAGACCGCGAGCTCGGCCAGCTTGTCCGTCCAGGCGTCGATCCGGCCCACGGCCGCCAGCCTACCGCCGCCAGAATTGCCCGATGCGGCTGAACGCGTTCCTCGCGCGAGCCGGCGTCGCCTCGCGGCGCCGGGCCGACGAGCTGATCGCGGCCGGGCGCGTCCGGGTGAACGGGGACGTCGGTCAGCTGAACACCGTCGTCGGTTCGCGGGACGTCGTGGAGGTCGACCGCGAGCCCGTCGTCCGCCAGCGGCTCTCCTACGTCCTCCTGCACAAGCCGGCGGGGGTCCTGACGACCGCGAGCGATCCCCGCAATCGGGCTACCGTGGTCGAACTGGTTCCGCAGGAGCCGCGCGTCGTCCCCGTGGGGCGGCTCGACGCCGACACGACGGGCGCGCTTCTGCTGACGAACGACGGCCCGCTCGCACACCGGCTGGCCCATCCGCGGTACGGCGTGCCGAAGGTGTACGAGGTGGTCGTCGAGGGCTCGCCGGACGGGGACGCCCTCCGTGCGCTGCGCGACGGCGTCGTGCTCGAGGACGGACGCACCGCTCCCGCCGGTGCGCGCGTTCGCCGCCGGCGTGCGGGAACGACGACCCTCGAGCTCACGCTCCACGAGGGACGGAAGCACCAGGTCAAGCGGATGTGCGCCGCGGTCGGGCATCCGGTGCTCGGGCTGCACCGGAGCCGCTACGCCGGGCTCGACCTCGGCGGCCTCGCCGCGGGCGAGTGGCGCGAGCTCACGAAGGACGAGGTGGCGGCGCTGCGGGACACGGCGGGAGCCTGACGCCTCGCGTCAGCGGACGAAGCCCATCCGCTCGTACATCGCCGCGAGCGTGGGGGCCGACGCCTCGCGAGCCTTGTCGGCGCCCACGGCGAGGAGCCGTCCGAGCTCGGCGGGGTCCGAGCGAAGGTCGCGGTAGCGGGCCTGGATCGGGACGAGCAGCCCGACGAGCGCCTCCCCGACCGCGTCCTTGAACGCGCCGTAGCCTTCTCCGTCGAACCGCGCCTCGACCCCGGCGATCGACTCGCCCGTCGCCACGGTCATCAGCTCGATGAGGTTGGAGATGCCAGGCTTCCCGTCGAGGTCGTGCCGGACCTCGCGGCCCGAGTCGGCGACCGCACGCTTCACCTTGCGGACGACGGCGTCCGGCTCGTCCAGCATCAGCACCTTCCCCTGCTCGGAGCCGAAGGACTTCGACATCTTCTTCGTCGGCTCCTGGAGGTCCATCACTCGCGCGCCCGCCTCCGGGTAGACACCGCGCGGCACGGTGAACGTCTCGCCGAAGCGCGTGTTGAACCGCTCGGCGATGTCACGCGAGAGCTCCAGGTGCTGCCGCTGGTCGTCCCCGATCGGGACGATGTCGGTCTGGTACAGCAGGATGTCGCCCGCCATCAGCGTCGGGTACGAGAAGAGCGCCGCGGTCACGAAGTCCTGCTGGTCGGCCTTCTCCTTGAACTGCGTCATCCGGCGGAGCTCCCCGTAGCTCGTCGCCGCGCCGAGCAGCCAAGCGGCCTCTGCATGCGCGGTCACCTGGCTCTGCACGAAGACAGTCGAGCGCTCCGCGTCGAGCCCCGTCGCGAAGAGCATCGCGGCGATGTCGAGCGTCGCCTCGCGCAGCTCGGCAGGGTCGAAGTCGACCGTGATCGCGTGCAGGTCGACGATGCAGAAGTACGCCTCGCCCTGCTCCTGCGTCTTCGCGTACTGGCGGAAGCCGCCGCTGTAGTTGCCGATATGCGGCTCGCCCGTGGGTTGGATGCCGGAGAAGATCTTCACGGCTGAATTGTTGCGCAAGGTCGGGATCTCGCTCGCGCGAGGATCCCGACCGCGCGAAGACCCCTGAAGGCGACCGCTGCGCGGTCGCGGTGCTGGCGACCACACGACCGCAACTAGACTCACCCGGATGGAGGTCGCCGGCTCTCCCGAGCTTCTCGCCTACCGGCTCGTCGCCAGGGAGCTGACGCCGGACTCGACGGTCATCGAGGTCCGGGGACGGCGGATCGGCGACGGCTTCTTCGGGCTCGTGGCAGGCCCGTGCACGGTGGAGACGAGGGAGCAGACGCTCGAGACCGCGCGCGCCGTCGCCGCAGCAGGCGTGACGATGCTGCGCGGCGGCGCCTACAAGCCGCGCTCGTCGCCCTACGCGTTCCAGGGCCTCGGCGTGAAGGGGCTCGAGATCCTCGCCGAGGCGCGCGAGGAGACCGGGCTCCCGATCGTCACGGAGCTCCTCGACCCGCGCGACGTCCAGCAGGTGGCCGACGTCGCCGACGTCATCCAGATCGGCGCCCGCAACATGCACAACTTCAACCTCCTGGCCGAGGTCGGCCGCATCGAGCGCCCCGTGCTCCTCAAGCGCGCCCCCTCGGCGACGGTCGAGGAGCTGCTGATGGCGGCCGAGTACGTCGCGAAGGAGGGGAACGAGCGCGTGATCCTGTGCGAGCGCGGGATCAAGACCTTCGAGCGCTCGACCCGCTACACGCTCGACCTTTCCGCTGTGCCGGTCCTCAAGCGCGAGACGCACCTCCCGGTCATCGTCGACCCGTCGCACGCGGCCGGGCGCAGCGACCTCGTCCTCCCGCTGGCGCGGGCGGCCGCCGCGGTCGGCGCCGACGGGGTCATGGTCGAGGTCCATCCGCGGCCCGAGGATGCGCTCTGCGACGGGCCGCAGCAGATCCGGGTCGGCGAGTTCGCCCGCTTCGCCGACGAGATGCGGACGATCGTGGCGCTGCTCGGCAAGACCATCGGCTGAGCCCGATGCGCGTCGAGCCCGTGCCCGCCATCGTCGGGCATGTCGCCGTCCCCGGGGACAAGTCGATCTCGCACCGGGCCGTGCTCATCGGCGCGATCGCGGAGGGCGAGACGCGGATCCTCGGCTTCGGGCGCTCGGCGGACACGGAGTCGACGATCGGCGCGGTGCGCTCGCTCGGGGTCGAGGTCCTGGAGGACGACGTCGACGAGCTGCGCGTGCGCGGGCGGGGACTGCGGGGTCTCGAGGCCCCTGCCGAGGCGATCGACTGTGGGAACGCGGGGACGCTGATGCGGGTCCTCGCCGGTGTCCTCGCCGGTCAGCGCGGCACCTTCGAGCTCGTCGGCGACCCCTCGCTCTCGGCCCGTCCGATGGAGCGGGTCGCCGTTCCGCTCCGGCACATGGGCGCCGGCGTCCGCACCGCGGACGGGCACGCACCGGTCGTCGTCGAGGGTGCCGACCTGCACTCGATCGACTACGAGCTGCCCGTGCCCTCTGCCCAGGTGAAGTCCGCAGTCCTGCTCGCCGGCCTGTTCGCGGACGGCGAGACGACGGTCGTCGAGCGGTTCCCGACGCGCGACCACACGGAACGGCTGCTCGAGCGGGCGGGAGCGACGATCCGGCGCAGGCCGACGAGCGTGACCGTCCGGCGAGCCGACCGGCTCGTTCTCGACGTCGTCGAGATCCCGGGCGATCTCTCCTCGGCCGCACCGCTCCTCGTCGCCGCCCTCACCGTGCCCGGGTCGGAGCTCACGGTCCACGGGATCGGGCTCAACCCGCGGAGGACGGGGCTGCTCGCCGTGCTCGAGCGCATGGGGGCGCGGATCGCCGTCTACAACCGGCGCCAGGTCGGCGGGGAGCCGGCGGGCGACGTCGAGGTGCGTGCGTCCGAGCTCGTCGGCGCGACCGTCTCGGCGTCGGAGGTGTCCGCGCTCATCGACGAGCTGCCGCTGCTCGCCCTCGCCGCCTGCCATGCCCGCGGGGAGACCGTCGTCCGCGGAGCCGCCGAGCTGCGCGTCAAGGAGTCCGACCGCCTGGCGGGGGTGGTTGAGGAGCTACGCCGGATCGGAGGCCACGTGCGGGCCACCCGGGACGGCTTCCGGGTCAAGGGCGTGCCCGCCCGGCTGCGCGGAGGCGCCTTCGACAGCCGTGGTGACCACCGGCTCGCGATGCTCGGAGCGGTGGTGGGCGTGTCCTCGATCGACGGGGTCGAGCTCGAGGGCGCCGAGGCAGTCGAGGCCAGCTTTCCCGGGTTCTTCTCCCTGCTCGGGCAGCTGGCGGCCTAGATGGTCGATGCCACGATCTCGCGGGTCCGGCTGCGCGATCTGGCGCGTCCGGGCCGCTTCCGCCCGGAGGGAGGCCGCGAAGCGGCCTGGCCTCGGACGTCGCGCCCCGGAGCGGCTAGCTCACGCCCCGGAGCCGGCGATCTCGTGGCATCGACCATGTGGCGGTACAACTTCGCGCCATGATCGTCGCGATCGACGGCCCCGCCGGATCCGGCAAGAGCACGGTCGCCGCGGCGCTCGCGCGACGCCTCGGGTTCCGCTACCTGGACACGGGCGCGATGTACCGGGCGCTCACGTGGCTCGCGCTCAGCGAGGAGGTCGACACGGAGGACGGGGAGGCGCTCGCCGCACTCGCGAACGAGCATCCGGTCACGTTCGACGAGGACGGCCGGGTCGAAATCGACGGGCACGACGTGTCCGCCCAGATCCGCGCGACCGGGATCGACCGCGTCGTCCCGTTCGTCGCGGCGCACCCGGAGGTCCGCGAGGTCATGCGCGAGCGCCAGCGCGCGCTCGGCAGCGAGGGCGACGTCGTCATCGAGGGCCGCGACATCGGGACCGTGGTCGCGCCCGCCGCCGAGGTCAAGGTCTTTCTCGTCGCTACCGAGGACGAGCGCGCCCGGAGACGCTCGGCTGACAGGCCGGGAGCCGACGCGGGCGAGCTCGCGGAGGATCTTCGGCGCCGTGATGCGCGCGACGCGGTGAACACCCAGACCGCCCCCGACGCGATCGCACTCGACACGAGCGCGCTCTCGGTCGACGAGGTCGTCTCGCGCATCGTGGAGCTCGTGGAGGCGAGACGATGAACGGGACGGACGCCGCGTGGGCCGTCGGGCGCGTGACGATTCAGCCCGCGGTCAAGCTCGTCGCCCCGCTCCAGGTGTACGGCACCGATCGTGTCCCGCTCACGGGCGGGCTCGTCGTCGCGGCGAACCACTTCAGCTGGATCGACCCGCCCGCGCTCGGCGCGGCCTGCCCGCGCACCCTCTACTTCATGGCGAAGGTGGAAGCGCACCGCGTGCCGGGCCTCGGCGAGCTGATGCGGGCGTTCGGGACGTTCGCGGTGCGCAGGGGGGAGTCGGATCGCGACGCCGTGCGCCGCATGCGCGAGATCGTGCGCGAGGGCGGCGCGCTCGGGATGTTCGCCGAGGGGACCCGGCAGAAGAGCGGCGTGCCCGGCCCGGTGCAGCCCGGCGCGGCGATGGTCGCGGTCAACGAGGAGGTACCGCTGATCCCCGCCGCGATTCACGGCAGCCAGGTCTGGCGGCTCGGGAACTTCGCGCCCGTCTCGATCGCGTGGGGCGAGCCGATGACGTTCGAGGGGCTGCCGCGCGGGGGCAAGGGGTACAAGGAGGCTTCCGTCGAGATCGAGCGGGAGCTCCGCCGGCTGTGGGAGTGGCTCGTCGACGTCCACGCGCTCGGCCGCCCCGTCGACGCGACGCCGCCGGGATGAGCGACGAGCTGGCGGCCGCGGAGGTCGAGGTCGAGATCGCCGGCACGGTGGCGATCGTCGGCTTCCCGAACGTGGGCAAGTCGACGCTCGTCAATCGCCTGTCCGCGACCCGCACGGCCGTCGTCCACGAGACGCCAGGCGTCACCCGCGACCGGAAGGAGCTGCTCTGCGAGTGGGCAGGGACGACGTTCCGCCTGATCGACACCGGCGGCGTCGACCGCGCCGACACCGGGCCGTTCGGGCAGCAGATCACCGCGCAGGCGCGCGAGGCGGTCGAGGAGGCGGATGTCGTCGTCCTCGTCGTCGACGCGAAGGCCGGGGTGACTCCGGGCGACGAGGAGCTGGCGGAGATCCTGCGCCGCTCACGCCGCGACGTCCTGGTCGTCGCCAACAAGCTGGACGACCCGCGTCGGGACGCCGAAGCGCTCGACTTCCACCGGCTCGGGCTCGGCGACCCGATCCCCGTCTCCGCGGTCCACGGACACGGCACCGGCGACCTCCTGGACGAGATCGTGAGCCGCCTCCCCGGGAGCAGCGAGCGTCCCGTCGGCCAGGAGGCGATCCGCGTGGCCATCCTCGGCCGGCCGAACGTCGGCAAGTCCTCGCTCCTGAACGCCCTCGTCGGGCGCGAGCGCGTCATCGTGTCCGAGGTCCCCGGCACGACGCGAGACGCGATCGACACGGTGCTCCGCCGCGGGGAGACGACGCTCGTCCTCGTGGACACGGCCGGCCTCCGCCGCAAGCGGAAGCAGCGGCAGGGGATCGAGTACTACTCGGAGCTGCGCGCGCTCGAGGCTGCGGAGCGAGCGGACGTCGCGCTCGTGCTCGTGGACGCGAGCGAGGGCATCGTCGAGCAGGACCTCGCGGTTGCGGACGTCGCCCGCAAGGCCGGGTGCGCGACGATCGTGGTGCTCTCGAAGTGGGACATCTCGGAGATCGCGATCGAGGACGCGCGGCCGCGAATCGGGTCCCGGCTGCGCCAGCGGCCGCCGGTGATCGCGATCTCGACGAAGACCGGGCGCGGCCTCGAGCGGCTGCTCGACCTCGTCGAGGACGTCTTCGCCCGCTACGCGGCGCGGATCCCGACCGCCCAGCTGAACCGCGCGCTCCAGGAGCTCCGCGAGCAGCGGCAGCCGCCCGCCCGGCGAGGCCGGAGGCTCAACCTCCTGTACGGGACGCAGGTCAGCTCGCGGCCGGCGCGGTTCCGGATCTTCGTCTCCGACCGCGGCCTCGTCACGCGCGACTACGCGTACTGGGTCGAGAACGAGCTCCGCCGACGCTTTAGGCTCGAGGGCGTGCCCGTCTCGATCGACTTCGTCACCTCCGAATGAGGACAGTCGTCGTGGGCGCGGGGTCGTGGGGCTCAGGGTTCGCGTGCCTCCTCCGCGACCGCGGGCACGAGGTCGTCCTCGCCGCGCGTGATCCGGAGCAGGCTGCCGCGATCCGCGCCACGGGGCGGAACCCCCGCTACGTCCGCGAGGCCGACCTCACCGGCATCGACGCGGCGACGCTGGCGGAGGCGCCGATCGCGGGGGCCGAGCTCGTCGTCGTCGCGGTGCCGAGCGCCGTGTTCGGCGAGGTCGTCGGCGCGCTCCCGGGCGAGGCGCCGATCCTGAGCCTGACGAAGGGGCTCGACCCGGCGACCGGCGAGCGGCTCTCGACGCTCGTCCAGGGCCGGCCGGTGGCGGTTCTCTCGGGACCGAACATCGCGGAGGAGATCGTGCGCGGCCTCCCCGCGGCCGCCGTCGTCGCGAGCGCCGACCTCGAGCTCGCCGTGCTCCTTCAGGTCGCGATCAACTCGCCCATCTTCCGCGTGTACGTCAACGAGGACGTCGCCGGCGTCGAGCTCTGCGCGGCCGCGAAGAACGTCATCGCGCTCGCGGCCGGGGGCGCGGACGGCCTCCGCCTCGGGGACAACGCCAAGGCGGCGCTCGTGTCGCGCGGTCTCGCCGAGATGCGCCGGCTCGCGGACGCGGCCGGGGCCCGGCCGGACACGTTCGCGGGCCTCGCCGGCATGGGCGACCTCATCGTCACCTGCTGGGCGCCGTCGGGCCGCAACCGCCGCGCGGGCGAGCTGATCGCGCAGGGAGCGACCGCTGCGGAGGCGGTCTCCGAGATCGGGATGGTCGTCGAGGGGCTGACGACGGCACCCGTCCTCCGCGACCTCTCGCACCGGCTCGGGATCGAGCTCCCGATCAGCGAGGGTGTGTGCGCCGTCCTCGAGGGCGTGTCGATCTCGGACCTCGTCGTCCAGCTCATGTCCCGCGCGCCGACGACGGAGTGACGGCCGGTAGGCACAGGTAGCCTTCCGTAGCGATGGCGGCACGCTCGTTCTCGTTCACCTCGGAGTCGGTCACCGAGGGCCACCCGGACAAGATCGCCGACGCGATCTCCGACTCCGTGCTCGACGCGGTCCTCCGCGACGACAAGAACGGCCGCGTCGCCTGCGAAACCCTCGTCACCACCGGCCTCGTCGTCGTCGCGGGCGAGATCACGACCGATACGTACGTCGACATCCGCGCCATCGTGCGCGACCGGATCGCCGAGATCGGCTACACGCGCGCGAAGTACGGGTTCGACTTCGAGACCTGCGGTGTCGTCGTGGCGATCGACGAACAGTCCGTGGACATCGCGCGCGGGGTGGACGAGTCCTTCGAGGCGCAGCACGGCGATACCGACCCGCTCGACCTGCTCGGCGCGGGCGATCAGGGGATGATGTTCGGGTACGCGAGCCGCGAGACCGAGGAGCTGATGCCGCTCCCGATCCTGATCGCGCACCGTCTGACGAAGCGGCTCGCCGAGGTGCGCAAGGCGAACGTCCTGCCGTACCTGCGGCCGGACGGGAAGTCTCAGGTGACCGTGCGCTACGAGATCGACGAGCACGGGATCCAGCGCCCGGTCGAGATCGAGCGCGTGCTCCTCTCGACCCAGCACCGGGACGGTCTCGACGTCGAGACGATGCTCAAGCCGGACCTGCTGGAGCACGTCGTCGAGCCGATCCTGCACGCGGATTTCCGGTCGCTCTTCGATCCGGCGAAGCTCGGCGCGAAGGACTTCCTGTACGTGAACCCGACGGGGAAGTTCGTCATCGGCGGCCCGATGGGCGACACCGGCCTCACCGGGCGCAAGATCGTCGTCGACACGTACGGCGGCGCCGCGCCGCATGGCGGCGGCGCCTTCTCGGGGAAGGACCCGACGAAGGTCGACCGCTCGGCCGCCTACGCCGCGCGCTACGTCGCGAAGAACGTCGTCGCCGCGGGGCTCGCCGACCGCTGCCAGCTCCAGGTCGCCTATGCGATCGGCGTCGCGCACCCGATGAGCGTCAACGTCGACTGCTTCGGGACGGAGAACGTGCCCCTCGCGACGATCGAGCAGCTCGTCACGGAGCACTTCGACCTGCGGCCGGGCGCGATCATCCGCGACCTCGACCTCCTGCGCCCGATCTACGCGAAGACCGCGGCCTACGGGCATTTCGGTCGCGACGACCGCGACTTCACGTGGGAGCGCACGGACCGGGCCGACGCGCTCCGCGCGGCGGCCGGGCTCCTCGCCGAGACGACCGTCTAGAACGCTCCGAAGGCCCCGTAGGGCCTTCGGATGGAGGGGGTGTGCTCCAGGGAGGAGGAGGACAACCTTCGCTCCACAGGAAAGCGCGCGCCCGTGAGAGCGGCCTGAGAGCCGTCTAAGAGTTCGGTAAGAGACGCGGAGGGCCCGTCGAAGCGGGCCCCCTCCGCGGTCCCCGGCGCCTGTGACGAGCCCTACCTCGCCGGGAAGGTCTTCACCGCAAGCCGCGCGGCCGCCTGGTCGAGCCGCTCGAGCACGCGGTCGGCCCGTGCCTGGGCGAGTCGCCCGGTCGCGACGGCCCTCGCGAGCCGCGCCTTCGCCGGGGCGACCATCGCGGCCTCCAGGGCCTCGACGCTCTTCCCCTGCGCAGCCGAGAGCGCAGCGAGCGACGTCCCGGGGAGCTCCGCGCGGAGCTCTCTCGGGCTCAGGCCGAGGAACCTCCCGGCCGAGCGCAGCATCGTGCCCTTCGCGATCAGGGCGCGGACGGCGAGGGGCCGGCACACGCCGCCCTGCGCGATACGCGCCTTCAGCCGGGCGGCGCGGGCCGCGGAGATGCGCCCGTTCTCGAGCGCCGCGTCGACGCGTGCGCTCATCCTGGCCTGGAGCTCCGCGACCGTGATGCCGCGCTTCTCCGCGATCTTCGCCAGGCGTGCCTCGCACTTCGCAGCGTTGCCGTCGCCCTGGGCGGCAACCGCGGTCCCGCCTCCGGCGAGGAGCGCTGCACCGCCGGCGAGGGCTGCGAGCGCGTTGCGATTCAACCTCATGCTTCCGTTCTCCTTTCGTCTCCCCCGATTGGCGGCACATCGTCCCACCGGCAGGTGAGGAGGGAGCAAGCGCTGTTTGAGCTTTCCGTAAAGACCGGCTACGCAGCGGCCCGAACGTAGATGCCGTCTGCGGCCTTTTCCGTGATCGGCCGCTCGGCGCCGTCGAGCAGGATCGTCAGCTGTCCCGCTGCCGGCTGCGCCTTGCGCACCGTGACCGGCGTCCCGGGCACGAGCCCCTCGTCGTAGAACCAGTGCAGGAGGTCGCCGTCGTGCTCCGCCAGCCGGACGATCTCGGCGTCGCGGTCGGGGGCGAGCTCGGCGAGCGAGACGAGCTCGGCGTTCTCCCGCTGCTCGAGCTCGGGGTCGACCGGCCACCCGTGCGGGCAGCGGTCGGGACGGTCGAGGCGGTCGTTGATCCGCTCGATCATGTCGTCGGTGAACGTGTCCCCGAGCTCGTCCGCGTGGACGTGCGACTCGGCTGCGGTGTAGCCCATGAAGTCGGTCAGGAAGCGCTCGATGAGGCGATGCTTGCGGACGACGCGCTTCGCGCGCTCGGCGCCCTCCGGAGTGAGGATCGCCTCCTTCTGCTCGCCGCGCTCGACCAGGCCGTCCGCCTCCAGGCGCTTGAGCATCTCGCCGGCGGAGGCGCGCGAGACGCCGAGCATCTCGGCGACCCGCGAGGCGATCGCGGTCGTTCCGGTCGCGGGGCGGTACTCCCCGATCGGGAAGGCGAGGAAGTAGATCGTCTCCAGGTACTCGTCGACCGAGTGACCGTGCGGTTGTGCCACTGCGCCTCCCGTTTGACCTCGTCGAGCCTCGGTCACTATAGTTCCGCACCGTCGGTGTAAGGCATGCCTTACAACGCGAGAGAGGAGGAGCGATGGGCGCGGGGGTGGTGGTGCTGCGTGAGGGCTTCGAGGCCTCGCTCGTCGTCGGCATCGTCCTCGCCTTCCTCGATCGGACCGGACGACGCGACGCGTTCGTCGCGGTCTGGATCGGGGTCGCGGCCGCGCTCGCGCTGAGCGTCCTTGTCGGAGCGGCGCTCTTCGCCGTCGGCGCCGAGCTCGAGGGCCGCTCGGAGGCGATCTTCGAGGGCGTCGTGATGCTCGTCGCAGCGGGCCTCCTCACCTGGATGATCTTCTGGATGCGGAGCCGTGCCCGCTCGCTGCGGCGCGAGATCGAAGGGCGCACGCAGGCTGCACTCGACGCCGGCTCCGCGCTCGGAATCGCCCTCGTCGTCTTCGTCGGCGTTGCGCGCGAGGGCGTGGAGACGGCGCTGTTCCTGTTCAGCTCGCTCGAAGGCTCGAGCGGCGCCCTCTCGATCGCAGCGGCGGTCGCGGGTGGGGTCGCGGCGGTGGCGCTCGGCTACCTCTTCTACCGCGGCTCGCACCGTCTCGACCTGAAGACGTTCTTCACCGCGACGAGCGCGCTCCTCCTGCTCTTCGCCGGCTACCTGGTCGCGAGCGGGCTGCATGAGCTCGCGGAAGCGGGCGTACTGCCGGAGAGCGAGGCGCTGCTCGTGATCGCGTTCGCGGCCCTGGCCGTCCCGACGCTGTACGCGTTCTTCCGCCGGCCGCGGCCCGCGACCTAGCCGGACGCGCCCGACTCGAACCTGCGCTCGGACGACACGAGGTAGAGCACCGGCGCCGACACCACGATGAGCATGAGAGCGGGCACCGCCGCGCGCGAGTAGGCGCCGACCTGCGTCAGCCCCCAGATCTCGGTTGCGAGCGTGTCGAAGCCGATCGGCCGCAGGAGAAGTGTGGCCGGCAGCTCCTTCATCGCGGACAGGAAGACGAGCGCCGCGCCGGCGAGCACTCCCGGGCGCACGAGCGGCACGGTGACGACGGCGAGCGCCCGGAGCGGGCCCAGGCCGAGGCTGCGAGCGGCCTCCTCCTGGCGCGGGCTCACGGTCTCGAGCGCCGACTCCACCCCCGACAGCCCCTGCGGGAAGAAGCGCACGACGTACGCGAAGACGAGCAGCGCGAGCGTCTGGTAGACGGGCGACGCCCAGCGGGCCGCGAAGAACACGAGCGAGAGCGCGATCACGAGCCCGGGCAGCGCGTTCCCGGCGTACGAGAGCCGCTCCAGCAGGCGTCCTGCCCGGGACGGGTAGCGGAGCGCGAGGATCGCGACCGGGAGCGCGGCGAGGACGGCCGCGCCGGCTGCGAGCCCCGAGGCGACGACGGAGTGGAGGGCCTCGGACCAGGGCAGGCCGAGCTCGCGCTCGTTCGCGATCCCGCGGCTCAGCCAGTAGGCCAGGACCGTGGTAGGGAGGACGAGGAAGAGCCCGACGACGGCCGTGCAGAAGAGGAGGGCCGGCGCGCGCCAGCGGCCGAGGCGCACGACGGGCTGCGGGCGGCGCGTGCCGGGGCCCGACCGGTACAGGCGCCCGCGCCGGCGCAGCCGGTACTCGACGGCGAGCGCGACGCCGCTGAGCGCGACGAGCAGAAGTGCGAGCGTGGCGGCCGGAGCGCGGTCGAAGAGGCTCTTGTACTGGACGTAGATCGCCCGCGTGAGCGTGTCGTAGCCCATCAGCGAGACGACGCCGAAGTCCGACAGCGTGTACAGGACGACGAGCAGCGCACCGAGCCCGACGGCAGGGCGCAGCGCCGGAGCCGTGACCCGGAAGAAGGTCCGTCGTGCCGAGCTGCCGAGCCCTCGCGCGGCCTCCTCGAGGGCGGGGTCGAGCGTGCGGAGCGCCGCCTGCGTGAGCAAGAAGACGTACGGGTAGGTGGCGAGCGTCAGCGCGACCAGCGATCCCCAGTACCCGCTGATCTCCGGCGCGCGCTCGATCCCGAGCGCGTCGGCGAGGAGCCCGCGGTCGCCGAGGAAGCCGAGGAGGCAGAACGCGGCCACGTAGCTCGGGATCACGAGCGGCAGCGCGGCCGCGGTCGCCCAGGCGCGCCTCCACGGGAGGTCGGTGCGCGTGACGAGCCAGGCGAGCGGCACCCCGACGAGCACCGAGGCCGACACGACGCCGATCGAGAGCAGGAGCGTGTTCCAGACGAGGCGCCAGGTCGTCGCCTCACCGAGGATCTCGAGGAGCCGGCCGCCGCCCGCGACCCGGACGACGAGGTACGCGAGCGGCAGCAGGAGGAGCGCGACGACGACGCCCGCCGCGAGGACGAGCGGGAGCGGGGCGCGCGTCCCCGCTCCCCCGCTCATGTCAGGTAGCCGGTCTCTCGCAGCAGCTCGATCGTCGCCTCGTGCTCGGCGCCGAAGCTCGTGAGGTCGACGTCCGGCCCGTGCAGGGAGGCGAGCGGCGGCAGCCCGGCCTTCGCGTCGATGCCGGCGACGAGCGGGTACTCGGCCTCCTCCGCCTCGTCGACGTAGAACCGCTGGCCGTCCTCCGAGAGGAGGAACTCGACGAACCGCTCGGCGTCCTCCGACTGGTCCGAGCTCGCGAGCACCGCGGCGCCGGCGACGCTGACGAGCGCCCCCGGGTCGCCCGTGGCGAGGAAGTGGTTGTCGATCGGAGCGTCCGGCTGCTCCTCGCGGACGAGGTAGAGGTAGTAGTGGTTCACGAGGCCGAGGTCGATCGCCCCGGAGGCGGCAGCTTCGACGATGGGCGTGTTCTTCTCGTAGATCTTCGGGTGCAGGGCCTTGAGGTCGGTCAGCCAGCGCCTCGTCGCGTCGTCGCCCTCGGACAGCCGCATCGCGGTGACGAAGGCCTGGAACGAGGCGTTCGTGGGGGCGACGCCGATCCGACCGTCCCACCGCTCGTCGATCAGCTCCTGGACGGAGTCGGGGACCTCGTCGTCGGACAGCGCATCGGTGTTGTAGACGAGCACACGCGACCGGCCGGAGGTGCCCGTCCAGCGCCCGTCGGCATCGCGGAAGCGCGCATCGACGCGATCGAGGATCTCGTCCGGGAGCATCTCCAGCTGGCTTTCGACCGAGCCGAGCGAGCCCGGGTCCTGCGCGAAGAAGACGTCGGCGGGCGAGTTTCCGCCCTCCTCGGCGATCGTCGCGGCGAGCTCGGCGCTGTCGCCGTAGCGCACCTCGACGTCGACGCCCGTTTCCTCCTCGAACATGTCGAAGAGAGGGGCGACGAGCTCCTCCTCCCGGCCCGAGTACACGGTCAGCGTGTCGTCCGACCCCCCGCAGCCCGCTGCAGTCGCGACCGCGGCAACGAGCGCCGCAGCGACGGTGATCGGCCTCAACCACTTCCTCCTTGTAAGGGCCTCCTTATCTTTAGAGCAAGGCAAACCTTACAAGGAATCCGATCAAGATCGATCAGGTCACGTCAGCACGGGGACGCGGCCCTCGTGCAGGCGGATCGACACCCGTGCGCCGAGCGGGACGACCTCGTTCGACGGACGCTGCGAGACGAGCTCCACCCCGTCGAAGCGGACGCGGTAGAAGACGTCGTGGCCACGGAACTCGCGGGCGACGACCTCCGCCTCGCCCCTGGGATCGCACTCGAGCTCGAGGAGCTCGGGGCGGACGAGCACGTTCGCCGATCCGTTGACGCGAGCGCCGTTCACGGGGAACGCCCCGAGCGCGGTCTCGACGAGCCCGCTGACGACGCGGCCGGGGAGCACGTTCCCCGCGCCTACGAACTCCGCCGCCCAGCGTGAGACGGGTGCGAAGTAGAGCTCCTCGGACGTCCCCTCCTGCACCACGCGCCCGTCCCGCATGAGCGCGATCCGGTCGGCGAGCGAGAAGGCCTCTTCGCGGTCGTGCGTGACGAGGACGACGGTGACGCCCAGCGGGCGGACGATCTCCACGACCTCCGAGCGCAGCGACTCGCGGAGGAACGGGTCGACGTTCGACCACGGCTCGTCGAGGAGGACGAGCTCGGGCGCGGGAGCGAGCGCTCGAGCGAGTGCCACCCGCTGCTGCTGCCCGCCCGAGAGCTCGTGCGGGTAGCGGCCGCCAATACCCTCGAGACCGACGATCGCGAGCAGCCCCGCGACGCGCACGGGACGCGCCCGCCGGGGAAGGCCGAACCCGACGTTCTCGGCGACCGTGAGGTGCGGGAAGAGCGCGTAGTCCTGGAAGACCATCCCGACCCGCCGGCGCTCGGGAGGGACCCAGACCCCGCGGCCGGACACCGGGCGCTCGTCGATCTCCACCGTGCCCGCGTCCGGTCGCTCGAAGCCCGCGACGAGCCGCAGGAGCGTCGTCTTCCCGCAGCCGGAGGGGCCGAGCAGCGCGACCACCTCGCCGCGCTCGACGCAGAACGACGCCGCGTCGACCGCGACCACGTCGCCGAAGCGCTTGGTGACGCCCTCGAGCCAGATCATGGAGCACGGCATGTAAGGAGAACCTTACACCGGTTCTTCGACAGGTCCACCCACCGAGGCGCAGAGCCCGGCGGTCGCCGGGGGCGCGGCTACGCTCGACCTCGTGGCCCTCGCCGAGGTCTACCCGCTCGTGACCGCCCGCGCGCTCGCGCGGCCGTTCACGTACGAGGTCGACGAAAGCGTCTCGCGCGGGGCCGTCCTCTCGGTCGGGCTGGGCGGCCGGCAGCTGCGAGGGATCGTCGTCGAGACCGGCGTCGCCGCACCCGAGGGCGTCGACGTCGCCTCCGCCGGCGACGTCGTCGACCGGGTCCCGCCGGCACTGGTCGACCTCGCGCTCTGGCTCGCCGACTACTACGGCTCGACGCCTTCACGCGCGCTGGCCCTGGTCGCCCCGCAGGCGCGGACCCGGCGGGGCGAGCGCCGGGCGCCAGCGCTCCGCGACGGGCTCGCCGGCGAGCCGGAGCCCGAGGAGCTGACCGACGCCCAGCGGGCGGCGGTCGAGCGCATCGTGGCCGCGCTCGACTCCGGCGGCGGGCACGTCCTCCTGCACGGCCCGACGGGGAGCGGCAAGACCGAGGTCTACCTCCAGGCCTGCGCGGCGGCGCTCGAGCGCGGCCGCGGGGCGATCGTCCTCGTTCCGGAGATCGCCCTCACGCCGCAGACGCTCGGCCGCTTCGCGGCCCGCTTCGGGGAGCGCGTCGCCGTGCTGCACTCCGCGCTGACCGACGCCGAGCGGCGCGACGAGCGCGAGCGCATCGCGGCGGGCGAGGCGAGGATCGTGGTCGGCGCGCGCTCGGCGGTCTTCGCACCCGTCGCCGACCTCGGGCTCGTCGTCGTCGACGAGGAGCACGACACGTCCTTCAAGCAGGAGTCCGACCCCCGCTACGACGCCCGCACAGTGGCGGCGAAGCGAGCGGTTCTCGAGCGCGCGGTGGCCGTGTACGGGAGCGCGACCCCGCGTGTCGAGAGCTGGGCCCGGCTCGAGCGGCTCGACCTGCCGGCACGGATCGGGGCGCCGATGCCCACCGTCCGCACGATCGACCTGCGTCGCGAGGCCGGCTATCCGCTGTCGGCGCCGCTCCTCGCCGAGCTCGCGGCGCTCGAGGAGCGAGGCGGCCGTGCCATCCTCCTTCTCAACCGGCGCGGGGTCTCCGGCGCGATCCACTGCCGCGCGTGCGGGGTCTCGCGACGGTGCCGGAGCTGCGATGTCGCCCTCACCCTGCATCGCGACGGCCGGCTCCACTGCCATCACTGCGGCTACTCGGAGGCGCTCCCCGAGAGCTGCCCGGAGTGCAGGTCGGTCGAGCTCGCGCGCATCGGCGCCGGCACGCAGCGGCTGGAGGGGGAGCTGGAGAAGCGCGTGCCCGGTCTCGAGCGAATCCGCCTGGACGCGGACACCGCGGCGAAGCCCGGAGCGCTGCGCGCTGCGCTCGAGCGCTTCGCGTCCTCCCGGGCGGCGGCGCTGATCGGGACGCAGATGGTGGCCAAAGGCCACCACTTCCCGGGCGTCGCGGTCGCAGCCGTCGTCGACGCCGACGCGGGGCTCGCGTTCCCCGACTTCCGCGCGGAGGAGCGCACCTTCCAGCTCGTCACGCAGCTCGCGGGCAGGGCCGGCCGCGATGCGCCCGGCAAGGTGCTCGTCCAGACGTTCCAGCCGGACGCGACCCCGTTCGCGTACGCGGCACGGCATGACGTCACCGGGTTCCTCGCCCTGGAGCTCGCCCGCCGCGAGGAGCTCGGGTACCCGCCCTTCCGGCATCTCGTCTCCGTCCTCGTCTCCGGGCCCGAGGCCTCGGCTCCGCTGCGCGCGCTGTCCGAGCTTCGCGAGGCCCTGCGCCTGCCCGACGTGCAGCTGCTCGGGCCGGCGCCGCTCCTGCGGCTGCGCGGCCGGCATCGCGGTCAGCTCGTCGCGAAGACAGGCTCGCCGCGCGCCTTCGCGAGCCGCGCAGCGGCGCTGCTCTCGGCCGCCGCCCCGGCGATGCGTCGAGACGGGCTCACGGCCGTCGTCGACGTCGATCCGCAGTCGCTCTAGCAGCCCCCGCTCACGCACGGCACCCTCGTCTACACTCGCCGCGCGATGCACGACCACGACCACGATCACGGCCACGACCACGAGCACGACGCCGACCACGAGCTCGAGCTCGAGCGCGAGGCCCGGCGCCTGATCGCGCTCTCGCGAATCCGGCAGTACGGCGATCCGGCGCTGCGCATGCACGCGCGTGAGGTGGAGGGGGTCGACGACGACCTGCGCCGCCTCGCCGAGCGCATGACGGACCTGATGCACGAGGCCCAGGGCGTGGGCCTGGCGGCGACCCAGGTCGGGGTCCTGCGTCGCGTCTTCGTCTTCGTCGACGAAGGAGTGGACCGCGTGCTCGTCAACCCCGTCATCACGAAGCGCTCGAAGGAAACCGAGGTCGAGGACGAGGGGTGCCTCTCGCTCCGCGAGGTCCTCGTGCCGGTCGAGCGGGCGACCGAGGTGACGATCGAGGGGCTGGACGAGGACGGGGAGCGCGTCGAGCTCGAGCTGAAGCTCCCCTCGGCGCGGGTCGTGCAGCACGAGCTCGACCACCTGGACGGCGTGCTCATCATCGATCGCACCGACGACGAGTCGCGCCGCGGCGCGCTCGCGAGGCTCCGGCCGCAGCCCGTCCTCGGCGCGCGTTGACCGGAGCGATCGCGGTCGCCGCCACGGCGCCCTTCGGCGCCGACGTTCTCGAACGGCTCGCGGCCACGCGCGAGATCGCCTGCCTGCTGACGCGGCCCGACGCGCCGGCGGGTCGCGGTCGCACGCTCGCCGCGCCGGCCGCGAAGGAGGTGGCCGCGCGTCTCGGCATCCCGGTGGTGCAGCCCGAGCGGCTCGAGCCCGGTCTCGACCTGGGGGCAGCAACGGTCGTGGCGGTCGCGTACGGGCGCATCGTCCCGGAGCCGCTCCTGAGCGAGCGGCTCTGGCTCAACGTGCATCCCTCGCTCCTGCCGCGCTGGCGCGGCGCCGCTCCGGTCGAGCGCGCGCTGATGGCGGGGGACGCCGAGACGGGGGTCACGGTCATCGAGCTCGTCAAGGAGCTCGACGCAGGGCCGATCGCGGCGCAGCGCTCCTTCCCGATCGAGCCCGACGACGACGCGGGCGCGATCTACGCGAAGGCCGCCCCGCTGGCGGTCGAGCTCCTCGACGAGGCCCTCGAGCAGCCGTCGTTCCGGCCGCAGCCCGGAGAGGGGGCGACGTACGCCGACAAGATCTCGCCCGAGGACCGTGTGCTCGATCTCTCCCGCCCGCCCGCCGAGCTCGTGAACCGCGTGCAGGCCCTCTCGCCGCACATCGGAGCGCGCGCGGAGCTGCACGGGCGCGTCGTCACCGTCTGGCGCGCGCGCGTCGCGGAGGACGGCTCGTTCGAGCCGCTCGAGGTTCAGCCCGAGGGCGGCCGTCGCATGGAGGTCGCCGCCTGGCTGCGCGGGCTCAGGTAGCACCGGCCCGGCGGGCGGCCTACCGCGTCCTGCTCCGCGTCTTCGAGGACGACGCGTACGCGGATCTCGCGCTCCGGTCCGCGGCAGCCGAGCTCGACGAGCGGGACCGGGCGCTCGCGCGGCGGCTCGCCTTCGGCGCCGTCCAGCGGGCGCGCACGCTCGACCATGCGATCGAGGCGCTCGGCCGTCGCAGTGTGCGCCGCCTCGACCCTCCGGTGCGCGCAGCGCTGCGGCTCGGCGCCTACCAGCTCGCCTTCGTCGACGGAGTGCCCCGCTACGCCGCCGTGAACGAGTCGGTCGAGCTCGTCCGCGGCGCGCGCCTGGAGCGAGCGGTCCCGTTCACGAACGCGGTCCTGCGCAGGCTCGCGGACGGCGCCCGCGAGCTCGTCTCCGCGCTGCCGGAGGGAACCGCGCGAGAGGCGGCACTCAGGCACTCGTATCCCGACTGGGTGGCCGAGACGTGGGAGCGGGACCTCGGCCTGGAGGAGGCGATCGCGCTCATGCGAGCGCAGAACGAGCCCGCGGAGACCGTCGTCCGGCTCGTTCGGGGGGAGGTCGCCGGGCGTCAGGACGAGGACGTCCCCGGCGCGTGGCACGTCGAGCGCGTCGACGAGCGGGCGCTCGCGGACGGCCGCATCTGGCCTCAGAGCCGGGCGTCGCAGCTCGTCGGGCTCGCCGTCGGCTCGCGCGAGGACGAGAGGACACTCGATCTGTGCGCCGCGCCCGGCGGCAAGGCGACGATGCTCGCGGGCGAGGTCGTCGCCGTCGACGTCAACGAGGCGCGTGCGCGCGAGCTCGAGGAGAACGCGCGTCGCTTGGCCGCGTCGAACGTGCGCGTCGTCGTGGCCGACGGACGCTCGCTGCCGCCGGAGCTCGCGGGCTTCGATCGCGCGCTCGTCGACGCTCCCTGCTCGGGCCTGGGCGTCCTCAACCGCCGCCCGGACCTGCGCTGGCGCGCCCAGCCGCTGCCCGAGCTCCAGCTCGAGCTCCTCCGCGCCGCCGCCGAGCGCGTGCGGCCGGGCGGCACGATCGTCTACTCGGTCTGCACCGTGAACGTGGACGAGGGGGAGCGCGTGGTCGATGCGTCCGGGCTCGAGCTCGATCCCTTGCTCGGCGAAGAGTGGCCGCGGTTCCGCCACCGCATCCGGCCCGAATTCCTGCAGACGCTCCCGCACCTGCACGGCACGGCCGGGTTCTTCGTGGCTCGCCTCACCGTGCGCTGAGGATCCGGCGCGCCTCCTCGACGTGCTGCTCGAGCCAGCCGCCGTGCTCGTCCCACGCCCAGGCGAGGTTGTGGGCGACGCCCCAGCCGCGGGCGCGCTCGCGGTCGAGCCCGAGGTCTGCGAGGACGTCGAGCCAGCGCGAGACCTCGACCGTATTCCGGAGCGGGCCGCTCGCCTCCAGCTCGCGCTCGCCGACCAGGGGCTTCGGGTCGATGACGAGCCACGGCTCGCGCTCGGCGCGCAGGACGTTGCCGCCGTGGAGGTCCTGGTTCACGAGATGGGTCGCCGACCGGTCGACCGTCCGGTAGACGTCGACTGCGGCCTCGAGCAGCGAGCGCTCGAACGGCTCGCCCGCCTCGGCGTAGCGGCGAGGCACCTCCACGGTCCAGCGGTCGGCCTCGTCGGCGAGGAGCGCGAAGACGTGCCCGGCGGTGACCGGAACCTGGAGCCGGGGCAGGAGCTCCGCGATCACGCCGGTCTCGTCGGCGTCGGAGTCCCACAGCCGCGTTCCCGGCCGGCAGCGCTCGACGAGGAGAGCCCGACGCTCGTCGTCGCGGGCGAGCAGGAGAACGGCGCCCTTGCCGTTCCATGCGGCGAGTGCGTCCGCCTCGCGCTCGGCCTCGTCGTGCCCGGGGGCGTTCAACTTCAGGACGGCCTCGCCCGCGGGAACGACGAGGGAGTGTGGCGTCTCGATCGGCTCCTCGAGCGCGAGCCCCCAGTCGCGCGCGCACGCGGCGGCGAGCTCGGGCAGCGCCAGGAGCCACTCGCGCTCGAGCGCCCAGGTCCTGGCGAGCGAGGCAGGCACCCGCACCCCCCGAAGGTAGCGGCCTAGGATCACGCCGTGGACACGGCCTTCCTGGAGCGGGCGCTCGAGCTCGCCGAGCGCGGCCGTGGGACGACGCATCCGAATCCCATCGTCGGGGCGGTCCTCGTCGCGGACGGCGAGCTCGTCGGCGAGGGGTGGCACGAGCGGAAAGGCGGGCCGCACGCGGAGGTCGCCGCGCTCGCCGCTGCCGGGGAGCGCGCTCGCGGTGCGACCGCCTACGTCACGCTCGAGCCATGTGCG
>Ga0210115_1000027_pt1 | contig 31155 bp, 33 predicted proteins | sample MayberryNW_TuleB_2_FD_185526 | JGI IMG/M metagenome (GOLD analysis project Ga0210115, IMG submission 185526) | Wetland microbial communities from San Francisco Bay, California, USA, that impact long-term carbon sequestration - MayberryNW_TuleB_D2... | ecosystem: Environmental > Aquatic > Marine... | reverse complement strand
CGCCGACTACCGGCTCCCGGACCGTTCCGTCCTCCAGCGCTCGCCCGCCGTGGCGGCGACGAACGACGACGCGGGCGCGCGCGTCGCCGACCTGCTCGTGCGCACGCTCGGGGAGTTCGGCGTCGAGGCGACGGTCTCGGGCCAGATCTCGGGGCCGCGCGTGACCCGCTACGAGCTCCAGCTCGCTCCCGGGACGAAGGTCTCGAAGGTCGCAGCACTTCGGGACGACCTCTCGTACGCGCTCGCGACGACGGAGATTCGCATCCTGGCCCCGATCCCGGGCAAGCAGGCGGTCGGCGTCGAGGTCCCGAACCTCTCGCCGCGGCTCGTCACGCTCGGCGACATCTACGACGACCTCCCGGCGACGGCGAGCCCGCTCGCCGTGTGGCTCGGCAAGGACATCTCCGGGAACGCGGTCTGGACCGACCTCGCCCGCATGCCGCACCTCCTGATCGCCGGCACGACCGGATCGGGGAAGTCCGGCTGCATCAACACGATCCTGACCTCGACGCTGCTGCGCGCCACCCCGGACGAGGTCCGCATGATCCTGATCGACCCCAAGCGGATCGAGCTCGGTTACTACGAGTCGATCCCGCACCTGCTCACCTCCGTCGTCTCGAGCCCGAAGGAGGCGGCGACCGTGCTGCACAACGTCGTCGCCGAGATGGAGCGGCGCTACGAGCGGCTCTCGCTCGTCCGTGCGCGCAGCCTCCCCGAGGCGAACCGCGCTCTTCGCGCGCGCGGCGAGGACACGCTGCCGTACCTCCTCGTCGTCATCGACGAGCTGGCCGACCTGATGATGGTCTCGCCGCAGGCGGTCGAGGACTGCGTCATCCGCCTCGCCCAGAAGTCGCGGGCGGTCGGCATCCACCTCGTGCTCGCGACGCAGCGGCCCTCGGTCGACGTGATCACGGGGATGATCAAGGCGAACGTCCCCTCGCGGATCGCATTCGCCGTCTCGAGCCAGACCGACTCGCGGGTCATCCTCGACACCGCGGGCGCCGAGAGCCTGCTCGGGCAGGGCGACATGCTGTTCAAGCCGCTCGGCACCTCGCGCCTGCAGCGCCTGCAGGGCGCCTATGTCAGCGAGGAGGAGGTCGCCCTCGTCGTCGAGCAGTGCCGGGCGCAGCGCGGCCAGGACCTCGACGAGACCCTCCTCGAGGCGCCGGAGGCTCCGTTCGAGGACGGGGACGAGGACGCCGATTTCGACCCGGACGAGGACCCGCTGCTCGAGAAGGCGATCGAGGTCGTCGTGCAGACACAGACCGCCTCGGTGTCCCTGCTCCAGCGGCGCTTGCGCGTGGGCTACACGCGAGCCGGCCGGCTGATCGACATGCTCGAGCGCCGCGGGATCATCTCGGGCTACGAGGGGTCGAAGCCGCGGCGCGTGCTCGTGTCCGAGACCGAGCTGCACAGCGTCTGAGCCGGGCCGCGGCCTCCGTAGTCGACCGCACGAAAACCCGGTCTTTACACACTTGCTGGCACGCCCAACTTGCGGTTAGATCCAGCGTCACACCTAGGGCGGCAGTCCATTCCAAGGAGGGCAAGTGAAAGTACGTAGAACAGCCATTGGCGCTGTGCTCGCGCTTGCGGTGGTGGCGTCGATGGTCGTCAGCTCCGCTGGGGCGAGCCCGAAGCAGGAGTTCAAGATGGCCATCTTCACCGACATCGGGAGCCTGCAGGACCGGTCGTTCAACCAGCTCGCGAACGAAGGTCGGATCGCGGTTGGCAAGCAGCTCGGCATCCAGACCCGCGTCTATCAGACGAAGAAGGAAGCGGAGCGGATCCCGAACGGGCTCGCTGCGGGTCGGGCAGGCTACAACCTCATCTTCGGGGTCGGCTTCCTGAATTACTCGGCGATCAATGCGGTCGCGCCGCGCTTCCCGAACCAGCAGTTCGCCGGGATCGACCAGCCGTACGTGCTGTACGCGAAGAAGCCGAAGAACGCGCTCGGCGTCGTGTTCGCCGAGCACGAGGCCGGCTACCTCGTCGGCTACCTGGCCGCGCTCCAGCTCAAGAGCCAGGGTGGGCCGCAGATCATCAGCGCCGTCGGGGCGAACAACGTGCCGGCGATCGTGAAGTACATCAGCGGCTATATCCAGGGCGCGAAGAAGGCGAACCCGCGGATCCGCGTGCTCGCGAACTACGCGAACGACCCGACCTTCTCGGACCAGGCGAAGTGCAAGGAGACCGCGCTCGCCCAGATCCAGAAGGGCTCGCGGGCCGTCTTCCAGGTCGCCGGTGGCTGCGGGCTCGGAGCCCTCACCGCTGCGAAGCAGGCGAAGATCTGGGGCATCGGCGTCGACGCCGACCAGCTCTACCTCGGCAGCCACATGCTGACGAGCGCGCTCAAGCGCGTCGACAACGCGGTCATCGACATCACCAAGCTGGCCGAGCAGGGCAAGCTGAAGGCCCAGCGCGACTACCTCTACAGCCTGAAGAACAAGGGTGTCGGCCTCGGCTCCGTGAACAAGAAGGTCAAGAAGAGCTTCGTCGCCAAGACGAACGCGATCGGCAAGCGGATCGGCGCGGGCAAGGTCAAGGTCCGCCCGATCATCAAGTTCAAGGCGTCGAACTAGGACACACGTTTCAAGGCACTCGTTCTAGGGGGTGGAGCGCGGCTCCACCCCCTAGAATCGCCCCGCGATGAGCGAACCGCAGGTCGTCCTCGAGCTCCGCGGGATCACGAAGCGCTTCCCCGGGGTCGTCGCCAACGACGACGTCGACTTCGACCTCCGACGCGGTGAGGTCCACGCGCTTCTCGGCGAGAACGGCGCCGGCAAGTCGACGCTGATGAACATCCTGTACGGCCTGTACAGCCCGGACGAGGGAGAGATCCTCGTCCGTGGCGAGCCCGTGCGCATCTCCTCGCCCGGCGACGCGATCGAGCGCGGGATCGGGATGGTCCATCAGCACTTCATGCTCATCCCCGTGATGAGCGTGACCGAGAACATCGTCCTCGCGGTCGAGCCGCGACGCGACGGCATCCTGCTCGACTACGGTGCCGCGCGCGAGCGGGTGAGCGAGCTCGCGCGCTCGTTCGGGTTCGCGATCGACCCGGACGCGAAGATCCAGGACATCACCGTCGGCCAGCAGCAGCGGGTGGAGATCCTGAAGGCGCTCTACCGGAGGGCCGACATCCTGATCCTCGACGAGCCCACCGCCGTCCTCACGCCACAGGAGGCGGTCGAGCTCTTCGGGATCCTGCGGAACCTGCAGCGGGAGGGGATGTCGATCATCTTCATCAGCCACAAGCTCAACGAGGTCCTCGACATCGCCGACCGCGTCACGGTGCTCCGCCGCGGCAAGAAGGTCGAGACGGTCCCGACCGCGGGCGCGACCGAGGAGGAGCTCGCCCGCAGGATGGTCGGCCGCGACGTCGTGCTGCGGATCGACAAGGGCGCGAGCCAGCCCGGTGAGCCGCTGCTCACGGTCGAGGACGTGTACGTCCGCGACGACCGCGGCCTGGAGCAGGTTCGCGGTGTCTCGTTCGAGGTGCGCGCCGGCGAGATCGTCGCGATCGCGGGCGTCGACGGCAACGGCCAGACGGAGCTGATCGACGCCCTCACCGGCCTTCGCCGGGCGGACGCGGGCAGGATCGTGGTCGAGGGCCGGGACGTGACCGGCGCGAACGCACGCAAGCACTTCGAGCTCGGAGTCGGCCACATCCCCGAGGACCGGCAACGGCGCGGGCTCGTGCTCGAGTTCACGCTGGCCGAGAACATCGGCCTCCACGACTACCGCACGCCGCCGTACTCCCGGCTCGGCTGGCTATACCCGAAGCGACTCCTCGAGCGCGCCCGACGGCTGATCGCGGAGTTCGACGTCCGCGGCGGGGGCCCGAAGACCGCCGGCGGCGCGCTCTCGGGCGGAAACCAGCAGAAGGTCATCCTCGCGCGCGAGATCGACCGGGACCCTCGCATCCTGGTCGCGGCGCAGCCGACCCGCGGCCTCGACGTGGGGGCGATCGAGTTCGTGCACCGCCGCCTCGTCGAGGAGCGTGACGAGGGCCGCGCGGTGCTCCTCGTGTCGCTCGAGCTCGAGGAGGTCCTCTCCCTCGCGGACCGCATCCTCGTCATCTACGAGGGTGAGATCGTCGGCGAGTTCCCGCCCTCCGCGACCGAGGAGGAGCTCGGGGTCGCCATGACCGGCGGCGGGAAGCGAGAGATCGCGGCGTGACCACCGCTCGCGTCCCGCTGACGGCAGCGGGGGAGACCGACAGGTGACCGTCACTCAGGTCGAGTCCCCGCCGCCCCCGGCGCCCGGCGAGGCGAGCCCCGGCGGGCACTGGCTCGAGCGCCTCGACGGCGTGCTCGCGCCGATCATCACCGTCCTCCTCGCCTTCCTCATCAGCGGTGTGGTCGTCTACTTGACGACGCGGGACCTCGGGGACACGCTCGAGACCTACCGGGCGATCTTCCGCGGGTCCGGCCTCTCCTGGTTCTTCGAGCTGGGCAGCCACGACATCGGCGTCCCCTTCTCGGACGCGAGCGTCTGGTTCCCGTGGAACACGGACGACATCGCCTCCCTCGCCGCGGCGAACCTGCAGCAGACTCTGATCCTGTGGACGGCGCTGGTCCTCGTCGGGCTCGCCGTCGCCTTCGCGTTCCGCTGCGGCCTGTTCAACATCGGCGGGCAGGGCCAGTACCTGGCCGGCACCACCGCCGCGATCCTCGTCGCGACCGAGCTGCCGGACCTGGTCGATCTCCCGCGCGCGCTCCTCATCGTGGCCTCGATCCTCGCCGGGATGCTCGCCGGCGCGCTCGTCGCCGGGATCGCGGGCTTCCTCAAGGGCACCGTCGGCGCCCACGAGGTCATCACGACGATCATGCTGAACTGGATCGTCATCTGGGTCGCCTCGTACCTGTTCGGGATCGGCGGCCCGTTCCAGACCGAGGAGTCGGACGCGCTCCCGTCCTCGGCGGACGTGCCCGACAAGGCGAAGCTTCCGGTCTTCTGGGGAGATCCGCTCCTCCAGGGCCTCCACATCGGGCTCTTCGTCGCGCTCGTCTCGCTCGTCGTCTACGCCTTCCTCCTGAACCGCACGACGCTCGGCTACGAGGTGCGAGCCGTGGGCTTCAACCCTGACGCAGCGCGGTACGGTGGCATCAGCGTCGCGCGCAACTACTTCCTCGCGATGGCGATCTCGGGCGTCTTCGCGGGCCTCGCCGGCTCGCTCGACGCGCTCGGCTGGCAGTTCCGCCTCGACGTCACCCAGATCCAGGGGTCGACGATCGGCTTCACGGGGATCGCCGTCGCGCTGCTCGGCCGAAACACAGCCGTCGGCGTCGGGCTCGCGGCGCTGCTCTTCGCCGCCCTCGAGACCGGCACCGCCTCGAGGAACCTCGACCCGGAGATCTTCCCGCCCGACCTCGCCTCGAGCCTCGCGATCATCATCCAGGGGCTCGTCGTCCTCTTCGTCGGCGCGCAGTTCGTCATCCTCCTCCTGCTCCGGCGCGCACGCACGAGGGCTGCGGGAGCAGCGTCGACGTGAGGCGCCTCGGCAATCGACTGCCGCACGGATGGCGCGCCGTCGCCTGGATCGGCGTGCTCGTCGGGGTCGCCGCGGCGCTCAGCGCGCTTCCGCCGATCACGATCCGCAGCCCCGTCGTCCCCGTGGTCATCGGGCTCTTCGCGTTCACGATCGGCCTCGGCTCGTGGATCCGGGGCGAGCGGCGGATCGGGGGGTACGCGATGGCCGCGGGCTTCATCGGCATCTTCATCGGCTATCTCGCGACGCGGTCGAGCGTCGGAAACCTCGAGACCGTCGTCGTGTGGGGAGCGCTCTTCGGCGCCGCGCTCCGGTACGCGACGCCGCTCCTCTTCGCGTCGCTGGGAGGGCTCTTCTCGGAGCGCTCGGGCGTCGTCAACATCGGCCTCGAGGGGATGATGCTGACCGGCGCGTTCTTCGCCATCTGGGGCGCCGACGTCGCCGGGCACTGGGCGCTCGGCCTTCTCATCGGTGTGCTCGCCGGCGGAGCCTTCGGGCTGCTGCACGCATTCTTCTCGGTCACGCTGCGCGCGGACCAGATCGTGGGTGGGACGGCGATCAACCTGATCGCCCTCGGGCTCACGACGTACCTCTTCATCAAGATCTACGGGGACGAGGGGACGCCGACCGGCATCTCCGCGATCCCGAACGTGTCGATCGGCTTCTTCGACGAGGTCCCCGGGATCGGCGGCTTCCTCGACGACGTCTTCGGCGACCTCAACCTGATGATCTGGGCGGGGTTCGTGCTCGTCCTCGCCGTGTGGGTCGTCGTCTTCAAGACGCCGATCGGGCTCCGCATTCGCTCGGTTGGCGAGCACCCGCGGGCGGCGGACACCGTCGGCATCAACGTCTACGCGACCCGGTACGGCGCCGTGACGCTCTCGGGCATGCTCGCCGCGGCGGGGGGCGCCTACCTGTCGCTCGGCTTCGTGGAGACCTTCGACCAGAACATGACCGCCGGACGCGGGTTCATCGCGCTCGCCGCGCTCATCTTCGGGAGCTGGAGGCCGTTCGGCGCCGCCGCCGCCTGTCTCCTGTTCGGCTTCTCGAGCGCCCTCGCCGCGGCCCTGCAGACGTACTCGACCTCCGCCTCCACGCTCTTCGAGGCGATGCCGTACGCGCTCACCCTGGTCGCGGTCGCCGGCGTCATCGGGCGCTCGATCCCGCCCGCCGCGGTCGGCAAGCCGTACGTGAAGCAGTAGCGTGGCGCGATCGATGCGGAACCGCTCCGCCTGGGGCGCGCTGGTCAGCGGCGCAGCGTCCACGGCGACGCTCCCAGTCGCGATCTACGCGACACGCTTCAGCGACTCCTACGACCTGCTCCACGCCGGCTTCGCCATCCCGATCGGCGCCGCGCTCGGCTTCCTCGCCCTGCACCTGGCCAGGCGGACGCGGCGCCTGGGCGCGCTCGCCCTCGGGCGCCCGAGCGGCGAGCGGGCCGCGCGCGTGGGGCGGGTGCTCGGGCTCCTCGGGCTCGGGCTCGCAGCCGCCGGCCTCGTAGCGGTCGCGGTGTACGGGCTCCTCGAGTACGCCGGGACGCGGTAGCTCGGCACTTCCGGGAACTGCCTCTACACTGTCCTGCGCGTGTTCGACATCGGCTCCAGCCTGCGCGACGCCCGCGTGCGCCAGGGGCTCGACTTCCCCGAGCTCGAGCAGCTGACGCGGATCAGGCCGAAGTACCTTCGGGCGCTCGAGGACGAGCACTTCGACGTCCTGCCCGCGCCGACGTACGTGCGCGGCTTCCTCCGCTCCTACGCGGCCGCGCTCGGCCTCGACGGGCAGCCGTTCGTGGACGAGTACAACTCGCGCTTCGCGGTCGGCGAGGACGATGTCGTGGTCCGCGCGAGGCGCGTGCCGCCGCCGCGGCGCGATCGGCAGGACCGCGAGTCCCGCATCGCCGTCCTCGCTCTCGTCGCGATCGCGGTGGTGACGGCGCTCGTGATCGCCGCCTGGCGCTTCGGCGGCCCCGAGGGCGAGACCGTTCCCAGGCTCGCGACGCAGCCGCAGACGGCGACGAGGCCCGCGAAGGCGGCCGGGAAAGCCCACCTCGGCGTCCGGGCGACGGTCGGGGACTCGTGGATGGAGGTTCGGGCAGGCTCCGCGTCGGGACGGCTCGTGTACAGCGGCACGCTCGAGCAGGGGCAGCGCAAGTCCTTCGAGGGCCGGCGCCTGCACCTCGCGCTCGCCAAGCCCGCGAACGTCTCGGTTCGCCTGGGCGGCCGACAGACCGAGCTGCCCGCCGGCTCGACTTTCTCGGTCACGGCGCGACGGATCGTCCCGGCGCTGCCTTGACTCCCCGCCCGCGGGCGGCGATCGTCGTGACGGGCAGCGAGCTCGTCCGCGGCGACCGACAGGATCGCAACGGCCCCTTCCTCGCAGCCGAGGTGGTGCGGCTCGGCCTCGACCCCGAGCGGATCGCGATCGTCGGCGACCGGCCGGAGGACCTCGGGCAGGCGCTCACGCAGGGGCTCGAGGCGGACCTCTGCCTCGTCTCCGGAGGCCTCGGTCCGACGCACGACGACCGCACCGTCGAGATGGTGGCACAGGTCGCCGGGAAGGAGCTGGTCGTCGACGAGGAGCTCGAGCGCGAGATCGAGGGCGTCTCGCGGATGATCGCGGAGCGTCTGCGCAGGCCGTACACGGACTTCACGACGGGCGTCCGCAAGCAGGCGACCCTGCCCGAGGGCGGCATCTCGCTGGGCCTCGCCGGCACGGCCCCCGGCATCGTGCTGCAGGCCGGCCCGTGCGCCGTCGTCATCCTGCCCGGCCCACCACGGGAGCTGCAGCGCCTCTGGCCACGCGCGCTCGAGACCGAGCCGGTGCGGCGCGTCCTCGAGCGCGCCCCGGCACGGGAGCGTCTCGCGTTGCGCTTCTTCGGGACGCCCGAGTCCGCGGTCGCGCAGGCGCTCGAGCGGGCGGGAGGCGACGGGGACGGCGTCGAGGCGACGATCTGCGCGCGGGAGTTCGAGATCCACGTCGACCTCGTCGTCGAGCCCGGTGCCGAGGAGCGCGGCGCCGCGGTCGCCAGGTCGCTGCGCGACGGGCTGGGGAAGTACCTGTTCAGCGAGGACGAGCGGTCGATCGCGGAGATCGTGCTCGAGCTCTGCCGTGGACGGGGCCTGACCCTGGCGACGGCGGAGTCGTGCACCGGTGGCCTCGTCGCGGCGCGGCTCACGAGCGTCCCGGGCTCCAGCGACGTCTTCGTCGGTGGCGTCGTGGCCTACGCGGACGGCGCCAAGGAGGACGGGCTGGGCGTCCCGCGCGCCGTTCTCGAGCGGCACGGCGCCGTGTCCGCCGAGGCCGCGCAGGCGATGGCCGACGGAGCGCGGGAGCGCCTCGGTGCCGACGTCGCGGTCGCAGTGACGGGCGTCGCGGGGCCTGGCGGTGGCTCGGTCGAGAAGCCCGTCGGGCTCGTGTTCGTGCACGCGTCCGGCCCGGACGGGGCCGAGGCGCGCCGGAGCGAGCTTCCCGGCGACCGCGAGATGGTGCGCGGGCGCGCGACGGCCTCGGCGCTCCACGTCGTGCGTCGATTGTTGGAGAGCCGGCACACATCCGCGTGAGCGGAGGCGCTACCGTCGAAGAAGATGAGCGGCTCAGGCTCTTCCTCGCGCTGGAGCTCCCCTCGGGCGTCGTCGCCGCGCTGGGCCGGTGGGGCGATCGGCACCTCTCTCGAGGCAGGCGGCTCGAATCCCTCCACGTCACCCTGGCCTTTCTCGGCTCCCGCCCTCGGTCGGAGCTCGACGCGATCCTCGCCGCCCTCCGCGGCGAGGCTGCCCGCACTCGCTCGTTCCTGCTCGAGCCCGTGCGCTACCGGGAGACGCGGTCGGTCGGGATGCTCGTGCTCGACGACCGGAGCGGGCAGGCGACGGAACTCGCCGAGCGCCTGCACGAGCGCCTGGAGGATCTCGGGGTGTACGAGCGTGAGGACCGGCCGTGGCTGCCGCACGTCACCGTCCTCCGGTTCCGCGAGCGCCCCCGGCTCAGACCGCCCGTGCCGGACGTCGGGGCCTTCGCTCCGTCCGGCGCCGCTGCTTTCCTATCGCGTCTGCACCCGTCAGGGGCGCGCTACGAGGTCCTCGAGTCGTGTTCTTTAGGAGAGAACGGAGAAACCCCGACATGAGCCAACAGACGCCTGAATCAGACGCAGCGACCCGGCCGCGAAGCCGCCGGCTTCAGGGATGTTCGCGCGGCCGGAAACTCCCCGCTAGCGGATTTCCGGTCTTGCGCATACGAGGAGGTTGACCGCATGAACCGCGAGGAAGCGCTCGACGTCGCGCTCGGGCACATCGAGCGCCAGTTCGGAAAAGGGTCGGTCATGCGCATGAGCGACCGCCCGCAAGTCGCCGTGGGGGCGGTCTCGACCGGGTCGCTCGCGCTCGACGTCGCCCTCGGCATCGGCGGGCTGCCGCGCGGCCGCGTCGTCGAGATCTTCGGGCCCGAGGCCTCGGGGAAGACGACGCTCGTGTACCACGTCATGGCGGAGGCCCAGCGCCGCGGCGGGATCTGCGCGTTCATCGACGCCGAGCACGCGATGGACCCGGCCTACGCGCGCCGGATCGGCGTCGACATCGACCAGCTCCTGGTCTCGCAGCCGGACACCGGTGAGCAGGCGCTCGAGATCGCGGAGCTCCTCATCCGCTCCGGCGCCCTCGACATCGTCGCCGTCGACTCGGTGGCGGCGCTCGTGCCGAAGGCGGAGATCGAGGGAGAGATGGGCGACGCGCACGTCGGCCTGCAGGCGCGCCTGATGAGCCAGGCGCTGCGCAAGCTCGCCGGCACGCTCAACCGCACCGACACGATCTGCATCTTCACGAACCAGCTTCGCGAGAAGATCGGCGTCATGTTCGGCAACCCGGAGACGACGCCGGGCGGCCGCGCGCTGAAGTTCTACTCCTCGGTGCGGCTCGACATCCGGCGCATCGAGACGCTGAAGGACGGCGCGGAGGCGATCGGGAACCGCGTCCGCGTCAAGGTGGTGAAGAACAAGGTCGCGCCGCCCTTCAAGCAGGCGGAGTTCGACATCGTCTACGGCTCCGGGATTCCGTGGGAGGGGACCGTGCTCGACGTCGCGCTCGAGAAGAAGATCGTCCAGAAGGCCGGTTCCTACTTCAGCTTCGGCGACGAGCGGCTCGGCCAGGGACGGCAGAACGCGACCGCGTTTCTCTCCGAGAACCCCGATCTCGTGCAGCAGATCCTCCAGCGGATCCAGGCGGAGGCGCCGGATGAGCAGGTCATCTCCGCCCGGCTTCTGCCCGCTGCCGCTCCGCAGGAGCGGGCGCTCGAGGTCGAGGAGGTCGAGGAGGTCGAGGAGCCCGCCGTCGTCGACGCGTAGGCGTCGTGGCAGATCCGTCGACGACCGACGCGCTCGAAGTCGCGTACCGCGCGCTCCGCGTGCGGGACCGGAGCGAGCGCGAGCTCGACGAGCGGCTCGCTGCGCGCGGTGTCCCGGAGGTCGTGCGCGAGGAGGCGCTCGCGACGCTCCGCCGCACGGGTCTCGTCGACGACCGCCGGTTCGCCGAGCGCCGTGCCTCCGTACTCGCGAGCCGTGGCGCAGGCAATAGCCTGATCCGGCACGAGTTGGCGTCGGCCGGCATCTCCGACGACCTCGCCGACGACGCGCTCGGCGCGCTCGAGCCGGAGCTCGACCGGGCCAGGTCGGTGGTGGAGCGGCGCGGGAGCGGTGCGCGGACGGCGCGGTACCTGAGCGGGAAGGGGTTCGGGGACGACGTCGTAGGGGCCGTTGCAGGCCGGTCGAGCGACGAGCTAGGATGACCCTGCTTCCATCCGACATTTCTCCTGCTCGTGACGCGCTTTCTGAACCCCGTGACCTCGACCGACACTCTCGACGACCGAACCGACAGGCCGCTGGCTCGGCCCAGAAGGGGCGGAACCGCCTGAGCTGAGGCTCGTGCGCAGGGTCCGGGCGCGGCCGTGCAGGCCGGATGCCGGGTGTGAGCTCCCGCGGCAACGCCGCGGGGAACCGAAACCTCCACGGAGGCTCACATGCTCACCGCCGTCGCGGCGCTCATCGGAATCGTCGTCGGAGCGGTCGCGGCAGCGGCGTTGCTGATCGGGCTCGCGCGCTCGCGCGTCCGCACGGCGGAGGCCGAGCGAGGCCGCATCCTCGCCGACACGGAACGGGAGGCGGACTCGATCCGGCGCGAGGCGCAGGTCGAGGCGCGCGAGCAGTCCGTGGCGCTTCGCGCACAGATCGAGGCGGAGGTGCAGGACCGGCGACTCGAGATCGTGAAGATCGAGGAGCGTGTCAGCCAGAAGGAAGGGGAGATCGAGGAGAAGCTCGTCGATCTCGAGCGCAAGGAGCAGGGGCTCGGCGACCGCGAGGTGCACGTGAAGGCGCTCCAGGAAGAGCTGCGCGAGACCCAGCGGGACGCCCTCGCCGCGCTCGAGCGCATCTCCGGCCTCACCGTGCACGAGGCGAGGCAGCAGCTCCTGGAGCGATCGAAGGATCTCGTCAGGCACGAGCTCGCACGCGAGGTCAGGCAGCTCGAGGAGGAGGCTCGCGCCGATTCGAGACGCCGTGCGCGAGCGCTCGTCGCCGACTCGCTGCAGCGGGTGGCCGCCAGCCACACTGCCGAGGCAACCGTCTCCGTCGTGGAGCTCGCCTCGGACGATCTGAAGGGGCGGATCATCGGACGGGAGGGACGCAACATCAGGGCGCTCGAGCACCTCACGGGCGTCGACTTCATCATCGACGACACGCCGCATGCGGTCGTCCTCTCCTCGTTCGATCCGCTCCGGCGCGAGGTCGCGCGCATGACGCTCGACAAGCTCATCGAGGACGGTCGGATCCATCCCGCCCGGATCGAGGAGATGTACTACCAGTCGAAGGCCGAGCTCGAAGAGCACGTCCGTCAGGCGGGCGAGCAGGCAGTGTTCGAGGCGAACTGCGGCGAGTTCCACGAGGAGCTCGTCAAGGTGCTCGGCCGACTCCGCTACCGCACGAGCTACGGGCAGAACGTCCTCAAGCACACGCTCGAGGTCGTCCACCTGAGCGGGATCATGGCCGCGGAGCTCGAAGCCGGGGTGAAGACGACGAAGCGCGCCGCGCTCCTCCACGACCTGGGCAAGGCGATGAGTCACGAGGTCGACGGGTCGCACGCGCTCATCTCGGCGCAGCTCGCGAGACGGTACGGCGAGTCCGAGGGCGTCGTGCACGCGATCGAGGCGCACCATTCCGAGGTGCAGCCCCAGACCGTGGAGGCCGTGCTCCTGATCGCCGCGGACGCGATCTCCGCTTCCCGGCCCGGGGCCCGCGGCGAGAGCCTCGAGAACTACATCAAGCGACTCGCAGCGCTCGAGGAGATCGCAGCCCGGAAGAACGGCGTCGCGAAGGCCTATGCCTTGCAGGCGGGGCGTGAGATCCGCGTGATCGTGGAGCCGACCGAGGTCGACGACGACGGCGCCGTCCTCCTCTCGCACGAGATCGCGCGCGAGATCGAGGACCAGCTCGAGTACCCGGGCCAGGTCAAGGTCATCGTCATCCGCGAGTCGCGCGCGATCGAAGTGGCCAAGTAGGCGAGCACAGTCGTGGGCTCGTTCGAAGCGGCCCGACGCTGGGCGGAGACGTGGGCGCGCGCGTGGCCCGTGGCGGACGTCGGCGCGATCGCGGCGCTCTACTCCAGGGACGCGCGCTTCTACTCGCATCCCTTCCGCGAGCACCAGAGCCCCGAGGAGTACCTCCGCTGGGCGTTCGCGGACCAGGCCGAGGCGGAGTGCCGGTTCGGCCGGCCGCTGGTCCAGGATGATCGCGGCGCAGTCGACTGGTGGGGCGTCATCACCGCGCGCGACGGTTCGATCCAGACCGTCGCAGGCACCTCGCTGCTGCGGTTCGACGAGGACGGCCTCGTCGTCGAGCAGCGGGACGCATGGGGCGAGCGGAAGGGGCGCCACGAGCTGCCGGAGTGGGCGCGCTGAGGCGGCGATCTACACTTGCGCGATCGTGAGGCGCTATCACGTCACCACGTTCGGCTGCCAGATGAACGCCCACGACTCGGAGCGGATCAAGGGCATGCTCGAGTCGCTCGGGCTCGGCGAGGCGGTCCGGCCCGAGGAGGCGGACGTCGTCGTCTTCAACACCTGCACGGTCCGCGAGAAGCCCGACACGCGGCTCGCCGCCTACCTCGGGAACGCGGCCGCCCGGAAGCGGCAGCAGCCGGACCTCGTCGTCGCCGTCGGCGGGTGCTACGCCGAGGCGCAGCGCGAGCAGATCTTCGAGCGCTACCCGTTCGTCGACGTCGCGTTCGGGCCCGGGTCGATCCCTCACCTCGGCGACTGGATCGAGGCTGGCGGGCATGCGGTCCCGCGGGGACGCTTCGGGTCGCACGACAGCTTCGCCGCAGAGCTCCCGACGCACCGCGAACGGCGCTTCCAGGCCTGGGTACAGGTCTCGATGGGCTGTAACTCGAAGTGCGCGTACTGCATCGTCCCGGCCGTCCGCGGGCGTGAGCAGAGCCGACGACCGGGAGAGATCGTGGCCGAGGTGACCGCGCTTGCGCGCGACGGGGTGAGAGAGATCACGCTGCTCGGTCAGAACGTCAACTCCTGGGGCCGCGATCTCGCCCCGGCGCTGCGCACCGAGTTCGGCGAGCTGCTGCGCGCCTGCGACGCCGTCCACGGGATCGAGCGGATCCGCTTCACGAGCCCGCATCCGAAGGACTTCCGCGAGCCGGTGATCGCAGCGATTGCCGAGTGTGCCTCCGTCTGCGAGCAGGTCCACCTCCCGCTCCAGTCCGGGTCCTCGCGGGTGCTGAAGCGCATGCGCAGGACCTACGACCGCGAGCGCTACCTTCGGCTCGTCGAGCACCTGCGTGCAGCGATCCCCGACCTGGCGCTCGGGACCGATCTGATCGTCGGGTTCCCGGGCGAGACCGAGGACGACTTCGAGCAGACCCTCGGGGTCGTCGAAGAGGTCGGCTACGACAGCGCGTTCACGTTCATCTTCTCGCCGCGGTCGGGGACCGAGGCGGCGAGCCTGCCCGGCCAGGTGCCGGACGAGGTCAAGCACGAGCGCCTGGAGCGGCTGGTCGAGCTCGTCCAGCGCGGCGCGGCCGAACGGAATGCGGGGCGCGTGGGACGCCTCGAGGAGGTGCTCGTCGAGGGCCCGAGCAGGACGAGCGCAGGGCTGCTGCGCGGCAGGACGCGACGCGGGACGACCGTCAACTTCGCGGGCTCCGCATCCCCGGGGGACCTCGTCGACGTCCGGATCGAAAGCTCCACCTCGACGACGCTTCGCGGCCGTGCGGTCGCTCTCGCCGCCGCCTGAAGTCCTCGCGGTCTTCGGCCCGACGGCCTCGGGCAAGTCCGGGGTCGCGGAAGCCCTCGCCGCACGGCTCGGCACCGAGGTCGTCTCCGCCGACGCGCTCCAGGTGTACCGCGGCCTCCCGATCCTCACGAACCAGCCGAACCATCCGACCCGCCTCGTGGCGATCCGGGACCTGACGCAGGAGATGTCCGTCGGCGAGTACGCGGCGCTCGCGCACGCGGCGATCGACGAGCTCGTGGAGGCGCTGGGGTCGGCGGTCGTCGCCGGCGGGACCGGCCTCTACCTGCGGGCCGCGCTCGTCGACCTGGGCGTCCCGCCGGCGCCGGCGCCCGGCGCCAGGGAGCGCTGGGAGACCGTCTACGACGCCGACGCGGAGGGCGCGTTCGAGCGCCTCGCAGAGCTCGACCCGGCGGCGGCGGCCGTCGTCCATCGCAACGATCGCCGGCGCGTCGTGCGCGCGCTCGAGCTCGCGGAGGCGGGCGCGTCACTCGTGCCCGGGGACGACCGCCTGTGGTCCGCAGGCACGCGTCGGCCGACGCTCGTGGCCGGCCTCGGGCTGTCCGCGGACGTGCTCGCGCTGCGCATCGAGGCGCGTGCGAGAGGAATGTTCGACCGGGGTGTCGTCGAGGAGGCGCAGCGCGCCCTCGCCGGCCCGGTCTCGCGCACCGCCGAGAAGGCGCTCGGTCTGCGCGAGCTCGTCGAGCTCCCGGCCGAGGAGGCATACGAGCGCATCGTCGCGAGGACGCGCCGCTACGCCGCCTACCAGCGCAAGTGGATGCGGCGCATTCCGGGCATCGTCATGATCGAGGCCGACCGACCCCCGGACGAGGTGGCCAGTGCGATTCTCGAAGTGGCACGCGCTCGGTAACGCCTACCTGCTCGTGGAGCGGGCGGAGCTCGGATCGCCCCTCGGGCCCGATGAGGTGCGCCGCCTGTGCGACGCCCGCTACGGGCTCGGCTCCGACGGCATTCTCGAGATCGTGGACGTGCGCGGCGCCGAGGCGGACGTCGTCGTCTGGAACCCGGACGGCTCCCGGGCGGAGCTGTCCGGAAACGGGGCGCGGATCGCCGCGCTCTGGCTCGCGAGGCGGAGCGGCGTCGCGTTTCCCCGCGTGCGGCTCGGGGAGCGGCTGATCCCGGCGCGCGTCGACGGCAACGACGTCGAAGTCGACCTGGGGCCGGTCGAGGTCGGCCGCCCCGAGGCGCTCGAGCTCGACGGCGAGCGCCTCGAGTTCACGCCCGTCTCGGTCGGAAACCCGCATGCGGTCTTCCGCCGGGACCCCGTGCGCGAGGAGCTCCTGCGACTCGGTCCTGTCGTGGAGCGGCACGAGCGCTTTCCCGAGCGGACGAACGTCCAGCTCGTGCGCACGGACGCGCCTGGCGACCTCACGGTGCTCGTCTGGGAGCGCGGAGCGGGGGAGACGCTCGCGTCGGGATCGAGCGCGGCAGCCGCGGCAGCCGCGGCCGTGACGCACGGCTGGTGCGAGAGCCCCGTTCGCGTGCACCTGCCCGGCGGCACGGTCACCGTGGACATCCGCGAGGGCCGTGCGATCCTCAGCGGTCCGGTCGTCGAGATCGCGGTGGGGGAGACGGTCTCGTAGCGGTCAGGGCGTCGACGCCGACTCGCTGAGCTCGACGAGCCTCCCGTCCGGGTCGCGCAGGTACGCGGAACGGCCCCACGGGAAGTCGCGCGGCTCGACGAGGAGCGACCTGCCGTCCGCGCGCAGCGCCGCGCAGACACCCTCGAGGTCGGAAACGCCGAGGGCGATGTGGTCCTCGTTCGGCGGGCCGTTCTCCGTCGCCGCGACCCGCTCGTGGACGAGCAGCTTCACCTCCCCGGCGGTGAAGAGCGCCCCGCCCGGCCAGGACGCCTCGGGCCGTGCGTCCAGCAGCCGCTCGTAGAACGCCCGGGTGGCGTCGACGGCGTCCGTGAAGAGGGCGATCTCGACGAACCGCGTCACGACGCGATCTCGAACTCTCGCAGCACCTCGTTCAACGAGGTCTTCAGATCGGTGGAGGCGCTGCGCTCGCCGACGATCAGCGCGCACGGCAGGTCGTACCGACCGGCCGGGTAGTCCTTGGGACGGGTGCCCGGGAGGACGACCGACCGCGGAGGGACGTAGCCGCGGTGCTCGACCGGCTCGGGGCCGGTCACGTCGATGATCGGGATCGACGCCGAGAGGACGACGTGCGGCGCGATCACCGCTCGCTCGCCGACGACGACCCCTTCGACCACGACTGCCCGCGAGCCGAGGAACGCGCCCTCCTCGACTACCACCGGGCGCGCCTGCGGAGGCTCGAGGACGCCGCCGATGCCGACGCCGCCGGCGAGATGCACGTCGGCCCCGATCTGCGCGCACGAGCCGACGGTCGCCCAGGTGTCGACCATCGTCCGCGGCCCGACCCACGCGCCGATGTTGACGTACCCGGGCATGAGCACGACCCCCTCGGCGAGGAACGACCCGAAGCGCGCCACTCCCGGCGGTACGACACGTACCCCGCGCTCCGCGTAGTCGGACTTCACCGGGATCTTGTCCAGGAAGTGAAGGCCCCCGACGTCCATCGGCGCGACCTTGCGCAGGCGAAAGTAGAGGAGGATTGCCTTCTTCGTCCACTCGTTCACTACCCACTCGCCGTCGCGCTTCTCGGCCACGCGCGCCTCTCCGCGATCGAGGAGCCCCACTGCCTCCTCGATCGGGCCGGGGTCGAGCTCGCCGCTCTCCCAGAGCTCGTCGATGCGCCCGGCGACGTCCATCAGGCCGGAGCCTCGCGCACCCGCCCGTGGAGGAATGCCGCCAGGACCTCGTACGCCTCCACGAGCGCGTCGATCCGCACGAGCTCGTCGCTCCGGTGCGCGTACTCGGTGTGGCCCGGGCCGTAGTTGACCGCGTCGATCCCGACGGCCGTGAAGTCCGCGACGTTCGTCCACGCCTGCTTCGGCTCGACCCCGAGGCTCCCCGCCGCCCGGAGGGACTCCACGAGCGGAGACGTGGTCACGACGCGGCCCGGCGGGGACGCGCTGACGACCTCGAGGCGCACGCCCTCGGGCACGAGCCCGCGCAGATACGCCTCCGCCTCCGTCGGGGTGCGGTCGGGCGGGTACCTGAGGTTGAGCGTGACCGTGGCCTCGCCCGGGATGACGTTGTCGGCGATGCCCGCCTCGAACCGCGTGACGGACACGACCTCGACGAACTCCAGGCCCTCGATCAGCACCGGTCGTGGATCGAGCGCGAGGAGGGGCGCGATGACCTCGAGGGCGCGCTCGATCGCGTTGTCGGCGAGCCACGGTCGCGCCGAGTGGCCGCTTCGCCCGGCGAAGGCGAGCCGCGCAACGAGGTTCCCGAGACAGCCGGCCTGGATCCTGCCGTCGGTCGGCTCGAGGAGGATCGCGAGGGCGGTGTCGCGCACCGCTGCCGATCCGGAAAGGAGCGCGGGAAGGGGATTCTGCTCGGCCCCGAGCTCCTCGCGGCCGAAGAGGAGCAGCGCGACGTCGAGCGTTCCGGGGCCCGACTCCGCCAGGTCGCGCACGAGCTCGAGCGCGACCGCGAGCCCACCCTTCATGTCGCTCGCGCCCAGCCCGCGCACGGCGCCGTTCCCGATGCGTCCGGGGATGTTCCTCTGTGCGGGCACGGTGTCGTAGTGGCCCGCGAGCACGACGAGCGGGACGCCCGCGCGCCGCTCGGGGACGAACAACGCAGCCTCGTCCCCGATCCACTCGGCGTGGAGGGCCGACGGCACGAGCGCGACGAGGTGCTGTCGGATCGCGTGCTCCTGCAGGCTCTCCGAGTGGATGTCGACGAGCTCGAGCGTCCGCGCGGCGAGGCGGTCGGCGAGCGCGGTCACGCGAGGAGCCTACCGCGGCATAATCCTCCCGTGACCGCGCGCCAGCCCGATCCCGCACCCGGGGCGGAGCCGGAGCGCGGCTTCGTCGTCGGGGTCTTCCCGAAGGGGGTCGACGGGGAGGAGGAGCTCGCCGAGCTCCGGGAGCTCGCACGCACGGCCGGCGTCGTCCCGGTGGCGGAGCTCGTCCAGCACCGGAGCCGTCCGGACCCGCGCACGTTCGTGGGGAAGGGCAAGCTGGTCGAGCTCAAGGCCTCCTATGCGGACTCCGGCGCCGAGGTGCTGATCGCCGACGAGGAGCTGACGCCGACACAGCAGCGCGCGCTCGAGGACGCGCTGAAGGCGCGCGTCGTCGACCGCACGCAGCTCATCCTCGACATCTTCGCCCAGCATGCGCGGAGCGCCGAGGGGAAGCTCCAGGTCGAGCTCGCGCAGCTCGAGTACAACCTCCCGCGCATGCGCGGTCTCTGGCAGCACCTGGAGCGCCTCGGCGGCGGCGTCGGGACGAGGGGGCCGGGGGAGAGCCAGCTCGAGACCGACCGCCGGCTGGCGCGGAATCAGATCTCGATCCTCAAGCGTCGGTTGCAGGGTCTGAGCGCACAGCGGGCGACGCGGCGGAAGGAGCGGCGGCGGACGACCGCACCGACGATCGCGCTCGCCGGCTACACGAACGTCGGCAAGTCGACCCTCCTCAACGCTCTCACCGGTGCGGAGACGTCCGTCGACGACCGCCTCTTCGAGACACTCGACCCGACGACGCGGGCGTTCGAGCACGATGGCAAGCGCTACCTCGTCACCGACACGGTCGGCTTCATCCGGCGGCTCCCCACGCAGCTCGTGGAAGGGTTCGCATCGACGCTCGAGGAGACGCTGGTCGCCGACCTCGTGCTCCACGTCGTCGACGCCTCCCTCGGCGAGGAGCGCCTCTCCGAAACGATCGCAGCGGTGCAATCGGTGCTCGGCGAGATCGGCGCGGACGACGTCCCCGTCGAGCTCGTGCTGAACAAGATCGATCTCCTCGACCCGTTGGCGCGCAGGCGGATGACGCACGCATTCCCGCGTGCACTCCAGATCTCCGCGAGCACGGGGGAGGGGCTCGACGCGCTTCGGGACCGCATCGCCGAGCTCTTCTCCGACCGGTTCGAAGACGTGCGGCTGCTCGTCCCGTACGAGGACGGAGGCGCTCTCGCGGGCCTGTACGCGCTCGGCGCGCCGATCACCGAGCGCCACGACACCCCGGAGGGCGTTCGCATCCGGGCCCGCCTGCCGCGTCCCGAGGTCGCGCGCTTCGCGCGGTTCCTCGTCGCCGAGGACACGGGCGCGGAGGCCTCGGCGCGGTGATCGACGTCGCGGTCCGGAGGCTGCGCGCCGATGCCGTCCTCCCACGGCAGGCGTACGCCGGCGACGCTGGCATGGACCTGGCTTCGTGCGAGCGCGTCGTTCTCGCACCCGGCGAGCGCGCGATCGTCCCGACCGGGCTCGCCGTCGAGATCCCTGACGGCTATGCGGGCTTCGTGCAGCCGCGCTCCGGGCTCGCCGCTCGCCACGGGATCGGAGTCGTCAACTCGCCAGGCCTCATCGACCCCGGCTATCGGGGCGAGATCGCCGTCGTGCTCCTCAACACGGATGCGCGAGACCCATTCACCGTCGAGCCCGGCATGCGGATCGCGCAGCTCGTGATCGCCCCGGTCGCCGCGGTCCGGCTCGTCGAGGTGGAGGAGCTGGCGACGAGCTCCCGCGGGCAGCGCGGATTCGGGTCGTCGGCACACTGAGGATGCAGGAGCCGCGGGTTCGGGTCTCGGCCATCCTCCGCTGGCGCGGGAGGATCCTTCTCCTCCGGCACGAGAAGGGCGGCAGCGAGGTGTGGCTCCTTCCGGGCGGGGGAGTCCGGGGCGGCGAGAGCCTCCTGCACGCGTTGCAGCGGGAGCTCTGGGAGGAGACCGGGCTCTTCCCCGAAGGGACCGAGGTCCCGCTCGAGGGCCCGGTCGCTCTCGTGGACTCGATCGCTCCTCCCGCCAGCACGACGCGGAAACACGTCGTGCACGTGATCTTCGCGGCCGACGTCAGCGGCTCGCTCGAGGACGTCGCCTCGCAGGACGAGGCGATCCGCGGGCACCGCGCGTTTCGCCTGCAGGAGCTCGACGCGATTGCGTTGCACCCGCCGATCCAGCGCTTCCTGCAACGCTGGCAGCCGGGTGATCCGGCCGTGTACCTCGGCGAGATGTGGGTGCCGTGAGCGCGAGACGCTGACACTTCGGCACGCTTTCGGCGCGATCCGCGAGCCACGCGTGAGGGCTTCCCGGTTACGCTCGCAGCGGGTGGTGGGCTGGGGTGCCCCGTGGGCCTGCGTCCTTTCAGCCACGCCCTCCGCGGTCACGGGCGCGGCTCGCGGAGACGCGGAAGGCCTCGCGCTCGAGGTCATCGGGAAGCGGCTCGAGAGCGGGCGGATGGGCGCCCGTCGCATGTGCGAGCGCCTGGGCGAGCAGCCAGTCCGCGAGCCAGGGGTTGCGGGGGAGCAGCGGGCCGTGAAGGTAGGTGCCGACGGCGCGCGCGACCCGGCAGCCCTCGCGCCCGGACCGGCCGTCGTTCCCGAAGCCGTAGACGACGCGGCCGAGAGGCTCGGCGCCGTCGTCGAGGACGGTACGGCCGGCGTGGTTCTCGAACCCGGCGAGCTGCTGCCGTGAACCGGGGGTCAGCTCGCACTCCAGCAGCACGTCGCCGATCATCCTCGTGTCGCCCGCGACCGTCTCGTGCGGGAAGAGCCCGGCGCCGGGCATGAACGAGCCGTCGCGGCCGCGGTAGCCGCGCCCGAGGAGCTGGTAGCCGCCGCAGACCGCGAGCAGAGCCGCGCCGCCGTCGACCGCCGCGCGCACGGCTTCCCCTTTCTCCTCGAGGTCGGGTGCAACCAGCGCCTGCTCGCGATCCTGGCCGCCGCCGACGTAGAGGAGGTCGTGGGCGCCCGGCTCCACCGCGTCGCCCAGGCCGATCGGGCTCACCTCCAGCTCGTGCCCGCGCAGTGCCGCCCGACGGGCGAGGACGGCGATGTTGCCGCGGTCCGCGTAGATGTTCAGGTACTCGGGGTACAGGTGCCCGACCCGGATCCTCACGTCGTCCGTTCCCAGTAGGGGCGGACGAGCCCACGCTCGGCGAGGACGCCGCGGAGCGCGAGCATCGCGGTGTAGGTGGGGAGGACGACGAGCTCCGTGCCGGCCTCCACCAGCTCGAGCCCGCGGTCGAGCGCGGCCTCGAGCCCGGGGACGACCTCGAGCCTGTCCGTCGCCAGGCCGCCGTAGACGAGCCGAAGCCCGAGCTCGGCGGCGCGATCGCCGCTCGCCACCACGCGTTCGACATGGGGAAGGATCGGCTCGAAGTCGACGTCCCAGATCCAGGAGACGTCCCGGCCGTCGGCGATCGCGTCGTTCAGGGCGATCACGAGCACGGGCGGCACGCCCGTCTCCAGCGTGCGCAGCGCCTCGTTGGCGCCGGCGGGGTTCTTGACGAGCAGCATCACGATCCGCTTCCCACCCGCGGGGATGCGCTCGAACCTGCCGAAGGCCGCGCTGAATCCCTCGAGCCCGCCGGCGACGGATGCCGGGGGCGTGTCCAGGGCGAGCGCCAGGGCCGACGCGGCCAGAGCGTTGTAGACGTTGTACAGCCCCGGGAGCGCGAGGTCCACCTCGATCTCGCCGTGCCCCGAGACGACCCGGAAGCGGGAGCCGTGCATGCCGACGTGGTCGATGTCCACGGCCGTGACGTCGAGTTGCGGACGCGCATGACCACAGGCATCGCACCGGTAGTCGCCGAGATGCCCGACATAGGCGGCTTCGTACACGTACGGTGCCCCGCAGCGCAGGCAGTACTTCGAGTCGGCGGCGTGCTGCAGTGACGGCCGCGCATGCCGCACGTCGTCGAGGCCGAACCGTACCGCCCTGTCACGCCCGTCTGCGAGGTCGGCGACCACGGGATCGTCGGCATTGACGACGAGGACCGTCTCGTCGGGAAGCCGCTCGACTGCTCCTCGCCAGCGCTCGGCGACGACCTCGAGCTCGCCGTAGCGGTCGAGCTGGTCTCGAAACAGGTTCGTCAGCAGGACGGCCCGAGGCCGCGTGCGCTCGATCGCCTCCGGCAGCGCAGCCTCGTCGACCTCCAGCAGCCCGAGCTCCGCGCCGTTGGCCGCGACGAGGGCGGAGGCGATGCCCGACAGCAGGTTCGCGCCCGCCCGATTCCACGCGAGCCGGTGGTCGCGCCCGAGCACCCGCGCCGCCATGGCCGTCGTGGTCGTCTTCCCGTTCGTCCCGGAGACGAGCGCAACTCCGGCCGGCAGGCGAGCGGCCAGCGCGTCCACGGCGGCGGGATCGATCTTCCAGAGCAGCTTCCCCGGGAGCGTCGTCCCGCCACCGCGCCCCGCGGCGCGGGACAGGGCGCCGACGCCGCGCGCGGCGAGCGTCTCGAGGCCGAGCCGGAGTCCCATCGTGGGGCGAGGGTAGCGACGGAGGAGAAGGCACCCCTGCTCTGGAGCACTTGCACATTTCGCAAGACGCTCTAAGCTTGTTGCACGACATGGCGAGACCGCGCTCTCGCAAGCGCGCGCAGGTGCGCATCGACGAGGCGGAGCTCGCCGCCTTCCGCGCCGGCCTGCGCCGCCGGTACACGGACGACGACATCCTGGAGGAGCTGCGAAAGGCAGCCGAGCGTCTCGGTCGTTCGCCGACCATGCGCGAGTTCGCGCGCGATCCGGAGGCGGGCGTGCACCCGCAGACCGTGATCGAGCACTTCGGCACCTGGAACGCCGCGAAGCGCGCCGCGGGGCTCTACCCGCGCCGGTTTCTGACCCGCGACGAGCTCCTCGAGCAGCTGCGCGCCCTCGGCGAGGAGCTCGGCCGCATCCCCACCGCCCGCGATCTCGGCGCCCGGCGGCGGTCGCTCCCGTCGGCGTCGCTCTACGCGCATACCTTCGGCTCGCTCGCGAACGCGCTCCGGGAAGCCGGCTTCGAGGTGCTCCAGGGCGAGGAGCGGCTCGACCGCGCGGTCGAGCAGGGGGCGGCGATCGCACGCCGCCTCGGCCGGCTGCCGAAGATGGCCGACTGGGCGGAAGAGCGGCGCCGCGACGACGAGCTGCTCTCCGAGTGGCAGGTCTATCGGCTGCTCGACGTCCCGCGGGGAGCCTGGACTGCCTTCCAGTTCCTCGTCCGTGAGCGTCTGCGCGAGGAAGGTGTCGAGGTGCGTGCCGACGGCACGCTGGACGAGGAGCGCTAGGCGGTGGCGAGCGCCGCGAGCCGCGAGAGGCACGAGATCGCCTCGTGCGGCGAGTGCACGGGGGACACCGGAGCGGCCTCGCGGTAGCGGCGGTCGGGTCGGAAGCGCCGCTTCCGGACGACCCGGCCCGCGCGGGTCTCGAGCGCGCGGCCCTGCTGAAGTTGACTCTTCTCGAGTCGGAGCCCGAGCGCGGCCTCGACGATCCTGAGCGCCCGTCTGGTCGAAGCGAAGAAGAGCGCGCTCGGCGCCTGGCCGATCCAGAGCGGGCGTGCCACTCCACGAGCCAGATAGATCGTGCCCGGCTCGCGCTCGTCGAGCCAACCCGCGGCCATCGTCCCGCGAATCTGGGAGAGGGCACGAGCGTCGTTCCGACGGAGCTCCATCAGCGCGAAGATCGCCTCCGAGTCGACGGTCATCGCCGGCTCGTGGCGCTCGATCCCGTAGCGCTCGAGCAGCTCGTCGTCGTTGGAGAGAACGCCGTTGTGCACGCCGACCACGGAGCCGTGTCGGATCGGGTGGTTGTTGGCCTCGATCTCGGGATGCCCCTTCGTGAAATCGCGGACGTGGAGGAGGACGCTCGAGGCAGTCGCCGGCACGGCGATCTCGTCCAGCAGCGCGCTCGCCCCGCCACGGAGCTTCGCGACCGTCGCCGCGCCGTCGTCCGCCCGATGCGCATAGCCGACGGCGTCGGCGCCGCGCTCGGCGATGCCAGCGAGCAGTGCCTGGGCGGCGAGCGTCCGTTGCACGGGAGACTCGGGGCCGAGGCTGTAACCGGCTATGCCGCACATGGGCCGCTAGTTGTCGAGTCCGGTCGGATGGCGCACAAGAGCGTAGACGTCGGGCAGGAGGTCTCGGTTTGTACGAGCGCCATCGACTTCTGCGGGGTGGCTCCGATCCCTCGTCCAAGTTGTCATCCCTCAAGCGGGGCAACCGCGCGACCGATAGAGCGTCCGTGGAAGGGAACGCTGCGGAGCACCTCTTCGACGCGGTCGAAGACGAGGTGCAGACACCCTCGGACGAGCCCGAGCCCAGAGAGCGCGTGGAGCTCTCCGGCCCGAGCGCCGACGACCCGTTGAAGCTGTACGTGCGCCAGATCGGCGACGGGAGGCTGCTCACACCGGCCGAGGAGCGCGAGCTCGCGCGGCGTAAGGACGAGGGCGATGCGGCCGCGAAGCGCAAGCTCATCGAGTCGAACCTGCGGCTGGTCATGTCCATCACCCGGCACTACACGCGGGCCGAGGTGCCGCTCCTCGACCTGATCCAGGAGGGCAACCTCGGCCTCATTCGCGCGGTCGAGAAGTTCGACTACAAGCTCGGGTTCAAGCTCTCGACGTACGCGACCTGGTGGATCAAGCAGGCGATCTCGCGCGCGCTCGCCGAGCAGGGCCGCACGATCCGCCTTCCCGTGCACGTGGCCGACCAGGTCCGGAAGGTGACGAAGACGCGCCGGTTGCTCGGGCAGAAGCTGAACCGGGATCCTTCGCTCGACGAGATCGCGCTCGAGATCGGGATCACCCCGGAGCGCGTCCAGGAGCTGCTCGACCTCGTCCAGGACCCGGTCAGCCTGGAGACGCCGATCGGCGACGGCGACTCGAGCGTCGCCGACCTCATCCCCGACTTGAACGCGGACCAGCCGGAGGAGGAATCGGCGGACCGTGCGCGCTCGACCGAGCTCCTCGACGCGCTCGCGAAACTCCAGCCGCGGCAGCGCCGTGTCGTCGTCGAGCGTTTCGGCCTCGACGGGGTCCGGCCGCGCACGCTCGAGGAGGTGGGTGCGAACCTCGGCATCACGCGCGAGCGGGTGCGCCAGCTCGAGGCACGCGCGCTGCGCGAGCTCCGGGCGGTCGCGCCGGGGCTCGAGCTGTATCTGCGCTCCTAGACGGGACAGTCACTGCGGTGACGGTCACGGTCACCAAGTCGGCGCGCGCTAGGAGGCCTCGACCGACTCCATCTCGCGCAGGCTGGCCAGCCGACGCAGCGACTCGAGCTCGATCTGGCGCACACGCTCGCGCGTGAGCCCCAGGCGCCGGCCGATCTCCTCCAGCGTCTGCGCCTCGGCGCCTCCGAGCCCGTAGCGCATCACGACGACCTCCCGCTCGCGCTGGGGAAGGGCGGCCAGCGCCTGCCGCAGCGCCTCGCTGCGCAGGTTCAGCTCGACGGCTTCCTCCGGCAGCGGCTCGGCCCCCGCCACGAAGTCGCCGAAGACGGCGTCCTCACCGTCGCCCACCGGCGCGTCGAGGCTCGTCGAGGCCCGCGCAGCGGCCCGAACCTCGAGCACCTGCTGGACCGTGAGCGACGCCTCGTCGGCGATCTCGTCCAGCGAGGGCTCCCGGCCGAGCTGCGTCCAGAGCAGCCGGTCCGCGCGGTTGATCTTCTGCAGCCGCTCGACTATGTGCACCGGCATCCGGATCGTCCGTGCCTTGTCCGCGAGAGCACGGGCAACCGCCTGCCTGATCCACCAGGTCGCGTACGTCGAGAACTTGAAGCCGCGACGCCAGTCGAACTTCTCGACCGCGCGGATGAGCCCGAGCGTCCCCTCCTGGATGAGGTCGAGGAATGGAAGCCCCTGGTTGCGATAGTTCTTCGCGATCGAGACCACGAGCCGGAGGTTCGACTGGATCATGCGCTCCTTGGCGTCCAGGTCTCCGCGCTCGATCGCCTTCGCGAGCTCCACCTCCTGGGCGGCGGTCAGGAGCTGATGGCGCCCCGCCTCGCGCAGGAAGAGCTGCAGCGCGTCGGTCGTGGTCTCGACCGGGGCCGTGATCGCCGCGACGACCTCGGACTGGGGGGGCTGCTCGAGGATCTCGATCCCGCGCTGGTCGAGCTCGCGGAGGAGCGCGTCGTGCTCGAGCTCGGTCAGCTCGTACGCCTCCCCGATCTCGGCCAGGTCGGCCGCGCGGATCGACCCGGCCTGCTCGGACTGCTCGAGCAGCTGCCGGATCTCCTCAACGACGAGGATCGTCTCGATGTCGGTCTGGCTCACGCGGGGGCGGGGGGAAGTCGCGAGACTGTCTCGCGACACTCTCTCGCATCTCGACGCCCCGTGTCTAGGGTCAGCGGGGAAAATCCCTCAGGGCGGGTAGCCCTTCGAGGACGACGCCCGGCTGGTGATGTCCGGTTCTGTGGCGTAAGCTGAAGGGGCGTTCCGTCATGCGCGACGAGGGGGTTGGATGCTCGCACGGGTCGCGACGTTCGAAAACCGAGACATGACCAGAGCCGACGAGCTCGTCCGGTCGCGTGCCGCGACCGGTGACCTGGTGCCCGAGCTCGTGCGGCATGTCATGCTGCTCGACCCGCGAGACCGCTCGGCGCTCGAGGTCACCTTCTTCGACTCCGAGGATGCGCTCCTCGCGGCCGAGCCCGTGCTGGAGAAGCTCGGCGCCGACGTCCCGGAGACGGTCAGCGGCCGGCGGACGTCGGTCTCCGTGTACGAGGTCGCGCTCGACGCGGTGAACGGAGCGACGGGGACGGCGCGCATCGCCTCGCTCCAGTGCGCGCCCGAGCGGCTCGCGGACGCGCTCTACTCGATCCGCGAGCAGGCGCACCTCGAGGAGGACGAGCTGCAGGGGTGGAACGGGATCGTCGCGCTCGTCGACCGGGCCACCGGCTTGACGAAGACGATCACGTTCTGGGAGAGCGACGACGCGCTCCGCCGCAGCGAGATCCGCGAGACGCAGCTCCGCTGCCGCGTCGTTGCGGCCGGGGGTGGCTCGATCGCCGGTGTGCACGCCTACGACGTCGCGCTCAACGACGCGCCCGTCGCCGTCTGACACCACGCTGTAAAACCCGACTCAGGTCCAGGTCCCAGCCCCCTGATCGGGCCGAGACGCCGTCGCAGACCCGCCTTACGGTGTGTACCGGCGAGGGACAGGACGAGGAGACGACAATGGACGTGAAAGGTGCACAGGCGCTTCGCGAACGGCTGGCCAGCGCTGCGCTCGCGGACGGCCCGCGCCGCACCGAGGCGCCAGAGACCGCCGATGCGGTCGTGACCGAGGTCGAAGCCGATCCGACCGGCGGCCGCGTGGGTCTCGGCGATCTGCGCGAGCAAGAGCTCCTCCCGTCAGCCTGAGCGCCGGAGCGTTCACGAGAGGCCGTCGCAGGTTTGCGCCTCGGCGATGTGCTATCCGGAGACGCTCGCCGCGAGCAGACGTCGTTCGGCCCCGGACTCGGCCGAGGAGCCCGCGCTCGTCGCCAGCTGGAAGCCGGGGATGCGGAAGTCCTGCAGGATCGACACCTCGATGTGCGCGATGTGCTCGTACGGCATGAACACGAGTCGATCCTCGCGTGTATACAGCCTCGCGCCCTTCTCCACTGCGTCGAGTCTCAGGGTGTCGAGCCGGTCGCCCGTCAGGGTCACGACCTCGACCCGCAAGCTCCCTTGCTCGTTGTCCAGCAGAAACGCCTGCACTCGGTCGTGGAAGCTCCTGCCGAAGAAGAAGTCTGCATCGAACACCTGTCCGCCGCCTTTCTGGAAGTGGGCTCCGGGCCTCGAGCTGCGGGAGGTGCACGGCCCATGCGAACTCTCGCGAGCGTCGGCAGTGCGTCAATCACCCTTTCCGAGATCCGGGCTCGCGAGGGTCGACGCCGCCGCGTGCAGCGAGGCCCGTAGAGGCAATTGCACGCACCTCAGACCTGGAGAAACCCGTCCTGTGCCCGCGAGCGCAGGGAGTAGGGGCGACGTGGGGGAGATTCCCAAACGACGTGGTAACGGCAGACCTGAGCACATCCGAGCCCCTGGCCGCGAGGCTGCGTTTTCCGAAGCGTCGAGCCCCCTAACGCCTCCGTCGCACGGGAAGCTAGGGGCTCGCAGTGGTTCAATCAGTGTTCAGGCGGGCAACTTCCGCCTAATCCGACACTCCACCGCCCGCGTAGTCCAGACATGGGCCGGTGTGAGGCTTCCCCCTTGTCACCGGCCCATGACTGCCTGCGGCCCGCGGCGGCGAGCTCGAGCGCCAGCGGCAGATGAACCCAGGCACGATCCGGCGGACGCTCGGCCCCGTGCTCCGGGTGAGATGAAGGGGGAGACGTGAGCGATCCGCTGTTTGGCAGCTTTCCACAGGGCCGTCAGATGGACGCGCCGGGCTCGTCGTTCGGCGAGGTCCTCCCGGACGCTACGCCCGAGCTTCTGGCTTGGGCGCGGCGGCGGTTCGAAGAGCTGGACGAGGCCGTGACTGGGATCGTGGCCGCAAGGTCTACGACCGGAGCGACGCGCGTCGCAGCACAGCTTCCCGTTCAGTCGGGGCCGTTCTCGACGATCGGCGGATGGAGCCCGACTCTCGGCGGGAGGAGCGGCAGCGGCGGCAGCGGGTGGATCGCACTCGGCTACGACCCGTTGCGCCCTAGTGCTGCGCCTTGTCTCCGTCCGAGCGAGCGCCCTCGACACGGATATACGCGTGCTCGGTGACCGCGATCCTCAAGTCGCCGGGGAGCTGCGTGAGAGAAGCCCTCAGCTCCGCCTGTGCGAGATCACCGTCGACAGGGAAGCGGTCGACCTTGCCGTCGTGCTTGACGACGCGTAGCTCGTGAATGTCCACGAGGTCACCTCGACTGGTCCGCAGTACGACGGCGACGACGATCCTCCGTCCTCTTCGAAGCCTTGTCAAGTGCGTCTGAGCCGGAGGGCAGTGGCCGGGGTGAGAGAGCATCGGTTCAGGAAGCCGCAGCCGGGCAGACGCTACCTCAGCGTTCCGCGACCGCTCAAAAGTCCGGGGCGAAGTCGGCGACCCCGATCGCCGCTATCCCTCGCGGCGTGAGCGCGTACCGCACTGCGAAGGCATCCAGGACATGCGCCTCCGTGTCGGCGCGATCGTCGGAGATCACCGTTACGAGGTGGGCGCGGATCAGACGGACCATGTCGAAGCCTGGAAAGCGTTCAGCAACCTCCTCGTGGGACCTTCCGCGGAGGCCGATGTACCTGAGGACCGCCTCGTCTGTCGTCGCCATGGAGTGAGAGTACCCCGGCGATTCCCGTGTGCCTCCGCGCGGGCCTGTGCCGCCCGCCCCCCGCGATTGCCGCCGGCGCCGGCTAGACGCGGTCGCTATACGCGCCGCGGCCGTGCGGCTCGCCACGACCACGCACGAGGGTCGGCTCCTTGAGGCAAGTCGCGCGTCGTCGGGCCGGTCGCGGGGATCCGGTACATCGTGATGCGTCCTGGCATCGGCTTGTGCAACCGTCGCAGCCCTCGAAACGGATCGCGGAAGTACGTGGCGAGACGGATCACACCGAGCACAGCGTCAGAGACCGTGGTGATCGCGGCAACGATCGTCACGCCGACGAAGGTACTCGCGACTGCGGACGCCGCTGCCAGCCGGGTCGCCGAGGTGCCCGGAGGTGGCGGTGGGTCGGTCCCGTCTTCCATACGAACGTTGCTCGAGCGTGGTCGTTGACCAAGGGCCTGTCACCGGAGTAGGTTTGACCGGCTTCAGACGTCAGGGGGCGTCCACTACAGAGGGGGAGGCAACAATGGGCAAGAAGCGGTTGCTCGCGCTTGCAGTCTCCGCAGGCGCACTTCTTGGTATCTCAGCTACCGGAGCGCTCGCCTACGGGCCGGCACCGCCTCAGGGGAACCCGGACGGTACGGCACAGCTCGAAGCGTGCGGGAACGCCCTTGATCGGCAGATCGAGAAAGGCGTGACGGCGGGCGGAGGCCCGAAGTCAGGAGAACCCGGCCCGCTCAACTGCGACCACTTCTACCAATCTCCGGAGGGGGCCGGCACGATCGGGAACGGTTGGCCACCGCCTCCGTTCCAGCCCTAACCATCGCCTGAACTGCGGAGAACGGGGCGGTCGTCATCGCCCCGCTCTTCCTTCTCATTGGGGCTCAGTTCTGCCAACAGCGAGGAGAGGTCTACCGACTCAGGCAGTCGGGAAAGAAGAACCAATGCTGCCGTCTCGCCTCGTGCAGGTGAGCTTTCGGTTCCCTCGTGCTACCGAGGTCCGTTACCTCCAGCGGCCGCCTGAACCCGGCGAGAGGGTGACGTCGGCCCGCGGCCGCCCATGGGTCGTCGCGAGGGTGCAGCGGACGGGATACGAAACATACGACGCCGTCTGCGAAGAGATAACACCACCTAGAAGAGGCGTCAGAGACCTTGTCTCCGACCTTTTCGCTAGGGCCGGGGGTGCGCATCGCACGGAGCGCCGAGCCCGTTCACGCTGACTCGAAGCTGGCTCACCCGAAGATTGCCATCCCCATCTCGCGGCACTCCTCAAGGCCGAGGCGCTCGAGCCACCAGGCGCGGTCGGCCTCCGTCGCTTTGGGCCGCGGCCGGCGGCAGTCGCGAC
>Ga0210115_1000026_pt1 | contig 31303 bp, 26 predicted proteins | sample MayberryNW_TuleB_2_FD_185526 | JGI IMG/M metagenome (GOLD analysis project Ga0210115, IMG submission 185526) | Wetland microbial communities from San Francisco Bay, California, USA, that impact long-term carbon sequestration - MayberryNW_TuleB_D2... | ecosystem: Environmental > Aquatic > Marine... | reverse complement strand
GCCCAGGCGGGCGTGCCCCAGAGGGTGACGACCGGCGCGAGCCCGCGCGCACGGAGGGCCCGCAGCAGGCGGTCTGCCCGCTGCCAGCGGTACACGCCGGGTCGCCCCTCGATGCGGTTCCACTCGAGGGTGACGCGCACGACGTCCAGGCCCAGGCGGTCGAGGATGGCGGCACGGGACGAAAGTGTCCCGGGCCCGTGCTCGAGCCAGGCGTCGTCCTGAATGCCGAACCGCACGCTCGACGCCGCGGTCGCCGAACCTGAGGTCGCGGCGAGCGACAGCGCGCAGACGGCGACCACGACGACGACGAGGCGCATCCCGAACAAGTACCCGATCCGGACGCCGTCGGAACGCCCTCTTCAGAGCTTCCTTACGAGCTCGTTCGCGCTCGTTGACGGCTCAGCGGTCGCCGACGAGGAAGAAGGCGACGACGACGACCGCGTAGCCGGATACGAGCATGCCCCCGCGGAGGCGGCTCGAGCGGCCATCGAAGAGCACGAGGGTCGTGTACACGATCGACCCGGCGAGCGCGGCGATCTCGACCGGGCGGAAGCTCAGCGAGAGCGGGTCGAGCAGCCACGAGAGGAGGGCGACGGCGGGGATGAGGAACACCGCGACCTGCGCGGCCGACGAGAGCGCGATCTCGCCCGCGAGAGCGATCTTGCCGCGGAAGGCGACGATGACCGCGCCTCCGTGCTCCGCAGCGTTCCCGACGATCGCCACGATCACCGCCGCCACGAAGAACTCGCTGAGGCCCGCCTTGTCCGCGAACACCTCGAGCGACCCGACCAGGATCTCGGCGACGAGCGCGGTGACCGCGGTCGCGAGCGTGAGCGCGAGGAGCGACCTCCGCAGCGACCAGGCCTGGATCTCCTCGTCGCTCGCGACGTGCAGCGCACTGTGCCGCCGGAGCGAGTACCAGGTGACGCCGAGGTACACGATCAACAGCACGATCGAGATCGGGACCGTGATGACCTCGAGCGAGTGCCGATCCGGGTCGCCTTCCCAGCCGGGGATCGAGGGGATCAGGAAGAGCACGGTCGCGAACGCGAGCAGGCCGAACGAGAGGAAGCTCGAGTAGCGGTCGAGGTTGCCGCGGCCGCCCGCGACCAGCGAGGCGCCGAGGACGAGGAGCAGGTTGGAGATGACGCTGCCGGAGAGCGAGCCGCGAACCACCTCTGTGAGCCCCTCGTTCACTGCGATCAGGGCGATGATGAGCTCGGGCGCGTTGCCGAAGGTCGCATTCAGGAAGCCGCCGATACCGGGGCCCGTGTGCTCGGCTGCGTGCTCGGTCGCCTCGCCGATCAGCCACGCGAGGGGGATCAGCGCGAGCGCCGCGAGCACGAACTCGGTCGTCTCGGAGAGATCGGCGAGGTAGTGCAAGCCGATCGTCAGCGGCGCGAGGGCGAGCGTCCCGAAGAGGATCTTGCGAACCACGGGCGCGAACCCTATCCGCGCCGTTCCCCTCGCGAGCGCGGCTCGGTCGAGGACGGGGTCGCGTCGCCACTGCCTGAAAACCGGCGATTTGTCAAGACTTGCGGCCCGAGCACCGGTCGGCACACAATCGACCCATGAACGAGGCTGCAGCGGAGGTCGGAATCCCGCTCCGGGTCCAGGACGAGGTCGAGTGCCGCCACTGCGAGGTCCACTGCGAGAAGGTCGTCTACCCGGGCGCATGCGTCCGAATGGCGTGCCCGTTCGTCTACGCCTACGACGCGTGGGGGCGCACGTACATGGGCTGCCTGCAGAAGGTGTTCGGCGTCGAGATCGACCTCTCGCTGCTCCAGGCAGCGGAGTCCGACCGCGGCGGCTTCGGCCCGGTCCGCGCCCTGCGGGCGCCGCTGCCGATGTGCGAGGTCGAGGTCGTCGAGTGCTACGCGGGCCGCGAGGACGCGCTCGGCTGCCGGAACCCCGAGTTCCACGAGCTGCCGCGCGAGCGCGCGACGTTCAGGGTCTTCGCCCTCCTCGACGACGCTCGCTGACGTCTCCCTCAACGGGCCCGGCGACGGCGCGTCCCGCGGCGGCGGAGCGTGCGGAGGAGGTCGACGTCCTCCGTTCCGAGCCCTCCCTCCGGCCAGGTCTCGAGCACGGCCGGCAGGGCGCCGAACGCGGGGTGCCCGAGGAAGGTCGCGAGCCCGTCTCCGATCAGGCCGTCCGCGACGATGTCGTGCCGGTCCCGGTTCGACCCGAGTGGAGCCTTCGAGTCGTTGACGTGCAGCACTCGCACGCGGCCGAGGCCGATGCCTTCATCGAGGTCGTCGAGCGCGGAGTCGAGCGCCGCGGGATCGGAGACGTCCACACCCGACGCCCACCAGTGGCAGGAGTCGAGGCAGATGCCAAGGCGCGGATGGTCGTCGAGCGCGTGGAAGAGCGTGCCGAGCTCCGCGACGGAGCGCCCGATCGTGCCGCCGGCGCCCGCTGCGTTCTCCAGGCAGAGCCACAGGTCGTCGCTCGTGAGCTCGAGGAGCTCCCGGAGCGGCGGGACGACGATGTCGACCGCCTCCTCGAACCCGTAGCCGAGGTGCGAGCCGACGTGGAAGACGACCGCGTCCGCCTCGATGGCGCGCGCGACCTCCATCGTCGCCCGGAGCGCCTCGAGCGACTTCCCGCGAATCTCGGCGTCCGAGCTCGCGAGGTTGACGAGGTAGAGCGCATGGCAGGAGACGTGGCGGACCCTCGCCTGTCGCCGTCGCTCGCGGAAGCGCTCGAGCTCCTCGTCCGAGTGTGCGGTCGGCCTCCACATCCGCGGGCTCTGCGTGAACACCTGCATGCACGTGCCGCCGATCCCCTCGATCCGGTCGACGGCCTTCGAGATGCCGCCTGCGGCGGACACGTGGGCCCCGTACAGCATGCTGCTATGCGCAAGACCGCCGATCCGCAGGAGCGGATCGGCGGTCGCGCGAAAACCCCTGAAGCGCGGCGGCTTCGCCGCCGCGGTCGCTGCGTCTCCTCGAGGGCACGGAAGTACGCTACTCGCGTCATGTCCGTCCGCGTCCGCATGGCTCCGTCTCCCACGGGGCTCCTCCACATCGGGGGCGTGCGGACCTTCCTCTTCAACTGGCTCTTCGCCCGCGGCCGCGGGGGCGAGTGCCTCCTGCGGATCGAGAACACCGACACGAGCCGGGAGGTCGAGGAGGCCGTGGCGCAGATCGAGCAGTCGCTGCGCTGGCTCGGCATCGAGTGGGACGGCGAGACGACCTTCCAGCTCGACGTCATGGAGCGGGCGAAGGAGGAGGCGCGGCGGCTCGTCGACGAGGGCGCCGCGTACGAGGACGAGGGCGCGATCCGGATCCGCATGCCGGACGAGGGCGTCACCGGCTGGGAGGACGCGATCAAGGGCCGCATCGAGTTCCCGAATGCAGAGCTCGAGGACGTCGTACTCGTGCGCTCGGACGGCCGCCCCACGTACAACTTCGCCTCGCCGCTCGAGGACTGGCTGGACGGGATCACGCACGTGATCCGCGGCGACGACCACGTCTCGAACACGCCGAAGCAGGTCAACGTCCTCGCTGCGCTCGGCGCTGACCTCCCCGTGTACGCCCACGTCCCGAGCGTCTTCGGCGAGGACGGGCGCAAGCTCTCGAAGCGTCACGGCGCCGTCTCCGTCGGCGAGTTCCGCGACGCCGGGTACCTCCCGGAGGCGCTGCGGAACTTCCTCGCGCTCATCGGCTGGGCGCCGGACGGCGAGACGACGATCATGGGCACCGACGAGCTCGTCGAGCGCTTCTCGCTCGAGCGGGTGGGCTCGAGCCCGGCGACGTTCGACTACGCGAAGCTCGACTGGATGAACGGTGTCTACCTGCGGGCCCTCTCACCCGAGGAGTACGCGGGCCGGCTGCTCGACTATCTCCGCGAGCAGGGAGTCGACTGGCCGGCGGAGCGTGTGCAGGTGGCCGCGCCGCTCGTCCAGGAGAAGATCGGGCGCCTCGGCGAGTTCCAGCAGTTCGCGGGTTTTCTCTTCCACGGAGTCGATCCGGACCCGACGCTCCTCGATGCGCGCATCCTCGCGGCCGCCGAGCAGGCGCTGAGCGGGGTCGAGCCCTGGGCCGCGGAGACGATCGAGGCCGCGTTGAAGGCGCTGTGCGAGGAGCTCGGCGAGAAGCCGCGGACCGTCTACCCGCCCATCCGCGTCGCGGTGACCGGATCGCGGATCTCGCCGGGCCTGTACGAGAGCCTCGAGCTGCTCGGGCGCGAGGAGTCGCTCGCGCGCATCCGCTCGGGCGTGGCGAGCGCCTCGTGAGCGCGCTCCGGGAGCTCGTCGGCGCCGAGCTCGGCCCGACCAGCTGGATCGAGGTCACCCAGGAGCGGATCGACGCCTTCGCCGCCGCCACTGACGATCCGCAGTGGATCCACGTCGACCGCGAGCGCGCCGCGGCAGGCCCGTTCGGGACGACGATCGCGCACGGGTTCCTCACGCTCTCGCTCTGCGTGCCCCTGCTCCACGAGCTGCTTCCGCCCTCCGGCGCGATGGGCCTGAACTACGGCGTCGACCGCGTCCGTTTCCCGGCCGCGGTGCCGTCGGGGAGCCGCGTTCGCGGGCGCTTCCGGGTCGCCTCGGTCGAGGACACTCCCGCCGGCGAGCGGGCCACGATCGAGGCCACCGTCGAGTGCGAGGGCGTCGAGAAGCCGGTCTGCGTGGCCGAGCTTCTCGTCCTCACAGTGCCCTAACAGCTTCTCACTGGATCCATCGGACAGGTCTGCTACCTTGGCGCGCGCCGTGAGCTGGAAACGCCTCGTCCCGCTGGTGGTGGTCGCATGCGCCGCCGCTGCGGCGCTCGTCTCGGTCGCGTCTGCCGGCAGCATCGACGACGGCGATCCCTGCCCGAAGAACGGGAGCGGCTTGCTTGTTTGTCCGCCGGGGACCGAGGGTGCGTCCTACTCGATCAAGTTCCACGGCGACGAGGACCCGATCTGCGCGCCAGGCGACGACAAGTGGTTCGCGACGAACGGCTCGGTCCCGCCCGGTCTGACGCTCGCGGAGAACGGCGTGCTCTCCGGGACGCCGACCCAGGCCGGAACCTACTCGTTCTGGGTCGAGCTGAAGCTTCCCGACTACTTCAATCCCGAGCCGCCGCCCGGCGCCGGCTGCAGCAGCAGGGACAACTCCGAGGAGCCGGTCTCCATCACGATCGTTCCCGGGGTCCCGCGGCTCGTCATTGGGCCAGAGCAGTCCGGCGTCCCGGTCGGCACGGTGAGCACGCCGTACTCGTTGCAGATGACGGCGACCGTGCCGGACGCGAAGACGTGGAGCATCGTCGACGGCGCGCTGCCGGCCGGCCTGACCCTCAGGCCCGCCGACGGCCTGATCTCGGGCATGCCGACAGTTTCCGGCACCTACGCGTTCACGGTTCGTGCCGAGATCAACCCGCAGCGCGTCGACACGAAGGCGCTCGCGATCATCGTGCGCGACCGGGTCGCGATCGGGACCGCGGTCACGCCGCCGTCCGAGGTCGGCGTCGCCTTCCTGCTGCCGCTCACCGCGACGGGCGGGACCGGAAGCTTCACCTGGACGGTGACGTCCGGGGCTTTGCCGACTGGGGTCGTACTCACTCCGACCGGCGCGATCGTGGGCAAGCCGACCGAGGCCGGTCGCTTCGCGTTCACCGTCACGGCGACCGACGCGGAGAGCAGGACCGGTGCGTACCCGACCACGCTGACCGTTGCCGAGCGCTTGCTCGTCGTCCGGCAGCGGCTCCGGCCCGCGAGGGTCGGGCGCTACTACCAGGTGCGGCTCAGGACGACCGGCGGCGTCCAGCCTGCGACCTGGAGGGTCAAGCGCGGCCCCCTGCCGCGCGGAATGCGCTTCGACCGGACGCTCGGCCTCCTGTACGGGACGCCGAAGCGCGCTCGCACGTACCGGATGCAGTTCGAAGCCCAGGACGCGCTTCGCGTGCGCTCGGCGGGCACGGTGACGCTCGTCGTCAAGGCCGCGCCGAAGCCGAGCAAGAGCAAGAGCCGGGGCAAGAAGAGGCGCTAAAGCGCGACGCGTATCCTTCGGGGCGGGGGTGAGCCATGAAGGAACCGTCCGGCTCGAAGGACTCCACCGTCGGGGTGCTGCTCGTCTCGGCCGAGGCGGCGACGATCGCCGAGTGGCATCCGCGCCGCGTCGAGGAGCTCCGGAAGCTGGAGCTGCCCGTGACCGAGGCCGTCGAGCACGAGCTCGTCGGGCCGTCGTACTCGCACCCGCGCGGCTCGGGCGAGCGGGCGACCGCGGCGCGCTCGTCGAGTCAGCGTGACCTGTGGGAGCGTCGCATGGACGAGCACCGCGTCCGCTTCACGCGCTCGGCGGCCGCCGCTGCGGCGCGCATCGCGAAGCGTCGGGGGTGGCAGGCAGTGCTCGTGCTCGGCGACCCGCGCCGCGCGAAGCCGGCCTGCGAGCAGCTCGCTCGGGCAGGCGTGCGCGCGGTGCCGGTCGACGTGGTGCTCGACTGGATGCGCCCAGCTGCTCTCGCGCGTCGGCTCGCTCCTGAGGTCGAGCGCGCCCGCGTGACGTAGCCGCGCCACGCGGGCGCGACATGCTCTAGGCTGACGCCCCGAGATCGGGCGTGACGGCCTCCCCAAGGCGTGCTCTGGCTCCCCCAGCCGACATGCCGTTCTTCCCCCCGCCGCGCCCGATCTCGTCAAAGCAGGCGTGGCGAACGCTACTCCCTGCGTACCTGTCCGAGTGTCCAGACGAGTGCCCCCCGAAGGGGTGGACCTGCGATAGCGTCGCCTGCGTGCGCATTGCAGGCGTCCGGCTCGGCGCCCCGTCGCCCGGCTTCTCACCGAGCTCCTCGACGGGACGGGCCACCCGGCCACGGCGGCGAGGATCCGCGACGCGGTCGAGCGCAGGGTCACCATCGAAGCGCAGCTGACGATGGCCGACCACGACGCGATCCTCGACACGCTCGAGCGCGACTGCCCGCCGACCCTCTACCGGCCCGCCGTGAGCTGCTCGAGGAGCGGCGTCGCCTTCGACGCATCACGGGCGGGTAGCCCGGGGCAGGGACGCCGAGCGACCAGGACCCGGCTGTGGCCGCGACGTGCTTACGCGGCAAGGGCAGCCGGTGCCCGTTTGTGGGGGAGCTCCTAGTTGCGCGGTGCGCGCTAACAGGATTCGTCTCCCAGAGACTCCCTTCTTCTGAGTGTCGGTGCGTCGGCTGAGTCAACCCACCGCTCTACGCTGCCGTCATGGTTGGGCGCTACGACGCGCGAAACCCCGCTGTCGCGGGGCTTTGCACGTCGTACAGCGTGCCTGGAAAGGCCCATACGGGATTCGAACCCGTGCCGCCGCCGTGAGAGGGCGGTGTCCTAGGCCACTAGACGAATGGGCCGGGAGGGGAAGGGTAGCGAACCGCCAGCGGTCAGACGGCGGACTCGGGCTCGCGGGTGTCGAGTCGCTCCTCGAAGCCGCGGCGGATGGCCTCGCCGCTCGAGAGCACGGTCTCGTAGCGGACGCGGCGCGGTGGGAGCTTCACGATGCGCACGTTGTCGTCACGGTCGCCATGGCAGCGGGCGTACGCCGAGGCCTCGTCGAGGGGCCGGAGCCGGTCGCGCTTCCGCTGTCCCCACACGTTGCCGGACCCCTTACCAGAAGGCAGGTCGAAAAGAAACCCCCGCCGCCGGCGCGGTGCGGAGTTTGCGACGAAATCCGAGCGCGGCTAGGAGGCTGCCCAGCGACAGCTCCACGGGCTCCAGTCGCGGCCCGAAACCACGAAGTAACGGTGCGCGGCGAGCGCCTGCTCGTGCGCGGTCGACCCGTGACCGAAGAGGCGCCGCTCGTTCGACCCCATCTGGAAGAGCCCGAGGTACTGGCCGTTCTGGGCGGTGGTCGTGAGGCGGGACTCGCACCAGGCGACGCCGATCGCTTGCTCCGCGTAGCGGCCGAAGACGGCGCGGATGGCCACCGTCGGCGGGGCCTTGGCGAGCCGCCGTGCTTCGCGCCGCGCGTCTCGCTTTGCGATCAGGTGCCGGTAGTACGCGATCTCGCGGCGCACCCTCGCGAGCCGTCGCTTGGTGTGCGCGAGCGAGGCTCGGGCGCTGCGCCCGGTCACCGTGGAGCTCAGGAGGAGCCGGTGGCTCTCGAAGAAGCCGACCGTGCCGCGAAGCCGACGGGCCGTGTCGAGCTTCTGCTGGAGCTTCGCGTCCAGGGAGACGGGACGGTTCACGCGCTCCGTCGCCGCCGAGGCACCGCCGCTCGTTGCCGCAACGGCCTGTGTCACGAGAGCGAACGCGCACAGGCCAACGAGTAGGGCTTTCAGGGTCGAACCTCCTGGTCGGGGACAGGGGCGCGGCCTCACCCACGAGGGGCCGCTCGTGTCTCACGAATCAGAAGACGGTAGCGAATGCGTCACGAGACACCGGGCAAACGCTTACAAAATGCTCAAGGAACGTGTCACTACCGTAATCCCGTAGGAAAACGATCCCGTCCCCGGCGGTCGGGCACGCTGCGAGGCTGCGGGGCAGGGATTCGAACCCCAACTTCCTGGTCCAGAGCCAGGCGTCCTACCGTTAGACGACCCCGCAACGGGCCGCAGGGAGTCTAGCCGGTCAGGCCTGGGGCGATTCCGGCTCCCCGATCTCGAGCCGGTACACGGGCACGAGGCGTTTCTCGGCCTCCGTGTCGATGCGCGCGACCACCTCGACGTAGGGCTCGAGCCCGGAGCCGCGCAGCTTCGCCTTCAGGAGCCCGTCGACCTGGTAGATGCCGGACGAGTTGTTCATGACGATCTCGACGGCGACCGGCCGCGTCTGCCCGTCCGAGATCCGGACCTCGTCGATCGCCGCCGCGGACAACGAGTGGATCGAGACGGAGCCGCGCTCGAACGGGATCCGCGAGCGGCCCTTCGCCATGTCCAGCGCGTCGGCCACGCGGAGGATCCCAGCCTCGAGAGACAGTGGCTCGCCGTCGGCGCGGTGGCTCGTGATCGCCTGCAGTACCTCCGAGACGAGCACGGTTCGATCGGGCTCGTCGTAGAGGTCGGCGAGCAGCTCCCGCACCTTCGGCTCCGCGAGGAAGAGGCTCCAGTCCTCGTGGTTGCGGCGGTGCACCGACATGCCGACGTCGTGGAGGAGCGAGGCGAGCACGACGACGATCTCCGAGTCCTCCACGGTGAGCCGGTAGTCGCCCACGAGCGAGGGCTCGACGCCGTTCTTCGTCAGCTGGCGGAGGAGCTTGAGCGCGATGTTCGTGACGATCTGGATGTGCACCCAGGAGTGGTCGTTGATCTCGAGCCGCGCGACCGCGTTCACGTTGGTCACGTGCCACCAGCCCTTGATCTGGGCGTCCGCCTCGACCTTCTCCAGCAGTCGCCGCAGCTTCCGGTTGCCGCGGGCGGGGACGCGCAGGTGCATCGCGGCGACCGCCTCCTCCGGGCTCAGGAGCGTCGCGTACGCGCTGTCGAGCGCGTGCGACTCCTCGAGGACCTGCTCGGTGTCGCCGTCGGTGGCCACGTCCGAAGCCTAGAGCCTTACGACGTCAGGCGACCTCGGCCGCCCAGTCCCCGTACAGGCGCGTGTACGCCCCGCCGGCGGCGATGAGCTGCTCGTGCGTCCCCTGCTCGACGACCCGGCCGTGGTCGAGCACGACGATGACGTCGGCGCCCTGGATGGTCGAGAGGCGGTGGGCGATGACGAATGCCGTACGCCCTGCCAGGAGCCGGCGGAGGCCGCGCTCGATCCTCCGCTCCGTGCCGATGTCCACCGAGGAGGTGGCCTCGTCGAGGATCAGGATGCGCGGGTCGGCGAGCAGCGCGCGGGCGAACGCGACGAGCTGGCGCTGACCCAGCGAGAGGCGGAACCCGCGCTCGCCGAGCCCGGTGTCGTAGCCGTCCGGGAGCTCTGCGACGAATGCGTCGACGCCGACCGCCTCGGCCGCAGCCTCGATCTCCTCCGGGCTCGCTCCCGGTCGCCCGAACGCGATGTTCTCGGCGACCGTGCCGGAGAAGAGGAAGCCCTCCTGCGGGACGATGCCGAGCTGCGAGCGGATCGACTCCTGCGTGACGTCGCGCAGGTCGTGGCCGTCGATCGTAACGCGGCCTTGGCGCGGGTCGTAGAAGCGGGCGAGGAGCTTCGCGATCGTCGACTTGCCGGCGCCGGTGTGGCCGACGAGCGCCACCGTGGTTCCGGCCGGGACGTCGAGGTCGAGCCCGGGCAGCACCTCCGGGAGGTTCCCGTAGCCGAACCGGACGTGCTCGAAGCGGACATGCCCCTCGATGCGGGGCAGCGGCGTCGCGCCCTGCGCGTCGACGACCTCGGGCTCCTCGTCGAGGACGGTCGTGATGCGGTCGAGGGCGGCCGCGGCCGAGAGGAACGTGTTGTACAGCTGGGAGAGCTGCTGCACCGGGTCGAAGAAGTTCGCCAGGTAGAGCGTGAAGGCGAGCAGCGTGCCGATCGTCAGGCTCCCGTCCACGACGAGGGCCCCGCCGAAGCCGAGCACGATCGCCGTCGCTACCGAGGCGAGGACGTCGACCGCGGGGAAGTACAGCCCGTTGAGGACGACCGTCTCGTAGTTCGACTCGCGATAGCGCTCGTTCACGCCGCGGAACGTGGCCTGGCTCGCCGGCTCGCGCGTGAACGACTGCACGACGCGCATACCCGCGATGTCCTCCGCGAGCGTGGCGGTGACGAGCCCGAGCCGCTCGCGAACACGGCGGTACGCGCGGTTCGAGCGACTCCTGAACCACCCCGTCGCGGCGACCACCAGCGGCAGCACGATCAGCGTCGCGAGCGCGAGGCGCCAGTCGAGGAAGAAGAGGACGATCGCGGTGCCGCCCAGCAGGAGCGAGTTCTGGACCAGGCTCGAGAGCCCATCGGTCACGAGCATGTCGAGCGCCTCGACGTCGTTCGTGATGCGGCTGATGATCGCGCCCGTCCGGTTCCGCTCGTAGTACCCGAGCGAGAGGTGCTGCAGGTGCCGGAAGAGGTCGATCCGGAGGTCGGCCAGCGCGCGCTCGCCGACCCAGCCGGTGAAGTAGGTCTGTGCCCCCGACAGGGCGAACGCGGCGACGCCCGCGGCGACGAAGGCGACGACGATGACGGTGAGGCGTCCGAGGTCGCCCTCGGAGATTCCGTCGTCGACCGCGAGCTTCGCCAGGTACGGCGGCAGGAGCGCGACCAGCGTGAACCCGAAGAGCGTCACGATCGCGAGCGCGGTGCGCGCCCGGTAGGGGCGGGCGAGGCGAAGGAGGACGCCGAGACGCCTGCGCGTCTGCCGCCAGCTCCAGTCGTCGACGCGGGCGCCCCGCTCGTCCGTGAGATGGCTCCCTGCCTGCCAGACCTTCATCGAGTTGCGGGTCTCCTCCGGGGCACCCCAGCCCACCACCCACTGCGAGCGTAACCGGGCAACGTGGGCGAGTGGGGCACGAAACCGTGCCGAATGTGTGCCGATCGAGCGGTCGAGCGCGCGGCCGTCCGCGGACGCCAGTCCATCGTGCCGCCACGGGCCGGAGCGCTCACCCGGCGACCACCTGCTGCAGCAGCCCGTGCTCGTGGATCTCGCGGAAGAGCGCGCTCTCTTCGAGCAGGTCGGACTGGGTCCCGCGCGCGGCGACGCGTCCGTGGTCGAGGACGACGATCTCGTCGGCGAGCGCGATCGTGGACAGGCGGTGCGCGATGATGATCGTCGTCCGGTCCCGCATGACCTCCTGCAGGCCCGATCGGATCCGCGCCTCCGTCGTCGCGTCGACCGACGCCGTGGCGTCGTCCAGGACGAGGATCCGGGGGTCGATGAGGAGTGCTCGCGCGATCGCGATGCGCTGGCGTTGACCGCCGGAGAGCGTGATCCCGCGCTCGCCGACGATGGTGTCGTAGCCCTGCGGCAGCTCAAGGATGAAGTCGTGTGCCTGCGCCGCGCGCGCGGCCGCTTCGACGGCGTCGTGCGGCGCGTCGGGCATGCCGAAGGCGATGTTGTCGCGTATCGACGCCGAGAAGAGGAACGGGTCCTGCGAGATGACCCCGATCTCGCGCCGCAGCGAGCGTCGTTCGAGGTCGCGTACGTCGATGCCGTCGACGAGCACGCGTCCCGCGGTCGCCTCGTAGAAGCGCGGCACGAGCGCCGCGAGCGTCGTCTTGCCCGAGCCGGTGCGGCCGATCAGCGCGACCGTCCGCCCGGGCGCGATCTCCAGGTCGACGCCCTCGAGCACCGGCCGGCCAGGCTCGTAGCCGAAGTCGACGTCCTCGAAGACGAGCGCGCCGGGGCCGGGCGGGAGCGGGCGTGCGTCCTCGGCGTCGGCGATCTCCTCGGGCTCGTCGAGGACCTCGAAGATGCGCTCGCCGGCCGCGGTCGCCCGCTGGGCCTGGCCGACCCACATCCCGAGCATGCGGAGCGGCATGACGAGCATCGCGAGCAGGAGGTTGAACGCGAAGAAGTCGCCGATCGAGAGGGAGCCGGAGACGACCATCCGTCCGGCGACGAGAAGCACGGCCGCCTGCGCGACGAGCGGGAGGAACGTCAGCAAAGGGACGTAGAACGCACGCTGCCGGTTTGCGGCGAGCGTGCGATCGAACACCGCGTCCGCCGCCTCGGAGAAGCGGGTGGTCCTGCGTTCCTCCTGCGAGAACGACTTCACGACGTGCACGCCCGCGATCGACTCCTCCGCGACCGTCGCGACCTCCGCGAGCTGCTGCTGGACCTCGCGGAGAACGGGGTGCGAGACCTGGCTGTAGCGATAGGCGACGAGGACGACGGCAGGAGTGATCGCTAGCGCGACGAGCGCGAGCTGCCAGCTGTAGACGAAGAGGACGGCCGAGACGACGACGATCGTGACCACGTGCTGGGCGAAGAAGATGAGCCCGTAGCCGAGGAAGAAGCGGACGGACTGGAGGTCGATCGTCGCTCGAGACATCAGCTGGCCCGTCTGGCTGCGGTCGTAGAAGCCGAACGAGAGGCGGAGGAAGTGGCCGTACAGCTCGTCGCGCAGGTCGTACTCGACTGCGAGCGCCTGCCGTCCGGAGATCAACCGCCTGCCGAGCATGAGGGCGCCGCGCAGCAGCCCGAGGCCGACGACAGCGGCGATCTCGAAGGCGAGGATCCTCGTGTCCGGGTCGTCGGAGAGTTCGTCGATGACGACGCCGGTCAGGACGGGGACGAGGATGCCCGCGACCTGCGACCCGATCGCGAGCAGCGACGAGACGACGAGCGACGCGCGGTACGGGCGCAGGAACGCGAGCAGCCGGACGAACGTGCGGGCCCGGCCCGCGGCCGGCCGCGTCGTCTCGTCCTCCCTATCCGTCACGCCCTCGTAGGGTACGGATCGTGCTCGAGGCCGTGCCGAACGTCTCCGAGGGGAGGGATCCCGGTGCGGTCGAGGAGATCGGGCGTGCCTTCGCAAGCGGCGTGAGGCTGCTCGACGTCCACGCCGATGCCGACCACCACCGCTCGGTGTACACGCTCGCGGGCGACGAGGACGCGCTCGTGCGCTCGCTCGTGGCGGGTGCGGCGAGTGCGGTCGAGACGATCGACCTGCGGGTCCACGACGGCGTGCACCCACGCGTCGGCGCCGTCGACGTGGTCCCGCTCGTGCCGCTCGCCCCGGACGGGATGGAGGCCGCTCGTCGCGCTGCGCTCGCCACCGCCGAGCTGCTCGCGTCCGAGCTCGGCCTGCCGGTGTTCCTGTACGGCGAGGTTGGGCATGGCCGACGGCCTGCCTTCTTCCGCAGGGGTGGGCTCCGCGCGCTCGAGCAGCGCATCGAGGCGGGCGAGCTCGAGCCGGACCTGGGGCCACGCACGATCGACCCACGGTCGGGCGCAGTCCTCGTCGGCGCCCGAGCGCCGCTCGTCGCCTACAACGTCGACCTGGACACCGACGACGTGTCCGTCGCCCGGGACATTGCGGCCGCCGTGCGCGAGTCCGGCGGCGGGATGCCCGGCGTGCAGGCGATCGGCCTGCGCCTGCCGCGGGCCGGCCGGACCCAGGTCAGCATGAACGTGCTCGACCCGGAGCGCTCGCCGCTGCACGAGGTCTACGCCCGTGTCGTCGCCGAAGCGGTCGTCCGCGGGGTCGCGGTCGAGGGCGGCGAGCTCGTCGGCCTCGTTCCAGCGAGCGTGGTCGACGCCGCCGCGGCTGCCGGTGCCCACGTTCCGGGCATCGACGCGAGGCGCGCGCTCGAGCGACTGCTCGCGCTGTAGATCTAGACTCGGCCCGTGCCGCGGACGATCGTCCTGACGGGAGCGGGCCTGGCCCTGGAGGACGTCTGGGACGCGGCCGTGCACGGCGTGCCCGCCGGGCTCGCCGAGACGGCGCGAGGTCGGATGGAGGATGCGCGCGCGCTTCTCGACTCGATGCGCGGCGAGCACACGTACGGGGTGAACACGGGCTTCGGGCGCTTCGTCTCCGCGCAGATCCCCGAGGAGCAGTCCGAGGAGCTGCAGCTTCGGCTGCTGCGCAGCCACGCGTGCGGCGTCGGCGAGCCGTACCCGGACGAGGTCGTGCGCGCGGCGATGCTGCTGCGCGCGAACGCGCTCGCGAAGGGGTACTCGGGAGCACGCGTGTCCACCGTCGAGCTCCTCGTCGAGTGCCTGAACCGCGGCCTCGTCCCCGTGGTCCCGGCGCGGGGGTCGGTGGGGGCGAGCGGCGATCTCGCCCCGCTCGCGCACCTCGCCCTGCCGCTCGTCGGCGAGGGGGAGGGGACCGTCGCCGGCGAGCGGATGGCCGGCGCGGACGCGCTCCGCGCCGTCGGGCTCGAGCCGATCCGGCTCGCGAGCAAGGAAGGCCTGTCCCTGATCAACGGGACGCAGTTCATGACCGCGATGGCCGCCCTCGGCCTCGTCCGCGCGAGACGCCTCGCCCGCACGGCCGACCTCGCGTGCGCGCTTACGCTGGAGGCACTCCAGGGCTCACGGACGAGCTTCACGCCCGCCGTTCACCGCTCGCGCCCGCTCAGGGGTCAGGGTGAGGCCGCGGACAACGTCTGGAGGCTGCTCGAGGGCTCGGCGATCATCGAGTCGCACCGCTGGTGCGACAAGGTTCAGGACGCGTACTCGCTCCGCTGCGCACCCCAGGTGCACGGCGCGTGCCGCGACCTGCTCGCCTACGTCGAGGCGACGGTCGCAGTCGAGCTCAATGCGGCGACGGACAACCCGCTCGTGCTGGTCGAGGAGGGCGAGATCGTCTCCGCGGGAAACTTCCACGGCCAGCCGGTCGCGTTCGCGCTCGACGTGCTGGCGATGGCGGCGGCGGAGCTGGCGAGCATCTCGGAGCGCCGGACCGAGCGGCTCGTGAACCCGAGCCTGTCCGAGGGGCTGCCGCCGTTCCTCGTCGAGGAGGGAGGGCTCAACTCCGGCTTCATGATCCCGCAGTACGTCGCGGCTGCGCTCGTCTCCGAGAACAAGGTGCTCGCGCATCCCGCGAGCGTCGACTCGATCCCGACGAGCGCGGGCCAGGAGGATCACGTCTCGATGGGGAACGCCGCCGGCCTGAAGGCGCTGAAGGTGCTCGACAACGCCGAGCGCGCGCTCGCGATCGAGCTACTGGCCGGCGCCCAGGCGATCGAGTTCCTCGCCCCGCTGCGACCGGGCGAGGGCGTGCAGGCGGTTCACGACCTCGTGCGCACGCTCTCCGAGCGCCTCGTCGAGGACCGCTCGCTGAGCGCCGACATCGAGCGCGTCGCCGACGCGATCCGCTCCGGGTCGGTGCAGGGCGCCGCCGAGCGCGAGATCGGGGCTCTCAATTGAGCCGCACCGTCTCGCCCGAGGCCCTCGTCGAGTCCCTGTGCGGCGACCTCTCGCGGATCGCGGCACCGCGCGGGAGCGAGCTGCATGCCAACTCGTGGCAGACAGAGGCACCGCTGCGGATGCTGCTCAACAACCTCGATCCCGAGGTCGCGGAGCATCCGGAGGAGCTCGTCGTCTACGGCGGCACGGGGAAGGCCGCGCGCGACCACGACGCCCTGAAGGCGATCGTGCGGACGCTCTTGCGGCTCGGCGACGACGAGACCCTCCTCGTGCAGAGCGGCAAGCCGGTCGGGGTCTTCCGCACCAGCGAGTGGTCGCCCCGGGTGCTCATCGCCAACGCGCTCCTCGTGCCGCGTTGGGCGACCTGGAACGAGTTCCGGCGGCTCGAGGCCGAGGGGCTGACGATGTACGGCCAGATGACCGCGGGCAGCTGGATCTACATCGGCTCCCAGGGGATCCTGCAGGGCACCTACCAGACGTTCGCCGCCGCCGGGGAGGAGCACTTCGGCACTGCCGACCTCGCCGGCAGGACGATTCTCACGGCAGGGCTCGGTGGCATGGGCGGCGCGCAGCCGCTCGCCGCGACGATGGCGGGCGCGGCGATCCTCTGCGTCGAGGTCGATCCGACGAGGATCGAGCGCCGCCTCGAGACGCGCTACCTGGACGAGGCCACCGACTCGCCCGACGACGCCCTCCGGCGGGTGCGAGACGCTGCGCGCGAGGGGCGTGCGCTGTCGGTGGGCCTGCTCGCGAACGCGGCCGACGTCGTGCCCGAGCTCGCTCGCCGCGGCGAGGACTTCGACCTCCTCACCGACCAGACCGCCGCGCACGACCCCCTGACCGGGTACGTGCCGCAGGGGCTCGACGTCGAGGCAGCCGCGGCCCTGCGTCGCAGCGACCCGGACGAGTACCTGCGGCGGGCGCGGGCCTCGATCGTCGCGCACGTCGAGGGGCTGCTCGAGTACGTCCGCCGCGGCGCGCACGTCTTCGACTACGGGAACAACCTGCGCGGGGAGGCACAGGACGCAGGCCTCGCGGACGCATTCGCGTACCCGGGCTTCGTCCCGGCCTACCTCCGGCCGCTCTTCTGCCGGGGCGTCGGCCCGTTCCGCTGGGCCGCGCTCTCCGGCGACCCCGCCGACATCGCGGAGATCGACGGCGAGCTCGCGCGGCTCTTCCCGGACGACGTGCTGCTCCGCCGCTGGCTCGAGCTCGCCCCAGGCCGCGTCGCGTTCCAGGGCCTGCCGGCGCGGATCTGCTGGCTCGGCTACGGCGACCGGGCACGGGCAGGGCTCGCGATCAACGAGCTCGTCCGCTCGGGGCGCGTGTCGGCGCCGGTCGTCATCGGGCGCGACCACCTCGACTCCGGCTCCGTCGCGTCCCCGTATCGGGAGACGGAGTCGATGCGCGACGGCTCCGACGCGATCGCGGACTGGCCGATCCTGAACGCGCTCGTGAACGTCGCCGCCGGCGCCACCTGGGTCAGCGTCCACCACGGCGGCGGCGTCGGTATCGGCAACTCGATCCATGCAGGCATGGTCGTCGTCGCCGACGGGACGGACGCGGCAGCCACCAGGCTGGAGCGCGTGCTGACGACGGATCCCGGTACGGGCGTGATGCGGCACGCCGACGCGGGCTACGAGGACGCGCTCGAGGTCGCGAGGGAGCGCGGGCTCGACCTCCCCTCGGCTCCCGGCGCGGAGGCGTGACGGAGCCCGGCGCGGGGCCGGCCTCGCGGCTCCTCGTCCGCGACCTCGCCCAGGTCGCCTCCCCCGCGGGGACGGGCGCGCCGCTCCGCCGCGCAGAGCTCGGCGCCATCGAGGTGCTCGAGGACGCGTACGTGCTCTGCGAGGGCTCGCGCATCGTCGAGGTGGGGGAGATGCGAGCGCTCCCCGCGCGCGCCGGGGACGTCGAGGAGGTCGACGGGAGGGGGCTCTCGGCAGTCCCCGGTCTCCTCGACTGCCACACGCACGCCTGCTTCGCCGGCGACCGCGTCGAGGAGTTCGCGCTGCGCTCCGCGGGGGCGTCCTACGAGGAGCTGCACGCGGCGGGCGGCGGGATCCTCTCGACGGTGCGGGCCACCCGGGCCGCCGGCGAGGACGGGCTCGCGCACGAGCTCGCGCGCCACGTCGGGTGGATGCTGCGGGCGGGCACGACGACCTTCGAGGCGAAGTCGGGGTACGGCCTCGACCGCGACACCGAGCTCGCCCAGCTCCGGGCGGTGCGCTCTCGAGGAGGCGTCCCGACCTGGCTCGGCGCGCACGCGGTCCCGCCCGAGTTCGCGGACGAGGGCCCGGACGCCTACCTGGACTTCCTGCTCGCCGAGGTCCTCCCCGAAGCGGCCGGGCTCGCACGGGCCGCCGACGTCTTCGTCGAGCGAGGCGCCTTCGACGTCGACCAGGCGCGCCGGTATCTCGAGGCGTGCCGTGCCGCCGGGCTCGAGCTCCGGCTGCACGGGGACCAGTTCACCGAGCTCGGGGCGATCGGCCTGGCGATCGAGCTCGGCGCCCGGTCGATCGACCACCTGGAGGCGACGGGACCGGCAGGCGTCGCGCAGATCGCCGCGAGCGACGTCACGGCGGTCCTGCTGCCCGCGAGCGCCCTCTTCCTCGGGCGGCCGATGGCCCCGGCGCGCGCGCTCGTCGACGCTGGCGCAGCGGTGGCCCTCGCGACCGACTTCAACCCCGGGAGCGCGTTCTGCGAGAGCCTCCCTCTGGTCTGCTCGCTCGCCTGCACCCAGCTGGGCCTCGCTCCCGCGGAGGCGCTCGCCGCGTGCACGGTCAACGCCGCGCACGTCCTCTCGCTCGCGGATCGCAAGGGCAGGCTCGCGCCGGGCTTCGACGCCGATCTCGTGCTCGTCGCCGACGAGGACTGGCGGCATCTCGCCTACCACCTCGGTGGGGAGGTCGTCCACACCGTCGTCCGAGGCGGGCGGGTCGCCTGGAGCGGCGCGGCATAATCGCGGCATGGCGACGCGCAAGCAGCGGAAGCGCCGCGCGAAGGAGCAGCGGCACGAGTACGTGTGGGAGGACGAGCAGGGGAACGAGCTCGACCCCGAGGACGTCCCCGCGCGGAAGGCGACCACCCGCGGCCCCCGGCGCGCCGCCGCGACGGGCCGCCAGCCGCAGCCCCCCTCGTGGCCGCGGACGCTGAAGCGCGCGCTCGTCTTCGCCCCGATCATGCTCGTGACGGTCATGCTCCTCTCGAGCAACCTCGGCCTCCCGGGGCAGATCGCGCAGACGGCGCTCCTCGTCGCCGTCTTCGTCCCGTTCAGCTACTTCCTCGACGGTGTCTTCTGGCGCTCGTACCAGAAGCGCCTCGCACGCGACGAGCGGGCCGAGCGCGGCGCGGGCTGACGCCGCTCCGGGAGATGCCGCTCCAGGTCGAACAGCTCCCGCTCGGGCCGATCGGGACGAACACCTACGTCGTCCGCGGGGGCGCTGCCGGGGAGTGCGCCGTCGTCGACCCGAGCGGCGACGTGACGGAGGTGCGGCTGCTGCTCGCCCGGCTGGGCGTGCGCTGCGTCGGCATCCTGGTCACGCACGGCCACTGGGACCACCTCGTCGGGGTCGCCGACCTCGCCGAGGGAACGGAGGCGCCGGTCCACATGCCCGCGGGGGAGCGGCTGCTGCTCGAGAGCCCGCAGGGCTTCACGCCGGCCCACGTTGCGCTGCGTCCCTACACGCCCGACGTCCTGCTCGAGGGAGGGGAGACGCTGCAGGTCGCCGGCATCGACTTCGAGGTCCTCGCCGTCCCCGGGCACTCGCCCGCGCATCTCGCGTACCACGCCGACGGCAGCCTGTTCAGCGGCGACGTGCTCTTCGCCGGCTCGGTCGGGCGAACGGACCTCCCGGGCGCAGACTGGGAAACGCTGCTCGCCTCGATCGGCATGCTCGCCGACCGCTATCCGGCCGAGACGATCGTCTACCCCGGTCACGGGCCGGCGACGACGCTCGGGGAGGAGCTCGCGCGCAACCCGTTCCTCGCCGACCTGCGCGCGGAGCGAGCGGGGTGAGCGCGCGCGCGCGGATCGAGCGGCCGCGCGGGACACATGACGTGGTGCCGTCCGAGCAGCCGCTCTGGGGGCACGTCGTCGACGAGGCCGAGGGCGTGTGCCGGCTCTACGGCTACCGGCCGATCCTCACCCCGGTGTTCGAGGACACCGCGCTCTTCGAGCGCACGTCCGGGGCGGGCTCGGACGTCGTCCAGAAGGAGATGTACACGTTCGAGGACCGCGGGGGGCGCTCGCTCACGCTGCGCCCGGAGGGGACGGCGCCGATCTGCCGCGCGTACGTCGAGCACGGCATGCACCGCGAGCCGCAGCCTGCGAAGCTCTACACGCTCGACACCATGTACCGGTACTCGGCGCCCCAGCGCGGGCGCTACCGCGAGCACTGGCAGCTCTCGGTCGAGGCGATCGGGTCGGAGGAGCCGTCGGTCGACGCCGAGGTGATCCAGCTCTACCACGCGCTGCTCGGCCGGCTCGGCATCCGGAACTTCGAGCTCGAGCTCAACTCGATCGGCTGCCGCGAGTGCCGGCCCGCGTACCTGGAGCAGTTGCGCTCCTGGCTCGACGCGAACCTCGACCGCCTCGACGCGCCCACGCGCGAGAAGGCCGCGACGAGCCCGCTGCGCGTCTTCGACAACCTCGACGCCAAGCCGCCGGCCGTCCGGGACGCCCTCCGGGAGGCGCCGACGATCGGCGACTCCCTCTGCGCGGCGTGCCGGGAGCACTTCGCCGTCGTCCGGCGCGACCTGGACGCCTGCGGGGTCGCCTACACGCTCGTGCCCACGCTCGTCCGCGGGCTCGACTACTACACGCGGACGACCTGGGAGTTCGTCGGCCCCGAGGAGGGCGCGCAGAGCACGCTCTCGGGCGGGGGGCGCTACGACGGCCTCGTCGAGGAGATCGGGGGGCCGCCGACGCCGGGCGTCGGCTTCGGCGCCGGGATCGAGCGCCTGCTCCTCGCCCTCCAGCACGCCGGCGTCGAGGCGCGGGCGCCCACGATCGACGTCTTCTTCGCCCTCGACGATGGCGCTCCGCGGGAGCGCGTCGTCGTCTGGCTGCGGGAGCTGCGCACGCGCGGCCTCGCCTCCGACACCGACTACGCGGGACGGTCGCTCAAGGGCCAGCTGACGCAGGCGGCACGGCTCGGCGCCGCGACAACCGTTGTCGTCCGGGGGGACGGGGCGACGATCCGGCGCGCAGGAGCCTCCGACGAGGAGGTCGCGCTCGACGACGTCCCCGCGAGAGTCTCGGCTTGAGCTGGCGCGACCTCATGTGCGGTGAGCCGAGGACGGAGCACGTCGGTCGCTCGCTCACGCTCGCGGGCTGGGCAGCGCGGCGCCGCGACCACGGCGGCCTGGTCTTCGTCGACCTTCGCGACCGCTCGGGGCTGATGCAGCTCGTCGTCAACCCGGAGCGCTCGCCCGAGGCCGCGGGGCTCGCGAAGGAGATCCGGAACGAGTTCGTCCTCCGCGCGACCGGCGAGGTCGTCGCCCGCTCCGCGGAGACCGTCAACCCGCGGATGGATACGGGCGAGGTCGAGCTCCTGGTCGACGAGCTCGAGATCGTGTCGCGCTCGACGCCGCTTCCGTTCCAGCTCGACGAGGAAGGGGTCGACGAGACGCTGCGCCTTCGGTACCGCTGGCTCGACCTCCGCCGCGAGAAGCTCCAGCGCAACATCGGCCTCCGGGCGACGCTCGTCTCGACGATCCGAAGCGTCATGGAGTCCGCGGGCTTCGTCGACATCCAGACCCCGGTCCTGTTCAAGCCGACGCCGGAGGGAGCGCGCGACTTCGTCGTCCCGAGCCGGTTGCAGAAGGGACGCTTCTACGCCCTCCCGCAGAGCCCGCAGATCCTCAAGCAGCTGCTCGTCATCGCCGGCTTCGACCGCTACTACCAGATCGCGATCTGCTTCCGGGACGAGGACCTCCGCGCGGATCGCGTGCAGGAGATCACCCAGCTCGACGTCGAGATGGCGTTCCCCGACGTCGAGTTCATCGTCGAGCTGATGGAGCGCATGTGCGTCGAGGTCTGGCGCGCCTGCATCGGCGTCGACCTCGCGCCGCCGTTCCGGCGGATGACCTACGCGGAGGCGATGCTGCGCTACGGCACGGACAAGCCCGATCTGCGCTACGGGCTCGAGATCGAGGACGCCACCGAGCTGACGCGCGGGTCGGAGTTCGGCGTCTTCGCCGGCGCCGCAGCGGTCCGGTACCTGCGGGCGCCGAAGGCCTTCTCCCGTGCCGAGCTCGACCGCCTCGAGGCCTTGGCGAAGGAGTTCGGGGCGAAGGGGCTTGCCTACCTCGTCCACGCCGAGGACGGCGAGCTGCGCTCGCCGATCGCGAAGTTCCTGTCCGAGGAGGAGCTCTCCGCGCTCGGCGGCGAGCCGGGCACGACGGCGCTCTTCTCCGCGGACGAGCCGGACGTGGCCGCGCGCGTGCTCGGCGTTCTCCGCGAGCATGTTGCGCGCGAGCTCGAGCTCGTGGACGAGGACGCGTTCGAGCTCGTCTGGATCACCGACTTCCCCATGTTCGAGTGGTCGGAGGAGGACGGGCGCTGGGCCGCTCGCCACCATCCGTTCACGCGCCCCGCGCGCGAGTGGGAGGAGCGGTTCGACGCCGAGCCCGGCGAGGCGATCGCGGTCGCCTACGACCTCGTCGCGAACGGGAACGAGATCGGAGGCGGCTCCTTGCGGATCCACGAGCCCGGCATCCAGGCTCGCGTGTTCGACGTGCTGCAGCTCGCGCCGGGGGAGCAGCGCGCGAAATTCGGCTTCCTCCTCGACGCGCTCGCGATGGGCGCCCCGCCACACGGGGGGATCGCGTTCGGGATCGACCGCATGCTGATGGTCGTCGCGCAGGAGCCCAACCTGCGCGACGTCATCGCCTTCCCGAAGAACCAGGCAGGGATCGACCCGATGAGCGGCGCGCCCTCGGAGGTGACCGCCGAGCAGCTCGACGAGCTCGGGATCCGCCTCGTCGACCCGCCTGCATGAGCACGACAGGGCGTAGCCGCACGATCCGCCACACTTCGAGCGCGTGACGGGCTCGCTTCCCCAGCGCCTCCTCCTGCTCGGCGCCGTCGCGCTCCTCGCGGCGGTGGCGACGCTCGCGGTCGTGGAGCGCCTGCCCGAGGACTCGGCGGCGTTCACGAGCGCGGTCGCCCCGGCCGGCTGGAACACGGCCTTCGCCGGGTCGCGCGGGGAGACGGGCGACGCGCAGCGCACGAGCTGCGGGCAGGTTCTCGGCCCGGGGTCCCTCGGCGTCACTCACCCCGTGCTCCCGTGCGGGGCGAAGGTCGTGCTCCGCTACGGCGACACGCAGGTGCTCACCGAGATCATCGACAACAACCTCGTCGAGCCGGGCCGGCAGCTCGAGGTGACCGCGGCACTCGCGCGCACGCTCGGGATCGAGGGGACGGTCGAGGTCGAGTGGCGCTTCGCGACCGAGGCCGGCTAGTCGAGACGCCTCGCAGCACGGCGAGCCAGACGTTGTAGGATGAGTGCGCTCGACCCTGTGCGTGGCTCCGGCTTCAACGTGAACCAACACACACGCGAGGGGAGCCGGCGTCGGAGCAGAGGCGTTGCCGAGGCTCCGCACGGCACCCACCTGGCTTGCCAGGTTCGCAGCGGCTGGGGCATCACCGGCAGGGTGGAGCACTTCTTTCCCGCAGATCGGAAAGCGCTAGCGCTTTCCGATCGCGAGAACCCCTGAAGCCGGTCGCTTCGCGACCGGGTGGTAGCGCAGGGTGCTCGTACTGCACGTCGGGAACCCCTGGAGCGCTTCCAGGCCCGCGGCGTGGTTCCTCGCTAGCCTGACTCGATGGCGCAGGACGTCTACGGGGACGCGACGCGGGGCGGCGAGTGGCGCGCGGTCCGGTTGCGCGTGGACGGCGACCGCGTCGTCGACTCGGACGCCGGGGGGCTCGAGCGGCCGCTCGACGGGCTGACCCTGCTCGAGGCGGCGCGGGTCGGTGGCGAGCCACTCGCGCTCGAGGCGCTCGCGTCGGCGCTCGGGGAGGTGTTCCGCGCCGAGCCGGAAACTGGACGCGTCGCCGTCGCGATGAGCGGCGGGGTCGACAGCGCGGTCGCGCTGCTCCGAGCCGGCCCGAGAGCCGTCGGCGTCACGCTTCGCCTCTGGCAGGACCCGGCCGGGCCTGCCGCCGAGCGGGCCTGCTGCTCGACGGAGGCCGTCGCTGCCGCGCGGGCGACGTGCCACGCGCTCGGGCGCCCGCACGTGACGCTCGACCTGCGCGAGGAGTTCCGCGAGGCCGTCGTCTCGCCGTTCGCGGACGGCTACGCGGCGGGCGACACGCCGAACCCGTGCGCGCGCTGCAACGGCGCATTCCGCTTCGACGCGCTCCTCGCGTTCGCGGAGCGCGCGGGAGCGGACGAGCTCTGGACCGGCCACTACGCACAGGTCGTCGAGCGCCAGGGTCGGCTGCTCGTCGGGCGCGGGGCGGATCCCGAGAAGGATCAGTCGTACATGCTCTCGACCCTCGACCCGGCGGTCCTCGATCGAGTCCGCTTTCCGCTCGGCGGCCAGACGAAGGCCGCGACGCGGCAGGAGGCGGCCCGTGCCGGGCTCGCGGCAGCGGGGCGGGCGGAGAGCCAGGAGGCCTGCTTCCTCGCAGGCGACGACTACCGGCGGTTCCTCGAGCGCCACGGCCTCGCGAGCGTCGAGGGGCCGATCCTGGACGAGAGCGGTCGTGAGCTCGGGCGTCACGACGGGTACTGGCGCTTCACGCCTGGCCAGCGCCGCGGCCTGGGCCTCGCCGCCGCGCGGCCGCTGTACGTCCTCGGCACCGACCGTTCGGCGAACGCTGTCCTCGTCGGCCCGCAGGAGTCGCTCGCCGCGACGTGGGTCGAGGTCGAGGGCACGCTCCACGCCCCGGTCGCGCGCGTCGCCGCGAAGCTGCGCTACCGCTCCGCGCCCGTGCCCGCCCGCGTCGAGCCGGCCGATGGAGGCTTCGCGCTCGAGCTCGAGGAGCCGGCCTACGCGGTCGCGACGGGGCAGGTTGCCGCGCTCTACGACGGTGACGCCGTCGTCGGCGCGGGGGTTATCTCGGGCGTCGGCTGACACCGACTGTCTAGGATCCGCCCGTGACCGTGCTCTCCTCGACCGCCGGCGACTTGCTCGACTACGCGCTCGCGATCTTCTTCCTCGTCGTCGGCGCCGCGCTCGCCTACATGCTCGTGCGCCTCGGCGGCACGTTCGCGCGCCTGTCCGCGTTCATCAAGGGCACCGAGCGCGACCTGCTGCCCGTGTTCGTGAAGTCCGGCGGGACGGTCGACCGCGTCAACGACCAGCTCGACAAGCTCGACGTGGTCACGGACAGCGCGGTCTCGATGGCGGACAGCGCGGACACGGCGGTGCGGGCCGTCTCGACCGCGATCACCACCCCGGTGAAGAAGGTGTCCGGCGTCGCCTCGGGGATCTCCCACGGGTTCGCGGCGCTGCGAGCCCGCCGCAAGGTCGGCGACGCCGTGAACGTCGCCAAGGAAGCAGCCGCGCGCCGCGAGAGCGAGCTCGACGAGGAGCTCCGCGCGGCCGGCGAGCCGCCGCCCGAGAGCCCGCCGCCCGCGGCGTAGCCGCGCCGGTCGTCCGCGATCGCGCTCGTACAATCCTCCGCATGCGCACGACCGCCGAGCTGCGCGAGGGCTACCTGGCCTTCTTCGAGGAGAAGGGGCACCTGCGCGTGCCCTCGGCGTCGCTCGTCCCGCCCCCGGACGACCACTCGAGCCTGCTCACGACCGCCGGCATGCAGCCGCAGATGCCGTTCTTCCTCGGCCTGAGGCCCCCGCCGGCGCCGCTGACGACGACGAGCCAGAAGGTCTTCCGGACGTCCGACATCGACGAGGTCGGGCTCGACGGCCACCACCTGACGTTCTTCGAGATGCTCGGCAACTTCTCGTTCGGGCAGTACTTCAAGGAGGGCGCGATCGCGTTCGCGAAGGAGTTCGTCCTCGAGCGCATGCAGCTCGACTGGGACCGGGTGTGGGTCACGGTGCACGCCGGCGACCCGCAGCTGAAGCTCGGGCCGGACGAGGCCGCGATCGAGCTCTGGCAGCAGGTCGGCATGCCGCTCGAGCGGATCGTGCCTCTCCCGAGCTCCGAGAACTTCTGGTCCGTCGGCGGGCCGGGGCCGTGTGGGCCCGACTCGGAGATCTACTGGGACTGGGGGCCAGAGCACGGCTGCGGAGAGCCCGACTGCGCGCCCGCCTGCGCGCGCTGCGACCGGTTCCTGGAGTTCTGGAACCTCGTCTTCATGTCGTACGAGCTGCACGCCGACGGCACGCTGACCCCGCTGCCCCAGCAGAACATCGACACGGGGCTCGGGCTGGAGCGGGCCGCTGCGATCGTGCAGGAGGTCAGGTCGGTCTACGAGACCGACGGCTACCGCCAGATCATGGAGTGGATCGCGGCCGAGTCGGGCATCGCCTACGGCGACTCGCCGGTGGCGACGAAGGCGCATCGCGTGCTCGCCGACCACGGGCGCGGCATGACCTTCCTCGTCGGCGACGGCGTGACGCCGTCGAACGAGGGCCGCGGCTACGTGCTGCGCCGCATCATCCGGCGCGCGGTGCAGCAGGCGCAGCGCATCGGGCTGCACGACGTGCATCGCCTGTCCGGCGTCGTCGTCGCGCAGATGGGTGAGGCGTACCCGGAGCTCGTGTCGCAGTCGCAGGAGATCGAGCGCGTCCTGCGCCAGGAGGAGGACCGCTTCCTCGAGACCCTCGAGCGCGGCCTCAAGCTGTTCGAGGAGCTGGACTCCGAGCGGCCGGTCAGCGGCGAGGAGGCGTTCACGCTCGCCGCCACCTACGGCTTCCCGCTCGAGCTCACCGTCGAGCTCGCGGAGGAGCGCGGCCAGGCCGTCGACGTCGACGGCTACCACGCCGAGATGGAGCGGCATCGCGAGGTCTCCCGCGCCGGCGGCCCGGGCGAGCTGCAGCGGGCGGCGGACTTCGCGCGCTCCGCCGGCTTCACGACCGAGTTCGTGGGCTACGCGAAGACCGACGTGCTGACGCAGCTCGGCGCGGTCGAGGCGCTCGAGGACGGGCTCTTCCTCGCGAAGCTGCGGGAGTCCCCGTTCTACCCGGCCGGGGGCGGCCAGGTGACGGACCAGGGGACGGTCGAGCTCGACGGGGACGCGTCCGTGCAGGCCGAGGTCGTCGAGGCCTACCGCTTCGATGACGACCAGGCGCTGCTCCTACGGGGCTCCGGCTTCGCAGAGGGCGACCGGGTGAGGGCTGTCGTGCCCTGGAACGTGCGCTTTCCGACGATGGCCAACCACACCGGCACGCATCTGCTGCACCGGGCGCTGCGAGACGTGCTCGGCGAGCACGTGCGCCAGGCGGGGTCCGCGGTGCGGCCCGACAAGCTGCGCTTCGACTTCACCCACGAGCAGGCGCTCACCACAGAGGAGCGCGAGGAGGTCGAGCGTCGCGTGAACGAGCAGGTCTTCGCCGGCCTCCCGGTGCACGTCTTCGAGACCCCGATCGAGGAGGCCCGCAGGCTCGGCGCGACGATGCTCTTCGGCGAGAAGTACGGCGACGTCGTCCGGGTCGTGGAGGTCCCCGGCTACTCGCTCGAGCTCTGCGGCGGAACGCACGTCTCCTCGACGGCGCAGATCGGCCCGTTCGTCATCCTCTCCGAGGGCTCGGTCGGGGCCGGCGTGCGTCGGATCGAGGCGCTCACCTCCGGCGACGCGTGGGCCCTCCTCGACTCGCGCTCCCGCGAGCTCGACGCGCTCCGGTCGGAGCTCGAGCGCGTCCGTCGCGAGCCGAAGCCTAAGACGGTCAGCGGGAAAGCAAGTCTGGAGCTTCAGGTGACGCCAAGGGTGGCGGGCGACGTCAACGTGATTGTCGAGTCGGTCGAAGACCGTACGGCGGACCAGCTCCTCGACCTGTCGGATGCCCTGAAGCAGCGCCACGCGCCGGCGGCCGTCGTCCTCGGCTCGCCCGAGGACGGGAAGGTGAATCTCGTGGCGAACTTCGACGACGCCGTCGCGGAGCGCGTGAGCGCAGCGGACGTCGTGCGGCGGGCGGCGGAGATCGTCGGCGGCGGCGGCGGTGGCCGGCCGACGATGGCACGAGCGGGCGGGAAGGACCCCGAGAAGCTCTCGGAGGCGCTCGCGGAGGCCGAGCGACTGATCGTCGGCGCCCTGCAGTGAAGGTGCTCGCGCTCGACTACGGCGCCGCGCGCACCGGCGTCGCGGTCTCGGATGCGACCGGCCTCCTCGCACGCCCGGTGACGGTCGTCGAGCGCGCCGCCTCGCCGACGGGGCTGGCCCGTCTGCGGGATCTCGTCGAGGAGCACGAGGCCGAGCTCGTCGTCGTCGGCCTGCCGCTCACGCTCCGTGGCGAGCACGGACGGCAGGCCGGCGAGACGGAGGCGTTCGTGACCTCTCTCCGCGCGGCCCTCGACGTGCCGGTGGAGACCTGGGACGAGCGCTTCACGACCGCCCTCGCGAACCAGGGCGGCTCCCGGTCGGTTCCGGAGGACGCCCGCGCGGCCGCGCACCTTCTGCAGAGCTATCTCTCGTGGGCGACCCGGACCTGAGCCGGTACGGGGCGCGGCCGAGCGCCGGGCGCGTGTGGGTGCGCCGCGTGCTCGCGGCGCTCGCCGTGCTCGTCGTCCTGGGAGCTGCGGGCTGGGCGGGCGCGGCGCTGCTCCGGGACGACAGCGCGCCGCCACCTCCCACCGAGACCGCTCCGCCGCTCGCCAGGCTGCGCGTCATCTTCCCCGAGGGCTTCACACGCGCCGAGATGGCGGACCGGGTCGCGGCCGTCCGCGAGATCGCGATCAGCAAGCGGAACGTCACGCCGAGGCTGACTCGCGCGGCCTACGTCGCGGCGACCGCAGCCGCGAAGCCGCCGGTGGAGTTCCGCAAGGACTGGGGAGGGAAGTCGATCGAGGGCTTCCTCTTCCCGGCGACGTACGAGTTCAGCCAGCACACGCCCGCGGCCGGGCTCGTCCGCGACCAGCTCGCGCACTTCGGGCGGCAGTGGCGGCGCGTCGACCTCCGCTACGCACGCTCGAAGAACCTCACGCCCTACGACGTGCTGATCATCGCCTCGATGGTCGAGAAGGAGACGGTCGCGCCGGAGGAGCGGGAGCTCGTCGCGGCCGTGATCTACAACCGTCTCCGCCAGGGAATGCCGCTCGGGATCGACGCCACGATCCGGTACGGGCGCGACGTGCCGGGCACCGAGCCTCTGAAGCGATCGGACATCGAGAGCGACGACCCCTACAACACGCGCAACCGGCTCGGGCTCCCGCCGACCCCCATCTCGAACCCGGGCCTGGCGTCGCTGCAGGCCGCCGCGCACCCCGCCCGGGTCGACCATCTCTACTTCGTGCGGAAGCCGGACGGCGTGCACCACTTCTTCACGGCCAGCCAGTCGGAGTTCTGCGCCAGGTCGCTCGAGTACGGCTTCGGGGGCTGCTGAGCGGCCCGAGCGCGCGCGGTAGCGCTAGGCGTGATGTGCGTCGGCCTGGACCTGCGGGGTGGCCGCCCGAGCCGTCCGTGGGGTCACCTTCCACTTGCGCTCCCCCATCAGCTCCTTCAGGTGCGCCGTGCGGGCGATGACGTTCTTGAACTCCGAGTAGAGGAGCTGCGACACCAGGCCGTACACCAGGAACCAGCGCCCGTGGCGGCGCAGGTCGGGCGTCGCGAGCCGCCATGCGGTCCACGCTTGCACGACGCCGGCGCTGAACGTGAAGGCGGTCGTCACCAGGAAGATCGGCACGACCCACGAGATCACGGGCTCCCCGCGGACGAACCAGTACGCGAGGATCGGGAAGATCTGGAGCGAGATCCACGGGTACACCTCGCGCCAGCCGAGCAGGTAGACGAGGCCCACGCGCTGCCGGACCGTGAGCCGCTCGTTGCGGAGCGCCGTCCGGAGATACCGCCACGACACCTGCGACCAGCCCTGAGCCCAGCGGAGGCGCTGGCCCCAGAGGGCGCGCCAGCTCTCCGGCGAGAGCTCGGTCGACACGAGGCCGGGATCGGAGACGATCCGCCCTCCGTCCGCCAGCACGCGCATCGACGAGTCGATGTCCTCGGTGAGCATGAACGAGCGCAGCCGCGTCTCCTTCAGCTTGGCCGTTCGCCAGTAGCCGTTCGACCCGCCGAAGATCCCGAACCCGTGCACGCGAGCTCGGCCGGGGTGGGCGACGCCGTAGATCGCCTCGAACTCGGAGGCCACGAGCTTCTGAACGAACCCGTCGGGGCCGTTTCGCACCACGCAGTGCCCCTGCACGACGTCGACGCCGTTCGACAGCCACCGCCAGGCGCGGCGGAAGGAGCCGGGCGCCGGGTGGTGATCGGCGTCGAACACGGCGACGAACGTGCCGGTGACACGGGTGAGCGCCGCGTTGACGTTCTGGGCCTTGGAGGTGCTCCAGTCGACGCGCATGGGCAGGAAGCGCGGGTCGCGCTCGGCGATCGCACGCAGCTCGTCCTCGACCGGCAGGTCCTCGGGCGTGTTGTAGGCGAGGATGACCTGGAGCTGGTTGTAGTCCTGGCAGAGGAACGCCTCGACCGTCTCGACGACCGTGTCCGCCTCGTTCGGCAGGTAGGCGGCGATGATCGCGCTGGCGGGCGGATACCGGCCGCGGGCCTCTTCCGGCGGCTGCGACGGGCGATATGCGGCGACGCACTCGACCCAGATCGCGAGCGCCGTGAAGACGAGCGCACCGACCACGAAGAGGTAGGCCGTGCTGGTGATGTCGAGACCGGCGCGGTCGAGTGTCCAGTAGGCGAGGAAGGGGCCGCCCAGGCATGCGGCCTGCTGGGTCAGGACCTGGAACAGCGTCCGGCGCCGGTCCAGCCACCTGCGCAGACGTCCGCGGCGCGACCGTGCGTCGAAGCTGCGGCGCCAGGGCTTCACCTGCAGATCGAGTTGCTCCTCGGCATGGATCGTCGCCGTCAGCGCGCGCGACTCGATCTCGGTCGGATCGACTCCGGGCTCCAGCGCGGCAACCCCGATCGCCGGCGTGAGCCGGACGGCCGAGCGGTCGACGGGGAACGCCCGGGCGTGCACTCGGCCGACGAGCCGGTTCAGGAGCGCTTGCGCTGCCCGTGGAGTCGTGTCGGGCAGGAGCAGCGCCAGGTGCCCGTCCGAGCACCCGACCTCGTCGAGCGCTCGCACGTCCGCCCGGACGAGCGCGACGACATCCGCGAGCACCACGTCGTGCGCGCGCTGGCCGAGTCTCGCCCGGATCTCGGGGAGCTCGTGCAGGGTGAGGTAGGCGAGACAGGCCGGGCGGTTCAGCAAGCGGGCCCGATCCGACTCGCGTCGCAAGAGCAGCGCGAAGCTCTCCTCCGTGAGCGCGCCGGTGACGGGGTCGCGGAGCAGGTCCGCCCGCGCGACGGTTCGGCGATCGAGCCGGGCGCGCATCCTGGCGACGAGCTCGCCGGGCTGGGCTGCGTGGGCCACGACGTCGTCGGCTCCGCGCTCGAATGCCTCGAACATCGCCGCCGGATCGTCGGCGGGAGTCAGGACGACAGCGGGGAGAGAATCCCAGCGGTCGTCGTCGCGCATCCGATCGAGAAGCTCGAGCCCGTCGCCGTCGCCGGGAAGGAGGACGAGATCCGGCACCGCTCGCCGCACGTGGTCGAGCGCCTCGGAGGCGCTC
>Ga0210115_1000025_pt1 | contig 31489 bp, 37 predicted proteins | sample MayberryNW_TuleB_2_FD_185526 | JGI IMG/M metagenome (GOLD analysis project Ga0210115, IMG submission 185526) | Wetland microbial communities from San Francisco Bay, California, USA, that impact long-term carbon sequestration - MayberryNW_TuleB_D2... | ecosystem: Environmental > Aquatic > Marine... | reverse complement strand
CCGGTTGATGATCTGATGGGCGCCCTCCTTGCCCCGCCGAAAGCACACGACGTCGCCCTCCTGGAGTACCTGCTCGCCTTCGGACGTTCGCAGCGTCGGCTCGCCGCGCAGCACGAGCACCCATTCCTCGTTCAGGTGGTGCGTGTGGTACGGCCACAGCTTGCTGCCGGACTCGACCTCGGACATGGTCGCGCCGATGAGCTCACCACCGATGCGCTCGCCGACCCCTGTACCTCTGGCGCGCCACCCATCGCGATCCCTGGTCGCGTCCCACTCGTCGCTGTAGAGGTTGAACGTCTTCATTCGGTGCCCTCCGGGGTTGTCAGCAGATCGTACGACGCCGCCGAGTCGCCGGGATCGTTCACGACGGCAGCCACCCGCCGTATGCGATGCGCTCCTCGGGCCCCCAGCGCGAGTACGCGTCGTCCGGGCTCGACGTCTCCTCGGGGACACTCGCGTCGTACTTCGCCGCCACCTCGTCCACGGCATAGACGACCTCGAAACCGTCGGCACGGCTGCCGGCCATGACGATCACGCATGGCGCGTCTCCGGCGCCGACGAAGACGTGGCGGGTCCACGGGGGGCAGTGCACGAAGTCCCAGGCCTGCAGCCGGCGGTCCTCGCCCTCGATGACGAGAATGCACTCGCCCGAGACGACGAGGAAGTCCTCCTGGCCGCGCTCGCCGTGGTACACGCCCCGCTGACCAGGGCCGAGGACCTGGATGCGGAACCCGAGCTGCGTCCACTCCTGACCGCCCTCGAAGTCGGTGTCCTGCCCGCGCTCCTCGCTCCGGATCCACGTTGCCTCGCGCGCGTTCAGCACGAACCAGCCTTCCCCCTGGGGAACGAGCCCAAGGTCAGTCTTCCTCAGCTCGGCCTCGGGGACGGTGTCGGTCCGGCCCGGGAGATCCACGGCGTCGCTCATGCGGACATACTGTCGAAACGGAGGCAGCGCGCGTCCGGGAAGGAGAGACGACGCTTTCTCCGCGGCGACCCCCGTAGCTCTCGCGGATGCACACGCGGGTCGACCGGTGACAGGCTGTCCGCGATGCCCCGCACGGCAACCGACATCGGCTCCCTCGTGGGCGCCTGGAGGCTCGCGCTGACCTCCGCGGAGGCCGCGCTGCGAGCTGGGGCACACGACCTGGGCGGGAGCGAGGTCCGCAGGCTCTCCGCTCGCCTCGCCGAGGAGCGCACGGCGACCGTTCGACTCCTCGATGCACTCGCCCGCGACCGGCGGGAGGAGCGCACGCTCGTCCCTCTCGCCGCGTCGACGTGGGAGCCGAGGCGGCTGCTCGGCCTCCCCTCGGACGTCGCGGCGTGCGTGTTCAGCGCCGATGGCGTCCTCGTGGCGAGCGCGGCCACCCATGCGGAGGCATGGCAAGAGACGTTCGACGCCTTTCTCTCGAGGAGCATGGAGCGAGTCGGTAACTCCTTCGCACCGTTCACCATCGCTGCCGACTACTTTCGTTACATCCACGGCAGGACCCGCAACGACGCCGTTCGCGCCTTCCTCGCGAGCCGTGGCGTCAGCCTCCCGGAGGGCTCGCCCGACGATCCCGCGGATGCGGACACGGTCGATGGTCTCGCGCGGCACAAGAGCGAGGCGCTGCTTCGTCTGCTCGACGCACGCGGGGTGAAGGCGTACCAGGGATCGCGCCTGTACCTGGAGCTGGCGCACGACGCGGGCGTGCGCTGCGCCATCGTGTCGGGGAGCACGACGATGCCCTACCTCCTCGACCGGGCAGGCCTTGCGGACCTGGTCGACGAGAAGGTCGATGGCACGACGGTGCGTGCAGAGGGGCTGCGCCGGAAGCCGGCGCCGGACATGCTTCTCGCGGCAAGCCGCCGCCTCGGGGTCGCCCCCGACCACGCGGCCGTCTTCGAGACGGGCTCCGACGGCGTCCTCGCCGGCAGAACCGGCGGTTTCGAGCTCGTCGTCGCCGTCGACCGAGGAGGAGAGGCGAACGCCCTGCGCGCGGATGGCGCCGACCTCGTGGTCTCCGACCTCGGCCAGATCCTCGCCCAGGCACTCGCTGTCGCCTGACGGACGGAGCTCGCGGCGCTCGGCGGTCGGGTAGTGCTCGGTAGGGTGCGCGCGATGGTATCCGTGCACGTCGTCGTGGGCGTCGCGGTGCTCGTCGTCTGCTTCGGCGCGGCGATCCTCGGCTTCGCCGCCCACCGGCGGGGCGCCGCCGGGCCGTTGGCGGCACACGGGCTCGCGCTCGCGCAGACCGTTCTCATCGCGCAGGCGGCGGTGGGCCTCCTGCTGCTCTCCGACGGGCGCCGCGCGCCCGACCGGCTCCACTACACGTACGGGGCGCTCGCGCTCGGGGTCGCGCTCTCGCCCTGGTTCTACGCGCCCACGGAAGGGCCACGGCGGCTCCTCTGGTTCGCGGCCACGACCCTCGTCGCAGGCGCGCTCGCCGTCCGCGCGTTCATGACGGGCTCGTGAGAGATCTCTGGGGCCGGATCCCGCCGCTCGCGCGCGGCCTCGGAATCGTCGCGCTGATCGCGATCGTCGTCGTCGTGCTCTCGCTCGAGCCCGTGCTGGCGACCGTCGGCGGGCTCCTGCGGATCGCCTTCTTCCTCGCGGTCGCGTTCTTCCTCTTCCTCGTCTGGCGCGAGCGCAGGGGGGATCTGGAGGCGTGGGACGACTGGAGCCGGCGGCTCTTCTACGCCGCGATCGGGCTCGCGGTCGTCGCGATCGGGATGGCGCTCGGCTACGGGCTGCCGGAGAGCCGCGACGCGCTCGCGCTCGTCCTCGTTCTGGCCGCGTGCGCGTTCGTCGTCGTGCGCGTCTGGCGCAGGGAGCACCGGTACTGAGACGCGTTACGGCAGGCGGAACGGCGGGCTCTGGCGCAGCGTCGGCGGCGCCGGGTTCACCGGGTGCTGCAGGCGCAGCGTGTACCGGTACGTGCCGCGCGCGAGCCGCCGCGTGCCGAGGTCGACCTCGACGAGCTCCCCGACCGCCGCGCGCCCGCGGCGCGACAGCTTCGTGCGCCCGGTGGCGACGTTCTCCACGCGAACGCGGTACGCGCAGTCGAGGCTGCACCGGAGCCTCGCCGTGAACGAGCCGCGGCGGGCAGCGGCCCGGCCGGCGAAGCGGAGGAACGTCGTCTGGACGGGGAGCTGCAAGCCCGGGCAGCGCGCGACGGAGCCGCCCCTCGCCCGGTCGAGCGCCTCGGTGACGCGCACAAGGCTCGACTTCGCGGTGCCGTCGACGTAGTAGACGCCCGACTGCCAGGTCTGACGCGCCCGCTCGTCCCGCGCGAGGAAGACGAGCATCGTCTCGACGGTGGGCTGGCAATAGGCGAGGGCCATCGCCTGCCGGTAGTAGGCGGCCTGCGTCTCCTCCGGGACGGGCCTCGTCGTCGCCGGCTCCGTTCCCGTGTACAGGCCGGCCTTGCTCTCCGGGATCTGGGACTCGACGCCGTACTCCCCGTAGACGATCGGGAGATCGGAGCCGCGCTGCGCCGTCCCGTCGAAGGCCTCGCCGAGGAGCGCGACGAGCTTGCCGTAGTCCGCGATCGTGATCGTGGTGTTGAGCGGATGGGCGAAGGTCGGGGGCTGGCTCGAGTTGTCCCCGTACGGATGGATGACGAAGGCGTCCATCACGGGGCGCGTGCGCCCGCTCGCGCGGTAGGCGAGGCCCAGGTCGCGGATGAATGCGGTCGGCGAGTGCGTCGGGCGGATCCCGGCGGGGCGGTCGCTGCCGCGTGGCGAGACCGCGCCGCCGTACACCCGCACGCCCGGCGACACCGCCTTCAGCGCGTCGTAGGTCTCGGCGAGCAGCTGGAGATAGGCGGGCGAGGCCGCGTTCGAGCCGTCGAGCGCGAACTGGGGGAGCCAGAAACGGTTCAGGTTCGGCTCGTTGCCGACGATCACGTGTCGGATCGCGGGCACCCGCCGGGCGATCGCGGCCGCGTAGCTCGCGAACTGGGCCCGCGCCTCCTCGGTCAGCGGCGTCGTACGCGAGCCGGGGCTCATCACGGTCACGTACGCGCGCACGCCGTTCCGCTCGGCCGCGGTGGCGGCGTTCTCGAGCACCGTCAGCTCGTTGCTCGCGGGCGCCTGCTCGCCGGGGTTCCAGAAGCTCGTGATGCGCACGGCCCGGAAGCCAGAGACGCGCAGGAGCTCCATCCGTGTCTCCGTCTCGACGAGGCTCGTCGAGCGTGCGCCGTCGTCGACCGCGCCCACGACCATGCCCGGTCCGGCCTCGGCGGCAGCGGGCGCGAGGAGCCCCGCAGCGGTCAGGAGAGCGGCCGCGAGCGCGGCCCGGAGCCCCAGGCGCATGGGGATACGCTAGCGAGGGAATGCGTGAAAACCTTGAAGGGAAGGTGCGCGCGCTCCCCCGCGGCTCGGGCGTTTACCTGTTCCGCGACGAGCGCGGCGAGGTCCTGTACGTGGGGAAGGCGAAGTCCCTGCGTTCGCGCGTGCGCACCTACTTCCAGCGAGCCGACGGCCGCCCGGGCATGGACCGGCTCGTGCCGCGGATCGCGGACGTCGAGGTCATCGTCACGCGGAACGAGGCCGAGGCGCTCCACCTCGAGCAGAACCTCGTCAAGCGCCACCGGCCGCCCTTCAACATCCGGCTTCGCGACGACAAGTCGTTCCCCTACATCGCGGTGACGCTCGAGGACGAGTACCCGCGGGTCATGTTCACCCGGGAGCGGCACCGCCGCGGTACCGTCTACTTCGGCCCCTACGCGAACGCGAAGAAGGTCCGCGAGACCCTCGACGTGCTGAACCGCGTCTTCCGCTTCCGGCCGTGCGAGGGCCCGCGCCCGGGGAGGCACTCGGGGATCCCGTGCCTCGACTTCCACATCGACCGCTGCTTCGCGCCCTGCATCCAGGCGATCTCGCAGGAGGATTACGGGCAGGTCATCGACGGTGTCGTCGAGTTCCTCGGCGGCGAGACGCGGCCCATCCAGCGCGAGCTGGACGAGCGCATGCGGGAGGCGGCCGCCAACGAGCGCTTCGAGGAGGCCGCGCGCTACCGGAACCGGCTGTTCTCGATCCGCCACCTCGCCGAGCGGCAGGCGGCGGACCAGCGGGCGGTCGGTACCGTCGACGTCATCGGCCTCGCGATCGAGGGCAGCGAGGCGGCCGTGCAGGTCTTCCCGCTGCGCGACGGCAAGATGATCGACCGCTACGGGTTCCACCTCGAGAACGTCGTCGAGGGCGATGCGCAGTCGGTGCTGGAGGCCTTCGTCGTCGAGTTCTACGGCTCCGCGCCGAGCGTCCCGCCGCAGGTGCTCGTGCCGCCGGAGAGCGGAGACCTCGCGCCGTTGGCGGACTTCCTCTCGGAGCGCCGCGGCTCGCGCGTCGAGGTGCGAGCGCCGGCCCGGGGCGAGAAGCGGCGACTCGTCGAGCTCGCGGTCGAGAACGCGAGGCTCGCACTCGAGGCGGACACGGCGCAGCGGGAGGCGCAGCGCCTCCGCCGCGTGGCCGCGCTCGAGGATCTCCGCGAGTGCCTCAACCTGGAGAGCCTGCCCCTGCGCATCGAGTGCTTCGACGTCTCGAACATCCAGGGCGAGGCGATCGTGGCGTCGATGGTCGTCTTCCTCGACGGGCGCCCCAAGAACGCCCACTACCGCACGTTTGCGATCCGCGGCGTGCAGGACGGGCCGGACGACGTGGGCGCGATGCGCGAGGTGATCTCGCGGCGGTTCGCCCGCGCGCGCGAGGGAGAGCCGGACGAGAGCTTCTCGCGAACGCCCAACCTCGTGGTCGTGGACGGGGGCCGAGGGCAGCTCGCCGCGGCGCTCGCGGCGATGGAGGACCTCGACCTCCCTCGCGTCGCGGTGATCGCGCTCGCGAAGCGCGACGAGGAGGTCTTCGTCCCCGGCTCGGCGCAGCCGATCAGGCTCGACCGCTCGGGCCCCGCGCTGCAGCTACTCCAGCGGGCGCGGGACGAGGCCCATCGCGTGGCGCTCCGGTACCACCGCAGGCGGCGCGGGGCGAAGGCGATGGAGACCATCTTCGAGACGCTCGACGGCGTCGGGCCGGTGCGACGCCGGGCGATCCTGCGCCACTTCGGCTCGGTCGAGCGCTTCCTGGACGCGTCGCAGGAGGAGCTCGAGGGCGTGCCCGGGCTGCCGCAGAAGACGGCCCGGGCGCTGTACGGGCAGCTCCACAAGGCCGGCCCTTCCTAGGACTGGCTCTCGGCCTCCCCTGCGGCGCGCAGCGCCTTCGAGTAGCGGAACGTGCGCAGCGTGATCCCGATCGCGGTGAAGCCCGCGATCACGTTGACCGTCGTGATCGTGAGGCGCGCACCCACGCTGAACGCGAGCAGGACGGCGGCCGGCGCCAGCCCGTTCAGCACGTACAAGAGGAATGCCTGCTCGGTCCCCAGCCCGCCGGGCGTGATCGGCAGCAGCGTGGCGGTCGACTGCGAGACCTGGACGAGGGTCGCGTTGTGCAGCGACTGGGGAATGTCGAACGCGTCGAGCAGGAACCAGATCGTCGCGAGACGCAGGGCCCAGTCAGCCGCCTGCCACGGCGCCACGAAGGCGAGGTACCTCGTGGGTGGCCGGAGGACGGCGAAGGCCTGCTTGACCCGGTCCCAGAACTCCGCCACGTGGCCGTGCACCCAGATGCCGAGGACGGCGATCCCGATGACGAGGCCGGCGAGCGTCAGCTGCAGCGCGAGCGGGCGGTCGAGCAGGAACGCGAAGTCGAAGCTCTCGAGCCGGGGGAGGACGTCGAGACCTGGCAGCGCGCCGATCGCGATCGCCCAGCTGAGGAGGATGGTCGCCGCCGTGACGTCGAAGATCGTGAGCACGAGCGTGCTCGAGATCACGGTCGTGTAGGTGCTGCTCGGCACCGCGCGGTGCGCGAGATAGATGCGCACCGCGTCCCCGGCGCGCGCGGGGACGATCGCGTTGACCCCGACGCCCGCGAGGTACGCCGCGTACACCTTCCGCCACGGCACGGTCTCGTCGGGGTAGGCGGCGGCGAGGACGTTCCGCCACGCCCGGCTCGTGCACGCCATCTTCAGCAGGTGGCAGCAGATCGCGAGCAGGAGCGGGCCGACGTCGACCGCGCCGAGCTGGTCGAGGAACGCGTCGATCCCGTCGAGGACTCTGGTCACGGCTGCGGCTCGCGTCTAGAGGGGCATCCGAGCGGCGCTCGCACGGGTCGCGGGCGCGCGCGCGTCCACGAGGGGCCGCCCGTTACGGCTGGTCGCCGTTCGAGCCGAGGAACGGGTAGCGGTAGTCCGTCGCGGGCACGAACGTCTCCTTGATCGTGCGCGGCGAGACCCAGCGGATCAGGTTCCACATCGACCCGGCCTTGTCGTTCGTCCCGCTCGCCCGGGAGCCGCCGAACGGCTGCTGGCCGACGACCGCTCCGGTGGGCTTGTCGTTGACGTAGAAGTTGCCCGCCGCGTAGCGGAGCGCGTCCTGGGCCTCCTCGATCGCGTCGCGCTCGTTCGCGAACACCGCGCCCGTGAGACCGTAGGGCGCGGTCTCGTCGACGAGGCGGAGCGTGTCGTCCCAACGCTTCTCGTCGTACACGTAGGTCGTGACGATCGGGCCGAAGAGCTCGTCGCGGAGGAGCCGGAAGCCACTGTCGTCCGTCGCGATCACCGTGGGCTCGACGAAGAAGCCCTCCGAGTCGTCGGTCGAGCCGCCGGTGAGGATCTCCGCGCCGGCCGAGCGGGCCTCGGCGATCGCGTCGCGGTGCGTGGCGAACGCTCCCGCGTCGATGACCGCTCCCATGAAGTTCCCGAAGTCGGAGACGTCGCCCATGCGAATCGTCCCGACGTCCTCGACGAGCCGCTCCTTCACCTCCGGCCAGAGGTTCGAGGGAATGTAGAGACGCGAGGCTGCCGAGCACTTCTGCCCCTGGTACTCGAACGAGCCGCGCACGACCGCCGTCGCGACCGCCTCGGCCTCGGCCGAGGGGTGGGCGAGGATGAAGTCCTTGCCGCCCGTCTCGCCGACGATGCGGGGGTAGTTCCGGTACGAGCCGACGTTCGAGCCGACCGTATGCCACATGCCGTTGAAGACGCCCGTCGAGCCGGTGAAGTGGATGCCCGCGAGCTCGGGGCTCGCGAGCGCGGCGTCCCCGATCGTGGCGCCGGAGCCGTACACGAGGTTGATCACCCCGTCGGGCAGCCCCGCCGCCTGGAACAGGCGCATCAGGTAGTAGGCCGAGAGCGCCGATGTGGAGGCGGGCTTCCACACGACCGTGTTCCCCATCAGCGCCGGGGAGGTCGAGAGGTTGCCGCCGATCGAGGTGAAGTTGAAGGGGCTGACCGCGAAGACGAAGCCCTCGAGCGCCCTGTACTCCATGCGATTCCAAGTGCCCGTCGGGGAGTAGGGCTGCTCCGAGTAGATCCGGACGAGGTAGTCGACGTTGAACCGCCAGAAGTCGATCAGCTCGCAGACCGCGTCGATCTCCGCCTGGTGCGCCGTCTTCGACTGGTTCAGCATCGTGGCCGCGTTCAGAGTCTGCCGCCAGGGCCCGGCCAGGAGCTCAGCCGCCCGGAGGAAGACCGCCGCCCGCTCGTTCCACGGGGTCCGGGACCAGTCGGCGTGGGCGGCGCGCGCGGCGTCGATCGCCTGCTGGACGTGCTCGGGCCCACCCTTCGCGACGTCCGCGAGCACGTGGCTCTTGCGGTGCGGCATCACCGCCTCGAACGTCTCGCCGGTCGACACGTCCTCGCCGCCGATGACGAGCGGGATCTCGATGCGCTCGCCCTCCATCCCGCGCAGCCGCGCTTCCAGCTCGGCGCGCTCGGGCGACTCGGGCTCGTACCCGCGGACCGGCTCGTTGACGGGTGCGGGAGGGGTGAAGATGCCGGGCGCGCTCATGCCGCGATTCTAGTGGCGGCGTTCGCAGCGTCGGGGACGGGGCGACCGTCGAGATGGTTGATCGGGTATTCGCGTCGATACGGGGATGGCCGAGACCGAGCTGGGGACGCCGGCCGACCGAGCGCGTATCGGGAATACGGGCGAGGGAGGCGGCGCCAGCCAGCGACGTGTCTCGGCCACCAGCCGCGCGACGGTGAATTGCCGATCAACCATCTAGCATCGAGTCCGGTGCGGGCGAAGCACACGAGCTATGCCGTGCCCGGCTGGGGCATCGGCGAGCTGTGGACCTCGGAGGTCGCAGTTCTCGCGCACGAGTTCGCGTTCGGAGCACGCCCCCCCGAGGGGGCGCAGGGCCCCCCAACCGGCACGCTAGACGCCGAGCCCGCACGCGGGGGGCACGGATTCGTGCCGAAAGAGCGCCGACGCGCGGCGCCGCCCGAGCTCGACCCCGACGAGCTCGTCGCACGCGTCGCCGCCTTCCTCGCCGGCGCCGACGAAGGCTTCGACGACGTCCCGCTCGACCTCGGCGACGGCACGCCGTTCCAGCATGCGGTCGCCTCCGCGCTCCGGGCCGTCCCGCGCGGCGAGGTGGTCAGCTACACGGAGCTCGCCGCGCTCGCCGGACATCCCGGCGCGCAGCGGGCCGTCGGCACTTTCTGCGCGCACAACCCCTTCGCCTTCCTCCTGCCGTGCCACCGCGTCGTGGGGTCCAACGGCATCGGCGGCTACGGGAGCGCGGGCATCGCGGTCAAGCGTCGGCTCCTCGCGCTCGAGGGGGTCACGGAGCTCGCCGCGTGATCACGTCAGAGGACGTGCGCGAGGAGCTCGCGCGGATCGCGCCGACCCGACGCTGCGACCGGCTGGCCGAGCTGTCCGCCCTCTTCCACGCCGCCGGCAGCCTGCATCTGCGCGGGCAGGGCGAGTGGGCGCTCCATCTCGACCTCGGGAGCGGCGCCGCGGCGCGGCGCGCGTTCGCCCTTCTCCGCGACGAGGACCTGCGCTCGGAGATCCGTACCTACCAGCGGCGTGCCTTCGACCGCGGCACGCGCTACCAGCTCCATCTCGAGGGAGACGAGGACGCGCTCGACGTGCTCGTGGATGCAGGCGTGCTCGACCGCCGCCACGCACCCCTCCAGCGGCCGCCGCGCCGGGTCGTCGCGAGGGCCTGCTGCCGGGCTGCGTACCTCCGCGGCGCCTTCCTCGGAGGGGGGACGCTCTCGATCCGGCACGCCGCGCACCTCGAGCTTCGCACCTCGACGCTCGAGGCAGCCGTCCTGTTGCAGGAGGTCGCCGCGGCCGCCGGAGCGGGCCTGCGGGTCACGGAGCGCCCGACGCACGTCGCAGCCTACGCGAAGGCGTGGGACGAGGTCGAGTCCTTGCTCGCGCTCACCGGCGCTGCCGAGGCCGTCCTCGCGCTGGAGGAGCGCGTCGTGCTGGCGGCGACGCGGGAGCAGGCAAACCGACTCGCGAACGCCGATCACGCGAACCTCGTACGAACGACCCGGGCCGCGCGGGCACAGCTCGAGGCGGTCGAGACCCTGCGAGCGGACCGCCGCCTGGAGAAGCTGCCCGGCGAGCTCCGCGAGGCCGCCGAGCTCCGGATGCGCTTTCCGACCGAGTCGCTGAGGGAGCTCGCCCGGCGCACGGATCCCCGTGCGAGCAAGGCCGCGGTGCAGAGGCGGCTCCGGCGCCTCCAGGACCTCGCCCGGGCGTGACAGGCCCGGCATTTGTTCCGAGACGCACGATCGACGATACTTCCCCTCCACGTGGGCTCGCGTCCCTTCTGCGGCGGATCCAGACCCCATCTGCCGCGGACCTGGTGCGCGGCAACTGGGGGAGGAGGTCGTCCTCGGAGCTCCTCCCCCGGCCCACTTCTCTTCCGCAGGACGGAATCCGCGAGCGCGGATTCCGTCCGCGAAGATCCCTGAAGCCGGCGCTCCGCGCCGGGTCGCGCTGTGCTCCTGCACTCGTAGTGCAGATCGAATCGCGGATTCCGCCCGCGACAACCCCTGAAGCCGGCGCTTCGCGCCGGGCAGCGCTGTACTCCGGCGCCTCGACCTGCCCCGGTTAGACTCGCCGGGAACGGGCAGCGACGGGACAGAGGAGCGTGGAGCATGGGCATTCGGGTCGGCATCAACGGCTTCGGCCGCATCGGGAGGAACTTCTTCCGGGCGCAGCACGCGCTCGGCGCGGACATCGAGGTCGTGGCCCTGAACGATCTGGGCAACGCGGAGACGATGGCGCACCTGCTCCGCTACGACTCGAATCTCGGCCCGTTCGAGGGCGAGGTCTCCCTCTCAGAGGGCGTCCTGCACGCGGCGGGCGAGGACGTGAAGATGCTCTCGGAGCGCGATCCTGCCGCGCTGCCCTGGGGCGACCTCGGCGTCGACGTCGTCGTCGAGTCGACGGGGATTTTCACCGACCGCGAGGGGGCGCAGAAGCACCTCGACGCCGGGGCGAAGAAGGTGCTCATCTCGGCGCCGGCCAAGGATCCCGATTTCACCGTCGTGCTCGGCGTCAACGACGGCGGCTACGACCCGGACGCACACCACATCGTCTCGAACGCCTCCTGCACGACGAACTGCGTCGCCCCGCTGGCGAAGGTCGTGCACGAGCTCGGGGGGATCGAGTCGGGCTTCATGACCACGATTCACGCGTACACGAACGACCAGGTGATCCTCGACTTTCCCCACAAGGACCTGCGCCGTGCCCGCGCGGCCGCGATCAACCTGATCCCGACCTCGACCGGCGCCGCGAAGGCGATCGGCCTGGTCCTGCCCGACCTCCAGGGGAAGGTTGACGGAATCTCCGTCCGCGCCCCTGTCGCCACCGGCTCGCTCACCGACCTCGTCGTCCGGCTCGGCCGCGAGACGAGCGTCGAGGAGGTGAAGGAGGCGTACCGCGCCGCCGCCGACGGCCCGCTCGAGGGGATCCTGCAGTACACCGAGGACCCGATCGTCTCGACGGACATCAACGGCAACCCGTACTCGTGCATCTTCGACAGCGAGCTGACGATGGTGCGCGGGAACCTCGTGAAGGTCTTCGGCTGGTACGACAACGAGTGGGGCTACTCGTGCCGGTGCGTCGACCTGATCGCCCGGCTCCTGCCCGCGTGAGGACGCCCCGCTCGGTCCGCGAGGCCGACGTCGCCGGCAAGCGCGTCCTCGTCCGGGCCGACCTCAACGTCCCGCTCGAGGACGGCAAGGTCGCGGACGACACGCGCATCGAGGCGTCGCTGCCGACGCTCCGCTACCTGCTCGACGGGGGCGCAGCGGCGATCGCGGTCTGCTCCCACCTCGGCCGCCCGAAGGGCCCGGACCCGGCCTTTGCGATGGCGCCCGTCGCGGCGCGCCTGCGCGAGCTCCTCTCGGACGGCCGGGTTCGCGTGCTCGAGAACACGCGCTTCGACCCGGGGGAGACGAAGAACGACCACGAGTCGGCGAAGCGCCTCGCCGAGGGCATGGATCTATATGTGAACGACGCCTTCGGCTCGGCCCACCGCGCGCACGCCTCGACGGTGGGCGTCGCGGAACTGCTCCCCGCCTACGCGGGCCTGCTCCTCGAGCGGGAGCTCGAGATGCTCGGCCGGCTCCTCGGTGAGGTCGAGCGCCCGTTCGTCCTCGTCGCCGGGGGCGCGAAGGTCGAGGACAAGCTCGGCGTCCTCGAGCATCTGGGCGGCCGCGCGGACGCGGTCCTCGTGGGCGGCAAGATGGCAGAGGAGCTGCGCGGTGGGAGCCAGCTGCCGTACGACGCCGAGCTCCCTTCCGACGTCGTGGCCGCGGCCGCGTTCGGGGCCGAGGCCGAGTCGCGCGTGACCCCGTACGACGCCCTGCCGGAGGGCTGGCTCGGCCTCGACATCGGCCCGGAGACGCGCGAGCGCTTCGGCGAGGTGATCCGCGGCGCGCGGACGGTGTTCTGGAACGGCCCGATGGGGGTCTTCGAGTGGCCGCGCTTCGCCGAGGGCACGAAGGCGGTCGCGCAGGCGGTCGCCGACGCAGAGGCCTACTCCGTCGCCGGCGGCGGCGACTCCGTGCGGGCGATCCAGGAGCTCGGCCTCGCGGACGAGATCTCGTGGGTCTCCACCGGCGGCGGTGCCTCCCTCGAGCTGCTCGAGGGCAAGGAGCTCCCGGGCGTGGCCGCGATCCCGTCCGCGTAGCGCGCGGACGCTCCGGCCGGCGTAGCGCGTCGCCTAAGATCGCCGTCCGATGTTGATCGCCGGCAACTGGAAGATGTTCAAGGGCGCGCACCAGGCGCGCGAGTTCTCCGCGCAGCTCCGCCGGGTCTCCGAGCGCGCGCCCGGAGTCGACGTCGTCGTCTGCCCGCCGTTCGTGTCGCTCGAGGCGACGCTGCAGGGGCTCGGCGAGGGCACGGGCATCCACGTCTACGCGCAGAACGTGCACTGGGAGCTCGAGGGCGCGTACACCGGCGAGGTCTCGGCGCCGATGCTGCTCGAGCTCGGGGTGACGGGGACGCTCGTCGGCCACTCGGAGCGTCGCCAGCACTTCTGCGAGACCGACGAGACGGTGCGTCTGCGCGCGGAGGCGGCGCTCGAGGCCGGGCTCGGCGTCATCGCGTGTGTCGGGGAAACCGAAGCCGAGCGAGAGTCCGGAGAGACCGAGGCGGTGCTCGAGCGGCAGGTGTCTGCCCTCCCGCGGCACGAGCGGCTCGTGATCGCGTACGAGCCGGTCTGGGCGATCGGCACCGGGCGAACCGCGACCGCGGACACGGCGCAGGAGGCCCACGCCTTCGTCAAGTCGCTGTACCCGACGGCCGTCCTCTACGGCGGCTCGGTGAAGCCGGAGAACGCTCCCACGCTCCTCGCCCAGTCGGACGTGGACGGCGCGCTCGTCGGCGGCGCCTCGCTCGACCCGGCGTCGTTCGAGGCGATCTGCCTCGCCGGCGCCGAGGTCGTCGGGTGAGAGACCTCGTCGCGCTCGTCATCCTGGACGGCTGGGGGATCGCACCTCCTGGGCCGGGGAACGCCGTCGAGCTCGCCGACACGCCCGTCTTCGACTCCCTGCTCGAGCGCTACCCGCACACGCGGCTCGCGGCCTCGGGCGGGGCGGTCGGGCTGCCCCCTGGCCAGATGGGGAACTCGGAGGTCGGGCACCTGACCATCGGCTCCGGGCGCGTGCTCCTGCAGGATCTGATGCGCGTGAACGTGGCCATTCGGGACGGCTCGCTCTTCGAGAACCCGGCGCTCGTCGCAGCGTTCGAGCGCGCGCGGGCGCGCGGCGCGGACGTCCATCTGCTCGGCCTCGTCTCCTACGGCGGTGTCCACTCGCACCTCGAGCACCTGCGGGCGCTGCTCGAGCTCTCCGAGCAGCAGGGGATGGCGCAACGGACTTGGGTCCACGCGTTCACCGATGGGCGCGACGTCTCCCCGCACTCGGCCGTGCGCGACCTGACCGAGCTACCGCGAGAGCGCATCGCCACGGTCTGCGGGCGCTACTACGCGATGGACCGCGACCAGCGCTGGGAGCGGACCGATCGCGCGCTGCGCGCGATCTGCAACGGCGAGGGGCGCCAGGCGCGAGACGCGGTCGAGGCAGTCCAGGAGAGCTACGAGCACGGCGTCACCGACGAGTTCGTCGAGCCGGTCGTGCTCGAGGGGCGTCCCCGGCTCGGCGCCGACGACGCCGCCGTCTTTTTCAACTTCCGCCCCGACCGGGCGCGCCAGCTGTCTCAGCGGCTCGGGCGGGCCGGTCTCGACCTGACGACGATGACGCGCTACCGACAGGACTTCGCCTTCCCGGTCGCCTTCGACGAGCTGCAGGTCCCCAACACGCTCGCCGAGGCCCTCTCACGTGCGGGAGCGCGCCAGCTACACGCTGCGGAGACGGAGAAGTACGCGCACGTGACGTACTTCCTGAACGGCGGCGAGGAGCAGGAGTGGGACGGAGAGACGCGCATCCTCGTCCCCTCGCCGCGCGACGTGCCGAGCTACGACCTCAAGCCGGAGATGTCGGCGGTCGAGCTCGCGGCCCGCTTCTGCGGAGAGGTCGGAGGCGGCTACCGGTTCGCGATCGTCAACTTCGCGAACCCGGACATGGTGGGCCACACGGGGTCGATTCCCGCGGTGCGCACGGCCGTCGAGGCCGTCGACCGCTGCCTCGGGCGCGTGCTCGACTGTGTCGAGCGGGCCGGCGGGGTCTGTTTGGTGACCGCGGACCACGGGAATGCCGAGACCATGCTCGAGCCGGACGGCACGAGCCCGCACACGGCACACACGTCGAACCCGGTACCGCTCGTCGTGAGCGATCCGGGCCTCGCGCTCCGCGACGGTGGGGAGCTGTCCGACCTCGCGCCGACCATACTCGGGCTGCTCGAATTGCCCGTCCCGGACGAGATGACCGGACGGAGCCTCGCAACGACTCCGTAAATCGTCCCGAACAAACCCCTTACGGAAACCGATCTATACTCCGCGCGCTCAATGGCACTCCCGCAACCAGATCCGGGCGTCCTGCGCAAGGCACAGCGCGGCGACGAGCGTGCCTTCTCGATCATCGTCAGGACCTACGAGCAGCCCGTGTTCAACTACGTGCTCCGGCTCACCGGCGACCGCTCGCTCTCCGAGGACCTGACGCAGGAGGTCTTCCTGCGGGTCTTCCAGGGTCTGCCCGGTTTCTCGCTGCGCTCGCGCTTCACGACCTGGCTCTTCCAGGTGACGAAGAACCGGGTTCTCGACGAGCTGCGCGCGCTCGAGCGGCGCCCGCGCGCGGTGGCGGCGCTCGAGGACATCCCGCCGCTCGAGGTGGTCGACGCTCCCGCGGAGCGGGCGGAGACGATCGACGCAGTCTGGCGCGCCGTCGAGAACCTCAATCCCGACCTGAAGATGGCACTGCTTCTCCGCGACGTCGTCGGCCTCTCGTACACGGAGATCGCGGAGACGCTCGAAATCACGCTCGCCACCGTGAAGTGGCGGATCTACAAGGCGCGCGAAGAGGTCCAGGCCGCGCTCCAGCGCGAGGGCGTCGTCGTGCCGGTCACGACCGTCCCGGCCGCCGAGCAGCGCTCGCGGTAGCGAGAGCCCTCACGGCGCCGGCCTAGGATGCAGGCGTGGCGAGCACGCACGTCCACGCGCTGACGCGGCTCGGGGAGGCACTGGCGGAGATCGCGGGCACGCCTGTCGAGCTCGAGCGCCCGTCGAACCCTGAGCACGGCGACTACGCGACGAACGTCGCGCTTCGAGTCGCGCCGGGGCGGGGCCAGGCGCCGCGCGAGCTCGCGCAGGAGATCGCTGCGGCCGCCGTCGAGCGCGGCGTCGTCGAGGCGGCCGAGCCGGCCGGGCCGGGCTTCGTCAACCTCCGCGTGTCCGATGCCTGGATCGCCGAGGCATTGCGGGAGGTTCTCGACGCCGGCTACGAGTTCGGCGGCGGCTCCGCGGCGAGCCCCGAGCGCGTGCAGGTCGAGCTCGTGTCCGCGAACCCCACGGGACCGCTCACGGTCGCCCACGCGCGGAACGGCGCGTACGGGGACTCGGTCGCGCGCCTGCTCGCGTTCGCCGGCCACACGGTCGAGCGCGAGTACTACTACAACGACGCCGGGGCCCAGATGGACCGCTTCCGGGCCTCGGTCGAGGCCGTGCGGCGAGGCGAGGAGCCTCCGGAGGGCGGGTACCGCGGCGCCTACGTCTCGGAGCTCGCGGCGCTCGAGGGCGACCCCGTGCCGGCGATGCTCGAGCGGATCGAGGCGTCGCTCGAGCGCTTCCGCGTGCACATGGACAGCTGGGAGCGCGAGAGCGACTTCGGGGCCGAGGTGGACGAGGCCCTGCCGCTCCTCGACACGTACGAGGCCGAGGGCGCGGTCTGGGCGCGCACGAGCGCGCTCGGCGACGACAAGGACCGCGTGCTCGTCCGCTCGAACGGCGAGCCGACGTACTTCGCGAAGGACGCCGCCTACATCCGCCGGAAGCTGTCCGGGGGCTTCGACCGCCTCGTCTACGTCCTCGGCGCCGACCACCACGGCTACGTCGCGCGCCTGCAGGCGCTCGCCGAGATGCTCGGCCACTCGCGCGACGCGGTCGAGGTGCTCATCTACCAGCTCGTCAGCCTCGTCGAGCGCGGGGAGGCGAAGAAGATGTCGAAGCGGCGCGGCGACGTCGTCTTCCTCGACGAGCTGCTCGACGCGATCGGCGTCGACGCGGCCCGCTGGTACCTCATCTCCCGGGGGCACGACCAGCCGATCGAGATCGACGTCGACCTTGCGGCCGAGCGCACGCAAAAGAACCCCGTCTACTACGTCCAGTACGCCCACGCGCGAGTCGCCGGGATCCTGCGGAACACGGGGGAAGCGGGCGCGAACGCGACGCCAACGGGGCCGCTCGAGGCGGAGGAGCGTGAGCTCGTGAAGCGCCTGCTCGAGTTCCCCGCGCTCGTGGCCGACGCGACCGGGCGCCGAGCGCCGCACGCGCTCCCCACGTACGCGATCAGGGTCGCGGACGACTTCCACCGCTTCTACCACGAGCACCGGGTCCTCGAGTCCGAGCAGGAGGCGTTCAGGCTCGGTCTCGTGCGGGCGACGCAGATCGTCGTCGCGCGCTGCCTCGACCTGATCGGAGTGGAGGCACCGGAGCGGATGTAGGATCCGAGGACGTGAGCGCGGTACCGGACCGGAACCTCGCGCTCGAGCTCGTCCGGGTCACGGAGTCCGCAGCGACGTTCGCGTCGCGCTGGATCGGGCGCGGGGACAAGATCGCGGCCGACCAGGCCGCCGTCGATGCGATGCGGCTGATGCTGGACACGGTCTCCATGCGCGGAGTCGTCGTGATCGGCGAGGGCGAGAAGGACGAGGCGCCGATGCTCTTCAACGGCGAGGCGGTCGGGGACGGCGACGGCCCCGAGGTCGACGTCGCCGTCGACCCGCTCGAGGGTACGCGCCTGACCGCGCTCGGGATGCCGAACGCGATCTCCGTGATCGCGGTCGCGGAGCGCGGGACGATGTTCTTCCCCGGCGCCGCGCTGTACATGGACAAGATCGCCGTCGGGCCCGAGGCGGCGGACGCGATCGACATCGAGGCGACGCCGACCGAGAACCTCGAGCGGGTCGCCGAAGCGAAGCACGTCGGCGTCAACGATCTCACCGTCGTCGTCCTCGAGCGCGACCGCCACGACGACCTGATCGCCGAGCTCCGCGAGGCGGGCGCGCGCGTGAACCTGATCCGCGACGGCGACGTCGCGCCGGCGATCGCCGCGGCGCAGCCGGGGACGGGCGTCGATCTGCTCATGGGCATCGGCGGAACCCCGGAAGGGGTCATCTCCGCCTCCGCGATCAAGTGCCTGGGCGGCGCGATGCAGGGAAAGCTGTGGCCGCGCAACGACGAGGAGCGCGAGCGGCTCGTCGAGGCGGGCTTCGATCTCGACCGTGTCCTCTCGGCGAATGACCTCGTCCAGGGTGAGGACGTCTTCGTCGCCGCGACGGGGGTGACGGGAGGAGCGCTGCTCCGCGGCGTCCGCGTCGTCGGCGATCACGTCGAGACCGAGTCGATCGTGATGCGCTCGCGCTCGGGCACCGTCCGCCGCATCGTCGCGACGCACCCGCTGACCAAGATCCAGAGCCTGATGAAAGGAGCACGCTGATGGCGTCCACCGAGCTGCACGAGACCGCCCGCGCGATCGTCGCCGACCACAAAGGGATCCTCGCGGCCGACGAGAGCACGGGGACGATCAAGAAGCGGTTCGAGTCGATCGGCGTCGAGTCGACCGAGGAGAACCGCCGCTTCTACCGCCAGCTCCTCTTCGCGACCCCAGGGATGGAGGACGCGATCGGCGGCGTCATCCTCTACGACGAGACCATTCGCCAGAGCGCCGACGACGGCACACCCTTCCCCGAGCTGCTCGCGTCGAAGGGGTCGATCCCGGGCATCAAAGTCGACACCGGCGCGCACGACCTCGCCGGTTTCCCGGGGGAGAAGGTGACCGAAGGGCTGGACGGCCTCCGGCCGCGGCTCGAGGAGTACGCCAGCCTCGGTGCGCGCTTCGCGAAGTGGCGCGCGGTGATCACGATCGGCGAGGGCATCCCGACCGATGCCTGCCTGCGCGCGAACGCGCACGCACTCGCCCGCTACGCCTCGTTGTGCCAGGAGGCCGGGATCGTCCCGATCGTCGAGCCCGAGGTTCTGATGGACGCGGACAACACGCTCGAGACCTGCTGGGAGGTGACGACGCGGACGCTGCACGAGACCTTCGACGCGCTGTACGAGCTCGGGATCGACCTGCGGAGCACGCTGCTGAAGCCGAACATGGTCATCTCCGGCAAAGGCTGTCCCGAGCAGGCGTCGTCCGAGCGGATCGCCGAGGCGACGGTCGACTGCTTCCTCGGCGTCGTTCCGGCCGCGGTGCCCGGCATCGTCTTCCTCTCGGGCGGCCAGTCCGAGGTCGAGGCGACCGAGAACCTGAACGCGATCAACAAGCTCGCTGGCCCGTGGCCGCTCTCCTTCTCCTACGGCCGGGCGCTGCAGGCCTCCGCGCTCGCGGCCTGGGGAGGGGACGCGGCGAACGCCGAGACGGCGCAGGCCGCTTTCGCCCATCGCGCGCGGATGAACGCGCTCGCGGCCGCGGGCGAGTGGAGCGCGGAGCTGGAGCAGCCCGTCCCGGCCTGAGAGAGACTGAGAAATCGTCCTCGCGGAGGACGCGAGGATCGGCCTCGCGCACGACGAAACGCGCGCCCGCGCGGCCCAGGGCCTTCCTCGATGAGGAAGCGCCTGTACCTCGTACTGATCGTGCTCGCGATCGTGTTGCTCGCGCTCGGGGGGCCTCGTCGCGCGCTCGGCCGTCGCCGGCGTCCGGCTCGCGACCGGCTCCTGACACGCCCCGTCCGGCGTCACGATTTGAGTCGGACACGCTCAAGTCGATGGGCTGTAATGTCGCCCGCTTCGCAAGGGCAGGCGAAGCGAAAGGAGAGGGGAATGCCCGACGACGAGCTGCTGGGTCTCGTGTCGACCCTGTCGCGCCTGACGCACCCGCGCTCCGCGACACCACGTGTCGACGCGCTGCGGAAGGCCTACCGGCGGATCCGGAACTACGCCAGCCAGCGCGGCCTGACCGAGGAGTGGTGCGACCGCGTGATGCTGATGTTCCTCGATCGCAGCACCGATGCCTACGCTGCCGCGTGAGCTCAGGGAGCTGAAGTACGAAGGCCAGGACTTGACGCCGGGACAGCATCGCGTCCTGCGGCAGATCGCTCTCGGGAGGACCGGGCCGGAGGTGGCGGACGAGCTCGGTATCTCGCCGGAGACCGTGAAGCGGCAGCTCGCGATCACCCGCTCGAAGCTGGGGGCGTCGACGACCGCGCAGGCTGTCGGTATCGCGGTCGCGCTCGACCTGATCTAGCTGGAGGCCGGCTCTCGGGTCGCGCTCGGTGCCCTTGCGCGGGATCCGTGCGAACATACGTTCGTGATGGCCGAGGGACACGCGTATGCGCGCTTCCAGCGCGCCCTCGAGCACCGGGCGCTCTGGGCCGCCGAGGACGCGGCGCGGGAGCTTCAGCTCTCGCTCCACGACGCGTTGCAGCTCGTCCACCTGTATGCGGACCGGCGCTCGCCGAAGTTCGAGCGTGCCGCGCTGCGCTGGCTCGAGCGCTACCTCGCGGAGAGCTCTCCGCGGTTGCAGGGCGTCGCCGAGGTGACGGCGAGCCTGGCGCGGCGACAGCACGAGACGGGCGAGCCGACCTAGCGCTGCGACGGCTCCGGCGCTAGCGTCGGCCCCGTGCCGCCGCTCCGCCCGACGCTGGCCGTGCTCGTGGTTCCGACCTCGAGACTCTCGGAGAGCCTGGCGTTCTACCGCGACGGTCTCGGGCTCGAGGTGCTCGAGGAGTGGAGCGACCTGGGGCGGGGGGCCCTGCTCGCGGCGTCGACCGGAGCGCAGGTCGAGCTCGTGGAGCAGGAGGACGTCGCGGACGTTCCGGAGCCTCGAGTCGGGCTCGGCCTGCAGATCACGGGCGTCGATCTCGTCTACGAGCGCCTGACCGCCATGGGGGTGGCGGCGAAGGCGCCACCGCGGGTGCGCCCGTGGGGCATGTACGGGTTCGGCGTGCTCGACCCGAACGGCGTGCCGGTCAACGTGTACGAGCCTGCCACGGACGCCACGGGCGATCGCGGGTCGACCGAAGGCGCGAGTCGACGGTGACCGGGGGGACGCCGCTCGGGCCGCGTGTCAGCCCCAGACCTTGAGATTCTTCTGTCCCACGCCAGGCGGGCCGCAATGCAGGTGGTTGTCGTCGCCGCGCCCCCAGCCTGGCCAGCACGGCACGTCGACGAGGAAGTGGCCGGTGTTGTCGGGGAACAGGTCGTCGTTCACTGCGAACACGATCTCGCCGGCCCCCGAGAGCGTCGTCGGCCCGCTGCCGACGTGCATCCAGGGTCCGGTCCCGACACGAGCGACGAGGCCCCACGCGGGCGCGCCTGGAAGCAGATACCCGCCGTACCAGCTGTCCGTCGTCGCCCAGGAGGCGTCCCCGTCAGGTCCGATGCAGTAGTCGAGGGCGACACCCCACGGGCACATCGCACCCGTCGCCGTGACCTCGGCCTGCTGACCTGGCTCGAGCACGAGGCCGGTGCTGACTCCCGGAACGGTGAGCGATCCGACCACGTACGAGTTCACGATCGGGCTCTGCCGAGAATTCACGATCGGGCTCTGCCGAGTCGCAGTCGCCTGCGCCGCAAGTGCAAGCGCGGCCATCGCGCCGATGCCCGTCCACGCCTTCAGTGTCCGCATGAGTCGCCTCTTGATCTCGTCGATTGCGCCGCGACACCGTCGCGCGACGTCCGCGCGAGGAACGTCGGCCACGCGGGACCGGGGGTCAATCACTCAACCGTGTGTGTCGGCCGTGAGTGTCGGCTCGAGTCACTCGAATCGCATACGAGTGATGGAAGGCATCTCGCGAGTCTCTCTGAGAGCGGACGACGGGGCTCGAACCCGCGACACCTGGCTTGGGAAGCCAGTGCTCTACCAGCTGAGCTACGTCCGCGCGCTCTCGATTCTAGCCCCGCGTTGACATCGCCTTCACAGGTCGGCTCTACAGTCTCGGCCGTGCGCGCCGCGCTCGTCGTCCTGGCTCTCGCCGTCGTCGTGGCACTCTCGTCCGCAGCGGCGCCGGCGGCCCCGCGGGCGGGCGCCGCGGTGTTCGGCGGCCTCGGCACGTGGATCGACATCTACGACGGCCCGCTCTTCGCCGCGCCCGAGCGGACGGCCGCCCGCATCGCTGCGCGCGGAGTGAAGGTCGTGTGGATCGAGACCGCGAACGACCGCGCGCCGGCGGACGTCATGCGCCCCGCGCAGCTCGGACGCCTCGTCGACGGGCTTCATGCCCGTGGGATCAGGGTGATCGCGTGGTACCTGCCCGGGCACGTGAACCAGGCGCTCGACGTGCGCCGCTCGCTGGCGATGCCGCGGTTCCGGACGGCGAGCGGGCAGGCGTTCGACGGTGTCGCACTCGACATCGAGTCGACCCGGCTGCGGAACGTCCCGCTCCGGTCCCGCCGGGCGGTCGCTCTCGCGCAGCGGCTGCGGCAGGAGGCGGGGGACACGCCGCTCGCGATCGTGCCGTTCAACCCGCGCGGGCTCGAGCGGCGGCCGAGCACGTGGCCGCGGTTCCCGTGGGCCGAGCTCGCCGCGACCTCCGATGCGTTCGCACCGATGGCCTACACGGGTGGCGCGCTCAAGGGCTTCGACGCGACGTACGGGTACGTGACGCGGGCGATTCGCCTGCTGCGCGCGCAGACGGGGAACCCCGAGGTCCCGATCCACGTCGCGGGCGGCGTCGCCGATCGAATGGGCGCCGAGGAGCTGGCGGGCTTCGTGGCCGCGGTCTCGGACGACGGCGCCGTGCTCGGCGTGAGCCTGTACGACTGGCAGACCACCCGGCCGGCGGCCTGGCGCGCGCTCGCTCCGCTCTCCCGCTAGGAGGGCCAGGCGGCGCGCAAGCGCTCGCGCGTCTCGAGGAGGTGCTCCGGGAGCACCTTGACGTCCGCGAGCACGGGCATGAAGTTCGTGTCCCCGTGCCAGCGCGGGACGACGTGGAGATGGACGTGGTCCGCGATGCCCGCGCCCGCGGCCCGCCCCAGGTTCCAGCCCAGGTTGAAGCCCGCAGGCCCGTAGACCCGGCCGAGCGCGTCGACCGACGCGACCGCCTGGGCGTGTACCTCGAGCGCTTCCTCCTCGGTCAGCGACGCGAGCTCGCCGACGTGGCGGATCGGGGCGACGAGGAGGTGGCCCGAGGAGTACGGGAACTTGTTCAGCACGGCGATCGTGGAAGTTCCCCGCCGCACGAGCAGCGACTCCTGCTCGGCGAGCTCCGAGGAGGCCTCGAGGCAGAAGACGCAGCCCTCGAGCTCGTCCGCCTGCTGGATGTACTCGAGTCGCCAGGGCGCCCACAGCGGCTTCGCCATGGCCGGTTTCTACCACCCCTCACCCCGTTTGCCCCCCGGGGCGGCACACCGTAGACTCGCTGCGCATGACGAGCTACGTCCTCAAGCTCGGAGGCGCGGCGATCGTCGTCCTCTTCGCCGGCGTCCTCGCGATCGTCCTCTTCGGGAACATCTGGACCGACGTCGGTCTCGGTGCCGCCGCCCTCGTCGTCGGTGGTGGGCTCCTCCTCCTCGGCTGGTACCTCGACCGCAAGGAGAAGGCGAAGCGGGCGGGTATCGAGGATCTCCCGCGCATCTGACCTTCCGCGTCGAGTACTAACTCGTTCGAGGGACGTTCGGCCCGGGATACCAGACCTTTCGGCGAGGCCACTCTGGACCTCAAGTGGGCGCAGCGGAGCGCCGATCAGGCTGAACTGTGAGCCAGGTAGCCGACACGGAGGGAGACGACCGAGAATGACTGCGGCCCAGTTCGAGCTGATCGACGAGACCGAGGCGGAGGCGATCCTCCGCTGGCGGTTCGAGGAACTGGTTCGAGCCGGCTACGACGTCGGCTCGGCTCTCGTCCTCGCCTCCCACGTCGAGGTCGACCTCCACGACGCCTCCGAGCTTGCTCGTCGTGGCTGCCCCCCTGAGACGGCGGTACGCATCCTCCTCTGAGCGGCGGCGATGGGCCGGGCCTCGATGCGGCGGAGGCCCGGCCCACCCTCCTGTTGTGCGGGTCGGCACCGGTCCTCGTTCGGAGGCTGGGGCTACACTCGTTGGACATGCGCGGTCAGCACCCGTCCGGGCCTTCAGAACGCGGCAGCAGGCCGTTCCTCGTCGCGCATCGCGCGGGCAACTGCCTCCTCCAGCTGCGCGCGACCGAGCTCCTGGGCGCCGACCTCGTCGAAGCGGACGTCCGTCTCTATCGCGGCAGGCTCGAGGTCCGGCACCTGCGGACCGTCGGGCCGCTCCCGATCCTCTGGGACCGCTGGCAGCTCGCGGCCCCGTGGAGGACGCGGCTCCGGCTCGCCGAGCTGATCGAGGCCACGGCGGCCGAGACCGAGCTCGTGCTCGACCTGAAGGGCTCGAGGACCGAGGTCTCCGAGAAGACGCTCGAGGCGATCCGTCCCTTCCTCGACGCGCGCCCGTTCACCGTCTGTGCCCGCTCCTGGCCTCTGCTGGACGCCTTCGCAGGCCTGCCGGTGCGTCGGCTTCACTCGATCGGCACGGAGAGCGAGCTCCGGTGCTTCCTGGAGCGTTTTGCAGCCGACCGGCTGGACGGCGTCTCGGTCCACGAGCGCCTGCTCCGCCCCGGCACCGTCGCCGAGCTTCGCTCGATCGTGGACGTCGTCCTGACGTGGACGGTGAACCGTCCGGCCCGCGCGAGGGAGCTCGTCCGCCTCGGTGTCGACGGCATCGTGACCGACGACGTGGCGGCCCTGTCGCAGCACGGCATTCTCGCGCCCGCGTGATCTGCAGGCCGTGAAGGGCATCGGCGCGTTCGTTCTCGTGCTTCTTGTCGCGCTCGGCGTGGTCATGTACGTCGTGACGCGTCCTCCCGACCGGGTGCTCGACGCCCAGGGCGAGGCGTGGGTGGACGAGTTCCAGGGCTGGCGGAGCGCGAAGGAACGGACCGTGGACCGGGCGATCGTCGGCCTGACCTTCACCTCCCAGAAGAAGAACGCACGCGGCCTCGAACCACTCCGCACCTGTACCGCGTCGCTGCGGCGTATCGGCACTCCGCCGGAGCTGCTCGCGCCCGTCGAGGACGCCGCGCTCGATGCGTGCGGTCAGGCCGAGCACGCCGTGGCCCTGAACGACCGCTTCGACACGGCCAGCCTCGCGTCGATCAGGCTGCACCTGAACGAGGCCGGCGATCGGCTCCAGCTCGCCGCACGGAACCTGCGCGTGGCGCTCGGCGACGCCGTCTAGACCACCGCGTCTAGGCTTCACGCATCGATCAGCGGTACGTGATCGAGGGGGCGGTGCAGCGACGCTACGTCGCGGACCGCGACGCGGCCGGGTTCCTCCCCTTCCTGCTGCCCCATCTTCGTCGGGGCCTCGACGTCCTCGACGTCGGCTGTGGCGTCGGCAGCATCGCCCTCGACCTCGCGCCGAGGATCGCCCCCGGCCGAATCGTGGGCGTCGACGCCGACGAGGAGCAGCTCGAGGTCGCGGGGCGAGCCGCAGCCGAGCGCCGGCTCGACAACGCGACCTTCGTGACGGCGTCCGTCTACGAGCTGCCGTTCGAGGACGCGACCTTCGACGTCGTGTACGCGAACGCCGTGCTGATGTACGTCCGTGAACAGGTGCGCGCGCTGGCGGAGATGCGGCGCGTGCTCCGACCCGACGGCGTCGCGGCGGCCACGGACGACGATCTCGGCACGGTCGTGATCTCGCCGGAGAGCCCCGAGCTGCGGCTCGCTCCGCGCCTGTTCGAGCGCGCCGTCGCGCACGAGGGCGGAAACGCCCGCTACTCGCGGCACCTGCGCACGTTGATGCTCGAGGCGGGCTTCGCACGCACCGAAGGCGTCGCCCACGCGCCGGAGGTGTACGGCGACCTGACCTCTACGCGGTGGTTCGCCGAGTTCGCGGTCGGACTGCTCACGGCGCCGAGCATGGCGGAGCTGATCGTCGTCGAGGGTTGGGCGACGCGAGAGCAGCTCGACGACGTGATCACGGCTGTCCGGGAGTGGGGCGAGCTTCCCGACGCCTTCGCCTCCTGGCTCTACTGCGGCGCGCTCGGGTGGCTCGAGTGACGTAGGCCGGAAGCACGCCCCGTGCTCAGCCGGGGAACCGGATCTGGACCCGGCACGCAGAGGCTCCCTGGTGCATGCACTCCAGCTCCTCCACCGCGAGCGTCTCGTCGAAAACGCGCCCGGTGCCCTCGACGAGGCCGCGGAGCATCGCGCAGAGACGGCGGGGCGACGTGTACAGGATCTCGAGGCCGTCGTCTCCGAGGTCGGTCACCGCGAGCTCGGGAGGACGCGCCTCGGGCATCGTCTCGCGGACGACTTCGTGAATCGGCGTTTCGACGGTCAGCAGGAAGTCCTTGGCCGTCGGCGAGTGCCTGAAGAGCACGGAGTACAGGCGCGCGAACGTCTTGGCGGCGGTGAAGACTCCGAACGCGTACAGGAGCTCGTCCCGTGACGTCTCCGTCCGCGCGCACGCGCGCTCGAGCAGCACGAGGAACTGCTCGTCCGGGTAGGCCTCGCTCAAGGTGTACTGCGGCTCTCCGACCGTGACGTGGTTCGCGATCTCGGCACCGTGCTCGGTCAAGAGGTAGTCGCGGAAGGAAGCGAAGATGAGGCCGTGCACGCGAGCGGAATCTTAGGGCTCGGCGGCGGCTGCGCCTCGTCGTCGGGACGAGCGAGCGGCCCTAGAGCCAGCGCTTCCAGCGGAAGAAGCCGATCATCGCGCCCAGGATCGCGACGAGCAGCGCCATGATCACCCAGAAGGCCTCGCGCGTCCCCTCGCCCGGGAAGTCGACGTTCATGCCGAAGACCCCGGTCAGCATCGTCAGCGGGAGGACGATCACGGTGAACACCGTCAGCAGCCGCAAAACGTCGTTCTGGCGGTGCGAGATGACTGACTCGTTCGTCGACTCGAGCCCCTCGACCACCTCCTTGAAATTGTCGAGCAGGTCCCAGATCCGCTCGGCGGAGTCGACGATGTCGTCGAAGTAGAGCTCGAGCTCCTGCGGGAGGAAGCTCTCGACGCGCCGCTCCAGCACGCGCAGCGTGGAGCGCTCGGGCTTGATGATCTTGCGGTAGGAGATGATCTCCTGCTTCACGTTGGAGAGGTCGCGGACGACCTCCTCCGAGCGCCCCTCGAACATCTCGTCCTCGATCACGTCGAGCTTGTGCGCGATCTTGTCGAGGATCGGGAAGCAGTAGTCGAAGAGGTCGTCCAGCACCTCGTACAGGAGGCGGCCGGAGCCACGCGCGAAGAGCTGGTCGCGCAGGCGCTCGTCGTCCTGGCAGCGCTCGAAGAGCCGCGTGACCGGAAGCAGCTCGCGGTTCGGGATCGTGACGACGTAGTCGTGCCCGATGAAGATGTCGAGCTCGGCGGCGTTGAGCCGCTGGACGGCCTGGTCGAAGACGGGGAAGTGGAGGACGGCGAAGAGGTAGCCGTCGTCCTCGTAGTCGTCGACCTTCGGGCGCTGGCGCTTCGAGACGATGTCCTCGACGTCCAGCGGGTGCCAGCCGAAGCGGACGGCGAGGGCCTGCGCCGTCTCGGTGTCCGGGGCGACGACGTTGACCCAGGTGAGGCCGCTAGCGGAGAGCTCGTGGACGAGCGGCGCGGGGCGCGCGACAGGCTGGCCCGAGCCGCGGGCCGTGCGGATGCGCCGGATGCGGGGCAGGCTCGGCATGGGTACTGAGGGGGTCGTCCAGTGTCCGGGCCATGTTCGCGATTGTAGCCCTGGAGCCTGCATTTCCCCGTTTTGCGCCCTTTCACGCCGGGTAGCCGGGAGCCGATCCGACCGAGGGAGGCAGACAGATGCCCGACAAGCGCCCGAGCGTGAAGAACGAGCAGCAGTACGAGGCCCTGAAGGACAAGGGCATGTCCAAGGAGCGCGCGGCCCGGATCGCCAACTCGCCGCAGGCGTCGAAGCACGGCGGCGAGAAGTCGCACGCCGGTAGCGGTGGATCGTCTCAGGGCGGGACGACCGCGCAGAAGAAGGCCGCCGGCCGCAAGGGCGGGCGCGCGACGGCGCGGAAGCGCTCGTGAGCGTCGCGCCGAGCGAGGGCCGACCGACGATCGCGCGATAGCCGGCGGGCGCTTACGTCGGCGAGGCGAGCGGCGTCCGCCGGGCGGCGAGGGGCAGCGTCCCCTCGACGAGGAGCGCGAGCAGCCCGCCGAGCGCGCAGAGCCCGGCCGCGGCCACCCAGACCCCGCTCGGGGAGACCGCGAGCATGTAGCCGCCGACGGCCGGGCCGAGCGCGAAGCCGACCTGCCAGGAGAGGGCCGACAGGGCCATGTAGCGCCCGAGGAGCCGTGGCTCCGCGAGGTCGACGACGAGCGGGGCCTGGACGGCCCCGTGCAGGCACTGGCCGAGCGCGAAGACGATCATCGCCGCGACGAGGAGCAGCGTCGCCTCTTTCGGCGCCTGACCCCCGGCGAACGGGACGATCAGCCACGCGGTCGCCCACAGCGCGCCGAGGAGCCCGAGGACGGGCATCCGGCGGCGCCCCTGCGCGAGGCGGGTCGTCGGTAGCTGCGCGAGCACGATGACGAGCGTGTTGACGAAGAACACGAGGCCGATCTGGGTCTCGCTCACGCCCGCCTCGTTCTTCGCGTACACGGGCAGGAGCTCGAAGCCGGAGAAGCCGGCGAAGATGAACAGGGCGTTGAGGCCGATCACGGTCATGAACGCCCGGTGGTGAAGGACGTCGCGGTAGGTGCCGGAGGTTCCGGGGGGATGCGCGCCGCCCCCGAGCTCGGGCGAGGGCACGAGGGCGAGCATGACCACCGCGTAGACGACGAAGCTGGCGGCGTTCAGCAGGAAGAGCACGCTGAACGTCCCCGGGGAGTCCGTCGTCGCGATCAGCCCGCCCGCGAGCGCGCCGAGGCCGATCCCGAGGTTCATGACCACGCGCTGCATCCCGAAGGCGGCGGGCCGGAGCCCGCTCGGCGTCAGACCGGCGATCAAGGTCGACTGCGCCGGCCAGAAGCCACCGACCCCGATCCCGGTCACGGCGGCGACCAGAAAGCCCTGCCAGACCTCGTGCACGAGCGGGTAGGCGGCGTAGCCGAGCGCGAGGATCCCGAGCGCGACGGCGAGCATGCGCCGGCCGCCGAAGCGGTCGACGAGGACGCCGAACACCGGCCCCGCGACGACGCTGACGACCGCGTTCGTGGCCACGATCAGCCCGGTCGGGCCGAGCGCGATCCCGCGCACGTTGTGCAGGTAGATGAAAAGGAACGGGAGCACGATCCCGTTCCCGAACGCGTTGACGAGACCGCCGACCTGCAGCGTCGCGACGGAGCGCGGCAGTGGGGGGAAGTAGGTCCGGACGATTCCGCTCACGGCGCCTGACCCTAGCCCGCGACTCGCGCGCAGGTCTGTGCAACCGATCCGGGTGGACGGACGGCCGAAGTCGTGCTACCTGGTTCGAGCGACGTCTCGCAGAGGAGGCCCGATGCCCGCCGTGCTCTTCGTCCGCATCAGGTCCGCGCTCTCATCCGAGGAGCTCGAACGCCGCCTGCTGGAGCGTCGCTCGCGCTTCCTCGACGTTCCGGGCCTCGTTCAAAAGGTCTACGGCCGCGACCCGGAGACGGGTGACGTCTGCGGGATCTACTTCTTCGAGAGCGGGGAGGCGCTCCGGAGCTTCCGCGAGGCCGAGCTCGCTCGGACGATCCCCTCTGCGTACGAGGCCGTCGAGGTTCGCCGCGAGGCGTACGAGGTGCTGTACCCGCTCCGCCCGGAGCGCGGTCCATACGTGCCGGCCGACGCGACGTAGCCCGAAGCGTCGGCCGGCCTGCGCTCCGCGCGCCATGGGAGACTGGCCTCGTGCGCTCGGGCTTCCTCCTCGATCCCGACGTCGCCTACCTCAACCACGGCAGCTACGGCGCCTGCCCCGAGCCCGTCTTCGCGGAGTACCAGCGGCTGCAGCTCGAGCTCGAGCGCGCGCCGACCGACTTCTTCACCCGGCGCGTCTTCACCGGCTTCTGGGGCGACGACGACGGGTCGGGCGAGCTCGCGCGGGCGCGGGTGACCCTCGCGACGTTCCTGGGAGCCCGCGCGCAGGACCTCGTGTTCGTGCCGAACGCGACCTCGGGGCTGAACGCAGTCATCCGCTCGCTCGAGCTCGGGCCGGGGGACGAGGTCCTGACGACCGCACACGAGTACGGCGCGATCACGCGCACGTGGGAGTTCGCAGGGGCACGGCTCGTCGTCTGCGAGCCCGACGGACTCGCGGACAGGATCGGCCCGCGGACGCGCGCGGTCTCCGTCTCGCACGTCACGTCCCCGACCGCGGTCGTGCTCCCGGTTGAGGAGATCTGCCAGGCGGCGCGGGAGCACGGAGCGCTAGCGGTCATCGACGGCGCCCATGCCCCCGGCCAGTTTCCGGTCGACCTCGCCGCGCTCGGCGCGGACGTGTACGCAGGCAACTGTCACAAGTGGCTGTGTGCTCCGAAGGGGGCCGGCTTCCTCTGGGCGCGGCCGGAGCTCCAGGCCGAGATCGATCCCCTCGTCATCAGCTGGGGCTACCGCGAGGACGCGGACTTCGGCGAGCGACACGGCTGGCAAGGCACGCGCGACCCAGCCGCGTACCTCGCCGTGCCGAAGGCGATCGAGGTGCACGCGACCTTCGACCACGCGGCGCAAAGGGCGCTCGCCGACGAGGCCGAGCGGCGCCTTGCCGAGCTCGGGCTGCCGCGCGTCGCGGGCGAGCCGGCGCCGTTCATGCGCGCAGTCGAGCTTCCTGCGTGCAACCCGGCCGAGCTCTGGCGCCGGCTCTACGACGAGTTCCGGGTCGAGGTGCCGGTCTACGAATGGGCGGGGTGCCGGCTGCTCCGTGTTTCCATCGGCCCGTACAACGACGAAACGGACGTCGACCGGCTCGTCGCGGCGCTGCGCGCGCTCCTCTGACGTCCCTGCCCGCGGCCATGCGGGCGGGCGACGCGGGAGGCCGGGCGTGTTGCGTGTACCCATCAGGCGCCAACGGCCCCAGGCTGGCCGCTCGACTCCGAGCCGGGCTAGCCGCTCTCGTCGAGGCTCTCGAGCTCGTACCGGACGATCTTCCCGTCGCGCACCGTGTACACGAGCCGACCGGACCTCTCGTACGCGACCTCGCCGGACTCCTTCCGCGTGTAGATCAAGCGATTCAGCGAGCCGACCCGGCCCTCCCCGAAGTCCTCCAACTCGCCGCGCTCCTCCGAGACCTCGAGCGTCTCCGGGTCCCCGAGAGACTCGGGCACTCCCTCGTCGGCCGCCCCTCCACCGGAGTACCAGTCGAGAACGGCGTCGATCCCGCGCAAGGTGGTCGCTCCGCCGGGTCCCGGGACAATCCATTCCACGTCTTCTGCCAGGATGTCCTCGACCGTCGCGCGGTCGAAAGTCGACGCCCGCCAGCGGTTGACGACGTCCATCGCGTCGCTGCTCACGCCGGAGAGGGTACTGCGATGACCGCCCGAGCGCGAGTCGCAGCTCCCGGACGCGGGCATGGGCCCGGTGAACCGTCCGGAGGTTTCATGCGCCCGGCAGGAATCGAACCTGCGACCTCGCGCTCCGGAGGCGCGCGCTCTATCCCCTGAGCTACGGGCGCTCGGGGCATCAGTCTAGCCCCCGCTCGTCGACGAGGTCATAGGCTGC
>Ga0210115_1000024_pt1 | contig 31542 bp, 24 predicted proteins | sample MayberryNW_TuleB_2_FD_185526 | JGI IMG/M metagenome (GOLD analysis project Ga0210115, IMG submission 185526) | Wetland microbial communities from San Francisco Bay, California, USA, that impact long-term carbon sequestration - MayberryNW_TuleB_D2... | ecosystem: Environmental > Aquatic > Marine... | reverse complement strand
GTGGACGCGGGTCAACTCGCTGGAGAGCCCCTGGGTGCTCGACGACCTGACGACGCTGATCGGCGAGATCGGCGACAAGCTCGAGGTCGTGATGGTGCCGAAGGTCGAGGGCGCCTGGGACATCCATTACATCGACCGCCTGCTCGCCCAGCTCGAGGCGAAGACCGGACTCGACCGCCCGATCCTCGTCCACGCGATCCTCGAGACGGCGCAGGGCGTCGTCAATGTCGAGGAGATAGCCGCGGCCAGCCCGCGCATGCAGGGGATGAGCTTCGGTCCGGCCGACCTCGCCGCGTCGCGACGGATGAAGACGACCAGGGTTGGCGGCGGCCACCCCGGCTACCGCTCGATGGAGGACCCGACCGATCCCGAGAACCCCGAGGCCGACCGCGTCACCGCCCAGCAGGACCCCTGGCACTACTCGATCGCGCGCATGGTCGACGCCTGCGCCTCGACCGGGATCCTGCCCTTCTACGGTCCCTTCGGCGACATCAAGGACACGGCCGGCTGCGAGACCCAGTTCCGCGCCGCCTTCCTGCTCGGCTGCGTCGGTGCCTGGTCGCTGCACCCGGTGCAGATCGACATCGCCAAGAAAGTCTTCAGCCCGCCCCCGGATGAGGTCAAGTTCGCGAAGAAGGTGCTCGAAGCGATCCCCGATGGCCGCGGCGTCCACATGATCGACGGCAAGATGCAAGACGACGCCACCTGGAAGCAGTGCAAGGTGATGGTCGAGCTAGCGGAAATGCTGGCCGCCAAGGACCCGGAGCTGGCCGAGTCCTACGGGCTGTAGGCACCGGCCTCCGTCGCCTCTGGAAGCTTATAGGTCCGCAAGATAAAGCGGCCCAGCAAGGGCACCGCGAACGAGTACTTCCCCAAGCGGTTCTTATAGATCATCCCCTTCTCCGCGAGGCTGGCCAGGATCTGGTTCGCGTGGCTGGCGGAAAACGCCTTGGGCAGCAGCTCCTTAGCCTTGGTTTTCAGTTCTAGGATCGTGAATTCCTCATCGGGGCGCTCTAGGTGCGCGACCACCCAGAGGAGTTCCCGCTGCCGGTCCGTGATCCGAGCCCAGCGACCGGCGAAGAAATCCGCATCCAGCTTCCTCTGTATCGCCTCGATCGGTACTTCCTTCTGCGCTTCGTCGGCGTGCTGGCGGATGAAGACGTCGTATACCTCGCGGCCAATGAACTGGATGAAGTACGGGTACCCGGCCGACTCGTGGATGATCAGCGCGACCGAACGCGGAGTCAGCTTGACCGGACAATCAGCCACCTGAATCGGCCTGAGGATCGCTTCGCGGCTCTGGTCGTCGCTGAGCCTCGTCAAGGTCATCACGCGGAACATGCGCTCCGCGTAGGTGCGCGCGTCGACGAGTTTCGGAAACAAGGTGGGGAGCCCGGTCAAGACGAGCATGAACGGGATCCCCTTCGACTGGATCGACTGGAAGACGTCCAATAAGACAGATAGCGGGAACTGCTCCTTGTCGGCGTGATCCGCGAGGTTTTGGGCCTCGTCGTAGGCGAAGATCACCCGGTGCTGCTCCTCAGCTTTGAGGCTCTCCCAGGCAAATTCAAGGGTGGCCTTGATCTTGTCGGCCGTTAGACCCGGAGTGCGTCGGAAGACCTCGGCCAGAACCGCATGAGATGGCGATACCTCTTTCGGCTCCGTCGTGGCCGCAAAGCCGACCTCGTGCCTAGATGCGGGATCGATAGCCGTGACGGAGGACGTGATCAGCGCAAGGTCGGCAAGCAGGCGTTCGGCGAGCGCGTTCTCGGTGATACTGGCGGACTCGGAGAGATCCGCGCTCGCCCAGAGCCACCCTTTCTCGATCGCCCTCGGCTTGAAGGTCTCCAACAAGACCGTCTTCCCCACCCCTCGCAAACCCGTAAGGACCAGGTTCTCGAGTATCCGGTCCTGCTCCAGGAGGCGGTCGAACTCCTCGTACTCTTGCTCGCGGCCAGCCAGATATGGCGGCATGTGCCCCGCCCCAGGGCGATATGGGTTCTTGAACTCGACTGGGTTCACAGTGACTTAGTCTCTCAGCTAAATTTAGAGCGCAGACTAAATTTAGCAGACTGACTAAATCACTGTTAAGTCAACCCAGGCGTTGCTCCAGGTCCGCTAGCTGCTCGTGCAGCTCATCCGGGAGGTGGTCGCCGAAGCGGGCGAAGTGTTGGTGCATGGCGGGGAGCTCGACCTTCCACTCGGCCGGGTCGACCGCGAGTAGTTCGGCAAGCTGTTCGTCGGAAAGGTCGAGGCCGTCGGTGTTGAGGTCCTCCCCGGTCGGCACGAGGCCGATCGCCGTCTCCTCGGCCTCGGCCTCGCCGCCGCAGCGGCGGAAGATCCACTCGAGCACGCGGCTGTTCTCGCCGAAGCCGGGCCAGATGAAGTTGCCCTCGTCGTCCTTGCGGAACCAGTTGACGTAGTAGATCCGCGGCAGCTTGGCTCCCTCGGTGGCGCCGATCTTCAGCCAGTGGCCGAAGTAGTCGCCCATGTGGTAGCCGCAGAAGGGCAGCATCGCCATCGGGTCGTGGCGCAGCTTGCCGACCTCGCCGGCCGCGGCCGCGGTCGTCTCCGAGGACATGATCGAGCCGAGGAAGACGCCGTGCTCCCAGTCGAAGGCCTCGCGCACGAGCGGCACGACCTTGGAGCGGCGGCCGCCGAAGAGGAAGGCGTCGATCGGCACACCCGCCGGGTCCTCCCACTCGGGCGCGATCGAGGGGCAGGCTGAGGCCGGCGTGGTGAAGCGGGCGTTGGGGTGGGCCGAGGGCTGATCCGAATCCGGCGTCCAGTCGTTGCCGTGCCAGTCGATCAGGTGCGGCGGCGGCTCCTTCGTCATCCCCTCCCACCAGATGTCGCCGTCGTCGGTCCTGGCGCAGTTGGTGAAGATCGAGTCGCGCGCGACCGTCTTCATCGCGTTCGGGTTGGTCTTCTCGCCGGTGCCGGGTGCGACGCCGAAGAAGCCGGCCTCGGGGTTGATCGCGTAGAGGCGCCCATCCTCGCCGAACTTCATCCAGGCGATGTCATCGCCGATCGTCTCCACCTTCCAGTCCGGCAGGGTCGGGATCAGCATCGCCAGGTTGGTCTTGCCGCAGGCCGAGGGGAAGGCGCCGGCGACATACTTGACCTCGCCCGCGGGCGAGGTCAGTTTGAGGATCAGCATGTGCTCCGCGAGCCAGCCCTCGTCGCGCGCCATCGCGGAGGCGATCCGCAGCGCAAAGCACTTCTTGCCGAGCAGCGCGTTACCGCCGTAGCCGGAGCCGTAGGACCAGATCTCGCGCGTCTCGGGGAAATGGACGATCCACTTGTTCTCGGCATCGCAGGGCCAGGGCACGTCCTCCTCGCCCTCCGCCAACGGTGCGCCCACCGAGTGCAGGCAGGGGACGAAGTCGCCTCCGTCGCCGAGCACCTCGAGCGCGCCCTTGCCCATCCGAGTCATGATCCGCATGCTCGCGGCGACGTAGGCCGAGTCGGTCAACTGGACACCGATATGGGCGATCGGCGAGCCCAGCGGGCCCATCGAGAACGGCACCACGTACATCGTGCGGCCGCGCATCGAGCCCTCGAACAGACCGCGCAGCGTCTCCCGCATCTCGGCTGGCGCGCGCCAGTTGTTGGTCGGGCCGGCATCCTCCTCGCGCTCGGAGCAGATGAAGGTGCGGTCCTCGACCCGGGCGACGTCGCCGGGGTCGGAGAGGGCGAGGTAGGAGTTCGGTCGCTTGGCCTCCGAGAGGCGCTCAAAGGTGCCCGCGTCGATCAGTGTCTGGGCGAGGTAGTCGTACTCCTCTGCCGAGCCGTCGCACCAACGGATGGCGTCGGGCTGGGTCAACTCGGCGATCTCCCCGACCCAGTCGAGGAGCTTCTGATTGGTGGTCGGCGCGTCGGCCGCGGTAGCTTGGTTCATGCGGGGCACTCTACTTACTGGCCCTTAAGTTCGGTCACTTCCACGTCGGCGTCCGAGTTGAGGATTTTCAACGTCGCCGTCTCCTGCTTGCCATTGGCGAGCTTGATCGTGCACTCGAAGGTCTTGCCCTTTTCGACCTCGACCCCGGACGGGCAATCGACCGCGGAGATCTTCTGCCCCACCGAGTTCTTCAGGTTCTGTTCAAGCGCCGCCTCGGTCTTGACGTCGTCGATCACGGTTTCCCCGCAACCGACCGCTGCGAACGCGACAAGGGCCAGCGCGGCAAGCGCGGCGAATCGGCCCAACGAGCTCATCTTTCCCCCTTCAGGTTGATCGTGCGGGCAAGTATCACAGGGCCGGGAGCGGCTTCGCTTAGCTCTCAGCGCTCGAAAAGCGAAGAACGTGGGTTGAGCGAGCGCGCCTCGGCGTAATCGGCAACCGCCACCGCCGCGCGACCGCGCTCGGCTTCGATCCGCGCAAGGACGAGCCAGGTACGCCAGTTGGTCGACTCGCGTTCGGTCGCGGCATCGGCGGCGGCGGCGGCGGCGGGCAGATCACCAGCCGCCTCGAGCACGAGCGCCTGCTGCAGGCGCGGCGTCGCGGCGCCCGGTTGGACGTTCTCGGCGCTGCGGGCGGCGCTGAGCGCGGCGTCGAGGTCGCCGGCGCGAAAGTCGGCCTCGCTCTGGCGCACCAGGCTGGTCGCGGCGAGGGGAATCGCGATCGCGACGATCGCGATGAGGGCGATCGCGACGATCGCGAGTCGCGGCGCCGGCGGAAACGCTCCGCGCTCGGGCTGAGTGCGCCCACCGGGTGCGCTGACCAAAGCCGCGGAGAGCCAGAGCAGCGCCACCGGCAGCACCGGGATCTGCCACATCCAGTCAAAGGTCGCGGTGACGAAGAAGGCGACGCAACCGGCCAGCGCCGCCGCCAGCGCGACACGGTTTGCGCCGCTTGCGAGCAGCACCGCGCGGGCGCCGCCGAGGAGGATCGCCGCCATCAGCCCCGTCAGCAGGGCCAACCCGACGATGCCTAGCTCGCCCAGGGTCTGGAAGTAGAGCGAGTGGGTATCGCGCACGACCTCGTCGACGTCGGCGTTGCGCGCCCACCAGAACTCGAAGGTGCCCGAGCCGGTGCCGGCAAGCGGCCGGGTCGCGTTCTCGTGCACCGCCGCGCTCCAGAGCTGGTAGCGGTTCTGGCCGGCGGCGCTGCCGAGCCGGCTGGCGCCCTTGCCGGGGCTGTTCTTCTCCTTGAATTCAGCCCAGGCGTCGGAGGCGCGCCCCGGTGCGCCGACGACGCCGGCGAGGAGCAGCACCGCCAGCGCGGCGACGGCCAACGCGATCAGGCTCTGACGCCGGTCGACGACGGTCCAGGACGGGCGTTTGAGCCTGACGGGGGCACGGGCGATCGCGACCTGGGCAAGCGCGACAAGCAGACAGACGACCAGCGTAATCGCCAGCATCTGGTCGCCTTGCCGAGCGGCGGTGGATTCGAGCAGGCCGTGCTGGAGCGCGTCGCGGCTGTCGGCGGCGACGATCAGGACGGCGCTGGCGACGCCGGCGAGGAGCAGGGTCGGCAACTTGGCCAGACGGTCGGGGGCGAAGCCGATAAAGACGATGAGCGCGAGCATCGCCGCGGCGATTCCACCCCGCGAGAGGGTGAAGAAAAGCGCCAGCGCCATTGGCGGCAGCGCCGCCGCCGCCCCGGCACGCAGCAGGACCGACTTGGCGTCGGTCGCCACCTGCAGCACGAGCGGCAGCCCGATCGCGAGCAGCGCGGCGACGGCGTTCCAGTAGTGCAACGGGTAGGACAGCCTTTCGCGGTTGCCGGTGAGGAAGCTCGCGGTCTGGTTCGCCCCGGCAAACAGGTTCGGCTCGAAGCGGGAGAGAAGCGCAACGAGCGAGATCAGGACGACCCCGGCCGCGACCGCGCCAACCATGCGCCGCGCCCCGAGCCTGCCGCTGCCGAAGACGGCGAGGACGAAGACGCCGAGGTAACCGGCGACGCGGGCAAGGTCGGCGCTCGTCCGCTCGCTGCTCTCGGTCCAGCTCAGGCTCAGCGCCGTCCAGGCGACGAAGGCGCCGAGCAGCGCCAGCGCCACCCAGGCGAGGCGGTTGGGGCGGCGCGCCGGCAAAGCGCCGACCGCGACGGCGAGCAGCACGATCCACCAGACGGCGATCCCGACCTGGTCGTGCACCAGCGGGTCGTAGCCGCCGCCCTTGAGGCCGAGGTAGGCGACCAGGGAAAAGCAGAGCAGCCAGATCGCCAGGGCGCCCCAGTCGACTCCGCGCGCGTGATCGAGGGGCGCCCGGCGCCGCATCGAAGCTGTGGTCATCGGGTTCTATGCTACGGAGCCAGTTCGGATGGAAACCCTCATCGGCAAAGCGATTCCAGGCGCACTCGTACTAGCGCTGACTCTTGCCCTGGCGCTGCCCGCGGCGGCGCTGGCGGAAACCGTCGTACCGCCCGAAAACTCAGCGGCGACGCAGTACACGGAGGCGATCCCGACCGGCGGCGGCCAGAAGGGCACCGGCGGTTCCGGCGGCCACGCGACCCCCGCCGCCGTGCTCGGCGCAGACAAGGCAAAGAAGCTCGAGTCGCGGGGTCGCAGGGGCCGCGAAGTCGCCGAGGTCGTCGCCGCCACCGCCCCGAGTCCGGCGCCGCCGCCAAGCTCCGCACCCCAAGGGTCGACCGCTTCGAGCGGCGGGAGCTCAAAAGCGGGCGCCAAGGCAAAGTCGAATGGCGGCAGCGCCAAGGCGACCCAGCATGGCAACGGGAACGCCAGCGCGCCGGCGGCCGAGACCGTGACGCAGGTCGAGATCCCAGCCGGCTCGTCAGGACTGAGCGAGGTGCTGGCACAGGCGACCGGCTCCTCCTCGAGCGGCCAGCTCGGCCTGCTGCTGCCGCTGCTGATCCTGGCAGCAATTGCCTGGGCGCTTGCTTTCGTCTGGCGCCAGCGACAGCCGGCGGCATAAACCGCGACTAGCATGCCCGCCTTGCCCGCACGAAGTCAATCCCGCGCAAGCCTCTTCACGCTGGTCCTGCTTGTCGCAGCGCTCGCCGCGCTCGCCTGCGGCACCGCCCGCGCCGACGCCGCCCGGCGCGCTCTGCACACGGGCGTCTCCTACGTCTACGACAACGACCCGGCCGCATTTGAGAACGCGAAGCGAGCCGGGGCCCAGCTCGTGCAGACGCCGGTTCGCTGGGCCTCCGTCGCGCCCAAGGACCAACCGGCGAGCTGGAACCCAGAAGACCCGGCCGACCCGCACTACGACTGGGAATTCATCGACCTCTGGGTGGCGCGCGCCGCCGCCGCCGGCCTCGAACCGATCCTGCAGATACGCGGCGCGCCGCTCTGGGCCCACCGCTGCCACTCCGGCAGCACCGACGTCCCCTGCAATCCCGACCCGGATGCCCTCGCCGCCTTCACCACCGCGGCCGTGCGCCGCTACAAGGGCGACTTCGGCGGGCTGCCGCGGGTGCGCTACTGGCAGGGACTCAACGAGCCCAACCTGAGCCTCTTCTTCGCCCCCCAGTACGACGGCAACCGCCCGGTCTCCCCCGATCTCTACCGGGTGCTGATCAACCGCTTCTACGCCGCGGTCAAGGCGGTCGATCCGTCGAATCTCGTGATCGCGGGCGGCCTCGGGCCGATCGCGGTGCCGAAGTACACGATCGGCCCGATGCGCTTCGCCCGCCAGTTGCTCTGCATGCGTGGCCACAAACGCCCCCGCCCGACCGGCGGCGACTGCGAAGGGGGCGTTCACTTCGACATCTTCGACATGCACCCCTACACCACGGGGGGCCCGACCCACGAAGGCGGGATCAACGATGTCGAGCTCGGCGACCTGGCGAAGCTGAAGGCGCTGCTCGCCGCGGCCGACCGCGCGGGCAGGATCAAGGGGGCCTTCAAGCACACGCCGCTGTGGATCATGGAGCTGTCCTGGGACACGAAGCCCCCCGACCCCGGCGGCCTGCCGATGAAGATCGAGAGCCGCTGGATCGCCGAGGCTCTGTTCAACTCCTGGCGCCTCGGAATCGAATACTTCTTCTGGTACAGCCTGCGCGACGCCGAGCCCGAGCCGAGCCTGCCGTTCAGCCAGACCGACCAGTCCGGCCTCTACTACCGCGGCGCGACCGTCGCCGAGGATGTGCCCAAGCCGATCCTCTACGCCTACCGCTTCCCCTTCGTCGCCTACCCGCACAAGAAGGGCCTCAACGTCTGGGGGCGGACGCCGAACAGCAGCGGCGGCAAGGTCTTGATCCAGATCCGCAAGCGCGGTCGCTGGCGCAAGGCGGGCGTGGTCCGGGCCAATGCCGTGGGGATCTTCCGCGGCCGCACCAAGCACCGCTACGGCCGCAACAAGAAGGGGGCGGCACGAGCCCTCTACATGGGGGAGGCCTCGGTCCCGTTCTCGATGCGGCCGGTGCCGGACTTCGCCCATCCGCCGTTCGGTTGAGCGGTCCCCGCCTGCGCCTAGACTGCGGCCGATGAAGATTGGGATAGTCGGGCTCGGGTACGTCGGCCTGCCGCTCGCGGTCGGCTTCGCCGAGGCGGGCAACGAGGTGATCGGGCTCGACGCCGACAGCCGCAAGGTCGAGTCGCTCAACGCCGGCAAGAGCTACATCGAGGACATCCCCGACGCCGAGCTGGCGCCGCTTGGCGAGCGCCTGCGGGCGACTACCGAGCCGGGCGAGTTGGGCAAGTGCGCAGCGGTGATCATCTGCGTGCCGACGCCGCTGACCAGCTCGCGCGAGCCCGACCTCACCTACCTGATCGAGTCCGGCACCGCGCTTGCCGGCGTGCTGCGGGCGGGGCAGCTCGTCGTGCTCGAGTCGACCACCTACCCCGGGACGACGCGCGAGCACCTGCTGCCGATCCTCGAGCAGTCCGGACTGGCCGCGGGCCGCGACTTCCACCTCGCCTTCTCGCCGGAGCGGATCGACCCGGGTCGCACCGATTACACGGTGCGCACGACGCCGAAGCTGGTCGGCGGGGTCACCCCGGCCTGCGCCGAGCGCGCCCGCGAGCTCTACGCGTTGATCTGCGACGAGGTGGTCGTGCTCTCGACCCCCGAGGCGGCGGAGCTGGCAAAGCTGCTCGAGAACATCTTCCGCTCGGTCAATATCGCCCTCGTCAACGAGCTCGCGCAGCTCTGCGACCGGCTCGGGATCGACATCTGGGAGGTGGTCGAAGCGGCTGCCACCAAGCCGTTTGGCTTCATGCGCTTCGATCCCGGCCCCGGCATGGGCGGCCACTGCCTGCCGGTCGATCCCTTCTATCTCGCCTTCAAGGCACGCGAGCACGACTTCTACCCCGAGTTCATCGAGCTCGCCGGCAAGGTCAACCGCGCCCAGCCCGCTTACTGCGTCGACCGCATCGCCCGTGCCCTGAACGAGGACGAAAAGCCCGTCAAGGGCTCGCGCGTGCTGCTGCTCGGCGTCAGCTATAAGGCGGGCGTCGGTGACGTTCGCGAGTCGCCGGCGCTGGAGATCGTCGCCCACCTGCAGGAGCTCGGCGCCGACGTCGCCTACCACGACCCCTTCGTTCCCGAGTTGGCCCAGTTCGACCTGCGCTCGGTCGAGCTCGACGAGGGCCTGCGCGAGGCCGATCTGGCGGCGATCGTCACCGCCCACCCGGGGATCGAGTACGGCGAGGTGGTCGCCAGCGCGCCGCTGACGATCGACTTCCGCGGGGTCACCCGCGAGATCGATGCGACGAACCTGATCCGGCTGTAGGCCGGGCAATGGCTTGTCGGGCTGGGTATCCGCTGCAAGCGACTGCCCAATTCGTGCCTGGCTAGACGAATATCCGGTGACGCTCTCATTCGGTACTTACTAGGGTCGCGCAGCGAGGAGGCGTCGATCTGACCTGGCTGTAGCTGGTCGCCTGGCCGTCAGGGAGCCCAGTGGCGAAACCGGCCTCTGAGACCACCCCCTAACCAGGAGACACGATGAAGAAGCTACTGATGTGCGCAGGAATGGTCCTGCTCTTGGCCGCGCCGGTCGCCTCGGCCAGCGCCGCGACCACCGTGCCGGGGCAGACCGGCAAGGAACGGATCGACGCCGATGAAAACGGCTATCCGGACGCCGGGGTGACCGTCGAGGGTCACTACACCTCCGTCTACGCCTACGACGCCGGCGACTACTACTGGGACCTCGGCGACGGCAGGGTGCAGGGGACCGTCGGCTCGATCGACGAGCTTGACCCGGCGACGCTGACCATCTGCAACTACGTGGTCAACTACCGCGGCAAGTTCGAGAACGACCCCTTCCTCGACTCCGGCGTGATCTTCAACCACATCAAATGCCGGGGCTACGACGACAACGGCGTCTACCAGTACCAGATCGTCCATGAATCGGACCCGCGCTACCGCGGCAATCCCGAATGGAGCGAATGGGGCAGCTGGGAGTACCACGTCCTGACCGAATCGGGCAGCGGCAACCTGGTGCGGCCGCTCGGCCACATCGACTGACGCAAGGTCCCTGAGAATCAGCCGCCGACCCGCGTTCGGCGTGGGTCGGCGGCTCCTCCTAACGATGCGCCGCGGGGACCCAGCGCCCGCAGCGGCGCTCGCGCCTTGAGCAGCATCTCCTCGAACTCGTCCTCGGGGTCGGACTGCATCACGATCGCGCCGCCGGCCCCGACCGATGCCGAGTCGCCGTCGACGACGATCGTCCTGATCGCGACGCTGAGGTCGCAGGCGCCGCCGAGGCCAAACCAGCCGATCGCGCCCGAGTAGGCGCCGCGAGCGCCACCCTCGAGCTCGTCGATGATCCGCATCGTGCGCAGCTTCGGCGCGCCGGTCATCGAGCCGGGCGGGAAGCAGGCCCGCACGCAGTCGAGCGGGCTGAGCTCCTCGCGCAGCAGACCGCGCACGGTGGTGACGAGCTGGTGCACGGTCTCGTAGCTCTCGACCTGCATCAGCGCCGGCACGTGCACGGTGCCGACCTCGCAGACCCGGCCGAGGTCGTTGCGCAAGAGGTCGGCGATCATCAGGTTCTCGGCCCGGTTCTTCTCGTCGGCGCGCAGGCGCTCGGCGAGGCGCACATCCTCGGCCGGGTTGGCGCCGCGCCTGCTCGTCCCCTTGATCGGCTTCGCCTCGACCCAGCGGTCGCGGCCGACCCGCAGGAAGCGCTCCGGCGAGGAGCTGAGCACGGCGGTCTCGCCGGAGCGCACGAAGGAGGAGAACGGCGCCGGGTTGACGCGGCGCAAGGTGCGGTAGAGCGTCAGGGGGTCGGGAGCGTCGAGGTCGGCGAGCACGGCATTGGTCAAACAGACCTCATATGTCTCTCCAGCGGCCAGCAGGCGCTTGCACTCGGCGATCTCGTCCAGGTAGCGCTCGCGCGAGCGGGCGAGTCGCGGATCGTCGCAGCCAGCCCCCCGGGGGCTTGGCAGCGCGGGCAGCGACCCCAGCAGGCGGCTCGTCTCCGCCAGCCAGCGCTCCGCCTCGGTCATCGCCTCGGGTTCAGCCAGGCAGAGCAGGTAGGTGCGGCGCTCGACGTGGTCAAAGGCGATCATGCGGTCGGCGAAGACGAGGGCGGCGTCGGGCAGCGCCGAGCGATGCGCGGCCTCGCCCCCACACTCAGCCTTGAGCTCGTAACCGAGCCAGCCGGCGAAGCCGCCCCGGAAGTCGAAGGGCAGCTCGGGGCCAATGGGCTCGGGACGCGTCAGTTCACGACCGAGGTAATCGAAAATCGATTCCCCCTTGACTTCCACGCCTTCCGTCCGCTCGATCCGCAGCTCCCCACCGTCGACGTCGTAGAAGACCGTCGTCCCCAACGGCCCACCGTCGTCCCCCATGAAGGAGAACCGTGCCTCTTCGCCTTCCTGACTGCTGTCCAGCCAAAACGCGTGCTCGCTAGCGCTGTAGAGACTGAAAAAGGTCCGTTCCGGATCGGCCAGAAAGTCGAGTTGCCTCACAACGAGCTCCGGCGCCGGGGTGACGGGGGCACCCCCGAACGGGCGGATACTCAAAGCGCCGCGCTCACTAGCGCGGCGCTTGTCCGGGCGGGGGTGCCCCCGCCGCCCCGCTCCTGGCGCGTCCAACCCACGCCCACGCCATCTCCCACTTAGGTCGCGGAAGTTGGCGAGCAACCGCCGACCGTGCTCTGCGCAGACCGACTCCGGATGAAACTGCACCCCCCAGAGTGGCCGCGTGCGGTGTTCGACCGCCATCGACACGCCGTCGCTTGTCCAGGCGATCCCGCGCAGCTCATCCGGCAACGGCTGCTCGACGCAGAGCGAGTGGTAGCGGACCGCCTGGAACTCGCGCGGGATGGCGGCGAAGAGCGGCGAATCGTCGTGGAGAACGGCGCTGAGGCGACCGTGGACCGGTTCGGGCGCCGGCACGACGGCGGCACCCGCCGCGAGGCCGAGCCCCTGATGGCCGAGGCAGACGCCGAGCAGCGGTAGCTCGGCGCGGCGGATCGCCTCGGCGCAGACGCCGAAGTCCTCGTCGCGCTGGGGACGGCCGGGACCGGGCGAGAGGACGACGTTGTCGAATCCCGCCGCCGCCAGCTCCGTCCAGCTCGCCTCGTCGTTGCGAACCACGACCGGCTCCTCCCCGCCCACCTCCGCCAGCAACTGGAAGAGGTTGTAGGTGAAGGAGTCGTAGTTGTCGATCAGCAGCGTCCTCAACGATGCTCGTCCTCGTTCCGTTCGCAGTTTTGTCCGCATAGCGACGAAAAGTGCGAACGGAAGCGCTCGGCGGCCGGCGGGCCCTGTCGAGCTTGCCACAATGGCGCCGTGCCCGACGCATGGCGACCCGACCCGGCCCAGGGCGTGTTCGAGACCCTGCTCGTCCTCGACGGCCGCCCGGTCGAGCCAGCCGCCCACCTAGCCCGCCTCCACACCAGCCTCACCAAGCTCTACCCCAGCCACGAGCCTCCACCCGTAGACGTGCCGCGAGTTAACGGACAACATGGGTACTCAACTCGCGGCACGTCCCCTAGCGGGCGCCGGGAAGCGCTGCGGATTACAGTGGCGCCTGCGAGTGGCGGGGAGCTTGGGGTGCGGATCGAGCGACGGGGTGGCGCCCCTGGCGCCTTTGTGTCGCTCTCGGGGAGAAAGGGGGCAGGGAACGCGGTTTCGCTGCGGAGTCTGCGGCTTGCGGGCGGACTCGGGGCGCATAAGTGGGGGGACCGCTCGTTGCTCGATGCGGCCCAGGCGGAGCTTCCCGCCGGCACCCTGCCGTTGATCGTTGACGAGGACGGTGCGGTGCTCGAGGTCTCGCGCGCGAACGTCTTCGCCGTCCACGATGGCGCTCTCTCGACACCGCCGCTCGACGGCCGCATCCTGCCCGGCATCACCCGCATGCGCGTGCTCGAGATCGCTGACGCACTGGGTATCGAGACACGCGAGCGCGGCCTTGGCCGCAATGACCTGCTTGCCGCCGATGAGGTCTTCCTGACCGGCTCCGTGCGCGGGATCGAGCGCGTTGAGGCTCTCGACGACACGCCACTCGCCAGCCGCGGCGGCGTCGCGCGCCGGCTCGCGGCCGAGCTCTGGCGTGCCTGGACCGAGACGAGCGCACCGTCGCCAGTTGGATAGGGTGCGCGGCCGCGCATGCGCTTCTACGAGTACGAGGCACGAAAAATCGTCGAGTTGGCGGGGATTCCCGTCACCAAGTACGGCTTCTGCAAGACGGCCGAGGAGGCCCGCTGGGCGGCCGAGGAGATCGGCGGGCCGACCGTGATCAAGTCGCAGGTGCTGAGCGGCGGCCGGATGAAGGCCGGCGGGGTCAAGTTCGCCGACACGCCGGAGCAGGCCGCGGAGCACGCCGAGACGATCCTGCAGTTGGAGATCAACGGCCACATGCCGCGCGGCGTCCTCGTCGACCCGAAAGCGGAGGTGAAGCAGGAGTACTACGCCGGCGTCGTCTGGGACGGCACCGCGAAGCGGCCGCTGATGCTGTTCAGCGACATGGGCGGGATCGACATCGAGGAGGTCGCCGAGCGGCACCCCGATCACGTCGGCCGCGGACATCTCTCCAACCTGCTGCCGATCGCCGACTTCGAGGCCAAGCAGGCGATCGCCGCAACCGGCGTCACCGGCAAGCAGCTCCAGCGCGCCACGCCGATCCTGGCCCGCCTCGCCCGCCTCTTCCGCGACAACGACATGACCCTGGCCGAGATCAACCCCTTGGCCGAGCTCGCCGACGGCAGCTTCGTCGCCCTCGACGCCCACATGGAGATGGAGAACGAGGCGGTCGGCCGCCAGAAGAAGCTGCTTCGCAAGCAGCTCGAGATCGCCGAGGACGACACGCGCGAGCCTTACGAGCCCTCCGCCTTCGAGCGCAACGTCGGCGCGATCGACGCCGCCGACCACCGCGGCGTGATCCAGGGCAAGGATCACGGCTTCGAAGGCAACCTCGGCCTGGTGATCGGGGCCGGCGGCGGCTCGCTGACCCTGACCGACGCGGTCCGCAGCCAGGGTGGCAAGCCAGCCAACTACTCCGAGATCGGCGGCAACCCCTCGGTCGCCAAGGCCTGCGGCCTGGCCAAGCAGGTGCTGGAAAAGGACGGCGTCGAGAAGATCGCCGTGATGATGTCGATCGTCTCCAACACCCGCGTCGACATCGTCGCCCGCGGCGTGATCAAGGCCTGTCTGGAGCTGGGCAAGGACCCGGGTGAGACGATCGCGATCTTCCGCATCCCGGGCGCCTGGGAGGAAGAGGGCTTCAAGATCCTCGACAAGTACGGGATCGAGTACTGCGACCGCTCGGTCTCGATGTGGGAGGCGGCCGGCCGCGCCGTGCAGAAGATCCAGGGAGCGGCGACCTGATGTCAATCCTTCTATCACCCGATACCACCTTCATCGTCCAGGGGATCACCGGGCGCGAGGCGGTCAACCTGACCAGGGAGTGCCTCGACTACGGCTCCAAGGTCGTCGGCGGCGTCACCCCCGGCCGCAAGGGCCGCGAGGTGCACGGGGTGCCGGTCTTCGACACCGTCGAGCAGGCGGTCGAGCACCACGGCGGGCCGATCGACGGCTCGGTCGTCACCGTCCCCCCCGCCTTCACCAAGGACGCCGTGCTGGAGGCGATCGAGAACGGGGTCAAGCTGATCGTCGTCGTCACCGAGCGCGTCCCGCGCCGCGACGTCGCCCAAATGGTCGAGCTGGCCGAGCTGCGCGGGGCGCGGATCATCGGTCCCAACTGCCTCGGTCTGATCGTGCCCGAGGTCTGCAAGATGGGCGGCATCGGCGGCCCGGCCAAAGACGCCGCCAAGGCCTACGCCCCCGGCCCGGTCGGGGTGATGAGCCGCTCGGGCGGGATGACGACCGAGATCTCCTCCTCGCTGACCGCTGCCGGCCTCGGCGTCTCGACCGCGGTCTCGATCGGCGGCGACGCGATCATCGGCTCGACCTACGCCGAGCTGATGCCCTACTTCGAGGCCGACGAGCAGACGCAGGCGATCGTGATCTACACCGAGCCCGGCGGCCGCATGGAGGCGCAGCTGTCCGCCTGGGTCAAGGACAACGACAGCCGCCTGCCGATCGTCGCCTTCATGGCCGGCAAGTTCATGGACGACGAGGAGATGAAGGGGATGAGCTTTGGCCACGCCGGCACGATCGTCGAGGGCAAAGAGGACACGGCGACGGAGAAGATCGCCCGGCTCGAAGCCGCCGGCATCCGCGTGGTCGAGCGGATCGACGAGATCCCCGACGCGGTGAAAGCGAAGCTGGGGACGACGGTCTGATGGCCGAGACCCTGGGCAAGGTCTTCATCGACGTCGAGGTCGACGCCTCCGTCGCCGCCGACGCCGAGCTCGCCAAGAAGCTCGAGGAAGTCTGCCCCGTCGACATCTTCTCCGCCACCGACGCCGGCGTCGAGATCGCCGCCGAGAACCTCGACGAGTGCGTCCTCTGCAACCTCTGCGTGGACGCGGCACCGGACGGCGCCGTCCGAGTCATCAAGCTCTACGAGTGAAGAGGGCGCCTCGCGCGAGGCGCCCTCCCTTCGCTATCTCTTCCCGGGCTTGACTTGGAGCTTGGCCTTGACGGGCTTTGCCCCACCCTTGCCCCGCACCAGGAAGGTGACCTTGTAGGTACCGGCATCGGCGTTCTTCTTCGCCTTCAGCCTGACCTTCAAGGTCCGCTTCTTGTGTGCGCCGATCTTGAGCGTGCGGCATTTCGGCTTCTTCACCGCTTTCCTCGTTTTCTTCGGCGCCTTGACGCAAAGGCGGGCGCCGGAGACGAGGAAGTCGCCCGAGTTCCTCAGCACGAGCTTGAAGGTCGCGGCTTTCCCCGCTTTCGCCTTCGCTTTGTGCTTGCGGGTGCTCAGCTTCAGCTTGCCGGCGACCAGCTGGATCGCGTTGCTCGTCTGCGTAACCGAGCCGTTGTGGTTCGAACCGGTCACTGAGCAGGTATAGCTACCCGGCTGGGTGGCCGTGTAGGTGTTTGCATTGGCACCGCCGATCGCCGACCCGTCACGGCTCCACTGATAGGCAAAGCCCTGCGGGGCCTGGTAGACAAACGAGCCCGCGTAGTCGGCGGCCCAGCTCCCCTGTGAGCAGGAGAGGATCGTCGTCCGCGGCGTCCTCGTCGCGGACGGGGCACCGGTGCCGCTTGGGCCCTTGAGGATGACCGGGTCCTGCGGGCCTTCGACCGGCGCCGAGGCGATCGTGATGCTCCCAGCGCCGCCGCCGATGTTGATCAAGCCAAACGCTTCAGACGAAATGCTCCCGTTGCCGTAGTTGGCCCAGTAGATCCGGCCGCTCGTCGGATCGAATGCGATGCCGTAGGGGCTTTCAAACGGGGCGGTGCCGAGGTCGAAGTCCCCGCCGCCGCCACCGCCCAAGTTGACGTGGGAGACCGCTTCTTCGCCGCTGTTGAGCAGGTAGAGCTGCCCGGCGGCTGGATTCACCGCGAGGCCGGTGATGGAGAACGGTAACGTCGCCCCGCTGAGGTCGAGGTTGCCACCGCCGCCACTGTTGTCCAATCTTGCGAAGGAGACCGTGTCGTCGCCGTAATTGGCCCAGAAAACCCGGCCGCCGGCGAGGTCCAGCGCAATCGGACCCGGTGCGTCGACGGTGGCGCCGGTCGTGTTGAGGTCCCCCGCGGCGCTGCCGTCGAGCCTGGCCCAGGAGATCGCCCCTTTGCCTTCGGCTCCACCTTCGTAGCTCGTCCAGTAGATGGTCCTCGTCGTCGGATCGATCGCGATCCCGGACGGTTCGTTGATCGTGGCCGCGCCGGTATTGAGCTGACCGCCGTCACCGCCGCCGAGGCCGGCATAGCGGATCGCGCCGGTGTCGACGCCGTTGCTGAAGCTCGACCAGTAGAGCCTGCCGCTCGCCGAGTCGATCGCAAGACCTTCAGCGCCCACCACTTCCTGTCCTGCGGTGTCGAATTGGCCTCCCCCGCCTCCGTCGATGTTCGCGAAGGCAAGCGTGTCTTCGCCGTAGTTGCTCCAGTAGATGGTTTCTTCCGCCTGCGCCGCGGGCAACGCCCAGAGACACATCACGGCAACCGTGGTTACGCCAATTGCGAGTAGGTTCCGCACCTTCATAGAGCTCCTCCTCGAAGATCAATCAAGTCTTAGGATCGCGCAAGGTTATACCGAGGTACGAATAGTTTCTAGTTTCAGCGCTATGTGCGACCTGTCACGGTGACCTTGACATTGATCGATGTCTTGTTAGTGTTACATCGATCTTTGTAAGCGGTGGGAGACCGTTGAGGTCCCTGCACGCCTGGCTTTGACTTCAATCGAAAGGCATCGACGTTGACCGCTAGTCCCCGTCGGGTCGCCATCGTCGGCGGCAACCGGATTCCCTTTGCGCGCTCCAACTCGGTCTACTCGCGCGCCTCCAACCAGGACCTGCTGACTGCCGCGCTCGACGGGCTGGTCGAGCGTTTCGCGCTCGGCGGCGAGACGATCGGCGAGGTCGCCGGCGGGGCGGTGCTCAAGCACTCGCGCGACCGCGACCTGACCCGGGAGAGCGTGCTCGGCACGCGGCTCGCCCCCGAGACCCCGGCTTACGACGTGCAGCAGGCCTGCGGCACTGGGCTGGAGACGACGATCCTCGTCGCCAACAAGATCGCCCTCGGCCAGATCGAGTCCGGCATCGCCTGCGGCGCCGACACCACGTCTGACGCACCGATCGGGCTGAACGAGGACCTGCGCGAGGTCCTGCTCGACGCCAACCGGGAGAAGTCGACCGCCGGGCGGCTGAAGCTGCTCACGCGGCTGCGCCCGGGGCACGTCGTCCCCTCGATCCCCCGCAACGAGGAGCCGCGCACCGGGCTCTCGATGGGCGAGCACTGCGCCGTGATGGCGGCCGAGTGGGACGTCGGCCGCGACGAGCAGGACGAGCTGGCGGCGCATAGCCACCGCAACCTCGCCGCCGCCTACGAGCGCGGCTTTATGGACGACCTGGTCAGGCCCTACCTCGGCCTCGAGCGCGACCAGAACCTGCGGCCCGACTCCTCAGCCGAGAAGCTGGCCAAGCTCGGCCCGGTCTTCGGCGGCGGGGACGGGACGATGACCGCCGCCAACTCGACCCCGCTCTCCGATGGCGCCTCGGCCGTGTTGCTGGCGAGCGAGGAGTGGGCAAAGGAGCGCGAGCTGCCGATCCTCGCCTGGTTCGTCGACGGCCAGACCGCTGCGATCGACCACGTGCACAAGCGCGAGGGTCTGCTGATGGCGCCCGCTTACGCGATGCCGCGCATGCTCGACCGCAACGGCCTCGAGCTGCAGGACTTCGACCGCTATGAGATCCACGAGGCGTTCGCCGCCCAGGTGCTCTGCACGCTGCGCGCCTGGGAGGACGAGCGCTTCTGCCGCGAGCGACTCGGTCGCGACGCGCCGCTCGGCCCGATCGAGCGCGAGAAGCTCAACGTCAACGGCGGCTCGCTCGCCGCCGGCCACCCCTTCGCCGCCACCGGCGGCCGCATCGTCGCCTCGCTGGCGAAGGAGCTGCACGAGCGGGGCTCTGGCCGCGGCGCGATCAGCATCTGCGCCGCCGGCGGCCAGGGAGTCGTCGCGATCCTCGCAGCACCGGGGGAGGACGAGAGTGAGTGACCTCTACGCACAGCTGGTCAACTCGCCGCCCGGCAAGCTGATCGCCCCCCGCGTCGGCCTGCCCCGTCCGGTCGAGCTGAGGCGCTACACGGCCGGTGAGGCCGACCTGGTTGGCGCGATGCTCAGCGGCGGCGCCCCCAGCGGGCGTCTCGGCGAGGAGGTCGAGAGGCTGCTGGGCGAGATCGGCGCCCCCCGCCCCGAGACCGCGGAGGGCAAGGTCGGCGCGCTCGTCTTCGACGCGACCGGGATCTCCGACTCGACCGAGCTGGTCGAGCTGCAGCGCTTCTTCTATCCCAACGTGAAGCGGGTCGAACGTTCGGGCCGCGTCGTCATCCTCGGCACGTCCCCGCCCGAACTGCCGCCGCGCGCCGCGACCGCGCAACGGGCGCTCGAGGGGTTCACCCGCTCGCTCGGCAAGGAGATCGGCGACGGCATCGCCGTGCAGCTCGTCTACGTCGCCAGCGGCGCCGAGCGGCAGCTCGACTCGACCCTGCGCTTCCTGCTCTCGCCCCGCTCGGCCTACGTCTCGGGCCAGGTGATCCACGTCGGCGAGGCCGTCACCGAGGCGCCGGCGCCGGAATGGAAGCAGCCACTCGACGGGATGCGGGCGCTGGTCACCGGCGCCTCGCGCGGGATCGGCGCGGCGATCGCAACCGTCCTGCACCGCGACGGCGCTGAGCTCGTCCTGCTCGACGTGCCGGCCGCCGCCGCCGAGCTACGCGCGGTCGCGGAGCGGCTCGAAGCGGAGACGATCGAGCTCGACATCACCGACGAGGACGCGCCGGCCGCGATCGCCGAGCGGCTCTCCGACGGGATCGACATCGTTGTCCACAACGCCGGCGTCACCCGCGACCGCACGCTCGCGAAGATGCCCGAGGAGCGCTGGACCTCGCTGCTGGAGATCAACCTCTCCAGCGAGGAGCGGATCGACGACGAGCTCCTGCACCGCGACCTGTTGCGCCGCAACGGCCGCATCGTCTGCGTCTCCTCGATGAGCGGCATCGCCGGCAACGCCGGCCAGACCAACTACGCGACCTCGAAGGCGGGCGTGATCGGCATGGTCGAAGCGCTCGCCCCAGCGCTGGCCGAGCGCGGCGCGACGATCAACGCCGTCGCCCCCGGCTTCATCGAGACCCAGATGACCGACGCGATGCCGCTCACCGTCCGCGAAGCCGGCAGGCGGATGAACAGCATGTCCCAGGGCGGCCTCCCGGTCGACGTCGCCGAGACGATCGCCTGGCTCGCCTCGCCCGCCTCGACCGGCGTCAACGGCAACATCGTCCGCGTCTGCGGCCAGCACCTGCTGGGAGCTTGAGGGTGGCGACGCGGACCCTCGACAGCCCGCCCGGCATCCTGCCGCTCTACGCGCGCGCCGCGGCGCCGCTGATCCCAGGCGCCTCGCTGCTGCCGTTCGTCCCCGGGCGCAGCGAGGACGTGCCCGAGCTCGAGCTGGCCCTGCCCGACGTGCGGCCGCAGGCGGAGAAGGTCGCCGCCTACGCCAAGGTCTGCGGCTTCGCCCTGCGCGACACCCTCCCCCCCACCTACCCGCACGTGCTCGCCTTCCCCCTGCACATGGCGATCATGGCCGACGGTCGCTTCCCCTTCGGCGCCGTCGGCCTCATCCACATCGAGAACCAAATAATCCAGCACCGCCCGCTGGGCATCGGCGATGAGCTGAAGCTAGTCGTCCGCCCCACCCCGCTGGCCCCCCACAAGCGCGGCCAAACCTTCAGCCTCCTCACCGAGGCCTGGACCGGCCCCCAAAAAGCCTGGCAATCGACCAGCACCATGCTCCACCGCCAACAACAGCCCGCCGACGGGCCTCAAAGCGGACAAATAGGACGCTTTGAGGCCCGTCGGCCGCGGGAGGGGGCTATTTGGGGGCTTGGGGCGGGGCTTGGGCGGCGGTATGCGGGGGTGTCGGGGGATCGGAATCCGATTCATTTGCACGCGTTGGCGGCTCGGGCGCTTGGATTCCCCGGGGCGATCGCGCATGGGATGTGGACCAAGGCGCGCTGCCTGGCGGCGCTCGAGGGGCGACTGCCGGATGCCTTTCAGGTCGATGTCCGCTTCCGCAAGCCGATCCGCCTGCCCGCCACGGTCGAGTTCCTCAGCGACGCCGATGGCGAGGAGATCGAGTTCGCCGTGCGCGACGCGAAGCGGCAGATACCCCACCTCGACGGCCGCGTGGCGCCGCTCGCGGCCAAGTCCAGACCCAACAAGTCCAAACCCAAACCAACCAGCGGGAGGGAACCCAAGTGAACGGCAACGACAAGGGCGCCGGCGTCGCCGAGCGCAGCATGGGCTTCGGCCTGCGGGCGCTGAACCGGCTCGCCGGCTCCGACCTGCTCGACCGGATTCGCGTGCGCAAGCTGACCGAGCGAGCGCTGTTCCAGGGAACCAAGAACGGCTTCCGCTCGGCGACCGTCGCCGGCCGCGCCTTCAAGGCGACCCAGAAGCTGACCCGGCCGGCGCGCCAGGCGACCGGCAAGCCACGCGCCCTCTTCGACATCAGCCCCGACGAGGAGCAGGAGATGTTCCAGGAGTCGGTGCGGGACTTCGCCGCGGCGAAGGTGCGACCGGCCGCGCAGGCGGCGGACGGCGAGCGCAAGGTCCCCGAGGAGCTGCTGGCGCAGGTCGGCGAGCTCGGGGTCAACATGCTCGGCATCCCCGAGGAGCTGGGCGGGGTGATGCACGAGCAGGCGGCGACGACCAGCGTCCTGGTCGGCGAGGCGCTCGCCCACGGCGACATGGGGACCGCCTACGCCGCGCTCGCGCCCGGCGCGGTCGCCACCGCGATCGGTCACTGGGGTAGCGCCGAGCAGGAGGCGACATACCTACCCGCCTTCGCCGGCGAGGACGCCCCCGCCGCAGCCCTGGCGCTGCTCGAGCCGCGGCCGCTGTTCGACCCGCTCAGCCCGGTGACGAAGGCGCGCCGCGATGGCGAGGGCTGGGTGCTCGACGGCGCCAAGTCGCTGGTCGCCCGCGCCGGCGAGTGCGAGCTCTTTCTCGTCGCCGCCCTGGCCGAGGACCTCGGTCCGGCCCTGTTCGTGATCGAGTCCGGCGCCAAGGGACTCTCGGTCGAGGACGAGCCGGCGATGGGCCTACGGCCCGCCGCGACCGGTCGGCTGCTGCTCGAGGACGTGCGCCTACCGGGCGCAGCGCTGCTCGGCGAGGGCAAGCGCGAGGACTACGTCGAGTGCGTGCAGCGGGCGCGGATCGCCTGGAGCTCGCTCGCGGTCGGCACCGCGCAGGCGGTGCTCGACTACGTCATCCCCTACGTCAACGACCGCACCGCCTTCGGCGAACCGATCTCCAACCGCCAGGCGGTCGCCTTCGGCGTCTCCGAAATCGGCATCGAGACCAACGGGATGCGGCTCGCGACCTACCGCGCCGCCAGCCGCGCCGACCAGGGCAAGGAGTTCGGCCGCGAGGCCGCCCTGGCGCGCAAGCTCTGCGCCGCCAAGGGGATGGCGATCGGCTCCGAAGGGGTGCAGCTGCTCGGCGGCCACGGCTTCGTCAAGGAGCACCCAGTCGAGCGCTGGTACCGAGACCTCCGTGCGGCGGGCGTGATGGAGGGCGCCCTGCTCGTCTAGCCCAGGCCGCGAGCGAAAGGACAAAACGATGATCAACCTAGAGATACCGAAGAAGTTCAAGCCGCTGGCAAGCCAGGCCAACCAGGTCGCAAACGAGGTCTTCCGGCCGATCTCGCGCAAGTACGACGAGGCCGAGCACGCCTATCCGAAGGAGCTCGACATGCTCGCCTCGCTGATCGACGGGATGAACGAGGGCTCAGACAGCGGCGCCGGCGCCGCCGGCGTGCGCCGCAGCTCCAACGGCGACGGCGGCGGGGGCAACCGCAACGGCTCCAACCTCTCGACCGTGCTCGGCATCATCGAGCTCTGCTGGGGCGACGTCGGCCTGCTGCTCTCGATGCCGCGCCAGGGGCTCGGCAACTCGGCGATCGCCTCGGTTGCGACCGAGGAGCAGCTCGAACGCTACGGCGGCAGGTGGGCGGCGATGGCGATCACCGAGCCCGAGGCGGGCTCGGACTCGGCCGCGATCCGCACCACGGCGAAGCTCGACGACGACGAGTACGTGCTCAACGGCGAGAAGATCTTCGTCACCTCCGGCGACCGCGCCGACCTGATCGTCGTCTGGGCCTCGCTCGACCCCGACAAGGGCCGGGCGGCGATCAAGTCGTTCATCGTCGAGCGCGACAACCCGGGGCTGAAGCTCGACCGGCTCGAGCACAAGCTCGGCATCCGCGCGTCGGACACGGCCAACTTCACCCTGCAGGACTGCCGGGTGCCGAAAGAGGCGCTGCTCGGCAGCCCCGAGATCGACACCAAGCAGGGCTTCGGCGGGGCAATGCAGACCTTCGACAACACGCGGCCCCTGGTCGCGGCGATGGCCGTCGGCGTCGCGCGGGCGGCGCTCGAACGGGCGCGCGAGCTGCTCGCCGAGGCGGGGGTCGAGATCGAGTACAGCCTGCCGGCGCTTGCCCAGCCCGCTGCGGTCTCGCGCTACCTGGAGATGGAGGCCGATTACGAAGCCGCCCGCCTGCTCACCCTGCAGGCGGCCTGGATGGCCGACAACGGCAAGCCCAACTCACTCCAGGCCTCGATGGCGAAGGCAAAGGCCGGCCGCACCTGCGTCGAGGTGGCGCTCGGCTGCGTCGAGCTCTGCGGTGCCGCCGGCTACGGCGAGGACGAGCTGCTGGAGAAGTGGGCGCGCGACGCCAAGATCCTCGACATCTTCGAGGGCACGCAGCAGATCCAGCTCCTGATCGTCGCCCGCCAGCTGCTCGGCAAGAGCTCGGCCGAACTGCGCTAGCGGCGTCAGGCCGTGGCGGGCTCGGCCTCGGCGGCGAGCGTCGCCTCGCGCAGGTGGTCGGGCAGAGCCACCATCGCCCGCAGCTCCTTCAGCGCGCGGCGGCTGCCGCCGATCTCGACCCCCGCCTCTGCCGCCTCGCCGACGACGAGCATCGTCAGCACGTTCGCCGGTTCCCCCTCGATGGTCACATCCGGGGACTCGGCCTCACCCCGCGACGCGGCGATCCAGCCGTCCTCGATTCGCAGCGCGTAGGACTGGCCGCCGCTGCGCAGGCCGACCGTCAACCGCGCCTCCAGAGGGGGGTGAACGATGACCCGAACCGCATTGGCCAGCGCCGCCGGCTCCAACTCACCGACGTCTCCGAGCGGCTGGAAGTGCAACCCCCAGCGCCCGAGTTCGATCATCGGCCGCTCCAGCTCGCGGCCAATCTCGGTCAACTCGTAGGCGACGCCGGTCGCAGGCAGGTCGAGTGGGCGGCGACGGACGACGCCGTTCTCCTCGAGCTCGCGCAACCGCTTGGTGAGGATGTCGGTCGGCGCCCCACCGACATTGCGATCGAGGTCGGAGAAGCGCAGCGGGCCGAGCGCCAGCTCGCGCACGATCAGCAGCGACCAGCGCTCACCGATCCGGTCGAGCGCGCAGGCAAGACTGCACGGCTGGTCGTATTGACGACGTCCCATCATCCGATAGTAGCGATGGTAACACGTTAATTTGATTTTCAAAGTGACTACTTGGAGATCTGGTACGTTGTTGCAGATGTCGATCTCACATGCCGTCGCTGCGAACCGTTTCTCCAGCCGATGAACCGGATCGCCGATCTCACGTGGAAGCACCCTAAGCTCGTCCTCGTCGCGGTCGGCGTCTTCGTCCTCCTCGCCGGCGCGGTCGGCAAAAACGTCGAGCAGAGCCTGAAGGCGGCCGGCTTCACCGACTCCGCCTCCGAGAGCGAGCGGGCGACCGTCCTCCTCCGCGACCAGCTCGGTTACAACCCCAACCCGGCGATCGTCCTCGTCGTCCGCAACCCGGGCGGCGGCAGGCTCGACACCGCCGACCCGGCCGTGCGCGCCGAGGTAGCCCGGCTGAGCCGTGAGATGGCCCAGGTCGAGTACATCGGCCGCGTCGTCAATCCCCTGCGCGAACCGCGCGCCGGCGCCAAGCTGGTCGCCCGCGACGGCGAATCGCTGGCGCTCGTCGCCTACCTCTCGACCGCCGATATCGAGGATGCCGGCGGCTACGCGGCCGAAGACGTCGCGCCGATCGCCGCCTCGAGCTCGCTCGACGTCGCGATGGGCGGCTTCGCGCCGGGCTTCAACGAGACCAACGACCAGACCCGCGAGGACCTGACCAAGGCCGAGCTGATCGCCTTCCCCGTCCTCGCCCTGCTCCTGCTCTTCGTCTTCCGCGGCGTCGTCGCCGCGGCGATTCCGCTGCTGCTCGGGGTGATCTCGATCGTCGGCACGCTGCTGGTGCTGCGGGTGATGGCCGGCTTCGTCGACACCTCGCTCTTTGCGCTCAACATCGCCACCGGGCTGAGCCTCGGCCTGGCGGTCGATTACGCCCTGCTTCTGGTCTCGCGCTATCGCGAGGAGATAGGGCGCGGCGGTGCGTCGCGGGAGGCGCACCGCCGCACCGTCATCACCGCCGGCCGCACCGTGGTCTTCTCCGGCCTGACCGTCGCCGCGGCGATGGCGGCGCTGATCTTCATGCCGCAGCGCTTCCTCTACTCGATGGCGGTTGCCGGCGCCTCGGTCGCGGTGCTCTCGCTGCTGATGGCGGTTCTCGTCGTGCCCTCGCTGCTCGCCCTGCTCGGCAGCCGCATCGACGCACTCTCGGTTCGGCGCGGGCCGGCGGTATCCGACACCTCCGACGGCTGGTACCGCCTCGCCCGCGGCGTCATGCACCGCCCGGTCGCGGTCGCCGTCGCCAGCACGACCCTGCTGCTTGCCGCGGCGGCGCCGCTCCTGTGGACGACCCTGACCGGCCCCAGCGCCGAGGCGGTACCGCCCCAGGAGCCCTCGGCCAAGGCCTATGACTACCTCGAAGCGCACTACCCGCGCGACGTCACCGAGGCGGTCACGGTCACCGTCGACGGCGGCGCCGGCCCAATGCAGCTCGCTGCCTTCCGGCAGCAGATCGAAGCGCTCGGCGGCGTCACCGGCGGCGCCCCCTTCACCCCCGCCTCCAAGCAGGTCGCCTTCGCCAACTTCGCCCTCGCCGGCAAGGCGCTCGATCCCGGCACCCAGGACGTCGTGCGCGCGGTCCGCGACCTCGACCCCCCGGGCGCAACCGCCGTCCTCGTCTCCGGCAACACCGCCGGCTTCATCGATCAGAAGCAGAGCCTGATCGAGCACGCACCGCTGGTCGTCGGCGTCGTCGTCCTCACCACCCTCATCCTGCTCTTCCTCCTGACCGGCTCGGTGCTGTTGCCGATCAAGACCCTGGTGATGAACTCCCTGACGCTCGGCGCGACGCTCGGCATCCTCGTCCTCGCCTTCCAGGCGGGCCTGCTCGACGGCCCACTCGACTACACCGGACCGAGCGCGGTCGAGGTCACCAGCCTGGTCTTCCTCTTCACGGTGATCTTCGGCCTCGCCACCGACTACGCGGTGCTGGTGATGGCGCGGATCAAAGAGCGCTACGACCTCGGCGACTCCAATGAGGAGGCGGTCGCGACCGGGATCGCCCGCACCGGCCGCGTGATCACCGCCGCCGCCCTCGCGATCGCCCTCGTCTTCTTCGCCTTCAGCGTCAGCAGCGTCTTCTTCGTCAAGCAGATCGCGATCGGGATGGCGGTCGGCGTGCTGCTCGACGCAACCGTGGTCCGCGCCCTCCTAGTCCCCTCGCTGATGCGCCTCTTCGGCGAGTGGAACTGGTGGGCCCCCAAGCCCCTGCGCCGCCTGCAAGAACGCTTCGGCTTCTCTGAGGCTGAGACGGCTCCCACGAATTCGGCTGTTTGATCGCCAGGCGCCGCCTCCCCAGCGCACTCGTCGTAGCCGACCGCCTGGATCGCTAGATTTCGCTTCGTGTTCTACCAGGGGAACGCCACAGAGTGCCTAGTGGGACGCCAGCGACTGGTGCTGGGGGACGCCCTTTCGATCCTCGCAGAGAACGTCGCCGATAAGAGCATCGACCTCATCTTCGCGGATCCTCCTTACAATCTCGGCAAGGATGGCTTCCATGATCGTTGGCCTTCTGAGGACGCCTACTTCGCGTGGTGTGATCGCTGGCTAACTCTATGCTTGAAAAAGCTCAAGCCAAACGGTTCCATGTACCTAATGAATAGCACCCAGAACATGGCCAGACTCGACTTGGCGGTCAGAAACCGCATGCACATTCTCTCGCGGATAGTCTGGTGCTATGACAGCTCCGGCGTGCAGGCTCGGCGGTATTTCGGCTCTCTTTACGAGCCAGTTCTTTTTGCCGTTATGAATAAACACGACTACACCTTTAACGCGGATTCGATTCGGGTCGAGGCACGTACGGGCGCCCAGCGCAAGCTGATCGACTACCGGAAGAATCCCCCTGCGCCTTACAACACAACTAAGGTTCCGGGCAATGTATGGAATTTTCCACGCGTACGATTTCGCATGCCCGAGTACATTCAGCATCCAGCGCAAAAGCCGGAGGCGCTGCTCGAAAGAATGATCCTGGCCAGTAGCTCTCCTGATGAGGTTCTGCTTGACCCCTTTGCCGGGACCTTTACTACGGCCGCCGTAGCCGAGCGCCTTGGTAGGCAATCAATCTGCATCGAGATTGAGCGTAAATACTTTGATGCCGGCCAGGAACGCGTAACGCACTCCGTTCATGGCCTTGCGGCCAGCGCGTAGTGAGTGATACAGCGGCAGAACATGGCTTCACCGCTGCGATTCGGAGCATTCTCAAAACGCGGCTGGGCGCCAATGCCGACCCAGTCTACGAAACGAGTTCGCTACTGGGTTATATCAATCAGAAGACGCGCTCGGCAGACCGGGGGTCGAAGGCACGGGGTGCCTTCGCGAACCTCTACGCCATTTACGTCTTAGTGGAGGACTACATCCGGGGTGGATTTGCTGAGTCCGGTGCCTATCATGAGTATGCCGGAGCAAGGTTTACCCAACTTTTCAAGCGCCAGCGAGAATTGCCATTCGGCAGTAAGCTCCAAAACCACGCACTGAATCATCGCCTCAATGAGGAGTTTCAAAGGTACTATCCCAACACCGTCCCGCCCATCGTTCGCGACCCCGAGACCAACCGCTACTGGTTCAATGAGCGTCTGCTGCTTGTCGAGGTCGACGGCACGCCCGTCAATATCGCTCACTGCGTCATAGAGATAATCGACGCTTACGCAGCTGCGAAGAGGCAAGCGTTCGATGAGTTCATAGTGGACTGCGAACGCCTCCGTCAGGCCGCATCAGACGAGCCACAACAAGTCAGAGACTTCATCAACAATTTGCTGCGACCTAACGTCGATGCGCGTCTATTCGAGATCACGAGCTTTGCGATTCTCAAAGCAGCCTATGGTAATCAATCAGTCTTCTGGGGCTGGGCACCCGATAGCTTGGAGCAAGAGGCGCTCACTCTCTACAAGACGGGTCGAACCAACGCAAATGATGGCGGGATCGACTTCGTAATGAAACCTCTCGGCCGCTTCTTTCAGGTTACCGAGGACCTGAACGTCACCAAGTACTTCCTCGACATCGACAAAGTTCATCGATATCCAATTACCTTCGTGGTGAAGTCCGAGGCAAGCGACCAGGAAATGCGCGAGGCGATAGAAGACCAAGCCAAACGGCAGTTTGGAGTTGATCGTGTGGTAGAAAGGTACATGGACGCGATCGAAGAGATCGTCAATCTGCCGACACTTCGCGATCGCTTCGATGAAGTTTATGCAGACGGCAGAGCCGGTGAGATCATGGATGAGCTTATTCTTCAAAGTCGGGTTGAGTTCAACTACCCCGTCCCCACGGTCGACGACGCAGACGAGGTCGCCAACGAACCAGAGATCTAGAAGATGAAGGCGCGGAGCTCAACTGTGCACAGTGAAGGCGGCCGAGACCTACGGTGTTAGCGGCATACTGTTCGGCGTGAACTTCGTTGGAGACGTGATGGAGGGGTCGCCGGCTTCGCGGTTGGGGATCGTTGCGATCGATGCTGGGGGGAACCGGCGCGATTGGCATTTTGGCGAGCTGATCGCGCGCTCGGCGGGGCTCTCGGGGGCGTTTGCGGCGCGGGGGGTCAGGCGCGGCGACGTGGTGATGACGCTGATGGGGAACCGGATCGAGTGGGCGCTGACCCTGCTTGCCTGCTGGCGGATGGGCGCGGTGGCGCTGCCCTGCACGCCGCAGTTGCGCCGCCACGACCTCGAGCTGCGCGCGAGCGCCGCGGCGCCGGCGCTCTGCGTCGGCGATGAGGCGCTGCTGGGCGAGCTGCCGGATGAGGTGCCGGCGATGACCCTTGGCGAAGTCGCCGCGGCGCTCGACGAGGACCGCGCCCAGGAGACGCCGGCGGCGGTTGAGGAGATGGACGCCGAGGACCCGGCCTTGATCGTCTTCACCTCGGGCACGACCGGCGAGCCGCGCGGCGTCGTCCACGCCTACCGCTACCTGACCGGGCAGCGCGCCCAGGCCGAGCACTGGCTCGGCTCGCGCCCGGGCGAGCTGGTCTGGTGCACGACGGCGCCGGGCTGGTCGAAGTCGGCCCGCAACGTCTTCCTCGCCCCCTGGCTGACCGGCGCGGCGGCGACGATCCACGACGGCCGCTTCGATCCGGCCGAGCGGCTGGAGATGGCCGAGGCGCTCCGCGTCAACGTCCTCTGCCAGGCGCCGACCGAGTACCGGATGCTGGCCAAGCGCACGGCCCTGCGGCCGCTCCCCGCCCTGCGCCGCATGGTCTCGGCCGGCGAGGCGCTCGAGGCGGAGACGGTCGCCACCTTCCGCGCCGAGATGGGGCTCGAGCCCGCCGACGGCTACGGCCAGACCGAGACCGGCCACATCTCCGGCAACCTCGCCGGCGAACCGGTGCGGCCGGGCTCGATGGGCAAGCCCCTGCCGGGGATCGAGGTGCGCGTCGTCGACGGCGAGCTGCAGCTCAAGGCGACCACCTCCCCCACCTTCTTCTCGCGCTACCTCGACGGCGAGCGCTTCGAGGGCGAGTGGTGGTCGACCGGCGACCTCGTCCGCCAGGAGGAGGACGGACATCTCTGGTTCGAGGGCCGCGGCGACGACGTGATCGTCTCCTCCGGCTACCGGATCGGCCCGGTCGAGGTCGAGTCGGCGCTGCTCGCCCACCCGGCGGTCGCCGAGGCCGCCGCGGTCGCCGCCCCCGACCCCGAGCGCGGCGCCGTCGTCCGCGCGATCGTCGTCCCCCGCGACCGCGAGCCGAGCGAGGAGCTGGCGCGCGAGCTGCAGGAGCACTGCAAGCGCGAGACCGCCCCCTACAAGTTCCCCCGCATCGTCGAGTTCGCGCCGGAGCTGCCGAAGACCGCGAGCGGCAAGATCAGGCGAGCCGCGCTGCGCGACGGCGGGCCGCGCTGAGCTCAGTTGGGGAGGTTGAGCTCCCGCCAGGGGGGCGGCAGTTCCGGGGTGCCGTTGACGACGTAGGGCCCGTCGGCGACGTTGCCGAGGACGGTCGCGTCTTGCAGCTCGCCTTTGCCGCCGCGCTGGATCGTCAGCGACGGAAGCCTTCGCCCGCCGCGCATCTGGTTGTTGCTGACAACCAGATGCGCCCCTCCCGGCTCGAGCGAGATCACGCCGAGTCGGCTCGGGTTGGTCATGCGACAGTGGTTGTCGGCGACCGATACCCGTCCTTCCACCGCACGCACGAAGACCGCGGGGAAGCGGCCACCGACATCGAGCAGATCGTTGCCTTCGACGTGCAGGGTCACGTCGGTCCCCTGGGCGGGGTCCACCATCCCCGACGAGCCGATCGCGTTCACGCCCACCCCCGCGCCGCGCACGTCGCGGACGGTGTTGCCACGCACCGCGGCGCTCTCCAGGACGCAATCGATCTCGATCCCGCCACCGCCGAAGTCGCGCACCCGGTTGCCGGAGATCTCGAGATCGCGCAGCGCCCACTCTCCGGCCGCACCGCTCTGCACCTCGATGCCGGCGGACGGAGGCTCTTCCGATCCTTGCTCTTGCGGCCTCTTCCAGCAGATCTCGTTGTCGCCGATCCGCGTCCGCTCGCAGCCGACGCGCACGCCGACGCCGCTGACCGAGATCTCGTTGCGGACCAGCTCGAGGCGACCGCTAAAACCAGCGACCGGCGGGGGCTCATCGTCGAGTTTGCGCTGCGCCGCGACGCTCTTCAGAACGTCGTCATCGGGACCGACCAGGCCGCCCACCTGGATACCGACCCCGGCGCAGTCAAGGATGGTGTTGCCGGCGATCCAGGTCTCGCCCAGGTGCAGGCAGAGCGGATCGGCCTGCTTGCCCTGAGCGCCCATCCCAAGGTCAATGGCGGAATCGGGCGCCCACACCATGTTGTCTTCGATCCAGAGGCCGAAGGTGATCAGACCCGCCAAGCTCGCCTTTACGCCCTCTTCCGTGTCCGGCCTCGGCTCGGGCCGGACGACAACCCCTCGGTTGGCGGCGATCACGTTCTCGCGGATCACGGTGACGGGAAGCGATCCGGCTAGCTCGATCGCGACCCCCACCGTGCCTCTCAAGTCGACCATGCCGCCCCCCCTCACTCCCCCCAGGTCACCGCTACCGGCCGTGCCCAGGAAGCAGCGCTGGATCGTCGTACCCGACGCGCCGCGGATCGCGATCAGCGGCTCCGCCGTCTCCGCTTCGACCTCGCCTCCCG
>Ga0210115_1000023_pt1 | contig 31571 bp, 26 predicted proteins | sample MayberryNW_TuleB_2_FD_185526 | JGI IMG/M metagenome (GOLD analysis project Ga0210115, IMG submission 185526) | Wetland microbial communities from San Francisco Bay, California, USA, that impact long-term carbon sequestration - MayberryNW_TuleB_D2... | ecosystem: Environmental > Aquatic > Marine... | reverse complement strand
GTCGAGCTTCCGCAGGGTGCCGTCGAGCGTGCGCAGCTCCTCGCCCGGGCGCGCGCGCCGCACAACGATGCGCCCGCCCGCGAGCTTCGTCCGGTCGAACGCGTGCAGCGGGCTTCCCCAGACGTGCATGACGTAGTTCGTGACGTCGACGACGTTCGTGATCGAGCGCATGTCTGCGAGGAACAGACGTGACCGGAGCCACTGTGGCGAGGGGCCGATCGCGACGTCGCGGAAGACGCGGCCGATGTAGCGCGGGCACCCGTCGAAGTCCTCGACCGTGACGGCGACCTCCTCCCGGTCGACGATCCCCGGGTCGTCGGGCTCGGGCGGATCGAGCTCACCGCCGAGCAGCGTCGCCACCTCCCGTGCGATCCCGACCATCGAGAGGAGATCGACGCGGTTCACCGTCGGCGTCACGTCGAGCACGTGGTCGCGGATGGGGAGCACGTCGACGAGCGGCGTGCCCGGCTCGGGCCCGTCGGGGAGCACCATGATCCCGGCGTGGTCCTCGCCGAGGCCGACCTCGTCCTCGGCGAGGATCATCCCGCGCGAGAGCTGACCGCGGAGCTCGACCTCGCTCAGTGGCTGGTCGAGGATCGGGAGCACTGCTTCGGGGAGCGCGACCGCGACCGTCGCGCCCGCTTCGAAGTTCCAGGCGCCGCACACGATCTGGCGCGCGTCGCCCTCCCCCACGTCGACCTGGCAGACACGCAGCCGGTCGGCGTTCGGATGAGACTCGACCTCGAGCACGCGACCGACGAGGAAGCGGCCGAGGTTGCCGTCCACGTCCGGGACGCCGACGTCGAGCACGCGCTCGACCTGGGCGGCCGAGGTGAAGAGCCGGTCGGCGATCTCATGTGCCGTCGCGTCGACGGTGACGTACTCGCGCAACCAGGAGAGCGGGACGTGCATCGCTAGAACTGCTCCAGGAACCGAGGGTCGTTGCGCCAGAGCTCGCGCAGGTCCGGGATCCCGTGCCGGAGGACCGCGATCCGCTCGGGGCCCCACCCGAAGGCGAAGCCGGTGTATCGCTCCGGGTCGTAGCCGACGAGCTCGAACAGGTTCGGGTCGACCATCCCCGAGCCTCCAACCTCGATCCAGCCCGAGTGCCGACAGACGGGGCAGCCCGAGCCGTCGCAGATGTGGCACGACACGAGCGCCTCGATGGACGGCTCCGTGAACGGGAAGTGCTCGGTCACGAATCGGCTGCGCCGGTTCTCGCCGAAGAGCGCCTTCAGGAGGTAGTCGAGCGTCCCGAGCAGATCGCTCAGCGTGATGCCCTCGTCGACGGCAAGCCCCTCGATCTGGTGGAACGTGGGCGTGTGTGTCGCGTCCGGGGTGTCCCGCCGGTACACACGCCCGGGGCAGATCACGTACACGGGAGGCTGCTGCTTCTCCATCGTCCGTATCTGCGCGGGCGATGTTTCTGTGCGCAGCACGGTCTCGTCGTCGAGGAAGAGCGTCTGCAGCGGCGACCGGGTCGGATGCCCGAGCGGGATGTTGAGCGCATCGAAGTTGTAGTGCGTCGTCTCGACCTCGCGGCCGTCCACGACGGAGTACCCGAGCCCGAGGAAGATGTCCTCGAACTCACGCCTGATCTGCGTGATCAGGTGGAGGTGCCCGCGCCGAATCTCTTTGCCGGGCATGGTCACGTCCACGCGCTCGTCGGTGAGCCGCCGGTCGAGCTCGGCCCGCTGCAGCTCCTCGTCGCGCGCGTCGATCGCAGCCTCGATCCGCTCCCGCACCGCGTTCAGCGTCATGCCGGTCTCGCGATCGCGCACCTCGCGGAGGGCGAGCTTGAGCGCGCTCTTCCGCCCGAGGTACTCGACCCGCACGCGCTCGACATCGTCCGCGCTCGCGGCGGCCGCGACCGCGGCCAGTGCTTCCTGCTCCAGCGCCTTCGGATCCATGGAGGTGAGCGAGGTTACCAACGCCCTCGCGGGCCGCCTCAAGCCTCGTCATGGGTGCGTCGGAGGGCGCCGACGTAGACGCCTCCCAGCACGAGGACGCCCCCGAGGAGCAGGCCCGAGCCCACCGGCTCGTCGTCGAGCCAGGCGGAGAGAACGACGGTGACGATCGGGACGAGCACGAAGAGATACGCGAAGCGCGAGGCGGCCCAGCGTGCGAGCACGACCAGGTTCAGGACGAAGACCACAACCGTGCCGAGCACGACGAGGTACGCGAGCGCGAGCCAGGTGTCGGTCTCTCCGGGCATAGCGATCGCCTCGCCGACGACGAGCGAGGCGAGGACGAGCACGGTCGCGCCCGCGGTCGTCCCGACGGCGTTCGTCGTCACCGGGTGGACCTGCGGCAGCCAGCGCACGAGCACGGATGCCTGCGCGAAGCAGAGCGCGCTCCCGAGCGCAGCGATCACCGAGACGATCGGCACGGCCTCGCGCAGCGGCGCTCGCGACATCACGACGACGCCGACGAGGGCGACGACGGAGCCGAGCAGCGCCGAGACCCGCAGCCGCTCCTGGCGCTCGGCGACGGCGAGCAGGAGCGTGAGCAGCGGGACGAGCGCGAGCAGGATCTGGCCGAAGCCCGCGTGCACCTCGACGAGCGCGTAGTACGCGAGCGCGTACGTCGCTCCGAACTGGAGCACGCCGTAGAGCACGGCGCCGCCCAGCGCCCGGCCGCGGGGGAGCTCGAGCCGAAGCGCGGCCATGAGCCCCAGGAAGAGCGCCGCGGAGAGCCCGAAGCGCAGGCCCGCGCCCCACAACGGGTCGAGCTCGCGGTTCGAGAAGCGGATGCCGACGCCATTGCCCCCGGCGAGCACCGCGCTCACGAGGAACGCGGCGAGCGTGGCTCGTTCGTCGGTCGCCATCGCAGGCGCCATCTTCACGCAGCGGGTGGTTCAATCGGCACATGAGTTATCCCGAGGCGTTCGCCGAGAGCTACGACCGGTGGTCCGCGGACATGACCGAGGACATCGCCTTCTACGTGGCGCTCGCGAAGGAGGCGGACGGGCCGGTCGTCGAGCTCGCGGTGGGAACCGGCCGCGTCGCGATCCCCGTCGCCCGGGCGACAGGGCGCAAGGTGATCGGGATCGACGGCTCCCCGTCGATGCTCGCGCAGGCTCGCGAAGCAGGCGGCGATCTTCTCGACCTCCGGCTCGGCGACATGCGCGACCTCGAGCTCGAGGAGCCGGCAGCGCTCGTGTACTGCCCCGCGCGCTCGCTCCTCCACCTCCCCACGTGGGCCGACCGGCGACGCGTCTTCGAGCGGGTCGCGGAGGCGCTGCTCCTCGGTGGCCGCTTCGCCTGGAACGCGTTCGCGTTCGACCACGCGATCGCCGCCCGTCTGGACGGTGCTCGCCAGGAGGAGCCGATCCCCCACACGCTGCGCTACGGGGTCGGCGACTGCCGCGTCGACATCGTGCTCGAGTCTGGCGAGACGAGCTCGCTGTGGTGGGCGACGAAGAACGAGTGGCTCGGCCTGATCGACGTCGCCGGGCTCGAGGTCGAGGCGCTCTACGGCTGGTTCGACCGCCGGCCGTTCGACGACGAGAGCCGCGAGCTCGTGTGGGTCGTCCGGAAGCCCGTCTGATGGCTCTGTACGACCGGATTGCGCGGATCTACGACCCTTGGAGCCGCTCGGTCACCGAGGACATTGGGTTCTACGTCGAGCAGGCACTCGCCTCGGGCGGGCCGGTCGTCGAGCTCGCGGTCGGGACCGGGCGGATCGCGGTGCCGATCGCACGGGCGGGCATCGCCGTGATCGGGGTCGACTCCTCACCCGAGATGCTCGCGGAGGCCCGCGTGGCTGCGGAGTCGGCCGGTGTCGCGCACCTGCTCGACCTGCGCCTCGGAGACCTCCGCGAGCCGCCCGTCGACGAGCGCGTCCCACTCGCGATCTGCCCGTTCCGCTCGCTCCTGCACATGGAGACGGAGAAGGAGAAGCTGCGGGCGCTGCGTGCCACAGGCGCGCTGCTCGAGCCCGGCGGGCGTTTCGTCTTCGACGTGTTCGCGCCGAGCCCCGAGGACATCGAGGAGACGCACGACCGCTGGCTCGAGCGGGAGCCCGGCATCTTCGAGCGAGCGGTCTGGGACGAGGGCTCGCGGACCCTTTCGCTCTCGGTGCGCTCCGACGGCGGTGCGGAGACGACGTTCGGCCTGCACTGGCTGTCCGCGGCCGAGTGGCTGCGACTGCTCGAAGAGGCCGGCTTCGCGGTCGAGGAGCTCTACGGCTGGTTCGACCTGCGGCCCTACGGCGGCGAGGAAGACATGCTGTTCGTCTGCCGACGGATCGGCTAGACGATCTCGACCGAGTCGCCGAGCGCGATCTCGCCGCCGTCGACGACGTGCGCGAGCATTCCGCGGCGCCCGTCGAGCTCCGCGCGCAGCCCGTCCCGGAGCTCGTCCATCTTGTGGCACGGGTCGCACACCATCGTGATCTCGAGCACCGCCTCGCCGACGCGGACCCGCTGCCCGACCGGCCAGTCGTGGACGTCGACGCCCTGGACGGTCACGTTCTCGCGAATCACGCCCGGCTCCACGCCGACCGCGTCGAGGTGCTGCTTCGACACGAGGAGGACCTCGCGGCGTGGCGGGTTCGCGTGGGCACACCCCTCGAACCCGCCGCCCTCGACGGCGCGAACGCGCTCGCGCGGCTCCGATCGGCCGCTGCCGCGCTCGGGCGACACGAACAGACCGACCACGTTTGCCATCGCAGGAGGGTATCCGTAGAGTCGGACCCGCCGTGATCTGGGTCATCGTGCTCCTGGTCGTCGTCCTGCTGCTGGTCCTCGCGGCGGTCGCGCTGTACAACCGGCTCGTCCGGCTGCGGAATCGCGTGGACAACGCGTGGGCGCAGATCGAGGTCCAGCTCAAGCGGCGGTGGGACCTGATCCCGAACCTCGTCGAGACCGTGAAGGGCTACGCAGCGCACGAGCGGGAGACCTTCGAGGCCGTGACCCAGGCTCGCGCCCGCGCGCAGCAGGCGCAGACGCCGGGTGAGGTCGCGCAGGCGGAGGGCATCCTCGGCGCCGCGCTCGGCCGCCTGCTCGCCGTCGCCGAGGCCTACCCGGAGCTGCAGGCGGACGAGAACTTCCGGCAGCTGCAGACGGAGCTCGCGGAGACCGAGAACAGGGTCGCCGTCAGCCGCCAGGTCTACAACGACTCCGTGCTCACGTACCACAACGCGATCCAGACGTTCCCCGGCGTCGTCTTCGCGGGGCCGTTCGGCTTCAACCGGCGCGAGTTCTTCGAGGTCGAGGAGGCGGGGCAACGGGAGGCGCCGGTCGTCGACTTCTAGCGCGGGGTCTCGCCCTCGGGGCGGCCGCGCTCCTCGCCCTCGCCCTCCCCGGCGCCGCTCGGGCGGACTCCTTCTCGCTGCTCTCCGCCGACGTCGGCGTCGACGTGCAGCCGGACGGCTCCCTCGGGGTCAGCGAGCGGCTCGAGGTCGCCTTCTCGGGCGACTTCCACTACGGCTACCGCGACATCCCGCTCCGCCCGGGGGAGTCGTTCGCGCGCCCGTCCGTGGTCGAGCGCGGCGTCGCCTACCGGCAGGGGCGGAAGACCGACCTCGAGCCCGGTCCGCCGCGCACCTTCGGCGTCGAGCGGAACGGGGACCGCGTGCGGATCGTCTGGTACTTCGACGCCTCGAACGAGACGCGAGCGTTCACGATCTCGTACACGCTGATCGGAGTCGCCGTTGGCTACGACGACGTGGTCGACGTGAACCTCAAGGTCTGGGGCGACCAGTGGGACGAGCCGCTCGCGCGGCTCGAGGCGGCCGAGAACGCGCCCGGCAAGATCCTGCGCGGCTGGGGGAAGCCCGTGTGGGTCCGCGGCGACGTCGAGCTGAGCGGCAACCGGGCCACGCTCCGCGCGGTCTCCGTCCCCGCGCGCCAGTTCGTCGAGCTGCGCACGCTCGTCCCACGCGACGCCTTCACCTCGACGGCGGGCATGACGGTCCGCCGGGGGAACGCGCTCGATCGCATCGTCGCCGAGGAGCTCGCCGACGCCGCGGCGTACCAGCGCGACCAGGACCGGATCGACGACTGGATCTCACATCCCCTCCGCACCGTCGGCGCGCTCGCGGCCGTCGCCCTCCTCCCCGCGCTGGCGGTGATCGGGCTCGTCTTCCTGATCTTCGGGCGCGAGCCGCGCACCGGCTACGACCGCGAGTACGAGCAGGAGCCCCCGACCGAGACCGCGCCGGCACTCGTCCCCGTGCTCCTGCGCCAGGGCGGGGACGCGGGGTCGTACGAGTTCACGGCGACGCTGTTCGACCTCGTCCGCCGCGGCGTCTACAAGGCGGAGCCGACCACGACCGAGCGGCCGATCTGGGGTGGCCTCCGGCACGAGACGGTGGCCGACCTCGAGCTCTCCCCCGGCGTGCGGGACGAGCTCTCGCCGTGGGAGGACAAGGTCGCGGACGTCGTCGACGCGGTGCTCGACGGCGGGTCCGAGCGGCTGTCGCGCTTCCGGGACGAGATCGAGGACGAGCGCGCATCGATGTCGAAGCGGTTCCAGTCCTTCCAGAGCGCGGTCGGCCGGGAGGTGGTGCGCCGCGGGTGGTTCCGGTCGGTGGGCGCGCTCGCGCTCGCGGTCGCGATCGTCGCCTTCGCCGTCACGGGCGGGATCCTCGGCTGGCTCGCGGTCGACGGCTGGCGCTCGGTTTACCCGCGCTTCACCGACGTCGTGCTGATCGCGCTCGCCGGCTGCCTGCTCGCAGGGGCGGCGCTCCTCTTCGCGACTCTGCTCTTCGCCCGCCGCGTCTGGCGCCGGCGCAGGAAGGCCGGGCAGCTCGAGGCGGAGCGCTGGGAGGCGTTCCGCCGCTACCTCACCGACTTCCCGCGACTGCAGGAGGCGCCGCCGGCGACGCTCGAGCTGTGGGAGCGCTACCTCGTGTACGGGATCGCCTTCGGCATCGCCGAACGCGTTCTCCAGGGGGCGCAGCTGCACATGCCCGAGGCGCTCCACGAGGCGAGCACCATCTACTGGATCTCGCCCAGCGGTGATCTCGGGTCGGGTGCGACGAGCCTTTCGATCGGCGACCTCGCGTCAGGCTTCGGCGACGCGCTCGCTCCCCCGAACTCGGGCGGGAGCGGAGGCGGCGGCGGTTTCTCCGGCGGAGGTGGAGGCGGCGGAGGGGGCGGTGGTGGAGGCTTCGGCTGATTCGGTGTCAGACACCGATTCCTGTCAAGCCCGAAGGCCAACGAGTTCGTACCGACGTTTCCACAGCTGGGCGCCCTTCCGAAACGCGTTCAGCCCGCTGGACGTGTCTCCCCGGGGAGCACGGCGTCCGCCGAGGATGAGCGGTGTCTGACACCGGACTCTCTCAGCCCGCGCTCTCAGCCATCGTGGCGCGAGAGCTCGTAGAGCGCGATCGCGCCCGCGGCCGCGACGTTCAGCGACTCGGCGTCGCCGGGCAGCGGGATCGTCGCCTGCTCGCCGTCGAGATCCCCGGGAAGCCCCTCCCGCTCCGAGCCGAGTAGGAACGCGATCGGCGGCGCGAGGTCGTCGAGGTCCGTCAGCGGCACGCCTCCGTGCGCGACGAGCGCGACCCGACGGCGCGGGAGCTCGTCCCAGCCGACGAGCGGCACGCGGAAGATCGCGCCCGCGGAGGCGCGCAGGGCGCGCGGGCCGAGCGGGTCGGCGCAGCGGGAGGAGAGCGCGACGCACGCTCCAAAGGCATCCGCCGAGCGGAGCAGCGCCCCGACGTTCCCCGGGTCGCCGACGCGCCACAGCCCCACCCCGACCTCGCGCGAGCCGCGGGGCAGGTCCGCGGCGGCGTACACGCCCACGACGCGCGGAGCGTGGCCGAGCGTCGACACCTCAGCGAGCAGCTCGGGCAGGACGTTCTCGCCGGCCACGAGGAGCTCGACCGCCTCGACGCCAACGGCCTTCGCGGCGTCGACGAGATCCTCGCCCTCTGCCGCGAACAGGCCGGTCTCCTCGCGGTGCTTCCGAGCAGAGAGAAGCTTCCGGACGAGCCGGAGCTTCTCGTTCTGGCGCGACGTGATCAGGCCAAGCCTGCGCAAGACCGGGATCCGCTCGCGCGGATCCCGGTCGCGGCGGGTCCTTGAAGGCGGCCGCTCCGCGGCCGCGCGAAGTCGCGCACGCTACGCGGCCTTGGACGTGTCGCCGTGGAGGGCGGCTTTCGCCCGCTCCGCGACGACGGCGAACGCCTGCGGGTCGGACACCGCGAGGTCGGCCAGCGACTTGCGGTCGAGCTCGATCCCCGCAGCCTTGGCGCCGGCCATGAACCGGTTGTACGAGAGGCCGTTCGCGCGAGCGGCCGCGTTGATGCGCACGATCCAGAGCGACCGGAACGTCCTCTTCTTCGCCTTGCGGTCGCGGTACGCGTACACGAGCGAGTGCTCGACCTGCTCCTTCGCGAAGCGGTAGCTCGACTTCTTGCGCCCGTAGTAGCCCTTCGCCTGGTCGAGAACCTTCGCGCGCTTCTTCCGGGCGTGGACGGCCCGTTTCACGCGAGGCATATCAGCCCCTTCCCAGCAGCTTCTTCACGTTCTTGAGGTCGCTAGCGCTGACCAGCGCGTGCTGCCGCTGGCGCTTCTTCTTCCCCGGACGACTCGTGATCTGGTGCCCCGGAGGGGTCGTCCGGTGGCGCCGGCTGCGCAGGATCTTCCCCGTCCCGCTGAGCCGGAAGCGCTTCTTCGCTCCCCGTGACGTCTTCATCTTTGGCATCGGCTTTCACTCCCACGTTCTTGTTCGGCGCGAGGACCATGACCATGTTGCGACCGTCGAGGAGGGGCTGCTGCTCGATCGAGCCGAGCTCCTTCACGTCCTCCGCGAGCCGTATCAGCAGATCTCGACCGCGCTCCGGGTGCAGCGTCTCCCGCCCCCGGAACATGATCGTGACCTTGACCTTGGCGCGCTGGCCGAGAAAGCGCTCGACGTGCCCCTTCTTGGTCTCGTAGTCGTGTACCCCGATCTTGGGCCTGAGCTTGATCTCCTTGACCTGGATCTGCAGCTGGTGCTTGCGGGCCTGCTTCGCGCGCTGCTCCTGCTCGTAGCGGTACTTCGAGTAGTCCATGACCCGCGCGACAGGCGGGTCTGCGTTCGCCGCGACCTCGACGAGGTCGAGGCCCTTCTTGAACGCGAACTCGAGCGCCTCCGGCGTCGGGGTGATCCCGACCTGGCCCCCATTCTCGTCGACGAGGCGAACGCGCGGAACGCGGATCTCCTCGTTGATGCGCTCGTCCCGCTTGCGCGGGACGACCCGGTCCATCGTGGGCCGGCGGCGGCGCGGTCTCAAAGGCTCTTCACCAAGCTCTCAGTTCCCTCCTTGCAGACGACAAAACCGCTGCAAGCAGCGGCTTTTCTCCCTTCCAACCGGCTCGGTTGAACCCCCGCGAGATCACGCCCGGGAGGTGAGGAAGCTGTCCGCTCCTGCTTGCAGAGCCGGGATCGTAGCAACTACGCGGGGTCCGCTTCTGCGGCGAGGACATGAAAACGCCCGAGGAGCTCGTCGAACGAGACCGTCGACTGCTCTCCCCCGCGCTCACGCACGGCGAGCTGCTTGCCGAGCTCGCGCCACGCCCGTGCGGCCTCGGCCTCGCGGTCGCCGTAGACGATCACGAAGGGCACCTTCTGGAGCTCGGCTTCGCGGATCCGCTTGCCGAGCGTGTCGTCCCGCTCGTCGACCTCGACCCGGAAGCCCTCCTGCTCGAGCCGCGCTCGGAGCTCCGCCGCCGCCTCGCGGTGACCCTCGCCGACGGGGACGATGCGCGCCTGCACCGGCGCCAGCCAGAACGGGAACGCGCCCCCGTAGTGCTCCACGAGGATGCCGATGAAGCGCTCGAATGAGCCGAAGAGCGCGCGGTGGATGACGTAGACGCCGTGCTCGTGGTTGTCCGGGCCCATGTACGTCAGCCCGAAGCGGGCCGGCATCTGCTGGTCGAGCTGGATCGTCCCCATCTGCCACCCGCGGCCGAGCACGTCGGTCAGGTGGACGTCGATCTTCGGCCCGTAGAACGACCCCTCCCCCGCGCCGACGACGTAGGGGATCCGGAAGCGTTCGAGCGCCGCAAGGAGCTCGGCCTCGGCGAAGTCCCACTCCTCGTCGGTGCCGAGCTTGTTCTCGGGCCGCGTCGAGAGCTCGGCGTGCGGCTCCATGCCGACGAGCGCGTACAGGTAGCGCAGGTACTCGAGGCACCCGTGGAGCTCCTCGGTGATCTGCTCGCGCGTGCAGAAGATGTGGGCGTCGTCCTGCGTCACGTAGCGGACGCGCGTCAGCCCGTGCAGCGTCCCCGTCGGCTCGTTGCGGTGCAACGGGGCCGCCTCGGCGTACCGGATCGGGAGATCCCGGTAGCTGCGCAGCTCGCTGCCGAAGAGGAGCATGTGCCCGGGGCAGTTCATCGGCTTGATGCCGTACGTCTGGTCCTCGACGTCGCCTGGGATGAGGAACATGTTCTCCCGGAACTTCTCCCAGTGCCCCGAGGTGACCCAGAGCGCCTTGTCGTAGATCAACGGCGTCTTCACCTCGAGGTAGCCGCGGCGCGCGTTCTCGCGCCGGCGAATCCCCTCGAGCACGTTGTAGATCACCATCCCCTTCGGGTGCCAGAGCGGGGACCCCGGCGAGTGCTCGTCGAAGTGGAAGAGGTCGAGATCGCGCCCGAGTCGGCGGTGGTCGCGCGCGCGTGCCTGCTCGAGCCGCTCGAGATGGGCGTCGAGGTCAGCCTGCGAGTAGAACGCGGTCCCGTAGATGCGGGTGAGCTGCGTGTTCCGCTCGTCCCCCCGCCAGTACGCGCCCGCGAGCCCGGTGAGCTTCAGCGCCTTGATCGGCGACGCGTCCTGCAGGTGCGGCCCGCGGCAGAGGTCGGTGAAGTCGCCCTGCGTGTAGAGCGAGATCGGGCCGTCGGCCTCGCGGGCGAGCTCGACCTTGTACGGCTCACCCTCCTGCTCGAAGCGTGCGACCGCCTCCTCGCGCGGGATCTCCTGCCGCTCCCACGCGCGGCCCTCGGCGATCTCGCTGCGCATCTCGGCCTCGATCGCCTCGAGGTCCGCCTCGGAGATCGGCTCGGGGAACTCGAAGTCGTAGTAGAAGCCGTCGGCGATCGGCGGTCCGATCGCGATCTTGACCCCGGGGTGGAGTCTGATCGCCGCCTCGGCGAGGAGGTGCGCGGTCGAGTGGCGGAGCACGGCCAGTGCGTCCTTGTCCTGCGTGTCGCGCGTCGTCAGGATCTGGATCCGCTCGCCGTCGGCCAGCGGCAAGCGCAGGTCGCGGGTCGTGCCGTCGACCCGTAGGAGCACGGCCTGCTCGGCGAGCTTCGGCCCGATCGCGCGGGCGGCGTCGAGTCCCGAGGCTCCGTCGGGGAGCTCGAGCTCGCTCGCATCGGGGAGGACGACCTTCATCGCGCGGGAGAAGCGGACGAGGGCAGGCGCGGCCCGGGAGCTACGAGCGGGCTGTGTCCCGGGACATCACGCTGCGCAGCGTATCGCGTGGCGGCCTCCTCCGCCGCACAAAGAAATGCGGTGTCTGACACCACCCCACGGAACCATGCGGGTTTGAAACTCCTCGGTGTCAGACACCGGGCTCGAGGGTTGGTACAAAGGGCCGGTGCGCGCCTGGCTCCTCGTGGTCGCGGCCCCGCTCCTGCTCCTCGCGCTCCTGCTCGCCCGCCCTGCGGTGGACGGGACGTGGGAGAACCACCCCGCGCACTTCTGGCTCGTGCTCGGCGCGGCGGCCATCGCGACGGCGCTCGGCTGGACGGTCAACGTCGCTGCGCGGAGGCGCCGCGACGCCCGGCTGCTCCTGATCTCGCTGGCCTTCATCGCGAGCTCCGGCTTCTTCGGCCTGCACGCGCTGGCGACGCCGGGCGTGCTCCTGGACGGGCCCAACGCCGGCTTCGAGCTCGCGACCCCGGTCGGCCTCCTGATCGCGGGCGTGTTCGCGGCCGCCTCCGCGGTCGAGCTCTCGCCCAGCCGCGCGGCGCTCGTCATCCGCGGCGCGAGCGTCCTTCTCGGCGCGCTCGTCGCGGTGATGGCGGTGTGGGCCTTCGTCTCCCTCACGGAGCGGCCGCCACTCGACGATCCCCTTGCGACGGAGGAGCTGAACGGCTGGCAGCTCGTCCTGGCCGCCGTCGGCGTCGGGCTGTACGCGCTCGCCGCGCTCGGCTACTGGCGCCTCTACCGGCGGCGGCCGGCGCGGTTCGTCTTCACCTTCGCGCTCGCGTTCGCGCTCCTGGCCGAGGCGATGATCGTGATCGCGTGGGCGACGAACTGGCAGGTCTCGTGGTGGGAGTGGCACATCCTCATGCTCGGGGCGTTCGTCCTCATCGCCCACACCGCGCGCACCGAGTGGCACGAGGAGCGCTTCAGCGCCCTCTACCTCGACGAGACGCTCGCCGGAGCACGCGACGTGAGCGTCGTCCTCGCCGACCTCGCCGGCTTCACCAGCTTCTCGGAGCGCCACGACGACGCCGAGGTCGCGGCGATGCTGAACGCGTACTTCGAGCGCATCGCCCCTCTCATGGAGCAGGCCGGCGGCGAGGTGCACCAGATCGTCGGCGACGAGCTCATGGTCATCTTCGGGAAGGACGGCGACGAGCCCGGGCACCCGCTGCACGCGGCGCGGGCGGCCCTCGTCCTGCAGCGCGCGGCAGACGACGTCGCCGCCGAGCACGAGGGCTGGCCGCGCTTCCGCGTCGGCGTCAACAGCGGCGAGGTCCACGCCGGCGTCGTCGGCGGCGAGAGCGGCCATCGCAAGCACGGGATCGTCGGCGACGTCGTGAACCTCGCCTCGCGGCTCGAGGCCGAGGCGCCGGTCGGCGGGGTGCTCATCGGCGAGGCGACCTTCCGGCGCCTGGGAGCGGGTGCGGTCGTGGAGGCGCTCCCGCCGCGCCAGGTGAAGGGGAAGGAGCAAGCGGTCGCCGTCTACCTCCTCCACGATCTCGCCGACGAGTCGGCCTGAGCCTCCGCTCAGGGGCGTGGCCTGAGGAGTCGCGTCCTAGTGACGAAACAGGCGCACTACTCGCATCCGTACCCGTCACCGTCGCCGTCGAGACGGTGCGGATCGCTGCCGACGACACGGACCGGGAGCGCGAGGCCCAGCGCCCGCAGGTCGGGACAGTCGAGATCGGGCGGGTACCGTGGCACGCACGCTCCCGCGTAGTTCGGATCGCAGCCCGCGAGGGGCGGCGCGACCGGACGCGGCGCCGATGGCCCAGACGGGGGTCCGCTCGTGCCGGTGTCGATAGCCCGACCCGGATCGAGCTTCGTACGTGGGCAGGCACCCCACAACCCACGCTTCGCCGCCTTCGCTGCGACCGCGCCCGCCATCAGACGACCCGCATAGCGCCCCCGATCGCCTCGGTAGAAGTAGGGCGCCGCCGCTCCCGCCCGAACGAGCGCCATGTTCACGTTCATGGTGCCCCGGTGGACGTAGCGAAGGATCCGCCCGTACCGGTCGACCCTGTCGAGCGCTGGATCTGCTTCGAGGCGAATGCGGCTCCCGACCGGGGCGCGCTGAAGCAGAGCTGTGCGAGCGGCGCGCGAGTAGCAGTCACCGGTCCCCAGCTCGGGGGTGTCGATCTGGAGGAGTCTGACGCGCTGTCCGTTCACGAGCCTGAGGGTGTCGCCGTCCGTGATCGACGCGACGACACCCGACGCCGAGGACGAGCTGCTCGACGATGCGACGGCGGTCCCGGCGACGGCGAGGAGAACGGCGGCGAGGAATGCCCGTGCCACAGCAAAATGTTCGTCTGGCTGCGCCGATTCGTCAAAGAGGTCGCGCAAGATTGCATCGCCTCTGTGCCACGAAGGCGGGCCTTATCGTCGCGTGATCGCTCGCAGAGGCTCGCGCGCAGCCCCGGGCGCGCTGACGCCCGCCGTAGACTCACGCGATGAGCGAGACCGGCGCCGTGGAGCCGCGAGGGAGGCTCACGCGCCTCGCTCGCTGGCCGGTCGACCGGCTCGGCGACGTGGCGCGGGGAGTCCTGACGGCCCTGCCGCAGGCGATCGAGGACCTCTTCCGCGACCGCTGCACGCAGTACGCGGCCTCGATCGCGTACCGCGTGCTCTTCTCGCTCTTCCCGCTCACGATCTTCCTCGTCTCGGTCTTCGGCCTTGTCCTCCAGGACGACGAGCTCCGCCAGCGCGTCATCGACGAGCTCGTCGACCTGCTGCCCGTGTCCGAGTCGGGCCAGACGAACGTCGCCGAGTCGATCGAGGGGATCGCGACGCCTCTCTCCGCGCTGGGGTTCATCTCGCTGATCGCCCTCTTCTGGGGTGCCTCCGGGATGATGGCGTCGATCCGGATCGGGCTCGAGGCGGCGCTCAAGGTCGATCGCGGGCGGCCCGCCGCCCGTGCGAAGCTCGTCGACTTCGCCCTCGTCGCGCTCTCCGGCCTGCTCGTCATCGTCGTCGTCGGCCTCTCAGCGTTCGCCGCGTTCTTCGGGCGGCTCATCGATCGGATCGCGGAGAGCCTGGGTGTCACCGCACCGTCCGGCTGGGTGCTGAAGGACGGACTCCAGCTCGTGCTCGTCGCGGTGATGGCGCTGCTCCTCTACCGCTTCGTCCCGGCGCGCAAGCTGCGCCCCCGTGCCGCGATCGCCGGGGCGCTGCTCACCGCCGTGGGCACCTGGGGCGCGACGAAGGTGCTCGCGTTCGTGTTCGGCGACTTCTCGCGCTACAACCTCATCTACGGGTCGCTCGCCGGCGTGATGACGTTCCTCTTCTTCGTCTACGTCGTGGCGCTGATCCTCCTCCTCGGCGCCGAGTTCGCCTACGCCTGGTCACAGCCGCCGGGACCGCCCGGGCCACCGGTCCGTGAGCGCGTCCTGGGCGCCTTTCGCGCGCTCTTCGTGCACCACGAGGACGACGCCCCGCGAAAGACGGAGCGCTAGCGGCAGACCCGGGCGCGCAGCGTCGCGCCCGACTCGCGGCCGCGGACGTCCGAGGCGACCGCGCTGAGCTGGTGCACACCGCGGCGCTTCCCCGTCGTCCGCCAGTTCAGCGTGAAGATCCCGGCGGTGTTGCGGCGAACGCGGCCGATCTGACGGTTGCCGTCGAAGAAGCCGACCGAGGAGATCACCGCCGGCGAGCTCGCGACGACCTGGAGGCGCGCCCGCGCGGCGAGGCAGGCGTTCTTCGCAGGGCTGATCCACGTCACCGCGGGCCTGTTCACGACCGACATGCGGACGCCGGCGAAGCGCGAGTTCGGATACGGGTTCGTGCCCTCGGTGTTGATGTTCTTCGTCTCCTGGAAGTCAGAGGCGAAGACGCGCATGAACTCGGTACCGGGACGGAGCGGGTTGGCCTCGCGCGGGATCGAGAAGACGGCGATCCCCGTGTCCTCGTCGTAGGCGAGCGGCCCGACCGTGGTCCCGAACTCGCGGCCGAAGAAGAGCGTCAGCGAGTGGGGATCGACGCCGGACAGGGCGTCCCGCACGCGGGCGACGATCGTCGGCCTCCCCGCCCCGACCCGCTTCGTGAGCACGGAGATGTTCGGCGGGCGCACGTCGTTGACCCACGAGCGCAGGGTGTAGGGGCCGGCGAGCGAGCGGCCCGTGAACAGGTCGCGGCCGGAGTCGACCGAGACGTAGTACCGGCCGGGCGGCAGGAAGACGCCGCCGGCCGCGCCGACGCTGTAGAGGAAGTCCGGCATCGAGCCATTCGCGTTGATGGGGATGCCCGCGTACCCGAGGACGTCGTTCTCGTCGAGCGAACCGAGGAACCAGGGGTGGATCGGCGCATTCGAGCTGAGCAGCGAGCGGATGTCCCTGTCGATGCGCATGCGCGGGCGGGTGATCACGACGCCGGCGTTGACTGCCTGGCGGGGGATGTCGAGCGAATAGATCGTCTCCCGGCCGTCCTCGTTGACGGAGGGGTCGACTCCGAAGATCCCGAGGATCGAGAACGGCGAGGTCGGCCAGCGGTAGACCTGCGCGCGGTTTTCGCCCGCGGTGGCCGTGTTGCCGCTCTGCGTCCGCCCCAGGGCGATGACCCTCGACCCCGTCAGCTGCGGGCGCGTGACCCTGAAGGCGTACGGCAGCCGGCGGACGACGTCTCCCCGGCGGAGAACGACGAAGCCGAAGTTGTCGCCGTCCGACGCGCCCGCCGCCGCGCTCGCGGTCATCTGCACCACGGTCGTGCCTCCGGTCGCCAGCGCGAAGGGCGGTGCGGCGATGCTGGCTCCGGCGGACGCGACCTGCGGGCTGACCTCGACGCTCCACGCCCCGGCGCCGTCGCCGGCGTCCGAGACCGTGACCGCGAGCGTGCGGCTCGCGGCGCCCTGGTTGACGTCGAGGTAGCCGAAGGAGAGCGACTGCGGGCTCGTGAAGAGCAAGGGCCGGTCCGCGGCCGGGACGCGCACGAGGCCCGCTCCCTGCACGAGCACGCTCGCCTCCTGCGTGAGCGCGGTATCGGCGAAGGACGGGCCTGCGGTCGACATCAGCGCCGACTTCACCTGCACCGCGTTCCAGGACGGATGGCGCTGCAGGAGCAGCGCGGCGGCGCCGGCGACATGCGGCGCGGAGTAGCTCGTCCCGTCCCCGTACACGTATTCGTCCCCGCCGTACTCCGGCAACGTCGAGGAGATGATCTGCGACCCTGGCGCCGTGAGGTCGGGCTTCAGGGCATGGCCGAAGGGCGTCAGGCCTCCCGCCGAGTAGCTCGACGGGACCCCGCCCCAGGTGGTCGGGATCTCGAGGATGTCGCGTGAGAAGCGGACGCTCACCGCACCGCCGGAGGTCGCCATCAGCGCCCGCAGGCGCGCGCCGTCGAGGTCGGAGATCATGCCGCCGTCGAGGCTCGAGAAGACGCCGAAGGTCGGATCGCCCGGACGGTTCTCCGCGATGAGCAGGCCCCGTGCGCCGGCCGCGCGAGCACGCGCCGCTTTCGTCTCGTACTGGCACCCGCCCCGTGAGGCGAGTGCGATCGCGCCCGACAGCGAGCCGGCAGCGAGCTGGCCCTCGCAGAGGAGGCGGCTGCCGTTCGACCCGGAGACGGTGCCGACGTCGACCAACCGCTGGTTCGCCGAGATCCAGCCGGGCGGGATCCCGAAGGTCTGCACGAACGGGATCCGGCCCAGCGTGCTCCCGACGACGGTGAGCGAAGCGCCGAACACGTGCGAGTTCGTCGTCGCCCCGACGCTGATCGCCTCCGGCGCGGTCGCCGGCGAGCCCGCCGTACCCAGGCCGAAGAAGTCACGGTCGTTCCCCGCGGAGATGACGGGGACGACCCCGGCCCGCGAGACGTTGGCGACCGCCGGGATGAGCGCGTCCGTGCGCGGGTCCGACTGGGGCGCGCCGCCTGAGAAGTTGATGACGTCCATGCCGTCGCTGACGGCAGCCTCGAACGCGGCCACGATCTCCGGCGTCGAGCCGGAGCAGCAGCCGCCGCTGTACGGATCGGGCACGTTGAAGACGCGGTAGTTGCCGATCTGCGCCCGCGGCGCGACGCCACTGAGGCCGTCGACCGCCGGATGGCAGCCCCCCTGCGCTTCGCCGCAGCGCGTGCGATCGCCGGCAGGGACGTCCGTGTTCGCCTTGCCGGCGATGACCCCGGAGACGAACGTCCCGTGGAAGGAGAGGTCCCGGTTGAGCGTCTCGCTGTTCGCGCCCGGGCCGGCGAAGCCGCGCGCGACGATGACCTTCGGGCTCGTGCCCCCCGGCCCCTTCGGGAACCCGGGCGGGAACGAGAACCCCGCAGGGCTGAGGAAGGGGTGCGTCTCGTCCACGCCGTCGTCGACGACGGCGACCTTCACGCCCTCGCCGGTCGCGCCGGTGCCGGCCGTGAACTGCGGAGCGCCGATCAGCGCGGGCCCGCGGTTGGTCGACATCGTGTACGTACGGCTCGGGTACACGTCCTCGACGACGCCGAGCTCGAGGAGCTCCGGCAGCTGCGCGTACGGCAGGCTCAGCGCGAAGCCGTTCAGCACTACCCGGTACCGGCGCGACACCTTGGCCGCCGGGATCGCGGCCCGCACGCTCGCGATCGCGCGCGCCTGCGCCGTCTCGAGCTGCGTGAGGTACGAGCGCGAGAACGTGCTCCGCAGGTTCAGCTTCCGGCGAGGCCCGAAGCCGGCGAGCTGTCGCGCGTTCGCCGCCGCCGCCAGAGGCGGGTCCTGCAGCGTCACGATGACGCGTGTCCGCGAGCCGACGCGCTCGAACGTCGAGGAAGGGACAGGAGTCGTCGACCGGACGCGCGGGAACGACCAGTCCCGGATCTGCGTCTCGATCGGCGTCGCCGCGCCGGACGCGGTGCCCGAGGAGGCGATGACGACGGCGAGCGAGAGGAGCGCGAGCCGGCGCACGTGGAGGCTAGGCGATCCTCCGCGAGATGCTGCTCGAGGCTCTGAGCCCCTCGAACACGACCGTTACCGAGCCACGGAACCTCTTGCCCTTCGCGTTCGCCGGGATGTTCCACGTGCAGGTGGCTGCGCCGCCCGTCACCCGTGCGACCTGCGCCCGCAGCCGAGTCTTCCCCGCGCGGCCGACGCAGGTGACGCGCCCGTTCTGGAGGACGGCGCCGGTGTCGGAGCGCGCCGCCACGAGGCGCATCGTGAACGTCCTGCCCGCACGCGGCGCCTTGGGCACGGTCGTGGTCCGGCGCACGACGAGCGTCGGCGGCGTGATCTGCAGCTGGTAGTTGAAGAAGCCCGCGCCGCTCGGCGCGTCGTCCTGCACCGCGTTCGTGAGGTCGAGGTCACCCGTCGTCTCGTCGACGACGATCCCCGAGATCACGCGAGCTGCGAAGCCGAAGCGTCGCGTGTTCCCGAGCTCCGACGCGTTGATCGTGAACGTGACCGCACCGCTCTGGTAGGCGAAGATGAGCGAGGTCGCCGGTGCGCCCTCCGCGTAGTCGGAGCCGTTCCAGCGCAGGAGGGCGATGTCTCCGCGGAAGAGCAAGAGGAGGTACTCGGCGCCGAGCGAGTCCGGGTCGCCGGTGGCCGGGTTGTTGTCGCTGTCGACCCAGAGGATCACGAACATGTCCGGGGTCAGCGTCGGGCGGTTCGGGATGTTCATCCGCAGCGAGATCGAGGCGGCGTCGTTGTTCGAGACGACGATCGTCGTGATGTCCGGGGCAGCCGGGTTTTCGCCGACCGAGTCCTCGAAGGTGGCGGTGTTGGCTGCGACCCGCGCGGTCGCGGTCGCCGACGAGGGCGCGCCGGTCGCCGCCGCCGGCAGGGCCACGGCCGTGGCGGCGGCGAGGACGAGTCCGAGGGACACGAGCATTCGCACGGGCCCGGATGAGGCTACGGACCGCGGGTCCCGGCGTCAAGGTCGGAGGACGGGGTGAACTAGGCTCGTCCGCGGCATGCGCATCTTCGTCTGGCACGGGTACCTGCTCGCGGGGACCGGCTCGAACGTGTACACGAGGCAGCTCACGCGCGAGTGGAGCCGCGCGGGCCACGAGCTGACCGTGTTCTCGCAGGACCCCGACCCCGCACGCGTCGATCTCGGCGGCGCCGCCGCCGTACGCCCCGACGTGGGCGGCCTCCTGCCCGTCTTCGTCCTCGACGAGTACCCCGGCTACACGGTGAAGCTGCTCCAGGACTGCAGCCGCCCGGAGCTCGAGGCCTGGGTCGAGGCGAACGCGGCGGCCCTGCGCGGCCGCGGAAGCGCGGACCTCGTCTTCGCGAACCACGTCCTGCTCGGCGGGCCGGTGGGAGCTGCCTCGGGCTCCCGCTACGTCGTCAAGGCGCATGGCTCCGAGCTCGAGTACTCGATGCGCGGGAACGAGGACCTCTCCCGCTGGGGCGGCGAGGCGCTCGCGGGCGCCACGGCCACCTTCGCCGGCTCGGAGCACATCCGCGAAGTCGTCGCCGAGGTCTGCGGCACCGTCGACCGCGTCCAAGTCGTCCCGCCCGGGGTCGACGTCGATCTGTGGCGGCCGCGGCCGCGCGCGGAGGCGCTCGAGGCCCTCGTCACGGAGGCGCGGGGTGACCCGCCGAACCCCGGCAACGCGAACGAGCGGCTCCCCGACGAGGGGAATGCGGCGCGGCTCGCGGCCTTCCTCGCCGGCGACCGGCCGACGGTCGTCTTCTACGGCAAGCTCATGCGCAACAAGGGCGTGCAGGTCCTGCTCGAGGCGCTTCGCGGAGTCGACGCGCGCTGCGTCGTCGTCGGCTTCGGCGACTTCCGGGCCGAGCTCGAGGCGGCCGCTCGGGGTCTCGACGTCCTCTTCACCGGGCCGCTCGAGCACCGGCACCTCGTGCACCTGCTGGCGCTCGCGGACGTCTCGGTCGTGCCCTCGATCTTCCCGGAGGCGTTCGGCATGGTCGCGGCCGAGTCGGCGGCGGCCGGCTGCCCGCCGATCGTCGCCGACCACTCCGGACTCGCCGAGGTCGCCGACGAGCTCGAGGCCTCCTACCCGTCAGGTCTTCGCGAGCTCGTCCGCTTCCCGAGCGGCCACGCGGACGCGCTGCGCGAGCGCATCGAGGGAGTCCTCGCGCTCGGGAGCACGGAGCGCGAGACGATCCGCGCGGCCGCGCGACGCGCGGCCGTCGATCGGTGGAGCTGGTCGAGCGTCGCGAGACGCATCCTCGACATCGCCGCCTAGCGGCATCTACGGGGGGCCCGGGCCGGAACACATCCCGCCCCAGTTCAGGGGAAGGGCTGGGACGCCAGAGACCGGCCCGGGCCACGCTCTCCCTTCGGCATAGGGCGGCGAGGCCCTTCCGAGACCGGGCGCGAGCTCGTGAGCCGCGGTGCGTGTGCTGGGTCTAGGCGAGTCGTCTGCGCCGCTGGTACGTCATGAAGAGCGCACCGACGCCGCCGATGAGGCAGATGACGCCGATGATCCAGAGCACGGCGCCGCCCCAGTACCCGAGGCCCATGACGAGGAAGATCAGGCCCGCGAGCAGGAGGCCGAGACCGACGATGTTGACTGGCATGCCGCTCACGCTAGGCCGGCCTCGCTCGAGGGTCGTCCCACGGTCGGGGTATGCCGCGACCCCCGAAGTCGGTACCGAGCCCGAGCGATACCGTTCGGCAGATGGCGGACACAGCGGCGACATTCGTCTTCGCCGACATCGCAGGCTTCACCGCGCTGACGGAGGCACACGGCGACGAGCAGGCCGCCGCGCTCGTGGACGGCTTTGCCACCGAGGTCGAGTCGGAGCTGCCACCCGGCGCAACCCGGGTGAAGTCGATCGGCGACGCCGTGATGCTCCGCGTGCCCGATCCCGGGGAGGCAATCCTGCTCGGGCTGCGGATGACGCGCGACGTGCTGCGCGAGCACCTTGCGTTCGCAGTACGCGTGGGGCTCCACCACGGTCCGGCGGTGGAGCGCGGCGGCGACTACTTCGGCGCGACCGTGAACGTCGCGGCTCGGGTCTCGTCCATCGCTGCCGGCGGCGAGGTGCTGACGACGGGCGAGACGGCCGCCCTCGTGCCCGACCTCGGGGGCGTGCTCTTCGAGTCCCGGGGGCGGCACACGCTCCGCAACGTCGCCGAGCCGATGGAGATCTTCGCGGCACTCCGCACCGCCGACCGCGGCGCCGACGCGCTGCCGGTCGATCCCGTCTGCAGGATGAGCGTCGACCCCGACCGGGCAGTGGGGCGGCTCGAGTACGAGGGCGCCGTCTATTTCTTCTGTTCTCTCCCGTGCGCCGCCCACTTCGCGCGGCACCCGGACCGCTTCGCCGCCGCCTGAGCCGCGCGAGCCCGCGACGCACCGCCGTCCGGACTGTGACGGCGGGCACACTCGCCGCGTCGTGTGCGCGAGCGACGCGCGAGGCCTCGACTCCTAGGCTCGAAGTAGTGCCAAACGAGACAAGGAGCAGGCAGTGAAGCGTATCGCCCTCATCCTCGGAGTCACCGCCGCACTGGCCGTCCCGTCGGTCGGATCGGCCGGGACCTCCCCGCAGAAGGTGAAGCGAGTCCCCGCGTTCGAGTCGAGCCTGCAGATCTCCCAGGACGACCGCTCCGGGCAGACGATGTACCGGCTCGGCAGCAGCGGGCTCTGGATGCAGTAGCCGTCGAGAAGAGCACGTGCGGTGTGTCATCGCGTCCGCCGAGGCAGACGCGGCGCCCGCACGACCACGCGAGGCGGATCAGGTGACGAGGGGCTGTGAAGGTCCGCGACGCTCCCGGTCGTCAGCGATGCGCCACAGGCGCCACGCGATGAGTCCGAGCCACAGGAACCAGACGATGCTCCCGGCGCGTTGCGACGCGCCGTTTCCGATCACGCTGAACGGGCTGCTCACGGCGATGACGACCGGCAGGACGAGGAGCGTCGGTATCCACAGGTCGCGCCACTGCGGGAGGCGTCGGAACGCGAACGCGAGCACCGGCGGAACGAGGAAGAGCAGCACCGACGTGACACCGGTCTCGATCCTGTGCCCCTCGGCTTGCCACGACGTGTTCTCGCAGACTTCGTCCATCCCGCCACAGTCGAGCCGGAGGAATCCCTCGAGGAACCGAGTCAGTCCGATCCCGATCAACCCGAGGACGCCCAGCCGCGCGAGCAAGCCGGAACCCACCGCCTGCCAGAGACCCAATCCGAAGGCCACGATCAGCAGCCCGTTGAGATTGGAGGCGATCTGGTTGTACAGCCACGCTTGCTCTGCGGTCTGCGCTCCGAGATCGCTGATGTTGTCGTCGGCGGGGCTGAACGCATCCGACTGCGCGAGGTCACCGAGCAGCACGCCGACGATGAATGTCACCGGGGCCAGCAGCCCGCAGATCGCGGCAGCTCGCAGCGGCATGCGCGAAATCTTCCCGGATGGCCGTGTCCGTAACCGTCGACCGACCAGTCGGTGCGGTCTTCGCGCACCGCGGAGGCTTGACGACCCGTTCATTGGCGGCATGCGACAGATGCGGGATGGGCGGTACTGGGCTCGAACCAGTGACCCCCAGCTTGTCGAGCTGGTGCTCTCCCAACTGAGCTAACCGCCCTGGGTGTGCCTCGCGGCACGCGTGCTTCGTTCCTGCCTCCGACGCTCTCCACCTTCCGTGAGAGCGCAGAGGAGTGCGATTCTAGCCGACTCGGCGAGCCGCTCGTGCCTCGGGAGCAAGCGTCCTGTCAGGCGTACGTGTCCGTACCGACGCGGTCGAGCTCGAGCTGGCGGAGCTCGACTCGGCGAATCTTTCCCGTCAGCGTCTTCGGCAGCTCGGGCACGAACTCGACACGGCGCGGATAGGCGTATGCGGAAAGGCGCTCGCGGACGAGGCTCTTGATCTCCTCCGAGAGCGCGTCCGACGGCTCGTATCCGTCCGCGAGGACGATGAATGCCTTCACGACGTTGCCTCTGAGCTCGTCGGGCGAGGCGATGACCGCGGCCTCGCGAACCGCGGCGTGCTCGAGGCACGCCGATTCGACCTCGAACGGCCCGATCCGATACCCCGCGGCGATGATCACGTCGTCGGCGCGGCCGACGTACCAGATGTATCCGTCCTCGTCCTGGACGGCGGCGTCATGGGTGTGGAACCACTCACCGCCGAAGGTCTCCACGCTCGCCTCGTCGTTGCGCCAGTACCCGAGGGGGTAGTGCGGATTCGAGCGAGCACGCAGGCAGATCTCGCCTCGCTCTCCCTGTCCAACCGGCTGCTCGTCGTCGTCGAGGAGCTGCACGTCCCAGCCCGGCATCGGCCGGCCCATCGACCCCTCGCGCACCTCGAGAAACGGGTAGTTCGCGACGAGCGGATACGACTCCGTCAGGCCGTAGTAGTCGAGCACCGTCACGCTGTACTGCCCACGGAACCAGCGGATCGCTTCCGGGTTCAGCGGCTCTCCCGCCGAGCACACGCGGCGGAACACCTGCGGGTACCGTGCCCCCGCATCGTCGACCGCCATCATCGACCGCATCGCCGTCGGCGTCGTGAACACGTTCGTCACCGAGTGCCGGCTGAGGAAGTCGAGCTGCTTGTGTGGATCGAAGCCGCCCTCGCGCTGGTAGACGCACTGCAGCGCACCGAGGCGCCAGGGCCCGAGCAGCGGCGCGATCCCCGCGGCCCACGCCCACTCGCCCATCCCGTGGAAGCGCTCACCGTCCTGGAGCTCGTGGCAGTAGTGGAACTCCTCGTGCCCGAGGATGTACCGGTGCGCGTGGAGGATCCCCTTCGCGAGCCCGGTCGTCCCGGAGGTGTAGTAGAGCTGTGCCGGGTCGTCGGCCGCAGTGTCGGCGCAGATGAAATCGATAGGGGCGCCCGCCAGGGTGCCGGGCTCGAGCACGAGCGTGTCCGGTGCCCACGATCGGTCGAAGCGCGGGGCGTTGTCGGGGTCGGTGACCAGCAGCTTCGCCCCCGAGTCCGAGAGCCGATGCTCGATTCCATCGTCTCCGTAGAGCACCGACATCGCCAGCAGGATCGCGCCGAGCTTCCAGACTCCGAAGAACGTCGCAGCGGTCTCGGGCGTGGGCGGTAGGACGACGGCGACCCGATCGCCCCGCGTGACACCGAGCGCAGCGAGCGTATGGGCAGCTTGGTTCGCCAGGTCCTGCAGATCCCCCCACACGAGCTCACGGGTCGAGCCGTCGTAGCGCTCCCACACCATCGCCGGCTTGTCTCGCGGGTGTTTGTCGCAGACGTCGGCGGCGATGTTGTACCGCGCTGGCACGTCCCAGCGATGGCCGGCGCAGATCTCCTCGTAGCTCGCCGAGCCCATGGCGACCGCTCGAGCCTAGTCATGCTTTCGGAGGCTCGCAAGCAGCCCGTCGCCGTGTGCCCTGATTCCTCGGCCGGTCGAGCCGCGTCCCCCTGGTGTTCCGAGCGGGACGAGGTGAGCTCCGTTGCCGGGCCTGCCCGCTGCTGGACGCAGCGCTGCATCCGGGGACGGCCGCTCGGAGTCGCGGCACGCAGACACGCGACTCCCTTCGCCGGATCGCACATCGAGTCGCGGCATCATGCGAGTCCGTGGATTCGGCGCCGACCAGCCTCCCGGAAGGAACCGTCACCCTCCTGTTCACGGACGTCGAGGGCTCGACCGCGTACCTCCACGAGCACGGGGACGCGTACCTGGAGCTGCTCGTCGAGCAACGGAGGTTGATCCGCGATGCCGTCGAGGCCCGGGGCGGCGTCGTGTTCGGCACCGAGGGCGACGCGCTCTTCATCGCGTTCACGGACGCGGCAGACGCCGTCGCCGGGGCGCTCGACGCCCAACGGGCCCTCACGAAGCTGCCGCTGCGCGTGCGGATGGGCGTTCATACCGGTCAACCGAGCGTCCACGAGAACGACTACGCCGGGCTCGACGTTCACCGCGTCGCACGCATCACCGCCGCGGCTCACGGCGGCCAGGTCGTCGTTTCGAGGGCTACTCGCACTGCCGCCGGGGACAGCGTCGCAGTTCGCGATCTCGGCGAGCACCGGCTGAGGGATTTCGTCGAGCCCGAGTGGCTGTACCAGCTGGGGGACGACGACTTCCCGCCGCTCCGCAGCGTGCGCAACTCGAATCTGCCCGCGCCGGCGTCACCGCTCGTCGGCCGGCGTCCCGAGCTCGCGGAGCTGACGAGCATGCTCTCGACGAGGGAGACGCGTCTGATCACGCTGACGGGGCCGGGCGGCACCGGTAAGACGAGACTCGCGCTCCAGGCCGCCGCCGAGGTCGCGAGCGCCTACCCGAACGGTGTCTACTTCGTGCCGCTGGCGCCGGTCAGCGATGCGAACCTCGTCATGCAGGCGATCGCGCACGAGCTCGGGGTCGCGGAGGTCGGCGAGCCGCTGGCGCGAACCGTCGTCCAGGCGCTCGAGGGCCGCACCGTCCTCCTCGTCCTCGACAACTTCGAGCAGGTCCTCCCGGCCGCGCCCGCGATCGCCGAGCTGCTCGCCGGCACTCGCGGCGTGGCGGTGATCGTCACGAGCCGCGAACCGCTCAGGATCAGCTGGGAGCGGGAGTACGCAGTCTCGCCCCTGTCCGCGGACGACGCTCTGGCGCTCTTCGTCGAGCGCGCACGAGCCGTCCGTGCCGACTTCTCCTTGGGCGGCGACGAAGGGCTCGCGCGAGCGATCTGCGACCGGCTCGATCGGTTGCCACTCGCCATCGAGCTCGTCGCGGCCCGCGTCAAGCTTCTGCCGCTCGACGCAATCGCCGATCGCGTCGACAGGTGCCTGACCTTCGTCTCCAGCTCGCGGCGAGACCTACCCGAGCGACAACGCACGCTGCGCGGAGCGATCGAGTGGAGTTACGAGCTCCTCGAGCCAGGTGAGCGCACGCTCTTCGTCCGGCTCGCCGCGTTCCGCGGTGGCTGGACGCTCGAGGCGGCGGAGAGCGTCTGTGGGGCCGACGTCGACGAGCTCGCCCTCTTGCTCGACAAGAGCCTGGTCACCCGCGGCGCAGACGACCGCTTCTCGATGCTCTCCACGATCCGTGAGTACGCCGTGGAGCAGCTCGCGTCCTCGGACGAGGCGGACGCCGTGGCGGCCGCGCACGCCGAGTTCTTCCTCGCGCTCGCCAGACGAGCGGAGTCTTCCTTCGACGGCCCCGAACAGGTCGAGGCGCTCGAGCTCCTGGAGCGCGAGCACGACAACCTTCGGAGCGCGCTCTCCTGGGCGCTCGCCGGCGACCACCGACTCGCCGTCCAGCTGGCCGCGGCACTTGGAAGCTTCTGGTATCGCCACACGCACGTCGTCGAGGGCGTCGATTGGCTCGAGCGCGCGTTCGCAGTGGACGACGGGAGCGACCCGACGACGCTCGCCCGCGTCGTGCATCACCTTGGCGTGCTCAGCGACCTACGCCGCGACGACGCGGCCGCCGAGCACTGGCTCGAAACGGAGGTGGCGCTCATGCGCGAGGCGAACGACAGGCCTCACCTGGCGCGGGCGCTCAACAGCCTCGCGATCGTCGCCCGCAACAGCGGCGACCTGCGTCGCGCACGCCAGCTCTTCGAGGAGTGCCTGGCCATGCGAGAGGAGCTCGCTGACCCCGGCCCGATCTCGGTGACCACCTGCGGCCTCGGAATCGTCGCCTTCGACGAGGGCAACCTGGACGAGGCCGAAGCGTGCTTCACGAGGAGCATGGCCATGGACCGCGAGCTCGGCGACGCTGCCGGAGTCGCGATCAACGCCGGGAACCTCGCCTGGCTCGCACTTGTCCGAGGGCAGACGGAACGCGCAGCGCCGCTGATCCAGCAGGCGCTCCACGGATTCCTCGAGCTGGGCGACCGGGAGGGTCTCGCGGAAACGCTCGAACAGACCGCAGCCCTCGCCGTGCGTCGGGACGACGCCGCCGAGGGCGCCCAGCTCGCCGGAGCGGCCTCCGCACTGCGCGACGCTGTGGGCGTACCGTGGGCATCCGCTCGCGACCGGGAGCGCCTCGAACACGAGCTCTTCGGCATGCGGACCGCGTTGGGCGAGGAGGAGTTCGCCCTCGCCTTCGAGGAGGGTCGCGCGCTCGAGGTGGACGCGGCCGCGAAGCGCGCGCTCGCACGAGTCCGGGACCGCAGCTGACCGAATGTCTCCCAGCCCGGCCTCACCGCCCCGCGCTGGTTCGCGAGAATGCGTCGCGTGGCCACGAACCGCGCGACTGCTTCTCCACCCCAGGCCGGGCTGACCGAGGTGCCGTCCGGCACAGCATCGGCGCGACCGCCCTACGGGTCGTACGCCGCGATCCTCGCCACGTTTGCAGGCGTGCTGGCCGGAACGAGCGCCGTCGAGCGCGCGCTCCGGCGCCAGGCGCGCACGTCGCCTTTCGACCTCGTCCTCCTGTCAGCCGCGACCTTCAAGGCCGCGCGCGCGATCTCCCGCGAGCGCGTCGGCAGCGTCCTGCGGGAGCCCTTCGTCGAGACGGACGGCGATCCCGCCGAGGACGAGAGCGTCGAGGAGAGGCCCGCAGGACAAGGGCTCCAACGGGCGGTCGGCGAGCTCGTCACGTGCACACGGTGCGCGGGCACCTGGGCCGCCGCGGGCCTGATCGCGACGCAGGCGGTGGCGCCGCGCTTCGGGAGGCTGCTCACGTGGACACTGGCGGCGGGGGCGGCGAACGACTTCCTGCAGGCGGGGTTTGCGGCGGTCTGCGCCCGCGCAGACCGCGAAGACCGAGTCGCGTCCTAGAAGATCTCGGGGCACCAGGGGGCGCGGCCCCAGCCGAAGAGCGAGTCCGCCCTCGCGGCGGCGCCCCGGCGAAGCTCCTCGGCCCGCCCTCCACGGACGAGCTGGGAGAACGAGATCGCGCCGAGATAGGCGGCGCCGAGCGCACTGACGTCGCAGCGGATCTGCGGCGACGAGCTGGTTCGTCGGGCGCGCCCGTCGGCGACGCGCCAGCTGCCCTCGTTCCAGGGGCAGAAGGTGTCCACGACATCGAAGACGACCGCGCCGTCGGCCGCGTACGAGCGGGCCGACAACGCCTCCCCGACGTCGACGAGGCGCGCCCAGAGGCCGTCGCCCACACGGAACCCCATGCGCCGCGGCGTGGCGAGGAGCTGGAAGAGCGCGTGGTCGACCGGGAGCAGCCGCGCGGTGATCGTCGCCGCCCAGTCGATGTCGAACAGGAAACGCCAGAGCTCCGCAGTCGGCCGGCCGTCGAGGGCGACGGCCTCGACGACGTCGAGCTCCGAGTCCGAGACCCCGCCCTCCCACTTCGGCCGGTGGCGATAGACCGCGTAGCCCGTGGGCAGGCCGTCCTGCTCGAGGACGACGAGGCGCTTGGGCGGCTCGCCGGGCTGCTCGAACAGGACCCGGAGCTCCCACCAGTTCCGCGTGCGGCCGAGCATCCCCGGCACGTCGCGACGCACGCGGTCCCAGACCCGCGGGAAGAGGCGCAGGGCCTCGTCCTCCTCGACGAAGCGAACGCGCCCCTCGGGCTCGAACCGGTGCACGAAGGCCGAGTACGCGCGCGGTAGCGTCATCTGACCGACGAGCGACGCCATCCCGTAGCCGAAGCGGCCGTAGATCGTCTCCTCGGACGCCCACAGCAGCGCGACCGTCTCCCCGCGCTCGTGCACGTCGTCGAGCTGTGCGCGCATCATCGAGCGGAGGACGCCGCGGCGGCGGTGCGTCGGGTACGTGCCGACGACCGTGACGCCGGCGGTCGCGACCTTGCCCCCTGGGACGGTGAGCTCGAACGGGAACGCCCCCGCCCCGCCGACGATGCTGCCGTCCTCGCGCGCGGCATGCATCCGCTCGATCGGGAGGTTCCTGGCGAAGCGTGCCATCCTCTCCTCGGTCGGCTCGAGCCCGAAGTACTGGCCGATGGCGAAGACCGCCTGGCTGAACTCCTCGAGGTCGGCGCACGGCGCCACCTCGATTTTCGACGTCCCACTCCTCGCCCGCATCAGAAGCCCTCGGGACAATACGGCGGGATCGGCGTCGTGAAGAGCGCGGTGGCCCGGGCCAGCCCGCCGGGATGGAGCTCGCGCACACGACCCGCCGCCGCGAGGCGCTCGAACGCGAACGCGCCGAGATAGGCCGAGGCGAGATCGCCGACGTGCAACGCGACATCCGGGTCCGCGTCCGTCCTGCCGGGCTCGGGGCCGACCGTCCAGCGGCCGGCATTGCGCGGGAAGAGGTCATCCTCGACCTCCAGCACCACCGGCTCGGACAACCCGTAGGTACGCGCGCGGAGCGCCGCGTCCAGGTCGACGAGCCGGAGCCAGAGGCCTTCCGCGAAGAAGAGGTGGAGCCGCCGGGGGTCGGTGACCATCAGCGGGAGCGCCCAGTCGATCCGGCCGGCCTTCACGCGCCCGACGAGGTCGATCCCGAAGAGAAAGCGCCAGAGCTCGGCTGTCGCCTCGGGAGTCGCGGCAAACGCCTCGACGACACGCAGCTCCCCTCGCGGCGTGTGCTCCTCCCACTTCTCCTTGATGCGGTACAGCGCGTACCCGACCGGCGCGCCCTCGATCTCGAGCACGGCGTAGAACTTCGGGCCGTGGCCCTCGCGCCAGTGCTCGGGGTCGGGGAGCAGGTGGTCGGCCCACCAGGCCTCGGAGCGGGCGAGCGAACCGGGTCGGTTCCGGCGGACGCCCTCGTAGAGCGGCGGCAGGATCTTCGCGGCCTCGTCCGCCGAGACGAGCCGGACCGAGCCACGGGGGCCAGGGTCGTCGCGGAGCGCAAACGCCGCGCGCTCGGCGTCCATGAACGTCTCCGGGCTCGCGATGCCGTAGCCGAAGCGGGCGTAGATCGGCGCCTCCGAGGCCCACAGGATCGCGATCGGCTCGCCGCGCTCGTGGACGTCCTCGAGCTGACGGCGCATGAGCTCGGTCAGAATCCCGCGCCGACGGTGGCTGGGATGGACGCCCACCCAGGTGACGCCCGCCGCCCCCGCGACGCCTCCGGGCAAGGTGAGCTCGAACGGGTACGACGCCGCGACGCCGACCGGCCGCCCGCCGTCCCAGGCGGCGAGCACGCGGTCGACGGGCATCGTGCGCCGCGCGCGCTCGACGTCGTCGTCCTTCGGCTCGTCGCCGAAGGCGATGTAGACGGCGCGGTAGACCGCCTCGAACTCCTCCGCACTCGGGCTCCGGTACTCGAGATCCACGGCGCGCGCCAGGCTACGCGATCTTCTCGAGCGGCGCGTACTCGATCATCAGCCGCCGCTCGGTGCCATCCTCGGCGAACCGGATCGTCACCACGCCGCCGGGCTCGATCGCCGTCACGACGCCCTCCCCGAGCGACGCGTGGCGGACGGCGTCCCCGGTCGAGACGACGAGCTCGGACGTGCCCCTGGGCGCCGCCGACGCGGGCGAGCCGTAGCCGCTCCAGGAGGAGGGGCGCAGCCGCTCGCGCTCCGCCTCGGACGGAAGCTCGTCCAGAAAGCGCGACGCAAGGTTGTAGCTCCGCCGCCCGAAGAGGGAGCGCGACATCGTGTGCGTCATCGTCAGCCGCTCCATCGCCCGCGTCATGCCGACGTAGCAGAGGCGCCGCTCCTCCTCGACCCCCTGCTCCTCGACGGCGCGGACGTGCGGGAAGATCCCCTCCTCCATCCCGATCATGAACACCGCCCGGAACTCGAGTCCCTTCGCGTTGTGCAGCGTCATCAGCGTGACGAGGCCGCGGTCGTCGCGGATCGTGTCCTGGTCGGAGACGAGGGCGACGTCCTGGAGGAACCCGGCCACCGTGGCGTCCGCGGTCTGCTGCCGGTACTCGCGCGCGACGCCGACGAGCTCCTGCAGGTTCTCGATCCGTCCGCGCGCCTCGATCGTCCGCTCCGCCTCGAGCGCGTCGAGCGTCCCGGTCTTCTCGAGCACGCGCTCGAGCAGCTCGTCGACGGGGAGCTCCTGGGCGAGCGCCTGGAGCGACTGCATCGTCGCGTGGAACCCGCGGATCGCGCGGCACGCGGCTGCGGTCACCCCGGCAGCCTCTGGGTCGGCCATCGCCTCGAACAGCGTGCGGCCGGTCGCCTCCGCGTGCGTGACCACGCGGGCGAGCGAGGTCTGCCCGATCCCGCGCCGCGGGCGGTTCGCGATCCGCAGCAGCGAGCCCGCGTCGCTCGGGTTGACGAGGACGTTCAGGTACGCGGTCGCGTCCCGGATCTCCGCCCGCTCGTAGAACCGCGGCCCGCCGATCACCTGGTACGGGACGTCCTGGCGGACGAGGACGTCCTCGAGCACCCGGGACTGCGCGTTCGTCCGGTAGAAGACCGCGATCTCGCTCGCCGAGTACCCGCCCTCGATCAGTCCGGCGATCTCGGCCGCGACGAAGCGGGCCTCCGCGTGCTCGTCCTCGACCTCGACGACGCGGACCGGATCGCCCTCACCGAGGTCGGAGAAGAGGTTCTTGGGCT